>Ga0181389_1000049_pt1 | contig 38877 bp, 50 predicted proteins | sample 12SPOviralmetaG_FD_130121 | JGI IMG/M metagenome (GOLD analysis project Ga0181389, IMG submission 130121) | Marine viral communities from the oligotrophic San Pedro Time Series (SPOT) site, San Pedro Channel, CA, USA - 12 SPOT_SRF_2010-06-29 | ecosystem: Environmental > Aquatic > Marine > Strait...
CAGACGTTACTATCTTGCACAACCATTGAACTTCCATGACAAAGAAATTCAACTTAATACCACAGATGGATTGGCCAAGCCTAATCTAAGAACACTGGAACCGGGTGTGTTGTTTATAGAAGGCGAAAGAATTGAATACTACAGAATAGATGCTGACAACAAAGTGAGTCAACTGAGAAGAAGCACTAAAGGAACAGGTATAAAAGACGTATACCAATCAAACACAGAAGTATTTGACCAAAGTGCTCATCAAACTGTTCCTTACAAAGATCAGACAATTACCCAAGTTTACACATATGATGGTGTTGATGCAACATTTGAACTGGGTTGGGCGGCACAAAGCACCAATGAGTTTGAATTGTTTGTTGGTGGCGTGAGAATGCGTAAAAACAGTACACAGTCTTTTGATGTGACCAAGGATTTAGACAGTCCAGATGCTGATATTACACTACCAGCAGAATATTCAGTGACAAATGTTAATCCAAATGAGTCAACATTTACCATAGCAAACACCACGAATATACCAACTGGTACTAAAATCACGGTAATTAGACGTGTTGGTAGAGTTTGGAACGAAATTATTGACGAAAATACAACAAAAACACTATCTCAAACAGATAATCGCATAGGAAATTTCTTACGAGAAAAAGAAGTGACTTTGCCGCAATAAATACAAGGAGAAAACTATTATTATGACACAAATCAGAGATAAAAACGGTGTAAGCATACAAGGTCATATCAAGATACATGATCCTGAATCCGGCAAGGTGTATGTGAACAAACGCAATGCTATTCATTATGAAAACATGAGTTTAGCACTTGCACAAAGTATCGCCAATGAAGGCAAAGGATTTATAAGTTCTATGGCTTTTGGTAATGGTGGTACATCAATTGACCCTACAGGTATTATTACATACTTGACGCCAAACAGCACAGGCACTAATGCAAGTCTTTACAATCAGACATACAGCAAAATTGTTGATGACAGATCAGTTTCAAATCTAGATCCACAAAGAAACAAAATAGAAACAAGACATCTAAGCGGAACAAACTATACAGATGTATTGACTACTTGTTTGTTGGACTACGGTGAACCAAATGGTCAAGATGCAGTGGACAATGCAACCAACACTGAAGGAACATATGTGTTTGACGAATTAGGTTTAGTAAGTTACAATGCAAACGGAACAGGAAACTTGTTGACTCATGTAATATTCCATCCGGTGCAAAAATCATTGAACAGATTAATACAAATTGATTATACAGTAAGAATACAAAGTTTATCTGGTTTACTTGGAGAGTAATAGATGCCATATACAATAAATTTTAGTGATACAATAAACAAGCAGGCTATTACTGTCAACGATGGCAGTGTACCTAATCAAGAAACGTCACTTCAATTTCCAGGAAAAAATTCTAACAACTACGGACAAGTAATAGGTGAAAACTTTTTACATCTATTAGAAAATTTTGCAAAAAACTCAGCACCGTCTAGACCGATAGAAGGTCAACTATGGTATGACATTACTCCAGGCACAAACCAACTTAAAGTTTACGATGGAACAAACTGGGTATCAAGTGGTGGATTAAGAAAAGGTGGTAATCAACCAGGTGCATCAGAAAGTACTGCAGGTGATTTATGGGTAGACACTGGTAACCAACAACTGTATTTGTTTACAGGTTCAGGTTGGATACTTGTAGGTCCAGAATTCAGCACAGGTTTATCTAGTGGTACAAAGCCAGAGTCAATTCAAGGCACAGATGACCTTGCACATTCAATAGTAAAAATTCAAGTAGGTGGTAAAGTAGTTGCAATTATATCATCTGAACAGTTCACGCCAAAGGCAAACATTGCAGGTTTCAGTACACTTCAGCCAGGAGTTAATTTAAGTGCAACAGATGTTGAAGGTGACGGCATTCCTAAAATGTACGGAACTGCAGAAAAAGCCGACGCACTTGTTGTTGGTAGTCAAACAGTTGCGGCAAACAATTTTTTAAGATCAGACACAACAAGTTCATCAGACTTTGGAATTAAAATTAAAAACAACGCAGGTGTAGAAGTAGGTTTAAGTGGAACACTTAAATTGAGTGTTGAAGGACAAGCGGGTGTATTAAGTCATCAAACAGCAGGATCAAACATTGATATAAAAGTAAATGACAATGGTGTAAGTCGTACTGTAATGAGAGTAGACTCTACACAAAAAGTAGGAATTAACACAACAGCACCAACAGAAGCATTAGAAGTATCTGGAAATATTAAAACAACAGGTGCAGATGCAAGTTCAGGAAAAATTATTGTAGACAATACAACAGATTCTACAAGTGTTGGCACAGGTGCTATCACAACAGTGGGTGGTATTGGTATTTCAAAAAGTTTAACTGTTGGTGAAAATGCGTCAGTAGGTGGAAACCTAACTGTTGATGCTATAATGCCAAATGAAACACTAACACACGACATAGGTTCATCAGATAAAAAATTCTTAAATGTATACGGAAATCAATTTTATGGTTCATTTAACGGTAATGTTTCAGGAAGTTTGAACGGTGTTGCAACACAATCCAATCAATTAACAAGTGCAACAACTTTCCAAATGACAGGAGATGTTTCTGCAAGTGGTTTTCAATTTGATGGTACTGGTGACCTTGTAAAAACTTTTACAACTTCAATTTCAAATGCATTTATTTCAAGCAAACAAAGTGTAGGAACTTCACAAAATTCAGACGAACTATTATTAAACAGAACTGAAGGAACAACAGGTTTATTTAGAACAACAGTAAAAACAATTTTAGACACAGTACCAACTCCACCGATTGGTTCAGTGATTGCCTTTGCTGGTGCAAATGCTCCAACTGGTTGGTTATTGTGTGATGGACAAGAAATAAACAGATCAACATATGCTTCATTGTATGGTGTGGTTGGTTTACAATATGGTACACCTTCTTCAACATCATTGTTTAAAATACCGGATTTAAGAGGAAGACAAGTGCTAGGAAAAGACAACATGGGTGGTACAAGTGCCAACAACACTGTGGATTCAGTTGCAGATACTTTGGGTGGCTTTGGCGGAGCAGAACAAAAAACAATAGCAAAAGAAAATTTACCAGATCACGAACACGATTTGAGATCAGACAATCAAGATCAATTTTATGTTACAAGAAATGTTGCAGATGCACCTACAGATCCAGAAGTTATTCAATTTAATGGACCTACAGGAATAAACACTGCTCAAGCACTAGCAAGTTCAGGTGGTGTAAGTGGCACAGTAGGCGAGTCATTTAATGTAATGGATCCTTTCTTAACGTTAAACTACATAATTTACGCAGGAGCAACGGCATAATATGTCATATAAACTAAACAAAACAGACGGAACTATATTAACTGACTTGGTTGACGGTACAGTTGATTCCACTAGCAGTGATTTAACACTTATAGGAAAAAATTATAGTGGCTTTGGTGAGTTTCTAAATGAAAACTTTATAAAACTTTTAGAAAATTTTTCAAGTACAGATGAACCTGCAAATCCAATCAGAGGTCAACTTTGGTATGATACATCAGAAAACAAATTAAAAATTTATAACGGCAGTCAATTCACAAGCAGTGGTGGAACAACATTGTCTGCTCAAACTCCAAATGCAGTTGCAGGTGATTTATGGATTGACACAACTAGACAACAATTATATTTCTTTGATGGCACAGGAAATCCAATATTAGCAGGACCAGTATACACAAAAGAACAAGGCAAATCAGGTTTTGAATGTATTAGTGTGTTAGACACACAAAACCAAACAAGAACTGTAATAATGTTTTACGTTCAAGGAGAAGTGGCTGGTGCATATTCAAATGTTGTGTTTACTCCAGCAGTGAGCGATAGAGAACAGTTGACTGCGTTTGTAACAAGTGCAAATCCTTCAGCAACTTTGCAAAAAGGTTTTAATGCTGTAGATGACACGTTCAAGTATGTAGGAACTGCCACAAAAGCAGAAAGTTTAATAATAAACAATCAAACTGTAAATGCTTCAAGTTTTATTAGAGATGATGTTGATGAAATTATGCAAGGTTCACTTACTGTTCAAAACAACAGTGGTGTTACAGTTGGTGCAAGTGGTGACGGTTCATTTAGAGTTGAATCTAATGTGTTAACAATTAGAAATAATTTAACAAACGGTGATATAAAATTTAAAACTGACAAGCAAGGTGTAGTACAAACTGCCTTGCACGTTGACGCAGGTCAAAGTTATGTTGGTTTATGGAAAGACAATCCTACAGCAAGTTTAGATGTTGCAGGTGATGTTAGAATTTCTGGAAACTTAACTGTTGAAGGCAGTAACACAGCAATTGAAGTTGATGAACTTCGTGTAAAAGACAGAACAATAGGATTAAGCGTTGACGAAAACAATGCACCTGTAACAGATGACGCAGGAATAAATGGCGGTGGTATTGAATTATTAACTACTTCAACTAATCATAAAACTTTAACCTATTCTTACAATGCCAGTGCGGCAACAGAGAGATGGGAAACAAATATCAATATGGGTGTTGCAACAGGCAAAGCATTCAAAGTTGGTGCTGATGATGTTTTATCAGGTGACACATTAGGAACAAATGTTATTAATTCAAGTTTAACGAATTTAGGTACACTGACAAGTCTTGCAGTTGATACTTTAACAATAGACAATCAAATCATTTCAACAAGTGCTGGCAATTTAGGATTGGGTGCAAACACAAATGTAATTGAAATTCAAAGCAGTGCAAGAATCACAGGACTTGGTGATCCATCAGCGTCAAGCGATGCGGCAACCAAAGGTTACGTGGACAGTAAAGCAGTACTTGGTGTACAATTAGATATTTCAAGTTTAGGAAATAAAGACCTAGGGTCAAACTATCAAGGTATTGCAGACATATTACAAGATATGTTTCCAGTAGATGGATATTCAAGAGGTGTTGGTGCTGGTGAAGGTTCAGTAGACACAAGTGCATTAGGCACAAGTTCTATTCCACCAAGAGCATTAGGCACACTGGCAAGAGTACAAACAACAGATTATTCAGCAGGTGGTGGTGTAACCATAGCAAGTGCAGATTTAGACACAGCAATTGACACATTTACTATTGCTGTTGATAGAACAATTTCAGCAAACGCACAAACTATTGTTTCAATCACTTTAGGTGCTACAACTACAATAGAGTGTGCAAGTGCTCATGGTTATGAAGCAGGTGAAACTGTTACAATTTCAGGAGCAAATGTAGACGCAATTAACGATGGTGGTGGTAACAACACAACATTGAATACAACATTCACAGTGGTAAGTGCTGAATTATTGGGTAACCCAGGATTTACAAAATTAACAATCAATTTGGACACATCAGCAGGAAATTTAATTAACAATTACACTCCAAACAGCGGTACAATAGAAAGAGTACCTGTGTTGGGTAATTCAAACAAATCAGTTATAGAAAGTTTAGGATTCAACAACCTAGCAGGTAGCATGTCAATGACACCAGTTAGAAAATTATTACAATTTGGTGTTGTTGATGATGGAGGCACAACAAAGTGGGCGTTTGATAAAGAAATTACACCTACAACTCCGTATTAATTTGTTATAAATACAAGGAGAGAAGAATTATATGGCATATACAATAAACAAATTTGATGGCACTTTATTATCCTCAGTTGATGATGGTACAATAGACCAGTCTACTAGCCTACGTTTTGTGGGTAAAAACTATGCAGGATACGGCGAAATCCAGAACGAAAACTTTTTACACTTACTAGAATCATTTGCTAGTTCTAACAGTCCAGCAAGACCGATAAGTGGTCAACTTTGGTTTGATGCAGGCACTAATAAATTAAAGTTTTATGATGGTACAAAATTTAAAACAACAGGTGGTGCTGAAGTATCAGCAACGCAACCAACAGGACTTGTAACAGGTGACTTTTGGTGGGACACTTCCAATGAACAGTTGTACGCATACAACGGAAGTTCATTCACACTAGTAGGTCCACAAGGCGTTGGAGATGCTGTAACACAATTAAGAAGCAGAACAATCGTAGACACAACCAATGCAAGTAATTTAATTATTGAAGCAGTTGTTAACGATGAAGTAATATATGTAATATCACAATCTGAATTTACAGTTTCAACGGCAGACCCTGCCAATGTTATCACAGGCTTTGATGTAATTAGAGCAGGTTTAACTTTAAAGAACACACAAAACGCAACTAACGGTGTAACATCAACTGATCATCAGTTTCATGGAACATCTTCTAATGCATTAAGATTTGGTGGAAAATTACCAACAGAATTTTTACAATCAGGCGGAAGTGCATTCCAAGGTTTAGCAAGATTCAGTGACCAAGGATTTTTATTAGGTGACGACGGTGACTTAAGAGTTGACATTCAAAATGACAACGAAGTACACATTGGAAATGAAATAGGTGATGAAATTGTATTTAAAGTAAATGCATCTGGACCAGTAACTGAAATTGCAAGAATTACAACAGACGGTTTTGAACCAAGTGCATCAGGCGTGAGAACAATTGGTACAGCCACAAACAAGTGGGATGAAATGCATTCTACAGCATTTAAAGGAAACGCAGATTCATCTACAGGAATTTTAGCAGGTGGAACAGTTTATGCTGGTAACACAGGTGCTGTTGCAAACTCAACTCCATTAAGAGATCAATCAGGAAATATTTCAGCAGTTGTGTTCAATGGTATTGCTTCACAAGCCAACTATGCTGACTTGGCTGAAAAATATTCAACAGACAAAGAATACGAAGTTGGAACAGTAATGACAATACAGAGATCAGGCAGTGCAGAAATGACAGCGTGTGATGAAAACTCACAACCTTTAGGAGTTGTTTCAGAAAAACCTGCTTTCTTAATGAACAAAGATGCAGATGGACAATCAATTGCTTTGGTAGGACGTGTTCCAGTAAAAGTTATAGGTGCAGTCAAAAAAGGAGATAAAGTTTATGCTTCTGAGGATGGCACAGCGTCAACTGACGGTGACAATTTGGTAGGCTTTGCATTACAATCAAATGAAGATGATGCCATAAAAAATATCGAGGTAATGCTTAAATTATAAATATTACAATAGAAGAAGAATACAATGGCAATTATAACAGCAACAAGATACAACAATTTAAGATCAAGTGTTGATTCAGTACTTGGCGTAGGAACAGGTAACTCAGGTTACGGTCAAACACTGCAGAGTTCATCTGTGAGTGTTGGCGATTTGGTTCAAGCAGACGACCTAAACAATCTATACGAAGACGTGAGAAAATCATACAGACACCAAAATGGTGGTGATCCAACTGCGGCACAACTACAAGAAGTGGTTGCAGGTGAATTAATTTATGATGACGACACAACAGACTTCAAAGGTTGGGATCAATATGAAGCACTAGCAACAAGCATTACAACAAACAGGTTAACAGTTGCAGGAGCATCTCTACAACAGTACAATTCAACAGTTTCGAAAACAAGAACATCAACTTGGAATTCAACAATTGAACGCAGATTCAACATGAGTTTTGCAACTGCCAATGATGCAAGATACTTTTTTAATTCCGGTGGAACATTAAAAATTACATCATCAATTTCAGGTGGTAGTGGTTCTAAAACAGCAGACTGGAAAAACAACATTTTAGGTCCTGCAGGTACAATCACTATCAATTACACATCCACATCAAGAAGTGGATCACAAGGTACAACAACCAGTCAAGGTTGGTATGATTTCAATGTTGGACAAAATTACACAGTGTACAGTCAATTGAATGGCGGTACTGGTGTGTACACAGAAAATGATTACTACATTGTGGTACAAAAAACTTCAACATCAAACCTTTATGTGCGTGTGATATTCAGAGATCAAGACGCAGGTGACCAAACAGGTTCTGGTGGACCAGTAGATGAAGATGTTAACGGAAGTTTGACAGTTTCCGTACAATACCAAAAAGCCATCACAAACGTGGTAGGTCCTGTACCATCATTCAGTGTAGCGAGCGGTAGCACACTCTAAATCATTGACTCACACACAAAATTTTGCTATAATACTTGCAAAGTTATGGAATCAAAAATATCTAATATACTAGAATATGCAGATAGATTGTCTGCAATAGAAAATCAAAAAGATATACTGTTGAGACAATTTGAAGAAAACAGTATTCTGTATTGGAATGGACACCAAGTCACTGCTAATTCAATCCTTATTGCAGAAGTCAAAAGTTATTTGGACATGGGCAGAACGCAAAATATCACTCTGCTGGATGATTTTAAAACTCCTTTTGCAGTTGCAGACACAGAAAAATTTTCAATTACACTATCCACCAAGTATCAAGAAGCATTGCAAACCTATCATGCAGAGTACAATAAACTGATGTCTTCAAAGGGAGATTTAGATGCATGATAAAGGTGTATTACTTCACGCTCACGGTAGACAGCCAATAGATTACATAAGCCAAGCAATTTTTTGTGCTTCGCAAATTAAAAAATTTTTGCAACTGCCTGTTGCTCTTGTAACTTCAGAAAAGAATATTTCAGAAAAATGCTTTGATCATATCATAAATGTTGAAGCATCTAATACCAAACAAAAAAGAACATTCATGGATGATGACAACATGAAGGAAGTTGTTTGGGACAATCACAGTCGTGTCGACAGTTTTGCACTTACTCCTTTCAAAGAAACTATTGTGATGGATACTGATATGATAATTGGCAACAGCAACTTGCTAAAATGTTTTGACAGCAAACAAGACTTGTTGATAAACAACGAAGCAATATATCTTAATAAAAATCACAAGCAAAATTACCATATTGAATACATGGACAATTTTATAAAAATGTATTGGGCAACTGTGTTTTATTTTAAAAAAACTAATTGGACAACACAGTATTTTGACCTAGTGAAACATATTAAAGCAAATTATCAGTTCTACAGATTTGCCTACAGCATTAATGAAACAAAATACAGAAATGACTATGCTTTCACTATTGCTATGCACATGATGAATAACTTCACAGCGAGACCAAATGATCGAGCATTGCCAATCAAGTTGTTCTATGTTACTGACAAAGACAAAGTACTGGATTTTACAAACAATAAATGGAAATTTGCACTGCCTAAAGATGATGGCACATATTATAGATGTAATATAAACAATGCCAATATGCACGTGATGAATAAGTTTGCATTGGATAGGATATGTAATGAATACAACTAGAGGTTATTTTATATTTGTGCAAGCCAGCGAACAAAAAGATTATCTCGGTCAAGCAGTTGCATTGGCTAAAAGTATAAAAATTTTTAATGAAATTAACAATGTTTCTATCATGACCAATTGTGTGCTAACAGATGCACAACGTAAATGTTTTGACAAAGTGTTTGATATACCAGGCAATGATGAGGCTTCTGCACAAGATTGGAAAATACAAAATAGACACAAAATTTATGAAGCAAGTAAATATGATGAAACTATTGTGTTGGATAGTGATATGTTGTGCTTGAGCAGTTTAGATTATTGGTGGAATATCTTGGCACACACAGATTTATATTTCACAAATCAAGTTAAAAACTTTATGGATGAAACCGTAGTCACACATCCTTTGTATAGAAAAACATTCATTGCCAACGACTTGCCTAATATCTATTGTGGTATGTTTTATTTTAAAAAAACAGAATACAATGATAAATTTTTTGCATTGTTGTCAGAAGTTATGCAAAATTATAAAAAATATTCAAGAATGTATTGCAATGAACACAAACAGCAATGGTGCAGTTTAGATGTGTCCACAGCAATCACTTGCAAAATAATGAAGTTTAAAAACACAATAACCAATAAAAACTTGACTTTTACACACATGAAAACAAGACTGCAAAAATGGAATGTGGATGAAAATTGGATTAATGAAATACCAGTTGCATATGATGACAATTTGCAAATCAAAATAAACAATGTGGTGCAAAAACAATTACTGCATTATGTCCAAGACAATTTTTTAAACACAGAACTCCAACAAATAATAGATAGAATATGGAAAGAAAAGACATACAGTTTGGCGTAGAAAAAGTACAGCACACATGGTACTTTCATTTTGATGCAGGCACAGGCATGATTGAAAGCATGAGTGTTGTCCAACAAAGTAATTCGATTGAGATACCCGACACACTAGCAGAAGCAATACACAAAGGCAGTGAAAACATGGCGTTTTACAAAGTGTTATTTGAAAATGGAAAATACAAATACATAAACACTGTAAAAGTAACTCCTGAAGATAATGTGCCAAATAATGATGATTTTGCTAATTTAAATTTTTACAAACTGCAAGAAAATGATTTAGAATCTAAAATTGTTTTTACACACACAGACAAGCAGATATTGATCAGTGCCACCGAATCTATGAAACACACAATAAAAGATTCATTTAAAAAAGATAGTACACATAGATTTTATGTTTGTAAAAAAAATGATCACAGCATACTACACAAAATGATTGAACTTAATTTACAAGATTTAGTAGATCAAAATATCACAGTGCCTGTTGATGTAGAGAAAAAAGATTGCAGTATATTTTGTAGAAAAATTTTGGAGTACAGTCATGTATGATGTATTTTTTATAGATGTAAAAGAACCTAATGCAGAAAAGAATTATGAATTGTGCAAACAAAAAGCACCCAATGTACACAGGATCAGTGGAGTAAAAGGCATACATCAAGCACATCAAGTGGCGGCAAAAATTTGTTTAACAGAAATGATGTATGTGGTAGACGCAGATGCTGTACTTGTTCCAGAATTCAATTTTAATTACAAAGTGGATCAATATGATCTAGATGTTGTCCATGTGTGGCACAGTAGGAATCCAATTAATGATTTAGAATATGGATATGGTGGAGTCAAATTATTTCCCACTTTACTCACAAGAAAAATGGATTTGAACACAGTGGATATGAGCACCAGCATCAGTGATAAGTTTAAAGTCATGCCCACAGTGAGCAACGTTGCAGAGTTCAACATAAACAATTACAGTGCATGGCGCAGTGGCTTTAGAGAGTGTGCAAAACTGAGTGCCAAGGTGATAGATAGACAAGTGGATACAGAAACAGAAAAAAGATTGGACACATGGTGTTCTGTGGGAGCAGATAGACCTTTTGGAGATTATGCCATTGCCGGAGCCAAGGCAGGCAGAGAGTTTGGAGCATTAAATAAAAACACAGACAAAATGAATTTAATAAATGATTATTCTTGGTTAGCAAATAGGTTTAACAATGACACAGCGTAATATAATAAAAATTGCAGAGCAGGACTTTGTGTTCCTCAGTTATGCTGAACAAAATGCTGAGAAAAACTTTGCTGATCTTAAACGGAAAATACCTTGGGCAAAACGTGTGCATGGTGTAGATGGTATAGATGCCGCTCACAAAGCCTGTGCAGAAGTTTCAGACACAGAACATTTTATAACAGTTGACGGTGACACAATAGTAGATCCTAAATTTTTAAATGTACAACTGGACACCACAGTGCTTGGATTGACAGATGATTATCAATTCAGTTGGACTGGCAATATTAATGTAAACAATTTAAAATACGGCAACGGCAGTCTTAAAATGTGGACTAGAGATTTTGTTAGAAATATGAAAACTCATGAAAACACAGACGGCACAGATGAAACACAAATTGAATTTTGTTATTTTGACAAATACTATCAATTGCCAGAATGTTATTCTACCAGCGTTATAAATTCTACACCTTCTCAGGCTTGGAGAGCAGGTTTTAGAGAGGGAGTCAAAATGAGTTTGAATCGTGGCAAGAGAGTGCAAGACATTAACACAGAAATATGGATAAACAATCTACAAAAATTATTGATATGGATGAACGTGGGTACAGATATTGATCATGGTTGGTGGAGTTGCTTCGGCGCAAGACACGGATGTTATCTTACAATGTGTACAGATTGGGACACAAACAAAACAAGAGATTTTGCACTTCTAGATGAACTATGGAATGAAGTTGAACAATCCAATGCTGAACAATTGATGAAACATTACAGCGAGTCATTAATTGATGTGGGTGTTAACATTGGCATGACGCCTCTTGAACCTCAACAGAGCAAATGGTTCAAACAAGTGTATGTGAATAGTCCCAGACGTTTTAAGTAGAAAGTTTCCCAGTCAAAAGATATCTTGTACCTCTTGAATCTTCGATTTCATCTTGATGCAATACTTTTGCATTTGAAGGCAACTGTTGTATAAACTCTTCCAAGTTGTTCACAGTGTTTGTGTGTCCTTCAATATCATGCATATTGTTAGATGTAAAGGCAAAATAGGCTTCACTGTGTGCCAGTGCTTCTAGATGTTTCATAGATTTCATATGTTCACAAGATGTGTTAATAATAACATCAGCATTCATGATCCTTCCATGTCTATCTTTATCAAAAACATCACTGGTAATAAAATCAACATTAGTGTAATGATTGAACAATCTGTTTTTTGCAACTGATACCGCATTGGTATCAATATCTATAAGTGTGATTCTTTTAACTTGTTTGAAAGCAGGAATAAGGATACTGCCATACCAACCACCCAGGATAACAACTTCACTGTCGGCATCCAATATGTTGAGATTGTTCACACTGCTGATTAACTTTTCTTTTGATGCAAACTGATTAGGACTGAACGAATCCAAAAGGTCAGAATTATTTCTGGCTTCAGCCATAATGTTTTTGAATAATTTTGAGTCTACATCCATTTTATTATCTCGTCTATTTCGGGTTTTCTATCGTCTTCTAATCTGTTCCATCGTTTTAACATTTCATTTCTATAAACTTGTTTGTGACCAATTGTCATCAGCACAGAGGGTCTATACTTGGAATGAACCAGTCCTGCTTTTCTCCATTTGCTTATATCTCTAAAAAAACAAGAAGTATAAGATACATCAATATCATATTCTAATAGATACGTTGTTAGATTTTGTATAAACATACCTACCTCAACTGACACAGAATCACTGATATGATCCACTCTGTCAGGAAATGCTTGGTCATAAAACATTCCTTGTCTAACTTGCTCTTGATAAAATTTGTTAGGTTCTCGTGGTTCTTGATGAATACACAACAAATATGCGTTGTGCTTGATGTGAGCATAAAAAGGATTTTCTTTTCCTTTTTCTGTGATTGTTTGTTGTCCTCTTGCCACTGCACTTTTTTCCGCTTTGATATGATTTTTGTGAACCATTTGATGTACTAGTTCTTTTTCCTTATGATGTGTAGGACCATACACAAAAACTTTGTAAGCCATGGCATTATTTTTTGATGGTGAAGTTTTCCATGCTTTCCACAGTGCAGATTCTACGTATTCTTTAGGAGGTATTTTACCTTTTATGTATGATTGCACATGATGACGGTTTTCCAACAGATCAAATGTTGTTGATTGTTTTTTATTTTTTCGTGCTTGTTTTTTCCAACCCATATATTATACCCAATTTACCACTTTGTTTATTTCTGGTTTGAAATCATCCTCTGGTTTCCAACCCTGTGCTTGTAAATTTTGTGATCTATATTTTTCGCCATATCCCAAAGACATCAACATGATTGGTCTATGTTTAACAAAAGGAGGGTTGCGCCAATTTTTAATCAAGGTAGGCATGCACACTGTATAAGATACATCTATGTCATGTTCCATACAAAACAGTGCGAGATGACTTGCAAACATACCAACTTCAATAGAAGTGGTAGTAATGATTTCGTTCACTTGATCTTCAAACATTTCTTGAGCGTAGTGTCCATTCTCTATTGAATGTTGAACATATCTAGTTGGTTTATCGCACACTCTTGCTGTAAAAATCAACAAGTAACTGTTTTCCTTGATATGATTGTAATAAGGATTAACAATCGTTTGTGCTTGTTTTATTTTACCTTCTTTAGCCGCTTGGTCTTCACTGTATTGTTGTTTTGCAACGCACTTGTTCCAAACTAATATTTTCTCTTCTTTTTTATCAGGACCTAACACATGAACTGAGTAAGGCATAAAATTGTTCTTAGATGAAGTGGCTTTCCATGTTTTGTGAAGCAATTTTTCAATAGTTTCTTTCGGTACCTGCACATCTAAATTATATGATGCCACGTGCTTTCTTTTCATCAATGTTGTTAGCGAGTCCATTAATCCTTTCTTATTATCCAATCGTTGATCACCACCATATCCAAGTCTGTGTTATTGAAAGTGTTGATTGCATCTTCAGGAGTTTCCACCATTGGCTCTTGACAATTAAAACTTGTATTCAACAGCATGGGTATTCCTGTAATGTTGTAAAATTCTTCAATCAGTTTGTAAAATTTATAATTAAATTCTTTGTTCACTGTCTGTATTCTTGCTGTGTTGTCAACGTGTGTGACACCAGGAATCTTATCAGACTTCACAGGCATAATTCTACTCATGTATGGACTGGGTTGATTGGTATCAAAGTATTCTTTATAATGTTCTTCCAACACACTGGGAGCGAATGGTCTGAAGTCCTCACGTTTTTTAATTGTTTTGTTTATGATATCTTTTATGCTAGGATTTCTTGGATCAGCCAATATGCTTCTGTTACCCAATGCTCTATTGCCACTTTCTGATCTTCCTTGATACCAGCCCACAATACTGCCCTTGGATATTGCAGTTGCGACTTCTTTGTTCAAGTCATCATTTGAATACTGTACGGCTTTAAAATCTAACATCATAGTTTCGTATACTTTTTGATCTGGGCCTGCAAACACAGTAGGCGTATGCACATTTTGATTTAAAACATAATCGGCGTGCATATAAGTTCCTAGTGCTTGTCCTTCATCACCGACAGCAGGCGGCACATGAACGTTGTCATAGTGTTTGGTTAATTCTTCATTCATATATCCGTTGTATGCAACTCCACCTGCAAGGCAAATGTTGTCACAAGTTTTCAACGGATATATGTATTTTTTAATCAAGTCTATTGTGACTTGTTGCAGTGTGTGAGCAATATCTTCTCTTGATACCTTTTTGATGACTTCATCAGCAAAGTCGGGCAGTTTATGATTGGCATTCAATACATACGCTTCAATCATAGCGTGTGCTTGATAATTGTATTTGCCATATCCTGCTAGGCCCATTACTTTGCCAGCATCAAGGTATCTAAATCCTAAATCTTGTGCCAGTCTGTTCCACAATCCTCCAATGGGAATCTGTTTAGAAAAGTCTGTGATAAATCCATATCTGTTGATAAAGATACAGTTAAACTTCCAACCTCTGCCATCTATTGCTAGTATGTCGCTGTGATCATAACCTGAAGTTAAAAAAGCATAAGCGGAGTGCGATTGATGATGATCAATGTAATACATTTCGTCTTTGTGATAATGTTCCCACAATGTCAAAGGTTTGAAATCTAAAAAGTTTTTGTTGGGGAAATGTTGATCTAATAAATCAGACACATATTCTTGTCCAAGGTTGCTGACAGTGAAAGCAAACACATTGTCCTGCGTCCTATTTTTAAATGCTTCCAGCACGTGTTCTTTAAAAAATTTCTGGCTTGGAAAAGCATCATGTGGATTTGCAGGATTGAGATTGTGCCGTTTCCTATTTTGTCGCTCAATCTGAATATGCACATCACCATTGTATGTGTTGTGATCATGTATGTTCAATGCCACTGCAAATATACTCATTATGCGTTGGGCTCCTCTAATGCAATTTTTTCTAGTATTTGCAGTTTGCGTTTAATTGGTCTTGGAGGAATGATGTCCATACAACCTCTACAATAAGTTTCAAACTGAAACAAATTAAACGTCATCATTTTGTCTACATTTTCTTTGGTTATGTCAAACTGTCTAGAACCGTTAATCACTTTTCTACTGCAATGTCTAATTTTTTGCAATTCAAAATCTACTACTGGTACTAGCGGAAATTTAGCACAAATACGTCTGTCCAGTTCTGGTGCTTGAATCATTGTGTGATCACCATGATAGTCAGGTGATCGTGAATTATATTCTTTAAATTCTGTGTTTTTGTGTTTCAAATAAGACAAGTCATGTAAGTCTCTGTATTTGAAGTATCCAGGAGTTTCAATAATCAAATTGTAATTGTTTTTGTTATTCTCTGGAAGGAAATCAAAGTTGCCCAATTTTTCAATACGATCTTCGTAAAAATCTAATACCAGATGTTCTATGTAGATTATTTCAGGATCTTCCAACACGTGTGGATATCTTTTTCTTATGAATGAATTGGACATCACTTGCACTACAAGATTAGGATGTTTTTTGATTTCTGCAATAACTTCATCTAGATTTTTTATCAGACCAGGCTCACCACCCAACAAACAGATACGTGTTTTGTAGGGACTCAAATATTCTACTGTGCGTTTCAAAAAATCCATATCCACAGTCAAATTACGCATCTCCAAAGTCCATGCTGTACAGTAGTGACATGACTTGTTGCATGATTTAGATAGATAGAAATCAACCGAAAGATAGTCTGAGTTTTTTAAATCTTTTAATGTTAAGATATCTTTTTTCATTATATCATATTTATTGACACAAATTTTTGGTTGTGCCTGTCTAGGTTATAAATATCATCATGAACAGAATAGTTGCTTTTGGTTGCAGTAATACACAAGGACAGGCATTGCCTGATTTAGAAGATGGCGATAATAATGTGAGTGAATATGCTTGGCCGTCTGTTTTGGCAAAAAATTTAGGCTTTACGGTTTGGAATCGAGCCCACGGAGGAGCCAGCAACAAATTAATTTTGCACAGATTGTTAAACACTGATTTTGAAAAAAACGACATTGTCGTAATACAGTGGACTGCTTTTTGTCGAAGTTGTTTTATTGATACTGATAAAGTTTTACGTATGCTACCATCAGACATCACCAGACCTAAAATAGACAATAAAGAAGCAAATCGACTGCACTCTGCATACTACTATGAACATTTTGATTCTGATTACAATGCTTGGTATGACAGCATGGTTCAAATAAATCTTGCGAAAGCACATCTTGATTCTTTACAACTTAAAAATTTGCATTTCACTTGGGATCCTAGTCCATATCAAATTCAAAGACCTAATTGGAATAAGGTAAATTTAATAACAAAACAGTTCAGCAATGTTGACTTTGCTAGCGATAATGATCATCCAGGAGTTAAATCGCAAGAACTAATGGCTGAATTTATGCAGAAGCATCTAGAACTGATACTTTAAAATTCATTTTTGAACACAACTTTACCTGTCTCAGGGTCAACAACTTGCCAACTTTGTTTACGTTTTGACTTTTTAAATTTTGCACATATACTATGACATTCTGGCGGTGCTATATTTTTTTTAAGATTTTTGTAGAATCTTTTCCATTCTTTATGGTTTAAAATTTTGTCAACAGTATTCGTGGTGTCTATTTTACTTACTTTTAGTAATTTTTGTAAAAGTGGATGATTAAGATTGTTTGGTGAATCTAGATAGCAACAAGGGAGAAGTTCTTGTCTGTTTGTTATAGCAAAGGATATTGTTCCTTTTATACATTGTGGATCAAGTTTAGACATATATTTTTTTAGTGGTTTTGTAATGTTCATAATTAATTCTAGTTCTTCTTGAATTTATAAGTTGAAAGAAAATTTTATTGTCTTTGGCTATTTGCATGGCTGTATCTACATCTTTTTCATTGTACTTGAAGACTATGTATTGCCAAATTGGTGTGGATCTGAGATATTTTTTTGCTTCCAGCATTATATCGAACAATTTTACACCATCCTGATTTATTCTATATTGGTTGCTGTCTTTAGGTAGACCGTCAATGCCAAAGCACCACTCACAATTTGGATATTGTTGAAACATTTTTACATACCATTTTTTAGGTTTAAAAGATGATGCAGTATGAATTGTTGCTCTTATATTTTTTTTCTTACACATATCTAGAATTTTGTCAAATTGCGGATGATGTATTGGATCTGAGTACTGTCCACAAAAGTCAACTCTTGGAAAATGATTTGTAATTACGTCGAATACTTCCAATGACATATCATGTCCTGGAACTTTTTCATTGTTGTCTGTGTAGAGTTTTTGTCTTTGGCACAATGGACATAACAGAGGACATCTGTTAGTGATATCTAAATTAACCCACTCGTTTTTTTTCCTTGTCCAGAATAAATTTGAATGTTTATTTTTCATTAATTGCTTCTTTAATGTATTTAATTAAATTTGCAATCTCATTTTGTTCCAAGTAAGCATGGACAGGCAAAGATAGTATTGTATCTGCCACTTGTTTAGAATTTACGCAATCATCTTTCACGTAATCAATACTCCATGCATTGTACATAGAATTTTCTGATAGTGGAGTTTCATAATGCACAGAAAGATTTAGTTTATTTTTTACTTTGTTTCTTGTTTCTTTGTCTTTGAATTTAATTGTATATTTGTGCCAGTTGTGTTCAACATTAAAAGGCACAGTTGGTGTTTGTATGGGCAAATTTTTAAAAGCACTGTTGTACGTCATAGCATTTTGCTCTCTTATTTGCCTATCACGTGTTAAATTTTTTAAACGCAATTGAATTATTTGTGCATTCAGCACATACATTCTTGAATTGTATCCAAGCATTTCATAATCCTTGCCTTTTCCATGACGTCTTAATTTTTTAACTGTGTTTGCCAATTGTTCATCGTCTGTTAAAAATATTCCACCACCATTTATTCCGGATATAACTTTGTTTGTGTTAAAACTAAATGAACTGCAATCGCCAATAGAGCCTGCTTTACGGTTGTTGATGCGTGAACCTAAACTTTGTGCCGCATCTTCCACAAACATTATGCCATTGTCTTTGCAATGTTGTTCAATATCAGCAGTATCACTCATGTTGCCAAACAGATGCGTGTATATCAACGCCTTTGTGTTGGGTGTGGTCATACGTTTTATACTGTCTAATGAAATATGACAAGTGTCTGCATCTATATCACAAAAAACAGGAGTTGCTCCAACCATGCTAATGCATGATGATGTGGATATCCAACTGAAGTCTGTCACTAATACCTCATCACCTGGACCTATATTCCTACTCTTTAATGAAAAATGTAATGCATCGGTGGCATTGGCAACACTGACTGCATATTTTCTTCCTATCAGTTCTGCAAATTCTTTTTCAAACTGTTCGCAGTTCTCATAGTTGCTTTGCGACATAAAATCATCAAACAATTTAAGATATGCATCTTTGTTTTGTTGATATTCTCTATCCCAACCTTCATACGGTATCATTTAATTCTTCCATTGCTTCTAATATGGGTGCTATGTTTGGTTTTGCAATCTCTCTTGTCCAATACACACTGCCGCCATCATGAATTGATTTGTCTCTCATATAAATTACTTGTTTTCCAAAGTGTTTGCACTCTTGAAATATTCTAGGAGCAGGGTCAAATGTGTCTTTGGTGTACACATATGTTTCAAACATACTCATAATGTTGTCAACAGGCACAAATACATTGTTATTTTCCATATTAACATAGTCTGCTTCATATGTCAATATGCCATGATCCGGATAATCCTTGATTACTTTTTCAACAGTGGCATAGTATCTTTGATTGGTGCCCAAAAATAAATGTTTGAACTTTATATCATCTACGTGTGGCTTGTAGATATCAAAGTTAATAGTTTTCTCGAAGTGTTTGCCCACACCTTTTAGATAGACTTCTGTATCACACAAATCTACAATGCGTTTTGGTGCAAAAAACTCCACAGCCAACGGATATTTTGTAGGATGATTTTCTGAATACACTGATATAACTTTATCAGCAAATAATTTACGTAAAACTTCTTGTTGTAATGTTGTGCATTGGTCATAATCTTGCCAAGCCAATGTCATCATGCTTCTGCCCAGTATAAATGTTACATCTTTGTTGTCTACTGTGATGTCTTCAAACACAATGTTGTTGCAGTGAATGTATTTGTTATTGATTACCTGAATATAATCTTCTCTAGTGAATTTTCTATGTGTAATCACAACAACTCTAGCGTCAATGCCTGCATCATTAAGCAAAGTGCAATATTCGTAACTGTAATAGAATAAACCGTCGACAGGTTTGCTGGATACAACAATATTAATCATTATTTAATTTCGGTGACGTTTATAATTCTATTTCTAAAACTATTAATCTTGCTTTCGTGCTTTTTAGGAATCTCATGCAGGTCACCATAAGGGTCTGCAACTTTTTGTCCACCATGTATGTTTATGTTTACAATTTTTACTTTGCGTAATTCCTTACCCGTCCTTGGGTGTGTAGGCAAATCATCACGTGTTGTGTTTCTACTGCCATTTCCTGCACCAATCATTATTTCAGGATCATCAGCCTCCCAACGTGGTCTTCCTTCCTGCGGGAAACCTATACCTATGCCATATGCAATTTGCTTTGTGCCTGCTTTTACTTCTTCTAGTATTCCTAATTTTTTCTCCCAAAAGTCATTTCCATCTAAATCATTGTGACTTTTGTTACAGCCTGTTGCAAGTCCCATACTCCTAGCGGCTCTCATCACTAGCCCCATTGCAATACCAATGCTGACATAAGCATTTTCCCAACGTGCAGGAGATTTATTTGATTTTAAAGTACCATCACTTTTACAATTCAATTGTGTTTCAGGTTCTTTGGCAACAAACAATATGTAAAGGTTTGCATTTGCCTGAGTGTTTCTCCAAGTGGCTGGCGGAGTTCTAAAATGAGTATGGCCCCATGTGTATTTTGATATTTCTTTTATAACTTTTCTGTCTGCTGTCCAATACACATCATAATATGCCTCAAATTGTTTTGATGGTGAGTTGGTGCAGTGCCATAATAGGTAGTCAATGATTTCTGGTGGCACTTCTTTTGAGTAGTCCCAATTACGTTGACACTTTTGCATCTCGCGAATCACTTCTTGTTCTTGATCCCAATTGTAAAAAAGATGTTTTACTTGCGTGTTTTTCTCCGCACTAAAACGTGGCAATTCAAAAGGTGTAGTAGGTTTCTTATTCATATTCTTAATTTTTCCTAGAGCGATTTAACCCTGATAAATATAGTTGTATTTAATACATTTTAATTTATGATTTTATTATATGGATATATCTTATACTGGATTTTGGCGGCTATTGGCATCACTTGGGGGTACCATAGATACTTTGCCCACGGCGGAAAACAACAGCACCCTGTATTAGAAATCATCTATTTGTATTTTGGTTTACTGTGTGGGGGAAGAAGTTTATTGACTTGGGCAGGTGTTCACAGAATGCACCATGCTTATGCCGACACAGAAAATGATCCTCATAGTCCAAAAAATCATCCTTGGTATGTTGTGCTGTTCAGTCTTTGGAAAGTAAAATCTATTCCAAGAAAATTTTTAATTGACTTGATACGTAACCCAAGAATCATGTTTTTCCACAAATATGGAAAATATATTTTTGCAAGTCATTGGATGATTACTTTTTTAATTTTTGGTGTCAATGCTTTGATCATTAATTCAATGATATTAATATTATCTTACATTGGTTTTGGAGTGCTTAATTTTTATGGACATGATGCACAAGGACCAGCCAATAATTTGTTAATAAACTTGATTGCACCTTTTGAAGGCAATCATAAAGATCATCACAATTACAATCCTAAGGCATCAAATGTTTAATCGAGACAGCAGTGTAGAATGGGTAGAGATGAAGTTCGTTGTTCCAACCAACGCAATTTTACGTGAGTACAAAGAAATAAAAGACACACTGATTAATCATAGACCAGAAGACGGACACAAGGATTGGTACGCAGTTACTTTGTTTGGTTTTGGGTCAGACAAGACAAACAGTCATTGGGAATATAGACAGAAGGGAGAAAAACCTTTTGTTACTGAAGTAGGGAAAAAATGTCAAGGCACTTTGAAATGGGTTAACACTTTACCATATTCACGGATTGATGATGTTAGATTTTTAGTAATTAAACCAAAAGGATATATCACAAAACACATAGATGTTCCAGAAAGAAATTGGCTTGAACCGCTCAACATAAGTATTACGTATCCAGAAGGAAACAAATTTATTTTAAACAATAAAGAAATAAAATATAAACCTGGTATGAGTGTTGTTTTGAATATACATTATGAACACTATGTAGAAAACAACTCAGATGAAGAAAGAGTGCATTTATTAGTACATGGAAAAAAGAACAAAGAGTTTTGGAACGATGTTGACACCTGGCCACAGTAATTACGAAAGTAAAAATTCAGAGTGTGATGTTTTAACGTTCAAGCCTGAAGACAGACCAGACATCATAGAAAAATTAAAACAAATTTCTTTTGATGATTTAGAACAAAAAGAAGATTATGTTACTATTAATTGGTCAGACTTTGAATGTATCACTGTGTTGCTTAAAGATGAAGCAGTGCTAGGTTTTAGTTCTGTTTGGCACCGTCCGGAATACTATGAAAAAGGTGAAGTAAGAATTTTGAATAGATACTGGGAAGATGCAAGTTTAAGAAAACCTGGGAGAGATATTGTAAGACCACACTTGTTGGCAACAATAAATCACCAATTGGAAATTGCAACAAAATTAGGTTTTACAAAAGCATTCATCAGTAGATGTAGAAATAGATTGTACATGAAGAAATTATTTTTAGAAATAGAAAAGAAAACAGGAACAACGTGGCAGTTTAGTGATGACAAAGTTCTTGTTTGTAGAAAAGAAAACCCAAGATGCTGGCAATACAAAGGAATACATGACATTAAAAAAGAGACATGATTTACCACCATTTAAAAAGTTAGACATAACTTTTGATGTAGATAAAATTATTGAAGTGGTACAACAAATGCCAGTAGAAGTGGACGATTTAAAAGCGAAAGACGGCTATGGTGAACTTGTAGGAGGTAAATCTCCTAAACTGCAAAAAGCATTTGGCTTAAAATTTGACTCTATTGAAGATGCTTATAAATTTTTACAAGACAACGATGTTGAAGAATCTGAGTTTAGAAAAGGTTTAGGTGGAAAAAGAATGGCGTGGGATTATAGAAACTATGTGAAGCCATTTGAAAATTACATACAAAAAGATGATGATGGTAGGTTTGAGGTCAACGGGTCTCCATACAAACAAATTGCCCTTTGTCAATACAATCCAGATATGGAAGATAGAGTGTATGATAAAAAAATACCTAAAAACAGATTAGATGAAAGACACTACAACAAAATAAAAGACTGGGTTAAAGGAACTTATTTAGAAGAAGTTGTTACATCATTTAAATCAGAAACAACACGTGCTAGGATTGCCATAATGGATCCAGGTGCTTATGTGGCAGAACACATTGATTACAACACAGATTATTCTATTAGATTTCACATACCCATTACAACAAACAAAGATTGTGGTTTTTATTGTGTGGTAGACGGAGAAAAAGTATATCAAACAATGGAACCAGGATCTTGTTGGTTTTTGAATCAAGGATTAAGACACAGTGCATGGAACAAAGGCACCACTGCTAGATCTCATATAATTGTTTCTGTAGATGGTCAAAAGGATTTAGATGAATAAAACTTGGCATAAAAATTTTTTTATTGAAACAGATTACAAAGTAGAACCTGAGTTTTTCAATGACTACTTCAATGACGAATGGGAAGATAGTAATCAATTGTATTCAGAATACGTGAGTGATGCTACTGGTGGAAAAAACATGAATAAATTTTACGTACAAGAAATTAAAAACTTTGATAGGAAATTGTTAAGATTTATTAAAAGTATTTGGAACCAGTTTGGGATAAGACCAAAAGAATTTAGATGCAATTTCTTTAAAGTTCTAGAAGGTGGAGAGTTGCCTTTACATGCAGATGTAAAAAGCAAATGCTCATTTGTTGTGCCTATTACAGAAAACACAGGTGCATTGTACTTTGATGATGGCAATGATAGTGACAGTATTTTATATGATTCAATGGTTGTGCTAAACACTAAAAAACCTCACGGTGTTAAATCTCCATCAAAGACTCGAATAGTATTTCATATGGGAGTTCATGATGTCGGATTTGAAAAATTACTTTAGATACAACGTTAGAGAATACTTTGAACAGTACATAGATTTCAGCAATCAGTCTGTGCTAGACTTTGGGTGTAATCATGGCAACTTTATTCGTTATACTCCACACAATGAATACACAGGAATAGACATTAACAAACAAATCATTGACATTAACAAAACAAAATATCCGCAATACCAGTGGTTGTACTACAACGGATACAATTATATGTACAATAAAAAAGGAACAGCAAAATTGCAGTTAGAAAACAAATATGATGTTGCAGTATCATTTTCAGTGATTACTCATATGTATGAAAATGAGATGTTAGAGGTTGTTGATACACTTAAAAAAAATTGTAGCAAGTTATTACTGTCATACTATTCAAACACCAACAAAGACGCATACGAAAATATTTGTAGATATAGAAACCTAAAAGCAGACAACTGGAAAGCAATAAGTCAAAGTAATGTGTATTATTTAAAAACCGAAGACTTTTTATGGACCTTTTACAATGATGAATACATTAAATCATTATTGCAATGTGATATAAAAGAAACCAAGTATGATACAAAAACACTGTTAGGAATGCAAAAATGCTTGATAATATAAAAGAAAAACTAGCATTTCTTTATTTGGATTTGCCTCCGTTTCCTGTAACATCTTCATTGATACAAAGGCTAGAAACAATAGTAAAAGAAAGCAGTTTTGATGACCAATTTAGAAATTGTAGACACATACCAATATACGTAAGTGCAGGAAAAGACATACGCAATAACAACTTGATTGAAAAACAATGGTCAAAAGAAAGTGAACAATTGCCTGAGATTAAAAATTACATTGAAACTTATGTTAAACCTTGGACTAATGAATTAGGACGTATTGTAGTGATATGCACAAAAGCAGGAGAATCAAATCCAACGCATATAGATTGTAGTCGAAAAAACTTTGACAAACAGATGCTAGAACACAAATTCAGAGTGGTACTACGTGGACAAACAGACAACTTGTATTTTAATGGACAAAACAAAAATTATCACATAAAAGAAAATTTAATAAATCAGCCTTTTGTAATGTCTGGATATTGGCCTCATAGTATGAGTAATAATAACTCTGATATGAAATTTACTTTGGCAATGGGTGCTCCTTGGACAGCGGAAGACCATAATGCAAAATACGATCAACTATTGGACAACTCTATTAAAAAATACGAAAATTCTTACATATCTAAATTAGATATGACCATGCCTGAAGATATACAAAGTTATTTTTCTAAATAGATTAAATTACTAGTCCTTGTTTGACCATGTCAGTAGGATGTATTTTATTAAAGTATTCATTTTGGATCCAACGTTCACCATCAAAGTCTAGCCACGGAGACCAACCTAACACAATACAAGTTCTATTTTTAATGCTGTTGTGATAGTTAAAATTAAATCTATGTACTTTGTATGTGTTCCAATGATATGCATAACCTGGTTCAAAGTATAATTTTGTTCCTGTATCTTTAAATTCAATAAAATAATCTTCATCAAAAACTACAGGTATCAATACCCTGGACACTATTTCATTTCGTTCATCAGTATGCCACATAAATTCTTTGTCATCTTCGCTTACACTTTTTCCGTGTTCTGCGGCTCTTATTTCTGCTATTCTTCCTTGAATGGATTTTCTTTTGAGTTTATCAAATATGGTTGTAAAGGATCTATAATTTGTTACATCTGTGGCAACACGTAATCCTAAACAATCATCATATGTGTTAAATCCTTTTATCTGTATTTCTTCAGTTTGATTAGAATAATCATAATTTTCTAAATCTCTAACCCACTCTTTTGCATTAACATTTTTTATGGATCTTGGTTGACCTAGACCTTGTGCGTGTGTGGGTATGTTAAATTTGTAGTCAGGGTTATAGTTTAATCCTAAACCTCCATACAATTTACTTCGACTCCAATCACTGTTTCCTCTGTGGCACATACCATACCAACCAAACTTATCGAATGCACCTGTTACGTCTTGTTCTAATTCTTTCCAAGGTAAATCTATAGGAATTTTTACATACTCATCTTGACATTTTGGTTGTAATTCTTTGATACCAAAATGTTTACGAATTTGTTTTTCTCTTGTTTGGTCAGTACCAAAATTTTTATCTAAAAAACTTTCTTGCATAATTTTAAATTATTTATAGCGTCATTTATGCCCTGTTTTTCTTCATGGCTATAACTTATCATGAGTGCCTTTCATGGGCACTGTACGACGCTAATTTTTGGTTCTACGGGGTGTTTTATGCCATTGCCACCCAAGCAGTTCCATCATAGAATGCTGGGTAAGGATTTGGTGTTCCGCCTTTTGCGGCAGGATCCCATGTGCTACCATCTGCTACTGCAATCATACCAGTAACTGGATTTGATGGAGCATTGGTTTGTGGTGATAGTTTTGCAACACCATCCACATCTAATTCTGCATCTGGCTCATTTGGTGAACTACCATTAATTGCAAATTTACCTGTTTTGTAAAATTTAAAAAATTTAGCAAAACCGTGTACACCGTCATCAATTGAGAAAAACATTTGATTTGGTGTGACTGATACAAGACCAAAAAACGTTTCACCGTTTGTGTCTACTTTTGTGAATTGCAATCTTCCAACTGCATCTGTGTCACCTATTGCACCTGCGGCTTTTTGTCTTATGAATGCAACTCTTGGAAATTCATCATCAGTTGCGTGACCAATTCTAACAAGGTTAGTTGCTGTGTCTACATTGATTTGATAAACTTCATTAAGTCCTGTGTTAGGACCTGCGTTAAAATTAACATTGTTGATGTTTGAAATATTTGCGTTTGCACCATCAACTAATTGTGTTGAATCATCTCCAAACACTGAACCTACCACGTGACCTACAACTGAACCACTTACTGATCCTGTTATGTTTGCTGTGATTGAACCTGAAGCGGCATCAAATACAACTTGTCCTGCGGCGTTTTGTACATCACCTTTAACAGTACCTGTTACCAAGTTTGTTACAGTGATATCATCAACATAGGCATTTGCCCATCTTTCTGTGTTTGTTCCTAAATCTCTTGTGCTGTCTGTGTCAGGTGTTACGTTACCTGCAATTCCTGTGAAAGTTAATGAAGAAGCACCAACTGGACTTCCGCCAACTGTTGCACCATCACCAACAAAAAGCGGTGCAACGCCCGCCGTTGTGTAATCCGTTACATATACAAGTTCGCCCAATGCAGGAGTGATTGCTCCACGTTCTGCGTTAGTTCCTCGTCTTAACTGTAATGCCATTTAAATATGCTCCTAGTACGTTTATTTATTCGTATTTATTTGTTCTTCTTAATAAACTTTTTAGTTCTTGTGCTGATATCTGCTTTTACCTTGCTTACATCCAGCCTAAAATCCACGTTTTTGATGGCATCTTTGTAGTGTACAAACATTTCGTTGATTGTAGCCTCTAATTCCTTAGATGAAACGTTTTTACGGCTGGGTTTCATGCGTACTTCCCATTTTTTACCGTCTTTAAAAGTTACATTAATGCTCTTAAGATATTGGACAGGTATAGCCGAAACTTCTACATCTCCGAATATTTCGGGCCATTCTCTTACTACCTGTTTAGGCAATTTGCCTTTGCTAAAACGTACCACAGCGACAGTTTCCACAATCTTAAGACTTTTTCTTACTTGGGTCTAAGTCTTCCGCATCCTTCCTCAATTTTGCGGCTTCCTTGTACAGTCTATCTGCATCGCTTCTCATTTTACCAGCAATCTGTTCATCTGTTAAAACTTTGCTGTCTTGAGGTTTTACACCTTCAGGCATTTTTGGCAATTTAGCGCCATCGGCTTTAACAGCCAAGTCATCAATTGATATGCCTCTTTGTTGAGCAATTACTTTATTCAAATCACTTAATTGAATAATAGACTGAGGATTTTGTACCATCTCGATTTCTTCAGTTGAAATCTTTTCTAAATTTCCTGCTTTAAAAAATTTAGGTAAAGCATTTGTTCCTGATGGCAACGGGTTTCTTTCCATTGCTTGATACAATTCATTAGAAGATTGTCCTTCATTAGATTCAATTATTCTCATTAAACCGTCATGGTCTCCTTCTTCTAATTTTGCAGTTCTTATTACAAGAGCGTGTTTACTGTCTCCTGGAATAGTTCGGTAGACCACTGCAACTTTTTCATTAGTGCCTTTGATTCTACCTACGTGTTTCATGTCGGCCATTATTTTGCCTCCTTATTACTTGCATCTTTGATTGTTGTCGCAGGTGCAGTTTCAGTTTTTTTACCAGCGGCATCTTTTTGTTGTGATTCAACAATTTTTAAAAATGCTTCTAGTTTATTGTAAGTTGCCCCAACAGCCTGCATTTCATTTGCCTTGAATGCACCTCTTGTTGACGCCACATCAATAATTGATCTAATGACTCCCAAATCTTGAACAGTTAAGTCTGCCGCTGGTGCTTGAGCGCCAGCAGGTGCTTGACCTACCTGTGCTTGTTGTGGAGCATTTTTTGTTTCTTCTGTCATATCGATATGTCTCCTTTATTATTTTTAGACTTTGTTATAACTGAAATATTTACTATTGATGAATGAATGGACAGCTCAAATTGAATATGGACATTTCTTTTGGTGCTTCAAACCCTACCAAAAAAATATATTGAAACTTGGCTTCGCCGTCAAGCACGAGATGTCTACCAAAATAGTATCGACTTTTTAGATTTTGTTCTATCCACTTTACAACCTGCTCTCCTAATTCATCGGATTCAAAGTTGTATTTTTCACAGTTCAAGTTTTTTGGTTTCTTTTTAAACCTTCTTACATTGAAATAATTTAGTGGATTGGGTGTGTTTGTTTTTTGTAGCATTAATCTTCGTATCTTACTGTGACGCCGAATGGTGCTTCAACGTTTTTATCGTGATGTTCATGCACCACAAACACAGTATCACAGTACTCTGAATCTCCCCAGGTATCCCAAGTATAACCATCTGTAAACATGATAAACTTTTTAGGTTCAATGCCATGTTCTTTCATATACTCCCAGTTTGCCATAAAGTCTGTTCCGCCACCGCCTTCAATATTGTATTCTGTAAGACTGTCGTCATGCGGCGTAAAATCTTGTTCGTTGTGAACCTCGGTGTCAAAGCACCAAATTTTAATATTGTAATCTGCATACTGTGACATTATGTTTTGTATTTCACCTAAGAATATTTTAACTTGTTCATCTCTAATAGAACCTGAAGTGTCTATGGCAACACACACATCAATTGTTTCATCGTGTTTTGTACCAGGAAGTATAGCACCAGAGTGCCATGCTTTTCTGCTAGGTCTTGTAAATGTGTAGTCGTTCTTAATAACACTTTGAATCTGTGTTTGTAGCACTTCTCTCCAATTCATTTTTGGCTCTGTAAACTGCTTTATTACTCTTTCAATTTCTTTAGGAAGATTGCCTGCTCCGGCAGTTTGTGCCGCCTGCAACATAGAGTCTTTTATTTCATCTTTAATTGATTCTAATTCTTCTTTAGAGTATGTAGGTTGTTTACTGCCTTTATCATCTTTATCTTTTTTATCTCCACCACCTGGCGTGTTTCCTTTTTCCCAATCAATGTGTTCATCTAAAAGTTTTCCAAGTTTGTCCATCTGCTCTTTACCTTTTTTGTAGATGTCATCATACACTGCTTCTGAAGTCCAACCATCATATTTCCAATCTTGGAATATTTGTATGTCCTTTGGTTTTTCACCAATATTATCTCTCACAAGAGTATTGTTCACAATGTAATCACAGGCAATGTTATGCAGTTGTGGATCTCTATCTTCTCTTCTAGTCATGTGATCAAATACACAATGAAGTATTTCATGTGCAATTACAAATTCTATTTCTTTGTTTGAAAGTTTGCTGAAGAACTCTACATTGTAAAACAAGTTTCTGCCGTCAGTTGCCGCAGTTGGGCACCATTCATCACATTCTTGTATTTGTAATCTAGTAGCCATGTTACCAAAGAATGGATGTCTTAACAACAATCCTACTCTTGCAACAACAATTTTATCTATTACTTCTGCTTTAAGTATTTTGTACTCTTCTGGTGTAATTTTTGTTTTTTCTATTGTGTCCATCATATTATATTATACATTTTTTTGGTATTATAGTCAACCTGTTTTTGGTATAGGGCACCGTTAAAAGTGCCCTATTGTCAGCACTTTTATTTGATTGATTGAGCGGCAGTGACATACTTGCCATATTTTTCGTGGAACTCATCAAAACACTTGACTTTATCAGGATCAATCGGTAATTGATACTGCGTTAGAGCAAGTTTAATACCCATTACAACAAGTTCGGTATCAAAGTTGTCCATCATAAATCTAAGAAACCTATTGACCTTTTCGTCAAATTTCTTATCTTTCTTGTCACAAGCATCTTTAAGTTCATAACATAAAGAAACCGTAAGCGAGTACATAGCACTTATTTCTTTCGATTTCAATGTGTCCACTTTACCATCTAAAATCTCAGATGGATTTGGCAACTTACTTGCCACTTTTCTGTGAGCCATGAACTTAACTGCAAGTCCTTCACCCACTGCACCACTGACCATATCAGTCGTTGTGCTTTCATCCAATTCATCTGTTAGTAATTGACTAACAAATGACCAACTTCTCGGAGTCGCAAACGAACGACTAGGTGACTTTGGATCAAAGTCGTATAAGTCCTTCTTGCTGAAAGTCAAATATCCTAAAACATCTTTATGGATGCTTTTGTCAACTGCCCATTCAAACCAGTCATCGAACTCAACTTTCATCTCCAAGTGAATGAATCTATTTGCCAACGGAGCAGGCATTCTGTAAACAACACCTTTGTCTGCCTCTCTATTACCTGCCGCAATAATAACAACATTGTCTGGTAGGCTGTATGTACCAATTCTTCTGTTTAGGATTAATTGATATGCCGCCGCTTGTACACTTGGTGCCGCGGAATTCATTTCATCTAAAAACAAAATGATACATTTATGTTTCTTGGCTAATTTCTGATCTGGAAGTTCTGAAGGTTGAGCCCAATCCATTGTATTCTCTTTTGAATTGAAATATGGAATACCTTTAATATCTGTTGGCTCCCATAAACTTAACCTAATATCAATAGTATGAGCATCCATACTATCTCCAATTTGGTGAATGATTTCTGATTTACCAATCCCAGGGCCTCCCCATAAAAAGATTGGTCTTTTAATTTTTAGTGCGTGTAAAATACTAGCCTTTGCCTTGTTTGGGCTAACTTGTCTAGTACCTATTGTGTCTTGTGCTTTTGGCATATGTTTGTACTCCTATATTAACTTGTTGTATAGTATTATAATATATTCATGTACCAAAAATGTCAACCAGAAATAATGACTTAAAACGTCAAGGTTTATGCGGGTGATTTGACCTGTGGATAACTATTCTTCAGTTTCTAGTCTTGAAATTGCTTTATTGAGACCGTATTTTCTAATATCTCCAGAAAATAACATCAATTCCATTGCTTTTCTTTCGTTGGTAACAACAATACCATCTTCTGCTAATAGATATGGACAATTAATATATTTGTCTAAAAATATAATCACTTGAGTTGTAAGGGTAAAATCTACAGGAAAAGGAACTTCGTAAACTTGTATTTCTAATCTTTCAGTTATAAATGTAAACCCTTCATCGGTTAACCTCAACCCTCCTGAACGTCTAGTGTTTTTCCACCAAATAGGCATGTATTCTTTCATGGTATTTTCACCCAACGAAATATTTGCTTGTTTTAGGAAAACTTTTGTGTAGGCTTCTTTAGAAATCATTTTTCACTGACAGTTTCACCTTGGGTCAATTTGACCACTGTGAATTCTTCAGTGTTGAACATAGTGTTCAATTTCTTCGCAAGATTGAATGCGTGTCCAGGATTTGAAAATGAGACCTTTTTGTATTTTGGTCCTGGATAATTGTTCAATAGATTAGATGACTTCAAATTGAAGGGATTGTTTTTGTAGAAAACTGCCCAAATGGCTTCAGCCGCCAAAACTTGCTCTGATTTATAGTCGCTTTTATTGACGTTTTCTAATAATATTGTTGGTTTAGGTCTACTCATAATATGTAATATTTATCCAATTTTGGATTATATTATGCGTAGTTAATAGATTATAGACTTCCGCCGTCTACTTTAACTTCAATATCTGATTGATTATCTGCTTTTGCAATGATGTTTTCGTAGTTACCAGCCAATCGTGCCAACACTGTGCCAAGGCTATATGCAACTTCTTTGGCATTTGCTATGTCCAAAGTAACCTGCTTCTGTTGTGAACTGTCTGCATTTTTAATCTGTTGTAGCAGTCTTTCAATGGGTGCAGTGTTAATAGGTGCTTTTGTTTGCATTTGCTAACTCCTGTTTCATTTCTAATTGTGTTCTAAACGGACCTTTAAAAGGATATCTGTCTAGTGTCAACATTTTAGGGCAAAAACTTCTTACCCATCCTTTTTCAAACTTTATAATGTAGTATCCTGCACAATATAAACTTTTAGATTTTTTGCTTTTTGTAAACAAAGGTAATTTTTTTTGCACATCAAATATTTGATTGTATGCTTTGAATTTGCTTGGGTAGTCATATACTGAAACTTCTTTCAAAACTTTAGGAAAATCTTCTATATCGTCTAAAGTAGATCCCCACATCCAACTTCCATCAAATCTGCTTTGAAGTTGTACCTGATTATCAAATATCATTGTACCAGTATCGCAACTAAACATATACCTTCTGTCTTCTTGTTTACAAATTGTTCCTAGTTTTCTTCCATCTTCTTCTAGTATCCAAAAACGTCCATCTAGTATAGGTTTGGCAAAATATTTTGTTACCATGTTATTCTCCTTTTTTGTATTTTGCGTTTAATGGTTCTGCATATGACTCTGGAGAGTCTGCAATTCTCTGCATATCCCATTTTGCACAGAACTTTATTAGTTTTAAACCAACTTGTTCTATTTGTTTTTCAGTAGCACTGGCTACTGTGTCTTTTATAATCTTTTGTATTTCATCTGGTTGTGCTGTTAAATCACACAGTTTTACATTTCTTTGATAATCATCTAGCACTCTGTGTTCTGCACCTTCATGATCTACCCATCTTTGTAACATTAAATTATTCCAATTATAACCTTTTGATTCTCTATCTGCAAAGGCTTCAAGTAAACCTACTTTCTTTTTAGTTCCTTTTGTACGCACACCAGGATATGCTGAAAAAACGTTGTCTGAACTATCGCCTCTCATACATTTTTCAAATAACAACCATTGTGGATTTGGAGCAGGTTTTTCTTCTTTTGTTTTTTTGTCTATCACACGTTTGCCTTTTTCATCAAAGTATCCTTCGTGTGTGGTTGTAATATCTTGAATACCATTAAATTGTTTTACATTAGGTGCAATCAGTTGGGCAAAGTCACCATCTGTAGATACAACTACATGATTATCGTTAGGATGTGCTTGGATCCACCCTGCAATTAAATCATCTGCTTCTAAATTTTCGTGTCTCAATACAGTACAATTAGTTTTTTCGTCAATAAAATTTTTAAAATTATCAAATGTTTCCCAGAACACTTCGTCTTCTTCTACCTCAGTTTCTGTTCTAACTGCTCTAGCATCTGACCTATTACGTTTGTATGGAGCATAATGATCCTTTCTCCAACTTCGTCCTTCTAAACAGAACACAACATGACTGCCATCAAAATCTCTCCATACTTTACGTATTGAATTAAATGTGATGTGCAGTGCCATACCTATCTTTTCATTAAGGTCACCTCTAATAACGTGCCTTGCTCTGAAGAATGTGTTTGCAGTATCTACTAATATGTGTGTTGTCATGCGTTAAACTCTATACCGTTTGTACGGTCTCCTTCATAAAAACCTGTGTCAAATAAATCAAAAGCCATGCTGACTCTTTCTTTTTCACCTTTGTGCGTGTCTGCTTGATGAAATATGTAACTAGGAAACAGTGTTAAGCCACCTGCAACATTTTTTGTTTCATACACCATTCTAGGATTCACAGGATTGTGATATACTGTTTGCGTTGAATAATCTTCAAGATGTAAATTTCCGCTCAAATAAGAAAAATGTTTAGCACCATGACAGTGTATGTCTATAGGTTGATCTTTCCTTAATACGTTTGCCCAGCAAAACATAATACATTTTCTTGGTTGTGTTTTGTATTCGTCCATAAAATTAATGTAAGACTGTTGTAGCCAATTAAACAAAGTATTAAACACACTAACATCTTTTGCTTCTTTAAACAAGTTAAAACTTTTGTATTGTGCAGTTAAACTTTCTTTTCCTAAACCAGTACCACCATCATCTCCAGACTTACCTTTGTGCGTAGCAATTATATTTTGTTCGTTGCTTATGATCCACTCACGCATTGTATTCAAATCTGCAGTGTTTTCGTATTTGTCAAACCATAATGGAATGTTCCATGTTGGAGCAAACTCATTCATTGGATGCATACTTTTGTGGATTTGTAACATTTTATCTCGCAGTGTATATGTCTGATCTATTAATTCTTCTTTTCAACACTCTTAATAATTCATCCATTTTATCAATTACAGCAATTAAATCTGGATCAACAATCATTTTTTGTTGTTGTCTTAATGAATCATACTCTTTGATTGAAATACGTACCATAGGTGATAAGTCTCTAGTGGATTCGTTTTCGTATGTCATATCATGATCGTGTGTGTCTGCACCGTGTTCATGTGTGTCGTTGTTGTCTGTCATATTTTCTCCTTAACTAATTTCCGATTTATCGTCACTTAAATTTTTTGTGTTAATGTACCCTGCACCTCTGTCTGGATCTTGTCCACTATCTTCAAGCACTTGTTTTGCAATAGTTTTAAACCACTGATCAACTATCTGTTCATTTGATTCACCTTTGTATCCTGCGTCAACCAACTGCTCAATAAATTCATTGTTCCAATCTAGTTCAAAAAACCCATTCTTTATATTGTCTTTATTAATGTGTGTGTTCAACACAGCCACCCAAGGTTTTCCATCTTTAGTTGCTTTTTCTTTTTCCAACTTTAATGCTTCTAATTTAGGATCACTGCTTGGTGTTGTTTTCTCTTCTGTCTTTTTAACAAAGACATCTTTTACTTTTTTCATTATATCCATTTTCTTATCTCCGTTAAATGTTTTTCTTTTTCTTCCTTTGTCATATTTTTACGTTCCCCAGGCGTTTCCGAATATGTCGACATGGAGTCTTGGAGTATATCTCCATCCTCTTGCCATTGCCAATTCGGCAACATTTTTTGTGTTGAGTTTGTACTCTTCTGATCTGCCTCCCAATGGCATGATATAAACGGGAACGTTGATTCCCACTTTATTGTACTCGGCAACTGCTTTTGAAACTTCATCAACATCGGAAGCATCAGCAACCACAAATTTAAAATACATTTTACTATTAGGAATCCTACTGTAAGCAAGAGCAATTTCAGGCTTAATAGCAGTAGCCCAAGGTTCACCTGATACGGAAAGTTTTGGAGAGCAACTCCAAGTGACTTCGAACCTGTCTTGATTTCTGATGTAGTCTTCAAAATCCTTATGTAAAACCTGCGTTGTATTTGTCTCGAAAGTAACATTTTTTAAATCTTTCATTCTAGGATGTTCAAATAAATCGATGTATAATCTCTGCCATCCTAACAAAGGTTCACCGCCTGTCAAAATAAAATGGACATCTTGTCCATTTGCCATTGTCCACTTGCCTTCAGGAGTTAATGATAACACATGATCCACTACTTCGTCAACCGTTTTGTCCATCATATATTTTTTAAATTCTGGATATATGCTGGCATATGTGTCGCAACCTGTGTGAATGATCGGCAAGTCTTCAAACTTTTCAACTTTGTCTAAAATCCCATCATCTAATAATGCTTTAACTTCTGGATTGTATTTTATTCCTTGCTTTAACTTCTCTGCTCTATTAGGATGTCTATCTAAACCAAAGTTCATACATCTAAAGTTACAACCAAATGTTCTTAAAAAAACACTAGGAACACCTACAAATCTTCCTTCACCTTGCACAGAATAAAATGCTTCTGAATATCTCAGTTTACTTGCCACTAGCAAATTCCTGTTGTAATTTTATATTGTCCATAAATTCCTTTTTAGTACCTGCGTCATCTTTAAATGCACCTTTCAGTACTGTTGTTTGTGTAAGACTACTATGTGCCTTAACACCTCTGTTTTCAACGCAACCGTGTGTTGCTTGAACATACACACCTAAGTGTTTTGCATCAGTGGCTTTTTCAATTTCACGTGCGATGTCATTTGCAAGTTCTTCTTGCAGTGTACCACGTTCAGCACACCATTGAGCAATACGTGTATACTTGGAAAGACCTATCAGTTTGTCTGCGGCAATTATACCAATGTATGCAACACCTCTAACAATTTGATGATGATGCGAACACATACTTGTAAGTTCACTTCTTACAACTAGCATACCTTCATATCTTGATGCACTATCATTTGGAAATGCAGTTGCAGTAGGCATTGGATCATATCTTCCTGCCATTAGTTCGTTCATATACATTTTTGCAAGACGTTTACCAGTTCCCTTGCTGTTGGGATCGTTATGTCTATCAATTAATAATTTGTCAAGAACATTTTCAAAAGCAACTGCGGCTTCTTCAATAAGTTCTTCTTTGTCGCCTTCTTTTAAGACTTTAGAAATATTATCTCCTGCCCAATACCTTACACCGGCCTCTTTCAGCCTTTCAATTATTTCTTTACTTTTGCTCATTAATCCCTCTTGATATATGTTTCAAGCACATCAAGTTGATCATGATATTCAGCAATCACTTTTAATTCCTTTTCAATTGCTTCCAATACGTCTGGATGTTCTCCAATACCTACTGATTTTTCCATGTATATTTCAACATTAGCGGCGTGTTTTTTAATATGACCTTTTGCGTGTTCCACAAGAGCATCATATATCATTTGTCTATTGCTCATAGTTTTCTCCTTATTATGTTATATTAACAAATTTGTTCCACTTTGTCAATGACTGCTTTGGCTACTGTTTGGTTTGCTTCTACCGTATAGTGGTTTACATCACCACGATTCAATAACCAAAAATCACTGAAGTCTAATTTGTGTGTTTCTTTAGAAATATTGGCACTTAAACCAAAATGATCTATTGCCAAATATGGTACATCACCTATCATTCTGTTTATTTCTTCCCTTATCAATTTGTAGGTACCTATCTGATAGTCATCGTCCCAATGATGTACAAACCAATTTTTGGCAGTGGATAGACTTTCATTGAACCAATCAAACCTATCTTTTAAATCACTGTATATCAAATCACAGTCTTTGTGCAGTCCTTTTTTATGAATAGGATGTTTTGATGTGTGTACTCTGAATGGACTGGTATGTGCCACTATCACACATTGATACAATGATTTCCAATTAGGATTTGTGCTTTCCAGGTCTTGTAATTGACGCAATATCTTGTATTCTCCTACACCTGCTTGAGCAACATTGTTCACGGAATATTCTTCTGCTAGTACGTCTACCCAACCTGGAGTTTTTGCTTTGTATTCTGCCGCGAAACTATCACCTAATAATGCTATAAACTTTTTAGCCATGGTATGTATTTCTCCGCCACTGCTGTGTGGTAATCAATATTAAAGTGTTCTTCATCTTCTAAAAAATAATCCTTTGCTTGTATATTTAGGCTTTGCAGATAGTCTTCCACACTCTTTTCTGCTCTTTTGGTAACTTTCATTTTACCAAAATAATCTGTCTTAGTGGGCCATACTCCTCTGCTTCTGAAATTGAACACATACAGTTTTGCTTTGTTGTCTGCACAAATATTGTCCCATGCATACAAGTTCAATAAAAATTCTTTCTTTTCTAACATAGTGTTGCACTCATTGTACAACTTTATATTCATCCAGGGATCTGATCTAAGGTCTGGCTTTATTAAACCTTTGTCAGGACTAAACTCTAAACCTAAACTGTTTTGATAATCTTCACCTGTTGGTTTAGTAAGTATTTGAACTGTTTCCCCTGCAACTGGTTGATCACTAAATTTTCTAATTAAGTCTGTACTCTCTTGATGTTCTAATGTAAAATGATTTGTTGGCACTGCTTCATTTTCTAACTTGGGATCAAAACTGATTACCATTCTATTCAATGGCGCCAAACAGATGTACACTTCTGTAATATCATCAAATTTTTCAAACATAGATTTTAACCAAGTTGTGTACAAAGTGTTTGTACTGCCTGGTTGTGCATATATCGAAACTGGCTTATTTGTTAGTTTTTGATATATTTCACAATAGTTGTTTGAATTCCAAAAGGAATAACTGCCAGGACCTACTTTACCTGCCACAGTTTGATAACCAACTGTATGACTGTCTCCTATGAATAATGTTCTGCTCATTTTTTAAACTTTCTTATGATCCAAGTGACCAATGCCATTATGGCAGTGATTAATGCTCCTATACCTAACTTCATTTTTTAACCCTAATATCGTAATTGACAATACATCTTGGTCCTTTAGTTGGAATGCCGCCGCCATGTAAAATACTTCCATCAAACATCAATACTCTGCCTTTTTTAGGTGTAACACGTTTGATTATCTTCTTTTGATCGTCAAACAAAATTGTATCACCATCTGCATCGTTAACATAATATATCACAACTGTGTGATCAATATTTAGATCCGTGTGTGGAGCATAATGCTCCAACTTGGTATCATGTGGCACAGACACAAAACATCTTGCTAATAAAATGTTATCTAGTGTCCAGTTGTTGTGCATACACACTGCTACAGGAATCATTGCAAAGTTTTCTAAATGCGGACTGAATGTTGTGTGCGATTTTAACAAATGTACAAAACTTAAAGGC
>Ga0181389_1000055_pt1 | contig 37394 bp, 30 predicted proteins | sample 12SPOviralmetaG_FD_130121 | JGI IMG/M metagenome (GOLD analysis project Ga0181389, IMG submission 130121) | Marine viral communities from the oligotrophic San Pedro Time Series (SPOT) site, San Pedro Channel, CA, USA - 12 SPOT_SRF_2010-06-29 | ecosystem: Environmental > Aquatic > Marine > Strait...
AATGTCTTTACGGAGTTCTTTGCAAACTTTGACCGTATTGACGATTATATGCGAACAATCAAGTTGGAACGCATGGGTGGGTTCAATGCACTGCCAGGCATGGGGCCTGAAGAGGATATCTTCAACAAGTTCGATATGCATCCCAAAGATATGGAGTTCTCTGTGTATCAACCCACACAATCAGAGTTTATGCAATATATGGAGATTACCACATCTGCACCCTGTGAGTCAAGTATTCCAGGCAAACAACTCTGTTGGATTGTTCGTGAGAAGAATACAGGTATGGTTGTAGGTATGATTCGTTTTGGTTCTCCTGTCATTAACTCTCGTCCTCGTAACCTCTGGCTGGGTAAACCACTGGACACTCTCAATCCTGAAATAATGAGACGTTTCAACCAATCAGTAATCATGGGGTTCAACATCGTTCCAACCCAACCATTTGGTTTCAACTATTTGGGTGGTAAATTGCTTGCTGCTATCTGTTGTTCACACTATTCACGAGAAACTGTGAACAAGAAGTATGATGCGAACATCTGTATGTTTGAAACTACATCTCTCTATGGGTCAACTAAGTCTTCATCTCAGTATGACGGTATGAAGCCGTTTTTGAGACATAATGGTCTGACAGACTCTAACTTTGCACCATTAATCAATGATGACAAGTATCGCCGTCTCATGACATTCTTTACTGAACGTAATGATGGTAAGTCTATCGTTGACCCACAGGCATCATCTAAAAAACTAAAAGCTCAAACTAAGATGGTAAGTATAATCAAGAACTCTCTCAAGAGTGTCGATGAGTCTGCATATAAAAAGTTCTGTCAGGCCTTCCTTGATGCAAAGGGACTTACTGAACAGAAACGTTCCTACTTCTCTACCTATGGATATGAGAATGTGCAACAGTATCTCAACCTTGAGACTGACACACTGGTCAAGAAAGAAAACTATGACCGTTTCAGTCTTGAGGGTGTGATAGAGTGGTGGCGTAACAAGGCATCCACTCGATACGAGACTCTAAAGAATGACAATCGTCTCAGAACAGAGGTGGAGTCTTGGAATGTTAATGCAGAAAAAATCGACATTATTCGATAAAAAACGCTTGACATTTTTTTCATAGTTTGATATATTATAAAGACTGGTCAAGTCATATTGTTTGAAGACCAGAGTAAAGCGTGCAAGACACAGTGAAGTGTAGCACAAATTATAGGAGTATAAGTATGTCTAAATCAGATTTAGAAACATTGATGAGTGGGGACACATCAGTAATAAACCCCAACGGCCGTATTAATTTCACATTGAAAGATTTGTTGATGTTGACAACAAGTGGTCTTATTAATTTGAGTCCTGAAGAATATCAACGTTATTTTCGTGCAACATTAAAATTTTCACAACAATTAATAAAAACAATTTTCATTCCTAAAATTATTATTCCTGAGATGACGCTTCGTTTTGGTTGTGATATTCCACGAGACTATAAGTGCGAAGTAATGGATGGTCAACAACGTTCTACAAGTTGTAAACTTTTCTATGAGAATGGATTTCCTCTTCCTAATGATGAAGAACTTGCATGTGTTAGTTTTGATGATAATGATGAATTCACATATGACCTTCGTGGAAAGTATTTCAAACAACTTCCTAAAGTTGCAAGAAAACATTTTGAAAATTATGTTCTGACTGCACAAACTTATGTAGATATTAGTAGCGTTGAAGCTGGAGAATTATTCGTAAATATTCTTAATAATGTAACAAAACTTGAGGCCCAAGAAAAACGTCAGGCGATTTCTTCACCGATGTCACGTTTTGTTCAAGAGAAATCACGTTTCAAATCTTATCCAGTATTTAAGACGAAGGATAAGAATGACATGGTATTGAAATATCTGATTAAGGCTAAACACGAGAAACTCGATATTGATAAACACCTTGCCGAACTTATTTACATGACAACAACAGATGATTACAAGACTAAAGGAGTCACCAATAAGTGTATGGATAATTTTTATATCAGTCATGCAGCGAGAAAAGAAAAAAAATTCAATTCTCGTCACATTGATACACTTATGCGTTTCGGAAACCAAGCATTGCGAGGAGTTCCTCAAGCGCAACAGATGATTACACCAAAGTTATTTCGTAATTTCTGTGTTATTGTTTCTGAACATATCAAGGAAAAAATTAGTCTTAACCCGATTAATTTCATGAATGTTTATGTCCAAGCAGTTGAAAATCTTTCTGATAAAAGTTTACGGGCTAAAGACTTGTATAAAACACCATTCCAATTTAAATTGGGTGGAACTACAGTGACAGATACCGTTGATGCGTTGAATATGTTGCGAAACGAGATGACAAAAATTGGTTATGAATTTACTGAACTTGATAGTGAACGCACATTTAGTCGTGATGTTGTGAGAAAAGCGTATTATGAACAAGATGGTAAATGTAATATCTGTAGTGAAGAAATGCCTGAATTTGGTGAAGATATTCATGGTGACCATATTCTTCTTTATAAAGATGGCAATCCAACGATAGATGAAAATTGCGCTGCTGTTCACGCATCATGTAATTTTCGTAAAAGTGCTTGACAAAAAAAGAGGGGAGACCGAAGTCTCCCCTTAAAAATATGTGGTAGGTTATCCCTACTCTTATTTTTATATACCGACTTAGGTAAGAATGTTTCTTACACCAAAGATACGATAGTATTGGTTTGTTTTGACAGCAGCCAAACCATTTGAAGGTGTAGCACCTACGAATGGGTTTGACACCATACCGTAACGAGTTTTAAACCCGATACGAGGTTGGAAGTCATTTTCACCAACAGCTTTGACCATTTGCAATGGAACATATGGACAGTAGAAGACACCAGCGTCATAAGCGTTTGTGCCTTTATAACCTACGTTTACATAATCGTTCTGTGCATATGGGTCAATATAAACACGAATACGACCATTGAGTGTTCCGGCAAAGGTGTTACCTGTGTCGTCCACTGCGAGGTTTGTATTCAGAGCAGGTGTATAATCTAAGTTACCTGCACTCACGAGAGCAGTAGCAACGTCTGAAGAGACGATGATTACGTTACCCTTACCACGGCGTGTTTCTTTAGCAATGATGTTTGCTTCACGGTCAATCTGCACGATGAGACCTTTGAACTTCTCAACACTCCAACGACCATCCGCATCACTTGAAAGGTTAAAGATACCATTCTGTGCTGTGTTTGCTTGTTGTGCGCCAGTTTTGGCTTGTGTGTTGATTGTTCTGATAACTTCACGGTTGATTTCAGCCAAAATTTCTGTTGACAAGATGTTTGCCAATTCAGTTTCAGCGTCAAGTCCGTGAATTGCTTTCAGGTCTTGTGCGAGTTCGATGGTGTATTCTGCTTTCAGCGCACGAGACTTGGCAGTCACAGTTTGCTTCTCAATGGTGAAACCCATTTCGTTGAAAGAAGAACCGCCGTCACCGAGGTCTTCAGCAGATGTTGTTGGCATACCACCAGCGAAGATGCCAGTTGTTCTGTCACCTTCAGAGTCGATAAGACCATTAGCAGAATCAAAACCAGATGGGTTATCTGAGTCATGAGTTCCACCTGAGTCACCTGAGAAACGTGTCTCGGCTTCGTTGAAGAGAGCTTCACGAGCTCCAGTTGTGCCAGAACCGTAACGTGATTTCATCGCAAAGATGAGACCAGTTGGGCCTGTCATTGGTTGAACACCACACACATCATAGGCGATGAGGTTAGGCATTGCACGGCGAACCAGTGAAATTAATACTGGGTCAAAGTTAGCAACGGAGCTTGTATTGTTTGCAGAAACCTCTGTCAAAAAGCCTGCGGATGCAGATGCTTCTTCACGAAGAGCTTTCTCTTGGTTTTCCAATACAGCAGCCGTCACTGCTTTACGGTGATAATCAGAGATTTCACCAGCAGAAGTTTCATCCAGAACTGGACTCCACTTCTCAATCAAAGTGTCATAGGATACTTGCATTTTTCTTTTCCTTATTTGACGGTTTTACGGATTGCCTGAACGTATTTGTCCATAGAGTCAGATATTTCGACAGTGTTGTCAGTAGTATCTTCATCAAGGATTTCTTCGTCAGACGTTACTTGTTTTGTGAAGTATGACTCTTTTACAGTTTCAACTTTTTCAGCAAATTTCTCTTCACTGTCAAAATCAATATCTGCAAGGAGTGTTTTTAACTTCTCGACCTGAGTGTCTGCAAGGTCACGAGAGTTTTCACGAATGATTGACTCTCTTTTATACTCTTCCAGTTCACCAGTAGTGTCGATGACTTTCTGAGTAGTATCGTTGAGTTTAGTCTCAAGTTCTTCTACTTGTTCAGCAAGTTCATCTACTAGGTCAACTTTGGATTCTGGAACTTCAATGTAAGACTCCGTGAAGAGGTCTTTCAGTGAGGTCATAAAGTTTTCAGCAATTTCAGTGCGGAGACCGCTTTCGATTGCAACTTTATTTTCTTCCATCCAAGTTTCAACTACATAGTTAAGGTAGTTATCAACTTTCTCAACGAGCTCGGACTTAGTTTGTTCGATTTCGCTTGAAAGTTCTTCTTGATACTGTTCTTCTAAACGGTCTACTTCTTCAGACAATTTAGATTTTAGAGCAGTTTCAAACAACACAGCAGTTTTAGCTTTAAACTCATCACTGAGTGTAGCTTCAGACTCGACTAGTGCATCGAGTTCGGTTGCAGTGTCAACACTGGTTTCAGCGATGACTTCATCTTCTTCCATGTCTACCGACTCTTTATGATATGATTGATACATGCCTTCCACGTCTGCTTTAGACATGCCGTTCATCTTATTGAACATAGCGCTAATCATTCCTGCTTTTGTTTTAGGCTTCTTTTCGCCCTGATTTGCGACTCCGCCTGGTGCTTTCGCCTGTGACGTTCCATCGGCTGCTTTATCAGTTGCAGCGTTTGAATCTGTTTCGTCAGTTGGTTGTGCGTCACCAGCTTTGCCTTTAGCAGCGACACTACCATGTGCCGCCTCTCCGAGAGTATCTTCCACGATTTCGTCTGTTACTTCATCGTGGAGTTCAACTTCTTGATTTTCGTCAGTCATATTGACCTCCTACATGCTAGATTTTAGTAACGAGAGGAAATTCTTAAACTCTCGAACGCTTGTCTCATACAAGACAGGTTTCGGAGCAGTCTTAATTTCAGTCTCCATTATTTCAATTTCTTGAGGTTCTAAAATGCCATTATTCCAAACCCACTCAACACCTTCCATAATTCCATTAACAAATGCATTAGGTGCAGATGGGTCTTGCACTATGTCAACAGTGCTAAGAATAAAGTCGTCTTTGACGACCATCGTGTCATTTTGTCTCTCAAGACTACCCATACCACGAGTTGACACGCCTAGTTGCACACCACCATCGAGAAGACCTTTCACAATCTTACCCATCGGAGTATCCAATATTTGTGCCTTTCCTACCACATCATTACCCTGAAATTTCATTTCAGTGATGCGATGAGAAACTTTGTCCAGATTAACCGTTGGCCCTTCGGGGTGATTGAGTTCCCCAACCGCACGATTTTTCTGAATTTGTTCTTTGTCGTATTTGCCTATTGCCTTTTCCATAATTGGTTTAGGGTAAACACGGCCATTACGATTTTTTTTATCTGTTTGTGCAAAGACACCTTCGATGACGTAGTTCTTTTCGCCATCTGCTTTCTTTTCGATAATACACTGAAGTGTATCGTTTTCGGTATACTCAGTAATAAGTTTCATTACTTTAGTGCCTTTGTTACTTTTTGAGCAGATTGCTCTGCCTCTCGTTGTGATTTGAAGGAGTCTAATCGGTCACCATCAATATACACAACAAATTCGTTTTTTTCTTTTGTAATCAATACAGGAAAGCCGTTTAACTTTTTGTTAAAAACGGACTTACCAGCGGGCTTTCGCCCTGCTAGTTCTAGTAATATTTCTTTATATCTTTTCATTGTAATATTATTTATATAAAAATACTTTTTAACGAATATTATTCAGTTTCGTCTTCAGAATCGTCCAAAAACTCTTCAATTTCTTCGTCAGATATGTCAGAATCTTCTTCAGAATCGGTTTCAGTTTCGTCCAAATCTGTTTCAATTTCGTCTTCAACGACTTCATCAACGATATCAGTTTCGTCTTCAGGTTCTCCATCGGATACTCCATATACACTGCTTGCTACATCAATTCTTCGGGCATTCAAAGCCGCAACCATTTTATCTTGGATTAGACTATTGAAAGAACCCTCTGCCTTATTCAACTCACCATCTGTGATTTGATTTACAAGGTCTTCAATTGGATTAATTTCGGTTTCACTCATTGTTAAAATTCCTCATTCTCTTCTTCATCGCCACCTTTGGCATTCTCTTTTTCAACTTCATCTTTCATTTGGGTAATATCTTCATCTGAGAACATCATGACATTTTTCATGACCCACTCTCTTGAGAAGTATTCCCCAACATAGTTTGATACTTGGTCAAGAGTTGTAAGTCTCTCACGGAGTAACTCCGCATCTTTCAACTCTGTAAAGTGATTGTCTCTTTGGAAGTCAATATAGATATCACTTTTCCATGATTCCCAATCTTGTTCAGTGATTACACCTTTCAAGATTAGTTGTTTTCTCAGGATATTCGTAAATACCATAGAGAATCTTTTACGCAATCGGTCAATAAACTTCTGAAACTTCACCTCGTCTCGTGAAATTTCAGTGGCTCGACCCAAGGAGAATTGTGCTTCTTGTTCAAGGCGATTGATAGGAACATTCAATGAACGATATAATCTCTTTTGGAAATATATGATATCGTCTATCTGACCTAAGTTTTCACCGCCTGGCAATGTGGTAATCTCTGTTCCACGTCCACCCTCACGGCGTGGTAACCAGAAATCTTCCAACATGGACATATGTTTACGGTCATCCTTGAGTTCACCTGTGCTTGCGTTATATACTAACTTGTTTCTATAACGAGTCATAATGTCTTTCATATATGCTTCGGATTTATTCCTTGGCATATTACCAACGTCAATATAGAATATGCGTCTTTCAGGCGCACGAGCAAGACGATAGATGACTAGAGAGTCTTCCATCATTCTTAGTTGGTTGATTGGTTTGAGTGCCTTATGTAAATAAGATACCACTGTTCTTTTTGATGGGTCAAGAAGTCCACTTGTGGTATAGGATACTGAGTCAGGTGATAATCTTACACCCTGATTCATTCCTGCTTTTTCTTGAAAGAGATAGAACTCATTTATTTTATCAACGACCTTTGCACCAGTAGCAGGGTCTTTCTTATACTTGACCTCTTTGACCTTACGAATTTTTGCGGAATCAATCGGCCGAATCTCTTGAATACCGGCTTTCATATTACTTTCATTTACGACCAAATGAAAAACAAGACGACCATCCACATAAAATGAACGGAAAATATCATGACCAAGTTCACTAAATTTCATCATAGAGTAAACGTTATTGATCTCTTCGGTCATTTGTTTTTTGATATTGTTTGCGGCATCGACTTTATCTAAGTTGATTTCACATGCAATACCTTCTGAACCAACAATAGATTCATTCACAATATCTTCTACGGCGGCATCTACTTCAGGATGATGTGATACACCTCTATATTTCATAATGAGTTGTTGATTGTCTTTCGCCTGAGCGCCATCCATATCAACGTATTGTCCATAGTGAGAACCAGACGCAGTTATATATCCTGCACCATCATCATCTGTAGGAGCAACAATTGATTTAAGTTTGGGGTCTTCCTTTACTCTTTCGGAGGCTCGTTTGAGTTCGAAACCAAACAACTTGAAGATACTATTGTCTTGTTCTGCCATTACCTATCCATCTATAAAAAAGAGGTAGGGATTAACCCTACCCCTTTACTTATAATGATATTAACTAGTCGTTGCGGATTCCCAATATTGAACTTGGAACTCAACAGTAAACTCTTCGATTGCGTCATTTGTTTCGTAGTTGACTTCAATCTCAGATACGTTTGTTGGAAAACATCCACGGAAGTTGTATGTTTTCAAAATTGTAGAGTCTTTATCCAATTGTTCAACAACTAGGTCTGCTTGATAATCCACTGGATTAGTCAAACCTGTATTTGCGGAGTGAGAATTGATACCATTCATCCAACGTTCCATAGAATTACGGATAGAAAAATCAGTATCGTTGATGATTGTTACTGTCCACGGTTCGAATGTGCGGTCACCTGCAATCTTCAACTGTCGTCCTCTGAATGGAACTTCGATTGGTGCAATGATTGATGGAGGAAGTTGAGCGGTCTTACACAAGAATGATGTAAGTTCAACATCTCCGCCAGCATAGCCTGGGAAGTTCACAGTTGCTTTGAAGAGATTAGGACGAGCGCCCCCACCTCTAAGTTTTGATTTGAAATCTTCGATTCCTAGAATTGCCATCTGTCAATCCCCCCTTATACTGTGCCAACAACTTCTTCGAAGTCTACACCAGTTCTAACTGCGACAAAGTTAAGTGTCACATAGTTGATAGAACGAGCAGGCTTGATGAAGATGCTTGCAATAAATTCATTGCGGTCAATCACAGCGGCAGTGTTATTCGTTTCGTCACAGATAACACGGAAGTCAGTAATACCCCGTCTTCCCTGAATCTCACGAAGGAATGGTTCAACGATGTTTACGAACTCTGCACGAGTAAACTCGTCATTGAACTCAAACATTACGTTTCGCCCTGCAATTGCAATTGCACGTTCGATACCCAAGAAGAGTCTACGAACATTGATGCGGTCAAACGCACTTGGTCGTGACTCATTAGTTTTATCACCAAAAAGAATAATTCCTTCGCCTGGGATATTTGCGATTGGATTGATACCTGCTTTATACAGCGCATCTCTTTCTGCCTTAGTCGGAGAAACAACGATGTCTGTAATACCAAGATAACGACCTCTACGAGAACCAGCTGGTGAGAAGAAGTTCGCAGCGACTAAATCGGTGGAAGCCATCAAACCAGCGGTGCTTGATGCGGCAGGAATTTTGATAAATTGGTCATTATACTTATCAAATACCTTGAGGTAATTATTATCTTGGAAGAGATACGATGATTTGGTGTATGTGTTATTACATGCTAGAATCGCAGTATTTGTTCCAGTTGTCACTGCGGCTGTGCGTGACGGTGATGCGACCACTACACAATCCTTACGAAGTGATGCGGCAGTTGCAACCAAGTCATTTACAACAGTTGTTGCAGTTGCGTCAGCAATAGACTCAGGTGCAATCAAGAAATCAATCTCGATATTGTCTTTGTCTTCAAACTTATCAAAACCACGAAGAATATCGTCTGTTCCAAGGGTTGAAGAAGAAACACCACCTGCGAGTGACCATGTTGCTTGTGCGACTGAGAATTTAAAATCAGATTTAAAATCTGTGTTTCCAGCCTGTGTTGAAGCAGTGTCCCAATTTGCACCACGGAAATCAGATACAGAAGCAGAGTCTCCTGTGTGCAGGATACCAGCGTTTATCCACTGAGATTGTGTTTTTATAACATCACGATAGTAGTTTGATGTTCCATCTGTTGTCTTTGCGTTAGTCGCAACAGATAAGAATGGGAATGTTTCGAGAACCTCACCAACATTTCCAGTGATTTCACCATCTTGGTCAATAATAGCAACGTGGATTTCATCGTTTTTACCGCCGTGATTTGACACGAATGTTGATGTTCCAGGCGCTGCATCAAAACTTGATTTGTATGCCCATGCATTAAAGTTGGTTGCTCCACCAGCATCACTATCTGAACCACAGATAGCAACTTGAAGTGAGTTACCAAGTTCGCCAGGATACTTAGCAAGAAACGCACCATCAGAACTATCGATAGTGAGTGACTCGAATGCATTTACGTTTTTGATTTGTTGTGCTGTAAGTGAACCAAGTGATGTGTTGTTAGCGAGAGCATTTTTTGCGTCACTATCAACTTCACGGACAACTTGTAGTGTGTTAGAATATCTTAGAAAGAATGCGGCAGAATGAAAGTCTACCGTATTACTGGTTGTAGGCGCAGAAAATTTATTAACCAACTCGGTTTCTGTTGAAACGAGTGTGGTTTCCCCTGCGGCTCCCCAACCAAAGTTGCCTACGAACGCACCTGTAGAAGTCTGGACATTAGGGACTACGCCCGTAAGGTCAATTTCTTTTACAGTTACGGCAGGACTTGCGGAGGGTGTAAAAAGTGCCATAACTTTTCCTTTATATCGTTTTATTTATAATAAGTTTCATAATACGGTAGTTCAATACTTTTATTTATACTTTACCAATCTTCCACACCTATTTTGTAGTTTGAGTAGTTATGCCAACGGCCATTCCATTCATCTTGACTCTCTTCTAACTCAGCATTTTCAATTCCATCATCTATATGTCCGAATGGTGGAACATCGTCATGTATCTCTTGCATTTTTCTTTTAAACATCATTTCTTTAAGATTGATGTCTGTCATATCAGCAAAGAATTGTGTAGATACAAAGTATCCAAACATCACTAGATTCATCATCAGGTCATCATGATTACCATCAGATGCTTGGTATGACTGTCCCTTTGAAGTAAATGTAGATATTTCTAATATAGTTTGTTCATCTACGATTGAAAGTTTTTTGTTTTCTAGAATATCTTTGATACCTGAACATCCTAGTCTTTTAACTTTTCTGTTCATCTCAATACCGATACGGTCTGCCTTTATCGCAGATTCCATATGGATATTATCATACTCCATATCTTGATATAGTCCATTACATACTACCTGTCCAGAATCATTTGACTCTATTACCACATAGGCTTGATTATAGAGGTTTGCATACTTATATATAATATTGGGAAAGAGAATTGGAGAAATAGTATTGTTGCGATAAACGGCAACCTGTTTGAACGGTCTAGTGCCAATATCAATTACCGTAAAGGTAGAATAATCCTGACCTCTTCCTTTTGACACGTCAACAGTCATGATATACTCGTGACTCTTGATAGGTTCTTCATAGACCAATAGGTCGCCACCTTCGAACACTTTTTTAGGTGGTTTTGCACGAAACGATAACAACGTCTCAGCGTTGATTAGAGTATCACCTGTCCCAAAAAAGGTGTTACCAAACTCTTGGTCAAATTGAAGTTGAGATGTGTTTGCAATCGTCTGTGCTTTCCATTTCTCATCACGGCCTGGCACATCCCACCAGTTTACAGTAAATGGAACAAACTCATTTACTTTTTGGACTGACCCTTCCCATATTTTGTGGAAGGTGTTACCAATTCCGTTCGCAGTGCTTGTAATGATGACTTTAGTTTCTCGGCCTGCGGAGATAACTGGGTAGGTCGAGGTGTAGAACTCGTTCGCTCTTTCCACGAATGCAAACTCGTCAAGAAATAGTAAATTAACAGACAGACCACGAATGGAACTACCAGAGGTAGAAGCGGCGATAATCCTAGAATTATTAGAAAACTCAATAGAACCTTTATTGAGAGCTTTACAACCTGGCTGCAGAAAAAATGGAAGATTTTCCAACATAAGAGATATACGAGATAACATCTCTCTAGCAGTTGCTCCCTTGTTTGCCAAGATTGCAACGGTCTTCTCAGTGTGAAAGCATACATACCAAAGTATATATGCGACACTACTAATTGACTTGCCTGACTGACGACATGCCAGAACGATTGAAAACCTATTTTCATTAAAGTGTTTGAACATATCAACTTGATATGGATATAAGTTAAATGGAACAAGTCCATCATCAAGAGATATAACTTTCAGATAGGTCGTTGCAAAATATACAGGGTCATTAGAACACTTAATGTATTCTTTTAACTGTTCTTTTGTATATTGTTGTCGAATCCCATCACGCTTGACATTAGGATTACCGAGGTAATTTTCCTTCTGATTCAGCATCTATCACCATTCCTTTTTCTTCCTGAAGCAACCTTTGCAAATCCGCTGTCGTTCCAACATAAAGATTATTGGTGGTATTACCTATCTGTGTTGGTTCATCATCCTTTCTGTTGATTTCCTTGTTTTTCTTATTCAAGTCCATCAATTTATCATTGATGTCTGCCATGTTTTTCATCATACCTGACAATACTTCAAATGCTCTAGGATGTTCACTCTCACGAGCAACTTCAATCATTAATTCTAAACTCTCTTTACCTTTTTCTAAAAGGTTATAATATGTATCACGAGAGTATTCATAGTCGTTTTTTACGTTATCGGTCAAGGCGCACTATCCAAAAATGTTTCAGTAAATCCATAATCACTATCTGCATTTACTGTGACAGGATTCGGAACTACTTTTATTGTTTCAACATAAACATCACTATCGTTTAATCCTGCATTTTGTAAAAATAAATTACTGCGAACATCACGAATAATTCTGCTTTGACTCAGTGGGCCATGGAATGCAATCTTCATTTCAAAATCAAGAGTATACACAATCGTTCTTCTTTGTTCGATTGCACCTTCATAATCATCTTGCATTCCAACACTTGTGAGTGTAATAGGGACATCCTCAATCAAACTTGGAATATCGGTAAATGGTTTTACTGATATTGTATATTGTGGTGCAAAGAAAGGTAGAATCTGTTCTACAATTTGCAACGCATCATCCTGTGATTTTGCATAGATGTTCAATTGAAAGTTAAGTATGTAAGGTGTAGACGTAAATAGTTTTTCTCTTTTGGTAACTGCTTGGTCTTGAATTGCTTTTGATATTGAGTTTATTTTAGGCAGTTGACGCACCGCATCATAACTCATGCTTGTAATCTCAAATGACATACGAGGTAGTTTGATTGCAACAAGTCGTTCTGCTTCTGCACCCTTATCTGACATTTCTTGAAGACGAGATAGAAAATTTCTTTTGGGTGCATATGACAAAGGCACTTTAACCTGAGACATGACTGACCCATCACTCTTAGTTCTTAGAACATAAAGATTATTGAATAGTGACCCAAATACAGAGACCGCAGTTCTAACTCGTTTATGATAAAAATGTGTTCCAAACATTACGACATATCTCCAAATGGATTACTCTCTGAGAAGTCTAAGAAGTCACTCTCAAAGTCGTCAAAGGTTTTATTCTGAGCATCATTGACAATCTCCTGAAGTTCTACGACACCTGTCGGTGTTGCCTTTGCATTAGACGTATTACCAGTAACAAACTGAGTAGTCGTAGGTTCGTGGAATTTACCATCATTAGCACCCACATGAGCAAGTTGTAGAATTTTATCTGAGTCAGACCAACGAGTGACCTCACCATTGATAGTATAAGCCTCTGTTCCAAGAACTCCACCACCTGTAGCAAATGCCTGTGAAACTGTCTCACCAAGTATATATCCTTGTCCTGAGTCCATTGTGAGACGATACTGATATGAACCATCAAGTTCAATTGAATCAATGTCTTCGATTGATGTGTCAAAGTCTTCGTCATTGTATTCGAACAACTCACACATAAGACGGAATGTCGGAAGGTCTTTTACCTGATAGAATGGTGTCTCGGTCTCAACTTTCATGATTTGAAAAAGAGATTGAGATAGTTCAAGATAGATTAGGTCACCCTCTCTTGGACGAAAGTTTGCTGTGGCCAGATTACTTCCAACTAATTGTGTCCATCTTTTTTTTGCAACAACAAAAGTTGCTTGGTCACGAATCTCAACACCAAACTTAGTGAAGAGGTCTCCTTCACCATCAAATCCATCAGTGTTCTCGATATACATCTCTATCTTATATGCATCTCCAAAACGAGAAGGCACATCATCAAGAAATACTTTATCTTTATTGATTACTTCACGAGGTAGATAGAATACATCTTGGCCATAGAACTTTAGTGCTTCGATGATAATATCTTCGTAGAGTTGTTGTTCCGAACGAACACCTTGTTTAAAATATGGATTAGTTGCCATTATTTACCCCACAAAGAAGTCAGGTGGTGTGTCGTATTCGTTGTATAGTCTCTCTCTTGCTTTTTCGATGTCAACATTCGCATCATCAACCAATTGACGACCATTTAGTGTTATCCCGCCAGGCATAGTTATTCCGTCAAACTTTGATATGTTCTCACCCCATTGTTTTTTAAATAATGCTGTTGTATATTCTTTGAGAAATAAATCGTCCCAAACATTTACATCATTACCAAGACGAATATACAATTCTACCATAATAAATTCTCCCACTCTGATATCTGCACTTGTTTGTTCAGATTTCAAATCACCTTCAATTACTAAATGACCTGTTCGTCTGTTATATGCAATCTGTGGATGACCAGTAAGTTTCATATCAACCAAACCAAGATACTGTTGCATCTGCTCATAGTATGCAAGGTCACCAATACCTGTCTGTAAATCAAACATATCATTCAATCTCATCTGATATTTTACATCAAAGAAATTTACATCAGATGTCTGGTCATTTAGTGGAAACACTTTTACAACATTTATAATTCTATTTCTTATTGCCGCAAGGCCGGGATTTTCTGAATCAACCGCATTCAAATCAATATACTCGTTATCGAAATGAGTCTGTGTCAGTTTAATTGCAAAGGGAATACGAGTGCTACCATCAGCATGATACTCGTAGTAGAGTTGCAATGCGTCATCTACACGGTCATCCATTTGTTCCTCATCCATGTTTATCTCGATAACAGGATGACCCAAACGTCTTAGACAGTAATCTATAAATGTTTCTCTTGAACTTGGTCTTGCCATAGTTGTATTTATCCTAGTTTAATAGACTTCCAGCCGCATTGAATACATTGATACGATAGTGTGTGCCTTCTTGACCATCAAGTGTCGCTGCATTCAATCCACTACCATTCGAATCTACTGTTTTTATCAAGTCCATGACTTGTGTTGCAGATATGCTAAATGCACCTGTTCCATTATTATATGATAATCCAGAAGCAGAGAACATACCTCTAACGTTTGCTGAGTCAATGTTAAACTCACCAGATGATACAGATAAACCTTTGTTTGCAGTAAATATGCCTCTGACATTTGCTGAGTCAATGTTGAATGTTCTGTCGGCTGCGATTGTTCCACCACCACTCAAACCATTTCCTGCAATCATTGAAACACTGGTATGGTCTATGTGTTCATTTGCAACAAACCCTGACAGATTATCGTGAACGATGTCTCCATCTGTTGTTGTGATTGCACCTGTCCCTGTATTATATGTAATACCTGTTCCGCCTGAAAGATTTGCTCTCGCAATCGTAATAATATCTGCTGAGTCAACGTGAAGATTACCAACATGTAGGTCACTGAGTATGACTGTTCCTGCTGTAAATCCACCCGAACCATCACGAGCAACTATCGCAGAGTTGGTATTTGCGTCTGTTGCCGTAGTCGCAGAGTTACTTACTTTACCAGATGTTGATATTGTTGCAAGTTTAGTATCTGCAATTGCGGCATCTGATTTGATGTCTGCATTGATAATCGTATCAGCAGTGATTGCGGCACTTAATGTTACCGCACCTGTTCCATCAAATGATACAGCACTTGCAGTCACATCACCAGATATGGAGAAGTTACGACCATTTGCGAGTGCCGTTGCAGTCGAAGCATTACCGACTAAGTTTGCAGCCTGAATGTCTGCGTTTGTAAATGTTAGATTACCTGTGGATGCGGCAGTAGCAGTTGTTGTTCCAAATACGATTCGGTCTGCGGTTTCATCCCAACCTATGAATACATTATCACCAGTTGTTCCTCTTTCAAGAATAAGACCGAGGTCATTAGTATTTGCACCTGTGTTACCTGACCCAAGTTCAATCAATGCGTCTGCAATTGTTGTATTGGTAGCATTGTTAGTTACAGTAGAACCATTGACTGTCAGATTACCAGAGAGAACCAGATTGTTGAAGTGAACACTATCACCTGTCCCTACTGGTTGTCCGATACTGATTAGACCACTGGAACTATCAAATGTAACACCTGTTCCTGCTTGTAACATACCCTTGACATTTGCAGAGTCTATATTAAACTCACCACTTGAAACTGAAAGACCTTTATTTGCAGTGAAGAATCCTCTGATTTCACTTGTGTCTGCTGTGATTGCACCATTAGAGTAGTTTACACCACTTGAACCACTGAACATCGCTTTTACATTGGCAGAGTCAATATTGAACTCACCAGATGATACAGACAAACCTTTGTTTGCGGTCAGATGCGCTCTTACTTCGGATGCACTCGGGCCCGTATATGTAAATACACCTGTTCCACTATTATATGCGAAACTTCCATCTCCCCCTGCATCAGTGGCAGAGAACATACCCTTGACATTCGATGAGTCAATGTTAAACTCTCCAGAGGATACACTTAGACCCTTGTTGGCAGTAAGATGAGCCCTAACTTCAGCGGCACTTGGCCCTGTGTAAGTAAACACACCTGTTGTGCTATTAAATGCAAGTGACCCATCACCGCCAGCATCTGTAACAGACACAGCATTTTTTGCATCACTATCTGCTCTTGCAGATGTGTAATATAAGTTACTTCCTTCGGGAAGTTGTCCTGTATTCGCATCACCGAGGTCACTATCAAAGTTTGCTTTGGTGTAGATATCTTCGACATCAATAGAGAACTGACCAGTTCCACTATTATATGTCAAGTCTCCAGACACACCAAACAATCCACGAATAGTAGAAGTTGTTGTTGCATCAACACTCGCAACTTTACCCAAAGAAGCAACATTTGCACTATCAAAAGTGGCTTGACTTGAAATCAAATTTGTGTTAGTCAGAGTCGTGATAGTCGCAGAGTCAATGGTTGCAGAATCAATATCTGCAAAGTTAGACTTCAGAGTATAAACTTGTTGAACACCAGTTGTGTCAGAGTCAATCAGTTTATGCCAAGCACCAGCATGTGCAAAGTATCCACGGCCTGTCGCATGAACGTGTGCGAACATGCCATGATAGGTAGATGCACTTGGAAGGTCTGCTTCATTATTGAAAACATTGGCAAAGAACAACTTACCTGTTGTAGTAAGATTGTTACCTGTGAGGTCAATACCACCAATCTTACCACTATCCACTGTTAGGTCTGTAACAGTTGCACTAGAGAATGTTAGGTTGGTTGCGTTGAGTGTCGTGATATTGGCACTATCAAAAGTGGCTTGACTTCCTGTTAGATTTGTGTTAGTAATATTAGTGTATGTTAGATTTGTTCCATCGATATTTGGAATAGTCGCAGAATCAATCTTAGCATTTGCTGAAGTAATATTATTACCTACCGCAAGATTACCTGAGAAAGTAGCAGAGTCAGCAGATAGGTCATCAAATGTCAAATCACCAGTAACATTTAAATTACCACCGATTGTCGTATTACCTGTAACTCTAAGTGTTCCAACATCAGCACTATCGAAAGTGGCTTGACTTCCTGTAAGATTTGTGTTAGTAATTGTTGTGATAGACGCAGAGTCAGATGTAAATTGAGATATTTTACCTAATGGTGATGTAACATTTGTTCCGACTGTAACTGTTCCTGCAAAGGTCGCACTATCGGCAGTCATATCATCATAGACTAAATCACCAGCAACATTTAGATTTCCACCGACAGTCAGATTATTTGAGATTGTTCCACTATCAGCAACAAGACCATTTAAAATACTAAGTCCTTGATGGAAAGTCTCAGCGACATTCGTCCTTGCCATATCAGAATCATCAAATGTAAATGTGCTAGTCGCACTATCATATGTGAGAACGTTTGTTCTACCTCTTATATTCAGAAACTTAGGATTGGTGAGTAGAGTTGTGCCAGTAGCACTATCAACGACAGTGAAACTTCCACTACTATCTTTGAGTTGAAGACCTCCGAGGTGAACTGTTCCACCACTTAGATATAGGTCTTTCCACTTGAAGTTTGGACTACCAAGACTTTGTGCAGAGTCAGCGGCTGGAATGAAGTCACCAAGATATGAGTCACCTCTGAAAGAAAACGTATATTTGCCTGAACCACTATCGTAGACAGCACGAATATTTTCTTGACCTTTGAGTTTTGTTGTGACATAATTGCCTGTAGATGTTTTGAAAGCAAGAATTGAACCATCTGATTCACCACCTATCGTCACACCCCCTAGATTGGAAAGTGCAAATGCACCGGCTGTCACTCTTCTAATCGGAGTGCCTACAACTACTTTTTTTACAACTATCTTATTAACAGCCATGATGACCCTTTACGGTTTGGTAACAGAAGGTGAAACATCGATTTGACCTTCTAGAACTCTTTGAACGATACTATTTCCACTGTCATCATTATAGGATACTTCAACATCATAAACATATCGACCTCTTGTTTTAAGAGTATCTGTTTGAGTATTGGTGAGAGAAAGAGTTATAACTCCTGCGCCAGGCGGAGATGCAACTATAGAATTAAATTGTAAAGTATCGGGGTCTCCATCGCTATCTGAGAAACTTCGTTTCATCATAGCAGAAACAGAACGACCTGTCAAGTCATATGCTCCACCACTATCAGTTATCAGATGAACTTCTATTGCGACATCAGAGCCCTGATTGATTACAATATCTTCGTAATTTGTGAGTGCCATTTACAAAATCCATTTTATTCTTTCTTGTTATTTATATGAATTTTGATATTGAAGATTATATTTCTGTCATAATATCTTCAATCACATCATCTTGTATTCCAAGAGACATATCTGTTCGGTCAAATATAAAGGATACAGTCATTCTCCAACAGTCAGTTTTTGCAGAATGATAACACAATTTGCTTTCGTGTTCTCCATAATTACCAAAATACCCTGCTTTACATTGCCATCCTTGATTATCTTGTAGTTTTACAATCTCTCCTGTATCACCATCGACATACTGAAAGTAACCATTACCTGTTTCTGACCAAGAAAATATTAGATTATATGATGATGCATTTGCATTATTGTGCCAAGAGATGAAACCATCAGGCGGATATAACACAGCCAAAGCACATGTTTTAGTTGACAAATAATTCATAAACTCGTAATTTAATTCATCATATTTCTTTACTAAGTCTATGGATTTCTCTTTATCACGAAACATCATCCTTTCGGGTTTGAAGTTATAACTCTTCACTTTCTCAGGATATCCATCGTGGGCTGTTCCCATAGACATTACTTTACTAAGATACTCCTCACTTACCCAATGATTTGACTCATGATTCTCACCATTCAAATGAAGACCCTCTTTCAAAGTATCACGATTTTCATAGAACCACAAATATTTATTTAGAATATCATGGACTTCTTGATTATGAATCGGAATGTTTTTTATCATACGATTATTGTGTCTTTCTTGAGTGAACCAGAATAGTGTCGAAGGATTGGAGGTTTTCCTTGTTCTGAAACTAAGTTCTCATATTGATACTGAGTGAAGTAGTTCCAACGAATATCATCTTTGAAGAATCCAATCTTCAAGTCTTTGTATTTGGGTTCTTTTTCGGTCAACCACCAGAGAGTTGTCTGGTCAAAATGTTTGAGGTCTTTCTTCCACAACTCTTCAGGAAATCCTTCTGGCTTCCACTCACCTCGATACTGTTTGTCAAATAGTTCATACCACTCTGTCATAAACTCACGCACCAGAGGATTAGAACTACGATAGAGACACACACCACCACAAAGAGTATATTTTTCCATCTTATCTTTGTAAGGAAATTTTCGTATTGCGTAATATTTCTCACGTTCTTTAGATAGTTCGTGAAAGACTAAATCATTGTCTTCGAGACTATCCCATACAGTAGATATGTCTTCGTGTTCACACTCCATGTCTGCATCACAATACATGGTGACATCCCAAGGTGTTTGAGACATTCCCCAGAGTTTTGCACGATAGTGGTCATCACATTCAATCACGATGTCAGCCACATCTTGTCTTCCGTCAAGAAAACGATGTTCAGTAACGAGACACACCTGTGCTTCAGGATAATAATCTTTTATGGATTCAATTAGATTGATTGCGTAAGTGTAGAAGTTTTGTTTTTTGGAAGCAACAACTACAAATCCTTTACTCGGATTTTCCTTTGAGTTCATCAGGACACTCCATTCCCATATCTTTTAATTCACTTGTCCATTCTTCTTCGAAGGCTTCTTTTACAAGAATCATCGCATAAAGATTTACTTCAGGAACAGATTTTGCCCTGCGGAGTTTAGATTTCATTGCCCGATTTTTTGAGTTTTTGATTTCAGGAATCTCAAAGGTTTCAAGTTTGTATTCAAAAAGTTTCTCAAGTCTTTTTGCTTTTTGATGTTCAATCTCTTTTTGTCTTTGAAGTTCAGTCTCGGCTTCTTTTCTTAAAGCACGTTTGTCTGTGTTATCATCAATGAGGTCTCTTCCGAGTTGTTCGATGCATTCATTCCACATCTCGTTAGCATTACCTTTGTCATCTTTTGCACGAAGTTTATAGACCTGACGAACTTTCTTTCCGTTCTCGTCTGTGAACTCTGCAATACCATTCAATAATTCTTTTTTAGGTGTTTCCCAAAAAGCATTATCAATCCATTTTCTTTCCATTATAATCTCCATAAATTGACCGATATATTATATATCAAAGTTTTATGCAGCTCTTGCATAAAGTGTATAGGTCTCAATTGTTTCATTACCAGACTGAATCTGTGTTCCAATAAAGTTAGAAGTAAAGTTATTTGAGAAGTTTGACTGTCTTGTTCCTGTAAAATCTGTTGTGAAATTGGATGTGAAGTTCGCAGTGCTGTTTCTAGTAAAGACACTCGTGAAGTTATCAGTAAAGTTCGCAGTGAAATTATCCGTTGAATTTCGAGTGAAGTTTGAATCACGTTCAGCAGTAGAGTTTCTTGTAAAGTTCTGAGTAAAGTTGCCAGGCGTAAAGACTGCCGTAGAATTTCTTGTAGAATCATTAGTAGAGTCTGTTGTGAAGTTCGCAGTGAAGTCATCTGTGAAGTTTGCAGTGAAGTTATCAGTAAAGTTTTGTTCAAAGTTTCCAGTAAAGTCACCAGTAAAGTCACCTGTGAAGTCACTTGTAGAAATTCGTGTAAAGTTTGTAGTTGAATCTCTGGTTGATATTCTCTGATAGTTAGCAGGGCCGGCAAAGTTACCAAGGAAGTCGCCTAAGAAGTTACCGAGGAAGTCTCCTGTATAGTTCGCAATGAAGGATGCGGTTCTATCTCTTGTTGAGATTCTTGTTGAGATTCTTTGAAAGTTAGAACCACCATAACCAATAAAGTCACCAAGGAAATTACCTGCAAAGTTACCAAGATAGTTCGCAACAAAGTTTGTTGTTGATATTCTTGTTGAGTTTCTTGTTGAGATTCTTTGAGAAATCCTCGTATAACCTACCGCACCTGAGGCCTCACCAATAAAGTCTCCAAGGAAGTTGCCCAAATAGTTCGCAACAAAATCCCCTGTGAAATTACCAGTAAACACACTGGTAAAGTCTTGAGTAAAGTTTTGTTCAAAGTTTCCAGTAAAGTCACCAGTAAAGTCACCTGTGAAATCTCCTGTGAAGTCTGTTGTAAAGTCACCTGTAAAGTCCCCTACAAAGTTTCCTGTGAAATCACCTGTAAAGTTATCTTGAAAATCTCCTGTGAAGTCACCAATGAAGTCTCCAAGGTAATCTGCTATAAAGTCTCCAGTAAAATCACCTGTGAAATCCCCTGTAAAATCACCAGTGAAGTCACCTGTGAAGTCTCCAGTAAAATCACCAGTGAAGTCACCTGTGAAGTCTCCAGTAAAAGTTCCCTCATAGTCAGCAGTAAAGTCTGTTGTGAAGTCACCTACAAAGTCAACTTCTGCTGTTGTATTCTTGGTATCTGTCGCAGTTCCTCTTGCAACCCATGTCCCTGTGGCAGTTGGAGCTCCCTGTGCGGATGAACGTAGTTGATATGCCCCAACATTATCAACACCTTGCATTGTGACATTCTTAACTCTTTGACCAAAGGTATATGTCAAATCAGAGTCAACAAATTCTATCAAACCCTCAAAAGTTCCTGTTCGACCACCAGACCTTTTTACTTGTATAGGTCTGACTGTCGTGGGTGCAGTCATTGATTGTCTTTGATAGATACTGTAGTTGACTGTTGTTCCATCAGTTCTTGTATCAGTAAAGACATTGGTAATGTGTGTATCATAATCACCACTTGGAGCAGCCGTTCCAAGTCGATATGAGCCGGGATATTCACTTGTGATGATTCTGGATATGAGTCTTCCTGATAGAGTATCTAACTCATCAGAGTCAAATTCATGAATCTCAAATGAACCACTATTGTTTATAAATTCTGTGGGAAGTCTAAATCCAGCCCCTGTCTCGTCAGCCGCACCTTTTCTTTGAAACACATTGGTTGTAATACTTGTTGTTGTTAAAGTAACACCATGAGTTCCAACTGATTGGTCAAACTTAGTATCGGTATGTGAACCAATATTAAAATTATCATCACCACCAAGTGTTGCTAATGCACTTGTCTCACTATCATTCATCGCAGCGAGACCTAACCCTGCACGATATGCAAGGTAGTTCTCCTCAACGGTGGTCATCTCTTTGAGGTCACCATCAGCTGAATCACTAAGTTTTAAAGGTGTTGTTCCCATAGTATTTCTATTTATGCAGTTCTAACATACAAGGTAAATGTTTCTATATTTGTTGATGTATCACCTATCAATGTTCCTATAAAATCCCCTGTGAAGTCTGTTGTAAAGTCACCTGTAAAGTCTACGCCTATGTAGTCTCCAGTAAAATCTCCAGTGTAGTCTCCAGTAAAATCTCCTGTGAAGTCACCTATAAAATTACCTGTATAATCACCAGTGAAGTCGCCAGTGAAGTTACCTGTGAAGGTTTGTGAAAAGTTTCCAGTGAAGTCACCTATAAAATTACCTGTATAGTTACCAATGAAGTCGCCAGTATAGTTACCAATGAAGTCACCAGTGAAGTTACCTGTGAAGTCTCCAGTAAAATTCGCTGAGCCTTGGTCATATCTTCGAATATTATAATAACTTGTGGTAAAACCTCCTCCGAATGGAGTTGATGTAAAGACCGCTTCTTGATACGTCCCCTGTTCATAAAAATATCCATCAACAGAAGTGTTATCAAATGTTCCACTAGGGACAAAGCTTGATGACCCGTTTGCGATTTCTGTGCCATTCCAATACCAAATATTGTTCCCACCTGTTGTGCCAAAATAATACTCTGAACCAGATGAACGTGAATAAAAATATGAAGTAAAGAAGTTCTGTGTGCCAGAAAAGTTTTGTGTGGAGTTTCTTGTAAAAGTATTAGTTGAGTTTCTTGTAGAAGTCCTTTGTGAATTTCTTGTAAAGGCCTGAGTTGATTCTCCTGTAAAATTAACTGTAGTTGTGTCTATAAAGTCTTGACTAAAAGTATTCGTGAAGTTATTAGTAAAGTTGGCAGTAGATTCGCTAGTGAAGTTATCAGTAAAATTACTTGTGAAATTATCTGTAAAGTTATCAGTAAAGTTTCCTGAGAACGCAACCGCCCGAACACCTGTGGATGAATTTGTGAAGTTTGTATCTGTCGCAACCAATCTTGTATCAGTGGCTGTTCCCTTTGCAACCCAAGTGCCAGTCGAAGTTGGCGCACCTTGAGCAGAACTACGAATTAGATATGAACCAATCTGATAGTCTCCATTCGAATCACCACCTGTAATTCTGTTACGACCAATCTCTGCTAACGAGTGACCGATTTGACTGTCAGTCATTAATTGAAGACCCTGATACGTCCCACTATCTCCACTTGCTCTCTTTACTGCAAAAGGAAGAGTCTGAGTTGGAGAGGTCATCGTCTTTCTTTGATAGATGTTGAATTGAACAGTATTACCTGAACTATCACCACTTCGTGTATCAGTCATTACATTAGACAATGCAACCGCATAGTCACCACTTGGAACAGAAGACCCAAGTTTGTAAGAGCCAGGATAGTCACTTGCAAAGATACGACTGTTTAATCTATCTGCAAGAGTATTTCGGTCAGAGTCATTGAACTCTCGAATCACAAACTGACCACTACTATCATTTTGATATATGGGTATTCTATGTAGACTTGCGCCCACAGAATCAGCAGTTGATAAGTTCTGATATATGTTTGTTGATGTGGTTGATAGAGTGACGTTTACATGCGCCCCTATTGAACTATCATAACTTGTATTGGTAAGTGTTCCAACGATACGACCACCCGAACTATCAAATCCTAGTGACCCACCCTTTGAACTATCATAGATTGAATATTGACGACCAACCTCAAAGGCCAAATAATTTTCTTCAGTTGAGGAAAAATCTTGGAAATCACTATCGGACGTTTTGAGTTTGAATGGAACTCCTATTGCCATTTTTTAACATCCCTAATTCAGTTGAGTTCCTGTTTCATCGAATATCAGAGGTATATCCGCCCTTAGTCCGTTTAAAGCATTTACGATACTAGTTCTTTCTGACCCCACAAAAGCAGCGTTAAGACCAGACAACGCACCTATGTTAGCAATCGAACTATTATTAGAAAGACCAACTGAGTCAACATCTTTTCTTAGACCATTTATTGCAAAGGTTACATTCTTTGTATCAGAGTCATTGAAAGTTGTTCTGAATGCAAGATTACCAAACGCACTATCGAGTGACAATAAGGACTTTCCTACATTACCTGTGGTAAGAAGATTGTTTATTCCATTACTATCAAGTGAACCAACTGAGGAGTCAAGTTCATTGATTCCAGAGATAATTGTTGATGCTGTCGTTGTAAGACCACCTGCACCTATTGAGTCGTTAAGTTCATTGATTGCGGCCACTAGTGTTGATGCTAATGTATTGAGACCCCCTGAACCTATCGAGTCATTGAGTTCGTTGATAGCACCAATCAGAGTTGATGCAGTTGTGCTAAGGCCACCTGCACCTATCGAATCATTTAGTTCGTTGATTGCACCGATAATATCAGAATCTTGTGTGGTATTTAACTTACCAGTTGCACCTAAATCTAAAGATACTCGATTCAAATCAGAAATAAATTGAGTAAAGGTATCAGTAATCAGTGTCTTTGTTGGTGTGCTAGTTGCCATTTTGTTTCTCTAACAGTTTGACTAAAAGTTCTTTTATTTCACCTACTTCATTCTTTAAATTTTCAAACTCTTGTTTCTTTTGTATTCGATTTTCTTTTGCTTTTCTCGCAGATTGTATCTCAGTGCTATTTATATTTATAATCGCACCTGTCTCCATATCACGAGCAAAACTATTACTACCTTCAACCATCACATACTTTTGCATACTACACCGCCAGAGCAATCGCTCTCAAGTCTTTGAATATTGGTGGTGTTGCACTATTTGTTGCTCTCATCACAATCTTAATCTGAAACTGAGTGAATGCAGCCAGATTTCCATTGAACCCACCAATCAAATAACGATACTCACGGAAGTTATTTGGGTCAGGTGCTTGAGTGTTCTCTGCGGCCTGAAGTGTAAAATCTTTACTGAAGATATCTTCACCATCTATTGCAGTTCTGAAATATAACTCAAAATCTGAATTAGTTGGACGAATGGCCGCAAGAATAATTTTTAATCCTACGGCTGGTTCAGAAAGATTTGTCACTGTTGTCATGTGTTTCGCAAGAGACGAACCACCAAATGCATTGGTCTCTGCAACGAAATTAATTGGAACATTGAAACCTGTCGCTGCTCCAGATGCTTGTTTATCAATCTGATTCCTTGCAGTTGTGATAGATGCTCTTTGAACATCAATAACTGGAGAGACATTTGCACGAGTCGTATTCATATTAACTTTGTATTCAACTGATTTAACACCTGAACCTAAACTTGCAGTTTCATTTGCTGTTGTTGCAATCATCTTACTCTCAGTGAAGATATTCTCATCACCAATTATAACCTCATTTGTAAATGTTGTATCTCTCTGGAAAGAGTTGTCTGTTGTTTCTGCAAGAGATTTACCTCGTGTATATTTTGCAGAGAGAGTCAATGTTGTATCTTCGGGAACGAGTGTTGACAAGTTTGGTGTCGCAATATCGTAAATGATTTGTTTCTCAAGCGTGACGTTATCACCACCAAAACGACCTGAGGCCGTTGCATTACTATCCGCTTCAAACTGAATACCAAATCCATCAACCTTAGTGATTGTTTTAGTAGTCTGAAAATTACCACCAAGAAGACCATTGAATTTTGTGTTAGAATCAAGTCCTCGAATATTTACAGTATTTCCGACAACAAATCCATGATTAGGATAGAATGCAGTAATCGTTGCATCTCCACTGTCTGCATAGAATGGATTTGCTTCAAGAAGTTCATCTTCAGGTTCTTGGTTTACAAATGTTGCAAAACCGCCCGCAGTAGAGAACTCTGCCTCAAAGATTTTGAACGCAAGGTCTTTAGTCTGGTCAGGCTCCCATGTTGTTCCATTTTGTGATTTGAACAATGAACCCATAGAAGGTTGACGAGAGATACGTTTCTCAGTTGAACCCAACTCAAATGCATATGTCTCTGCGACATACGCTTCATAATTTATTGACTCTGCTAACAGAACAATCGCATATTCTGTATCTGGATTCAGGAATACTGGTTCATCAAACTCAAAGGTTGTTGGAGACGCAAGTGCGGATGTCTGTGTCTGACTTGCCGCAACGTTGACGGCTGACGGATTCAAGAATTTGACACCGCCTGGCACAATCTCTGTAGATGAAGGCGCACCATTTACCATAGGACGAATTTCCATACGAACTGGAATTGCAGTATCCTTTTTCTTAAAATAAGTTTGAACTCTAGTAACGAACATACCAGATGGATTTGTAACCATGAAAGATTGTGCGAGAGGGTCAACTCTACGAACTCTTTGTGATTCTGTCCAACGATTTGTTCTAACAGTTGTCACACGAGTCGAAGCAATAGTTTTCTGTCTGGTGTCAAGTGTTCCTCGTGCAAAATAATTTGTGGAGGCTCTTGACAATGCGTTTGCTTCGTTGTTTACACTAATATCAAGGAGTTTAAACTCTCGTGTTCCTGCACGAAAACGTTTTGTTTTATTTGATGGAATGAAGAATGAACCTTCAATCACACCACTTGCATCAGTTATAAGGTCTGTAGTTCCTTGAGGGTGTGCTGTTCTGTTACGGAATTTACTACCATAAATCGCACCACTTGCATCATTTGCAGCCGTTCTTTGGAAAGTTTCCTCACGACAAAAGTTCTTCACCTCTTTATTATTGAAGAATGGGAAGTATAGAGTATTTGGACGCAATCCTTCTGCTTTGAAAAATACTTTTCGTGAACGAATGAATGGTAAGAATGTCAGAGATACTGTTCTGTCACCGATTACTTCAGTAATTGTTCTTTCACCAACGACTACTCTTTGTTCAAATGTGGAGACAATATTTCTACCTACTCGTTGTTGTCCTACTCTACTTACACCATTACTATTCCAAGTATTAACACCAGCCCAACCACCAAAGATGTTTAGGTCAGTAATAACACCAAATCCAACCAGAGGAATAAATGTTCCGAATGGTGAACCCCAAGCAAAAGCATTTACAAAGTTAGAGAAACCTCTACGGTTTGCTGTTCCAGTCGCAAGATTACCCTCATTGAATACACCGAGGTCTTCCTCTGCGGTTCTGTTTACCACATTGGATGGTTTATATTTTGTCTCTTGCCACTCGTCAGAAGTTGGTGATAGAGTAATGTTACCTTCATTTGTAATCACAGCAAATGGATTTACATTTTCTATTCCTGTAATTCGTGTTTGTGTAATAGACTCTTTGTTACCATGATTTAGATAAACAATGTCACCTTTGAGAATAGTATTAGATGAATTAGCAGAATCATACACAAGATTAACATTATCTTCAATCTGTGGTGGTCTTAGAATTTGACGTGATGGGTCAATCGCCGCACGGTATTCTGAACTCAACACATCACTAAATGTTCTGTCTTGGAAGTTGTCTACAAAGAAACCTGACTTAGTTCTAGGATTATCAGAATCGTCAAGAACTAAAAGGTTTGCAGTTTTGGACTCAAGAAGACTTAGACTTGTTACCTCTTCAAGTTTGTCAACTCGTCTTTCTAAACCTTCAATGTCTTTCATTGTAAATCTTTTAGCACGAATTGGTGTGACTGACATATCAGAGTCATTCAATCCATATCCATTGAATCTTACTTCGAACAATGCTTGAGTGTTTTCAGGTGTGATTGGAACTTGAGATTCGAAACCATTCTCACCTTGAATGTTCTTGACCTCACCCTCAGTGTTCACAATAATCTTATCAGAACGAGGTAGATAATATTCAACGTCTGCTTGGAAGATATCACCATTGGTCGGGACTTCATGCACCGCCGCACCTGTTCCTGTGAATGTTCCAGCAGAGTCAACCGAAGAACGGAAGTCAATCACATCACGAAGATTTACTGAAGTTCTAGGCCCAGTTGCAAAATTTGGAATGTCTTCATAGTCAACCTGACCAGTGTAAGAGTTGACAGAGAAGAAATCTCCTGTTCCACCATGTGTGAAATGTTTGAAACGAACAAATACATTTGCAGTTGGTATTGATGTTCCATCTTCTAGAACTAATCTGGCATTATCATAAAAGCCAGGTCTTTGACCATTATCAACAGTAAAGAGGTGAGATATGTCTCTACCATCCGAATCATTTTCTTTTATTGCAATAACTTGAAATAAGTCTGTTGCATGAATATTCATCTGTGGTGTGATTGTTCCAAGTCCAATATTAGGTTGACCTGCTGAATCAAGAACCTTTCCAGTAAATGTAGTTTCAACCAGAGTTTTCTGACGGAAGTTTGCTTGTGCTTTATTTACCTTTGCATATACAGTAACACCAGAGGCATCTCCCATGTCACCAGTTAATGTTGCAGAAGTTCCTGCGGATGTATCAATTGTTGGACTCCGAACACTTCCTGAATCGTTAGCAGTAACAATCCACTGAGATGAATTTACAAAGGTCTCACCAGTTCCAAGACTAGATAATGTTAGATTACCTGAACCATTTGTTGTTCCAGTAAAGATTCTTTGGACTTCAAAGTCCTCATCAGTGATATCTTTAGGACGTGGATTCGGTGTTGTGTATACAAGATTAACTTTATCATTATCAGTCGGAACGGCCTTATTATTGGTAAGAACAATATTTGCAAAATCGGCAGCGCCGTGTCCTAGAGACTTTACATCACGAAGTGCTTGACCAGAGTTCATACTTACATCAAATAGATATACACGGAAGTTCGAACCATCTTTTTCGAGATATCTAAATTTAGCAGTTCCGATAGTGCTACCACCATGTCCTGTTGCACTTCTAAGACTAACTGTGCTGAAGTTTTTACCAGATGTTGCACTATCTAATGCTCCTTCGACTGTATCACAGACGAAATAGTTTCCGTAATTTACACCGACAGTCTCATTTTCTAGTTCAACTGTTGCACGAGGTTTTGGTATTGTGATTTCTGTTGGTGTCTCGGTTGCACCTCGATAACCATTAATATATGCGATACCATCAGATACATTTGCAATAAAGTCTGTGGCAGAATCTTCAAAGTCTACACTAAATGGACTTACAATGTAATTGCCTGATTCTTCACGAGTTCTTTCTGCAAGAACCTCATTGATTTTGTTATAACTTTCTGTTCCTGATACTTGGTCAACAATATCACCTTCAACAACATTACAATAGAATACAAAGTTCTCATCGGAGTTTACTTGGTCTTGAGTTGTTAATGTGAGTAGAATACGATATCGGTCTGCGCCCGGCGAAGACAAGTTAGGTGTTGCACCCTGATTATCAAAAAGTGCAGCGTCATCAGAAGTTGTTATGATATCTTCTGTTATTTTGAAACCAACAACTTTGGTTGGAAGTCTTGTGTATTTGGAGAGAATGAGTGATTGTGGTTTTGCAAATACAAAATGACCTCTTGCAAAGAAGTCACCAGCCGCATTAGAAATTCTACATCCCTTACCAACAGCAGGATTTGAAGGTGTGTCAGTTCCCTGAACCTTAAATGTATCAGTGCTTGCTGGGTCACCAAATGATACAGTAATATCTTCTCCAGGCGTAAATCTAACTCCAGTTGTTGTAGCAAGTCCAGATGGTATCTCTGTATATTGAACAAAAAGTGTAGCAGGGTCAGAAGCAGTTGCCGCAACAACCTCAAGAACTCTTGCCTTTATAACAGATGTACCTCCAGTAATAGTTCCACCAACCAAAACACTAGTGTCGGTAGGTAAATCTCTATCTGCGGCTGCTGTATCAAGTTTTACAAACTCGTAATCATTATTGATTGTTGGCCCGCCAGGATTTACTGAACCACCATCTTTGAAGATATTGCGACCAAACCTTGCAATCTCCTCTTGAATGATTGTTTGCATTTGTGTGAGTTCTCGTGCTTGTAATGCACGCCCAGCATTGAACAGAATGCGATGATAGTTGTCACTATCAATGAAATCATCCTTGTATGTTGTAGCAAATGTATTGGTTGTAAATGTATTTGGCATTGTAATACCTTATATTTGAATTACGATTTTGATGTCTTCGGTCTGGTCAGTTGAACGAGATACAGAAGCACGATTATCTATGTAGAGAATATCACCTGTGTGTGGAAGAGCCTCACCTGACTGAACTGGTGAACTTCCTCCACCTGTTACCAATGCTCCTGCCCCTGTTCCATCCACTTCTGTGATGTTTTCACCTGAATCAAAACTCTTAAACCCTGTTTCTTCGGTTTGATGGAAGAACACAAAAGCAGCGGAGTCAACTCTATCTACAAGTGCCTTTGCATTTGAAGTTGCACCTTGAATTGTTTTGTCAACAGTAAAATTATTTGTTTGGGATGCGAAATGAAGTTTTTTGAGAATGATACCAGTGTCCGAGTCAAAATCACTTCCTATTCCACCATCACTATCTCTCTTCATTCCTTTGATAAGACCAACTTGACGGAAATCGTTACCAACAATAAAGTCTCCAGTTTCATTTCCAGTTGGTTTTACTTGAAACATGAAAGACGTTGATTTAAGGTCATCTCTTGGGTCTCCTCCAAGACCTAAAGGTGTTCCGAGAATTGCTCTTATCTTCGCTGGTTTTGTTGAACCAGAGGTTGATAATGTAACACCTGCATTTGTATAACCTAACCCAAACCCACCAGTGCTATCTACCTCAACTTTCGTGACAACTCCACCATCAGTTGTGACAGTAAAATTACCCCCTGTTCCATTACCTGTGATTGCAATGCTTGGAGTGCTTGTATACCCTGTTCCACCTGAGTCAACTGCAATACCAATAATCTGACCGACTACTGCCGCATTTTGAGCTGCTAGTTGTGTGACGCCGGCTGCATCAGAGTCTGTAGAGGTTGCAAGTTTTATAGGAATAAAGTTTGCGGCGACAAACTTGTTCGCATCTACCGCAGATATGGAATATAAAAACTTCCAAATGTAACCATCAGCAGTTTGGAAAGGTGTTCCACCAGTATTACCCGAAGGTTGGACTGTTGATACTTTTGCAGTTCCATCTGTATTTTTAGATTGTTGAAGAACTATAAAGACTTCATTGTTATCGTTCATTACATAATAGGTTTGAGTTGGATAACCAATCTGTGCATCATCATATGCAGAATAAACAGCACCAGATGACCAGTTGTAACGAGGAACAACAAAAGAAGCATCAAGAACTTTCTTAATAGATTGTAATCCATTTCTAAAGTTTCTTTCCTCACGTTTTGTTCTTTCAGTCGTTGGTGCAATATCAGAATCATTCCAATCTTCGGAACGACCAATACCGATATAAATATTTGCATCCGAATCTAAATCATTTTGAATGAAAGAGATTACCTGTTTTTTTAGTCTGTCTGTTACAACTGCCATTTTAATTACGCTACTGCGCCTCCATATGTTGCAAGTACTTGCCAGTTTGTTCCGTCAAAAACTAAAGTTCCAGTTTCATTTTGTTGCAATGTTAAAGTAGTTCCTGCACCAAAATTTGCAGGAGTGATGGTTGCAGTACCAGCACCACTTACACTAATGTATTTAACTTGTCCAACAACACCATCTGCAAGTGAATATGCACCGGCAGTTCCTTTAGTTATTTCACTATATGGTAATACTACTGATAATGCACCATTACCACTTACAGTTTCTTGTTTTAATATCTCAGGACTATTTAATAAAATACCCCCTGTTCCTTTTGCACTTAACTCAAGATTGACGTTTGTGTCACCACCTTCAATATCAATTCTTGGTGAGTTTCCTGTCGCTGCATTATTCATAGTAATGTGATTTACAGCCGATGCAACACGAGTAAATGCTAGAAGTTCGTTATCAGCACTATCAAATAATGTAGAACCTAAGTTCTTACCACCAATCTTCGGATTACTTGCTACAAGACCATTAATGGTTTTATTAGTTAAAGTCTGTGTTACATTTGCTAAAACAAACGTATCATTAGCACCCAGAGCAGGAATGGTTACATTTCGGTTTGCGGATAATGCACCTGTGACAATGGTATAGTTATGAGAACTATCAGCATCAGGCATTCTCAATGCAGAAACAATCGGTGAACTCAGAGTTTTATTGGTTAGTATTTGTTGACACGAATCAACAACAAGTGTTCCACTCCCCCCAACAGGAAGATAGTGGAATATATCGGATGTTGGTTCTGAGTCAAGTTGAAGTCTTGACTCGAAATCATTTGCACTTGCTCCCTCAAAAACAACACTAGTAGAGTCAAGTGATACTTGAGCCCCACCGCCACTTCTACCAAGAAGACCATACAGTTCAGTAAAGTTCTCATTAATCTTCGTTGCGGCAATGCGGAGAGTATCACCTGTTCCGTCATTCGCTGCTGAACCTTTATTGATAGTTTGTTTTGTCATTCCTAAATCCTAAAACATTTAATTCTATTTATACAAATTTTCTAACTAAGATGACCCAAGTTTAACAAATATTGGTTGGAGTCTGTGCTATAGAACACATGTCTGTCTTGGTCGAATGTCTCAAATGACAAGTTATTAGACATATCCATACCAACACCATTTCCTCCACCAGTTGCATCCGAATCATCAAATGTTGGTGAAGATGCGATTTGTGCTTCACGCAGTGACCCATATTGATTGTTAATTTGAGAAACCTGCAACGCAGAGAACTTTCCAAGACTTATGAGTTCTGGTCTAATTCTACTTAGGATACCTGCTGAATCTACATCAGGGTCATCTACAAGGGATGTCACATCTGACCTTCCATCATCAAACAGAGAAGCCGTGTTTGTAATCGCAATCGCTGGAGCAGCCGCAAGTGTAACAACTGGTGCAGTCAAGGCATCTTCGACTGCTGAAACAATCTGTGTCTCTGAACCAATAAACATTCCGGCTGGGTGAACGAAAAGTTTATATGCATCTATCCATTTATCTTGTGATAATTCTGATTTGATTAAAATAGCAAACTTTTGAAAAAGTTTATTGTCCGTCAAGAAATGTTGAGATTCAAATCCGATAGTAGAACCACTATCATTTAGATTAAATATTTGTTCTTTGGTGTAAACAATATCAGGGTCAATACCAAAAAATGTTCTAAAGAATTGTTGTATTGAATACTTTGTTCCCTTTGAACGATATAGTGTGTTGGAATACTTGGCAGCCGCTCTCTTGTCTTGAAATCCTTCAAAATATGCATCACCAAGAAGTAACTCTTGTTCTACATATTCTAGAAGTTCAATATCGTTTTGTGTAATGTCTCGACTGAAGAATAAATCATTAATCAGTTTGGTTGGCGCATCATCACTGTTTTCATAGTGATAATATTCTTCGAGTAGTGTTATAAGTTTAGGATATTCGGTTCGAAAAAATTCAGGTAAGACCTCTTTAATTTTTAGGTCATCAAACTGAATATCTCTCCTTCCCAAGTCTCGGAGTGTATCGTCCTCTTTGTGAGACATTAGTTAGTCACTCCACTTTCAACGTCTACTGTGGTTGATACAAGTTTGGTAGTGTCAATCTCAACGATATCTGTTCGTAAAGGTGTAATCACACTTTGATTCGCAGGAGTTGCTGATAACTTAATAAAACTATCAGAACCAACAAAACTATCAACTTGTAGTCCAACAATATTGACAGTATCACCTGAGTAATCTCCGACATTATCAATGACGATTTCTTTGTCTTCAGTATTGAATACCTGAAGTTTGTTCGAGTTTAATTTGTTTTGAATGATACAATCTTTGTTTCTGAATCTAAACGAATTTGAGGTTATGATTTGATTTACATCATCAGGACTTGCAATCTCGGCTGCATATCTTATAGTGAACCCTTGAACAGATGTAAGTGTTGGAGTAAATCGTCTCTGCATTTTTACATTCATACGAGAGGATAGAACAGCAGGACTTACATTATCAATGAGTGTCAATAGATTAGAACGTCTAAACGATTGATTGAATTTACCTGTATTAGTTGAAAAATAATCAATGATTGCATTATTTGCACTATTCTGAATTGTATTTTTTGAAAGTGTAGTGAGTCTCTGATTAAACTGGAAGAAAACATCAAGTTCAATAAAAGTTTTTACAGGGTCATCAAATTTCAAAGAGAAAGATGCCACTGATAATTGTTTTGCAAGGTCTTGAATTGAATCTTTTGTGGTTTGAACTGTTGTTGCAGTCACATCGTCATTGAATAAGATTGACATGAATATTGTTCCAAACTCAGGTTCAAGTGCATATTCACCACCAAAGGATTGAATATCCTTGATAAGTGTTGAGAAGTTTCTTAATATCAGTGACGAGTAGTCAACGGCTGTTACCATACGATTTTGCGATGCGTATTGGAATGGTGCATTCTTACGAATAGACTCAAGTGATTCTTTATCACTACCACCCACAGCATTTGCGACTGTGCTTACAGTCACACTATATCCAACAGAATTTACAGTTACTTGACTTTGTGGTTCAAACACTTTTGCAGTATTTGCATCAGACCCATTTGTTGCTAGATACTCAACAGTAATTTTATTACCCTCATCAGGTGCAACACCTAAAGTTGTTCCATTACCAAAGGATAATTCAAAGAGACCATTAGGTGTTTCTTTGAGAATATATAATGTAGAGGCCGAACTAATAGTATTTGCATTCTGTAAATCAGTGTATGTTGTAGAAATCGTAGATGTAGAACTTTCAAAGACTCTCACTATTGCAGTTGAGATATCAAGGTTTTTATCAGAAATGATATAAATCGGATTGTCTACTGATTTAGTTGCAAGGAATGTTTTGGTGCGAGAAGTTCCCTCTCTGATAACAATATCAGATGAACCTGACGAGGTTTTGAAAACAAATGACCCCTCACCATTATCTGTTGCGGTCAGTGTCTCAGTGGTTTGAAACACATATGTTTCCTCATCAACAGTAGAGTTGAACTTAAAACCTGACGGAATCTGAATCTGAGATGGTCTAGGAGTAACACTACTTAGATTTATTGACATATTGATAGTTCCTTGAGCCGATGTCTTGGAGTCAGGAATATATCCAATACCCTCAGACAGAGACACCAAAGAACTACGAAGTTGTGCTGTTCCTAGAAATGACTCATTTAAAGCAAAGTTAGCAATCAAAGCATTGTAGTGTGTATTGTATGCAAGGACATCAAGGATGTTTGATAAACCAGATGCCTCAAAGTTATAATCTGCAAATTCCGATTTATTTGCTAAAAATATTTTCAGATTGTTTTTAATTGCATCAAAGTCGAGTGCAGTTGATTTTATTGTTGTTGACATTTTATCTTAACCTTGATATTGTTGTTGTAAATTCAACTTCATCGTTAGTGTTTACTACTTTGAATGTGAGTGTCACATCTAGAGAATTTTGGTCTGGTCTTAGGTCTACAACCAAATCAACGATTTCAGCCCTTGGTTCGAATTGTTGTATTGTTGAGATAATTCTTCTTCGTATAATTGTAGAACTACCTCGGTTTGCAAGTTCAAATAGTTGCCCTTGAATGTCTCCTCCAAATGAAGGTCTAAATGGTTTCTCTAATCTATTTGTCAAAAGAAGAGTTTTGATTGCCTGTTTAACAGCAGCCGCATCAGTTTTCTTAAATATCTCACCACTAGTCGTCTTTGCAGTAAATGACAAATCAATGTCAATATACTCACGCACACGACTAGTTTTTATACTAGGTGTATTTAAGTTTGTATCTTCTTGTGCGAATGCTCTTCTTGTTGCCATGTCTCTATTTATATGTTTTTATTCTAAAATCTCAATCAATTCGTTTTTAGACATTAATTGATTATTAAAAACTGTTTCGATATCAAAAGATGCATCATCAATCGTAAATGTAATTGGAATTTGTGAATACTCAATACCAATCTGTGCGGTAAGTTTACCATCGGGGTCATATGTATCATAGTCTAATATTAACTTGTTGTATTTTGCATTGTCCTTCAAAAACTCTGCAACATCAAATGTTCTTTTCAAATCAATCTGACCGAACTTGTCAATGACTTGATAATATATCAACTGACCCAATCTTTTTTTCTTGAGAGCATCGGTCAAAGGAAATTCAATGACCAAAGGACGATATAATCCTTCAGATACAATCAAACGAATATCATCAAAGTTTGAATTGTTGGTAATCCTTCGTATAGATTCGGCCTGTGCGACTAGATTACGAGAGATATCTCTTCTTTGTTCCTCAAACTCAATATGATTAAATGACGTTCTGTCACCATATGCACCCAAAAACTTTGCAATCGTAATACCAGGCGCAATCTCTGTTTTTGATGTGATGGACTCTTGGTTTTCAGGATTGTATAGTGGGTCAGGTAAGAATGTTATTGTACTCATGGTTGAAATCTCTTTCCTCTATTCTCAAATGCATTTCCGATTGGTTCATATCCAAACTGAGGTTTTGGTTTTTTACCTGAAACTCTACCGATTTCTGTTGGTGTCGGAACATTATATGACTCACTCAATAATCCTTCGGCAACTAATACAGCAGCCGCACCACTACCTTCTCTATTGTATTCATCTCTAAACTTAGAACGTATCTCTTGAGTTGTCGGAACTTTATTGAAAACAAAAAACTTATTGAGAAGATTCAACTCATCTTTCAATACGTCATCAGCATCAATCACAACACTTTGAATTGCAAACTTACCAGTTGTGGTATGACTTACAACAACAGGAGGCGTGATTGGATTTTCACCTGTGATAGTTGCTTGTGTCTTGGTTGCGGCAACATGTGTAGTTCCAATCGTAGAACCAGAGGTTGCACCCTCGGCATATGATTGTGAATGTGCAAGGTCTGCTACTTCAGCGAATCCTGCAACGTTGGCATTATACGCCTCAACCGCCTCGTCTGCAATACCTTTAAATGTTCCGTGAAATATTGCACCAGAGGCCTCGGCAGTTGCACCCTCATTACCTTGATAGACATTACCTGTGAAGTCAACCTTCTTACCACCGATTGCACCC
>Ga0181389_1000060_pt1 | contig 36780 bp, 29 predicted proteins | sample 12SPOviralmetaG_FD_130121 | JGI IMG/M metagenome (GOLD analysis project Ga0181389, IMG submission 130121) | Marine viral communities from the oligotrophic San Pedro Time Series (SPOT) site, San Pedro Channel, CA, USA - 12 SPOT_SRF_2010-06-29 | ecosystem: Environmental > Aquatic > Marine > Strait...
AGCTTCGGATAATGGTGTAATAGTAAACACACTAGAATCTTGACTTAATGTTGCAATATTAGCAAATGATCCATCTGACTCAACGCTATATGTTAAATTAGCAGCTGCAGTATCGCTATCTGCACCAGTTAGTGTAATAACTGTAGGAGTAGATCCATCGACTGCTAAGGCTATTGCTCCACTTGGGTTAATAGTTAAAGTAGGAGTAGCATTTATTAGTGCTACATTGTACCAACCAGAACCATTAGAAATATATAACCTACTAGTTGTTGTTACATATGCTTGATCACCCGCTGTTAATCCAGTTGTTGGCAAATTATCTATTGTTGAATAGACTGTTATCCCAGCTTCACCAAAATTATTACTATTTCTAATGTCTGATAAATTTGTCATATTAGTTCTCTGTTAATACCCATCCTTGGGCTACATTATAATATACTAAACCAATCGCTGATCGATCTAAATTTATAATAAAGTTTGTCGCTGAACCTTGAATCTTATGGCCATTCCTATTTATAATAATATTATTAGATGATGCATTACCAGTTACATCAATAATTCTGATTTCTTGACCCATCGTTGCAACCGACGGAAGTGTTATAGTCTTAGCTGTTGATGTATCAATAAAGAGTTTATCACCAGCTGAAGCTGCAATCGGTGTTCCGCTTGGAGCAGTCCATGGATTCGTTCGTATATTATTTGTATTTGTAACGAATGACGCAATTTTAATTTCGTCTAATAAATTAGCTGCAGATGTAAGAACAACAGAAGTACCATTCGATGCAATGTAATCGTCTGAATCATTTAGTAATAGACCATTCATAAAGACTTGAATATTACTAGGCTGATACGCAAGTGACGCACCGGTAAGATCATTGCCATTAAAGATTGTTTGATTGGAATCTGCAGTAAACTTATACAATTCCATATTTTGGCCAGGATTACTAAATGCAGATACAACCAACTCATCATTTACTGTTGCTGCAGTTAATAATTGAATTGATGATCCATTAATTGCAGTGAAATCTGTATTTCTTAGAAGAATGCCATTCAAATAAACTTGTATAGCATCTGGAACATATGATAAAGTATTACTATTAATATCAGAACCACTAAATAATGTTTGACTAGCAGTAGCAGTAAATTCATAATTTACCACATTTGGCGTTACAGCAACACCCTTACGATTAATTAAAGTAACAATATCATTTGAATCTGTAGAAGATACAAGAGTAACAGCACTACCGGCATTTGTAGAATAATCATCAGAATCTTTAAGAAGAATGCCATTTAGATAAACATCTAATCCACCAATAGAATAATCTAGAGTAACTCCGTTATCATCAGTACCTGTAATTGATGTACTTGGCGTTGGCGTTGTATAATAATACTTAGCTTCTATTAATCCTTGTTGTGTAGCAACACGACCGCGGCGTTCAACTATAGTAACACTAAATCCTGTTGTTAAACCACTAGTAAATGTAACAGCAGTTTTAGTTGCAGTATAATCTACATTCACAACTTGTAAAATACCGTTAATATAAACGTCTAGGTTTGATGCATCAAGTGTAGTATGATTAAATACAGTTTGATTCGAAGTTGCTGTATATTGAGATCTCGATGTTTTAAACTCACCGCGAGTAAAATCAACCCTTGTTCCAATATAATCTGAATCAATAAGATTGATTGCTTTTGCAGAATCGAGTCCACCACCAGCTCCACCAGCTCTTGCAGCTACGTAAGCACTGTCAATTGTACTTGTAATTAAACTAATTGTTGCAGCTGAATCTGTACCTGCAGTTGTTCTAGCTTGTACGTAAGCACTATCAACAATAGCCAATATACCAGAAGAATCTTGGAATCGATCTCTTAATTGGATATATGCACTATCAACAAGTCCTAAGACATGCGAAGAGTCGAATGGATCAACCCTTGCATTAATATATGCAGAATCAACAGTTCCTAAAATATTATTTTGGACATATGGTTTAAATGCAGCATCATTATAGTGATATACTAATGGTTTTAGACCACCGATTGCATTTACTGTACCTGTTTGATCTGTGTATGCGGTTCCACCACCACCGCCAGATGTATCATAAGCATCTTGATATGTTGTGCCATCAAACATACGATACAGAGTTGCAACTCCACCAACAAGAGTTGTAGTAGCAGAACTATTATTAATATTGCCATATGAGTGTACCATGACTGCTGCAGCAGGTATAGATCCTCGAGGATTTGTTGTAGTGGCTACTCCGTCAGTACCGCTGAAATAACTACCTAGATCGGTATTCATATATCCAGCGCTACCGTTTGGTACGTCATAAAAATAAGCTACTATATTATACCACGGTGCAGTTGATCCAACTTTAGGTGTATGACAAGCGAACATAAGTGTGCCAGATTTACTGGCCCATGGGTTAACACCTGGACTTGTAGTTACTGTAGCATTTTCTACTACAATCACATCACCTTTTTGAACATGATTATCAAACGTTGAATGCGACCATTTAAATCTACCATTACCAACATCATTTGCTGATGTGTATGAAAGGCTATTAGTTCCGCTAGCTAGATAAACTGTTTTAGACCAAAGTTGAGCACCACTAAAGTCGTGAGAAATACCTGTACTAGTTCCAGTTCCGCCTCTAAATTGTATAGCGACATCACCTTCAATAGATGACGAAATTGCTACTCTTTGATCACTATCTGAAACTTCAGTAATAGTTGTATTTTGAATAAATTTAAGACTACTTACGTATGCCGAATCAATAAGATTTCTTGTGTATGCAGAATCAATTGTACCAGTAATTTGGTCATTAATATAAGGTTTCCAAGCCGAATCATTTCTAAACCAAATAAGAGGATTAGAATTTGTTAATGCTGTAACTTCACCTTGGTAATTGTCTGATGTGTTAATTGGCGTACTTGTAATACCAGAAGTATCCCAAGTTGACTTGATAGTTTTTTCAAACATTCTATATAGCGTAGCAGTTCCACCAGTAAGTTTTTGACTTCCTGTTGTACCATTAACATTAGGATCTCCTGAATACGCAACTACGGCATTGCCCGGTATTTCGCCTCTTGGATTTGACGCATTATCAAAATACGCTTTTAAATTCGTATTCATATAACCAGTCGTACCTTGACCAGACCAATACACTGGAACCGCAAGCATAACTTGAAGGTTGTTAGCATCAGTAATAGATTTAACAGCTATAATAAGGTTACCAGATTGTTGCGTTTGCCACGAATTAACAGTATGGTAACTGTTGTATCTTTGAACTGTACCAGATGAAACTACAATAACATCGCCTGGTTGAGCAGCTGCAGCAAATGTTGAATTATTAAGTGTTAATTCTCCACCTGTATAGTTTGCTCCAACAGACCATGATACTATTGTAGCACCACCAAAGTTATGAGTAACACCAGTATTTCTACCTGGTCCTGATTGGAATTGTACTGCTACATCACCTTCTAATGGAGATGATATTGCTTCGCGGCCGGTGCTATCGGTAACTTCGGTAATTGTACCTCCGCCTCCGCCACCGCCCCCGCCTGTGCGGGCCTGGACGTATGCGCTGTCAACAATAGCTAATATGCCAGAAGAATCTTGGAATCTATCGCGCAGTTGAATATAAGCAGAATCAACTAAATTTACAATAAGAGCAGAATCTAAAGTTTCGCTGCCGATAATGCCAATAACATTCGATGAATCTAATATGTTACTAGCAGTTAAAGCAATTTCTGCACCAAGACTATCAATTATTCGAATGCCACTAGAATTAGTGTGTATTCTATGACCACCAAGATGTATAGTATTGCCTGATAAATATAAATCTTTCCATTGTTTAGTTGGTGAACCGAGGTTGTATGTGCTATCAACATTTGGTATTAAATGGCTTGGTACTTGCAAGAAATTAGAATCAATAATTCCTTGGAATTTTGCTGAATCTAATCCAGTATTTCCAAGAAATGTCATTGCACTTATAACATCACCATTTTGAGCAGAATCGAGTAATGTTATTGATGTGCCATTTTGAGCAGTATAATCAACCGAATCAATCAACAAAATACCATTTAAGAATACTGATAATTTACTAGCAGTATATGTTAATGTTTGACTATTATCATCAGCTCCAGTAAATATGAAATCAGTTGCAGAATCTGCGGTAAAAGTAAAAACTTGTTGAGTAAGCGGTGTTCTACCAGAATCAATTCTTGCATCAATTAGTGCTATAGTGGCTGCAGAATCTACTCCACCTTCACTAGTAATAGTAATTGTTTTTGTTGCGCCTGTTCCACTTGCTGTTACAGATGCACCAACAAAATTCAAAGTAGAAGCTGCTGTGCTTAGCGCGCTTCCTTCATCTTGAATTGTTATTGTAGGTGTTGTGGTAGATTGCCTTGATTGAATGTATGAAGAATCAATTAAGTTAGTAGCTTCTGCAGAATCTAAGAAATCATACGTTAATTGTCTAGCTTGAATATATGCAGAATCAATAGTGCCAACAATTTGATCATTGATATATGGTTTCCATGCTGAATCATTTCTAAACCATATTAAAGGTTTAGACGGAATTGAAGCAGTTACTGTACCATCAGTAATATCATTATACGCATGCGGTGCACCATTTGTAAAACCAGAAGATGGATTTGCTTGGAAAACAGACTGAATACTACTGAACATTCGATAAAGTGTTGCAACTCCACCTGTCCAATAAAACCCTGAAGCGTGTGGATTACCTCCACCAGCGCCAACTGCTACTGCTGAATTAGGAATATCTCCACGAGGATTCGATGCATTATCGAAATAATTTTTAAGAGCTCTGTTAACAAGCCCTCCTGCCGGATGGCCGCCAGTACCGCCTGGCTGAGATCCCCAATACCAGCCAAATGTATGCATAACTTTAAATGATGTGTTATCAATTAATTCACAAACAGCTGTAATTAATGTGCCGCTTTGAGTATAACCATTATCTGCTGTGATTGAAGAATTTTCAACAACAATCACATCGCCGACTTGAGCATGAGGCCCAAATACAGAACTTGTAAATGTTTGTTGACCATTATTGTAAGTAGTACCACTACCTCCAGAGTATGTCATAACAGAACCATTGGAATAATTATGTGTTATTCCAGTACTAACACCAGGTCCTGTTTGGAATTGTACAGCAACATCGCCTTCCAAAGGCGTTGCAATCGCCTCGCGGGCAGAGCTATCAGATACTTCAGTGATAGTACCACCGCCACCACTAGTTGTTCGAGCCTGAACGTATGCACTATCAATAAGATTTGTTGTTGCAGATGAGTCTATACGACCAAGCTTAGTCCATTTAATTTCTTGACTAGAAGTCGATGCTATTTCATATGTACCATTATTACCAGTTGGTGTGAATATATATTGTTCACTCATTCTGCTCAATAAACGAGTATAATCGTAGAAATTTCCGATTAGATTTCTTGAATTTCCTGCAACATCAACAACAGAACCACCACCTGATGCAGGGATAAATCCAGTTATTTTAAATGTTCCAGTAGTTCCGCTGAATGTAGATGTCGGTTCAAATATAACAACAGCATCTACGTTATTGCGTTCTTCATCAGTACCATTCACATCAGGTAATGTACACACAAGAACTGTTCTGTAGATACCAAGTGAAACACTACCGCCAACTGGGAATTTAGCATTAAGCGCTGATTCAGTTACACCAGTTCCACTAAATGATATAGACACCCCTGTTACTTCTGTTCCATTAGGATTTAAAATATTTCCACTCATAGAATAAGTGACTCTATTTGTACCACTTAAATACAGATATGGCGCAGTTGGTGCCGCTCCAGATGCTGGAGTTAATTGACCATTTGCTACAACCGCAAGTTGAGCCAAGCGAGATGCATAATAAACATCACCTGAATTATTACTTAATGAATTACTGTATACTGCGTGGTCACCAACTACAACACCAACATTTGCTAATGCCGTTAAACCTCCTGCAGAATCAAGTATAAAATTAGCTAATTGTCTAGCTTGAACATACGCACTATCAATAAGATTAATTGTTGAAGCTGAATCAACACCACCACTACCAGTTGCATTAATAGTAATAGTTTTTGTAGATCCAGTACCAGAAGCTGTAACACCAGGTCCTACAAAGTTAAGTGTACTTGCTGCACTAGTTAATGTGCTACCGGAATCTTGAATTGTTATTGTAGGGGTTGTAGTGGACTGTCTAGCTTGAACATATGAGCTGTCAATTAGATTTATTGCTTCAGCTGAATCTAAAAAATCATATGTTAATTGTCGCGACTGTATATATGCAACATTGATAAGAGTTGCAACTCCTACAGAGTCAATACTATTATTATCGATTAAGGTAATTACTTCGGCTGAGTCAATACTATTATTATCGATTAAGCTAATTACTTCAGCTGAGTCTAATCTACCATCACGATCGAGAACATAAATCGGACCGTTCATTCCACCATGATATTGACAATTATAATGTAAAGTATTTGGAGCATTCATTGGCACAGTGAATAGTATAGATCCACTTGTAGTACCATTATTTGTTACACCAGAATTATATAAACTTCCAGTTCCAGTTGTATTTTGGGTATTAATATTAAAAGGATGACCACTCGCATTAACATTAAGTTTATAAGTTAATCCGCGGGTTAAATATAAAGTTGGATTGGTAGATGTTGTTGGAAAACCATCACCAGTGAAATCATAGTTACCACCATTACTTACAATATTAATTATTGTTTCTGCTGGTCTATTTGTTTCAATATATGCAGCGTTTATTAGATTAGTGGCATTTCCAGAATCTAAGAAAGGCGCTTCACCGACCCTTGCTAACACATAAGCAGAATCGACTTGACTTGTAATAGTTGTACTAATACTAATATTAACAGTATTACCAGAATCATTCAAAGATGAGGCAATATCAGAATCTGCTCTTGCCTTTGTATAATAAAGATTTGTGCCTTCAGCAACATTAGTAGTTGTTTTTAGTGCCAATGCTGAATCAAAATCACTATCAAATCCGTGATAGTCGCCATCAATTGGTTTATTAAATACGAATTTATCACCAGCAGCATTATAAGTTAATGTAGCATTTGCTCCACCAATAGTAATACCTGCACCGTCTGCTGCAGCTGCGTTAGCTGCGCTATCAGCAAGCAAAAGATTTTTATCGTTGATACTAACGGTGGTGGAATTAATGGTTGTTTGCTCGCCCTGAACTTGCAAGTTACCAAGAATTTGTACAGTACCAGTGTTATCACCAACTGCGGCTGGATCGATAATGAAATTTTCTGGGCCACGAATTTGGTTAAATGTTACATTATCAGTTGTGTTTAGATCTTGATCTGTTTGTACTCTTAATCGCACATATGCTGAATCAACATGATTTGAGATATCAACAAGATCAAGAATAACTGGTGTATTTTGTAGATTATTATAATTTCGAACATAAGATAAGTTTTGACCTTCTAAAGTCAAAGCGTTATACGATTGTTTTAATTGAACATGATTGCTATCAACTATAGCAAGAATTTCAGCGCTATCAAGAGCTACAGATATAATATCTGCAGAATCTAGCACATTTGGTGTATTAGTAAAATTCGTATAATCTAAATAATATGAAGGAGCTTGACTATTTAGTTGAGTGGCATTGTATGATTGTTTTAATTGAACATGGCTACTATCAATAAGCAGAATTGCATCTGCAGAATCGAGAGCCTGAGTTGTAATAAGTCTACTTACTTCAGCTGAATCAAGAGAGTTTTTGTAGATAAGATCTAATGTTTCAGAAGAATCAAGAGAATTAGCTTGTACAATAGCTAAAACTTCTGCAGAATCTGTTGACCTTTTAGTAATAAGATCATTGACAATTGCAGAGTCAATAAAGCTTTTAATATTGTTATTTGCATCTTTATAGTGAATTTTACCGTCAGCAAAGTTAATTGCCAATTCACCGAAATCAAGATCAGCTGAAGTTGGGGTTCTTCCAACAACGGACGATCTTTTAAGTAGAACCTTTGGTGTAGCCATCGTAATTCCTAATAAGGATAAATTTCAAGATTATCTAATCTTGATCTATTTATACAATTAATATGTGCCGCAATCTATAATATTCAATTCAACTTGGCCAGTAGTAACTACAAAATCTATTGAATCGAATGACGCTCCACCAATATTAGTTGATGTTGCCAATTCTGTAGATAAGGTTAATACACCAGATGCATCGTCATAAGTAGCATCTAATCCTTCTGCAGCTGCCAAAAGCTCTGAAACTCTATCGTCAACTCTTTCAGCCGTAAAGTAGAGATTAGTTGAGCCTTCACTAAGATTATCAGTATTATTATCATTAAAATCTGAATCAAATCTAACAGTTGTGTAATATAGATTTGTGCCTTCTGGTAGCGATGCTGTGGTTGTCGATCCTAAATCTGAATCAAAATTAACCGAAGTATACACATTTTCAACATCAATGCTAAATACACCTGTGGATGAATCATAAGCTAAATCGCCTTGTGCAGCGAAATGTGATCGAACCTCGGTAGAGCTTGGTCCAGTATAAGTAAATTGACCAGATGACGAATCGTATGTTAACGAACCATCTCCACCAGCATCGTTTACTGATAAAGAATTTTTAACTCTTGTTTCAGTGAAGTATAGATTGGTTGAACCTTCACTTAAATTGTCGGTACTTTTAGCTGTAAAAGCGGTATCAAATCTTGCTTGAGTATAATATAGGTTTGTACCTTCAGCAACATTAGTTGTAGTTTTATCGCTAAGAGCTGAGTCAAATCTAGCTTGTGTGTAATATAAGTTTGTGCCTTCACTAAGATCTGTAGTTGATTTTGCATTAAAATCAGAATCAAAGCCAAGATATTTGCCAGTTAATGTAGAAGCTACAAAATCACCAGTTACATTTAAGTTTGGAGCACTAATATCTTTATTAAACACCCACTGATCAGTAGTAGAATTATAAATCATAGAGGCATTAGCGCCTGCTAGTAATATACCACCACCATTTGAGGTTGCTGAATCAGGAGAATTATTTGCAAGTGTAATTAGTTTATCATTAATTGTTAATTCGGTTGAATTAATAGTAGTTGTTACACCATCAACTTGAAGATCGCCTTGAATTACAACTTTACCAGCTGGACCCGTATCACTATTTGGATCAAGTATGATATTACCAACCGCAGTTAGAATAGAATTGTTTAATGTAATTCCGCCAATTGTCGCTGATGTAATTGATGGATTATCTGATAAATCAATATTAACTTGAGCAATACCGTTTACATTTAATGGATTTGAAACTGTTGTAGTGATATTACTACCAGCTGTACTACCTAAAATGCTTAGATAATAATCTGGTAAATGATTTGATCTCCACGGTTTTTCACCAGTATTTCCTTTAACTAAACCAGCTGTGGCACGCATATATTGAATATTTACGGCATCAGTTAAAGCAGTTGGATCTGCAACATTTGTAATTTTACTATTACTAACATTAATAACACCGGCGCCATTCGTTGTAAGAATAACATCACCTTGAGCGTCAACAGTGATTTCTCTATTTGTATTAGTAATAGCATTATTATCAATAACAAAATTATCGACTAGAAGTTTATCAATTTTGTTATTTGCATCAGTAATAATAGCTCCGCCTGCTGTAAGCGTGCCCTTAGGATGATGCATCATATCGGTATAATATTTACCGCCGATTGTGTGGATTACAGTAGCAGCATTATTACTATCATTATATGGAGCAACGCCAATGAATAACCTATCTCCACCATTAGAATCACCAGTAGCGTATGTGTATCCTAATTCTCCAACCATTAATATTTTTTGGGCTGGAGTTACTTGGCTTGTAGTTCCACTAATTCTATGTAGAATTCTATTATTATAAGTTGGCATTAGAACGTTCCTCCTTGAATAATCAAGGTTCTAGGATTACGAACTAAATGAAATTTTTCTGTTGCTAAGTTATATTCTAGTATATCTCCGTCTTCGTGATCTACACACACCACATCTGTCAAATCACACAGCGTTTGTGCTTGTGCTCCTGTAACCTTTCTTACAGGAGTACCAATAATAATCTTCTTAACGAAGGTTTGTTCGGTTGGATCTGCTGACATTATTGGTGTCCCTTACGTTACTGACGGTGCAACTATTATTTTACCTTCAAGAATTCTTTCGGTAATTGTTGCTAGATTTGAATCAACATAGGAAATTTCTACATCATAAACATAATTCCCTTTTTTGAGGGCACTTGTTTCCGTATTAGTTAGCGACATCGTAATAATGCCATCTGTCGTTGGCGTATTAATAGCCACAGCAAAGGCTTGAGTATCAGCGCTATCACTATTGTAATTTCGCTTCATAGTTGCTGCGCTTGAATAATTAGTTAGATTTTTTTTATTACCTGAGGGATCGACAAGGTGCAGTTCTACCGCTATATCTGAGCCTTGATCAAACCTAAAATGTTCGTACTGTGCCATGTTCCACCCGCAAAATGTTTCTTGATCTATTTATAAATAAAACTAATTGTGCATATTACTCTATTTATACATGTACAAAGAGCTCGTTTTATGGTATAATAAGTAGTATTAATTAAGGAGGGAAGAAGTACCCGTGGACAGAAAGATAGAAAATGATGCTGGGTATCTTTGGGCCTTTGACTATGATAATGAAGAATTCGAAAGAGTTAGAGAAATATGTTTAGCTGATACAAACAATAAGCTTCGTGAAAATTACACAAAAGAAAAATTAAAAATATCTGACCATGTATTTTTTGCAATACAATATGGATTTGATAATGAGCCGATTGCAATGGCTGGGGTAAAAGAATATACTCCTGATGTATGTCGTATCTTTAATAGATGGTATCTTTTCCCCAAATCGCGTGGACCGTGGTCAAAACGTGAAGAACTGGTGTCAGCTTTACGCTTTATGAATGGATCTATGCAAGAACTTTTTAAATTAAAATACAAATTATATTTTATTAGTATGCAACAAAGAAACTCTAAGAGAGCTGGAAAACAATTATGGTGGAAAGCTTTTACTACTATGATATATTCATTAAATAAACGATGGAAAAGTTATGATGATGGATTAGTACAAGTGCATGAAGGCGATTTGGCTTCATGCTACCAAAATATTATTTATATGACTATGAATAATTATACCTTTGAAGATTGGAATCCAAAAATAATGTCATACGACAAACACGCGTTAAGGATGAATTATGAAGCCAGTTTACGAAATACAACATAATTTTGATGATTTTAGATTATTAGAAGAATTAAAAAGTCAAGATGCAACAGCATACTCAGACGAAAAACATGGCTCATATGATAACTGGAAAATAATAAACCAAACTCTTAGATGGGCAGAAAGAGAAATGCAATTCTTTTGTAATCAATTTAAATTGCCATATGGTTCTCCAAGATATTATCAACTTGATGCAAACTCAGTACTACTTCCCCATATTGATTACAATACTACTTGTTCAATTAATCATATTCTTAATGATGAAGCTGCACCAGTTACTTTTAATGATTACGGAGAATTTACATATAACACGGCTGTTTTAGATACGACTAAAATGCATGGTGTTAACAACTTAGGTAAAAAGAATAGATACCTATTCAAGATTTCATATTTTGAAACTACATACGAAGAGATTATTAAATGCTTACAGAATTAAAAGATAGATACGACGCTAAGAAATTATTAGATTGTATTATCGGAATGGAAGAACTTGGACAACAAATTCATGTTAGTTCTATTAATGGTAAAAGATACTCATTTGCTTCAGGCGATCTTACGCAATATAAACTAGATCAAAATGATTTTACAGTAGTAAACGAATTGTTTAAAGATACGTATGCTGAAGAAGTGTATAATGATCTAAATGAAAAATATAACGTATGTCGTGGTAGATACATGACTCTTGATGAAAGCTTTAGAGGATATTCATATCATTACGATTTAACTGATCGCATTCATATTCCTTTAGTTACGAACGAAGATTCGTTATTTATTGTAAATGATAAAATCTTTAAGATGCCAGAAGTTGGTAACACATATCAATTACATACTACAAATAAACACACGGCTATGAATTTAGGTAAAACTCCACGAATTCATTTTACAGTCTGTTTGAAGGCAAGTGCAGTGATGCAACAATATTATGCAAGGATGACACAATGAAAGAAGCATTAGATCAATTATTTAAAACACATCCGCATCTTGAGGGACAACCTGAAGATAAGTTAATGGCTATGATATTTAAATATATTTCTTTACCTGGAATAGAAGAGGAAAGATATTACGAATTGCATACTAATCCTATTGTAGAAACTGAAATTGATATTGATTTAAACCAATTCGATAAAGATATTGAAAAATATAGTCATGAGTTTACACAATGGGGTAATACTCATACATCTTATCCGAGATTTGGCATACCTCTTGTTAATTTAACTGGTAAACTAGATGAAATAAATGATCCATCTCGTATGCCGCTCGATGAACATTTTATGTTACATCAAAATACCGATAAAATATTATTTGACCATGACATATTAGAAAAAACTGAAGTATGCAACATGCCTTCACTATCTCCATTAATAGACGCGTTCGGTGATTATTTGTGTAGAAGTGCAATATTAAAATGGGATACTATGGGGCATTTTAAAGCCCATGTCGATGTTAAAGTTCCTTCTCCAAACTTAAGATTGTGGGGAACAACATCAACAAATATGCAGTTAAAAATGGATGGAAAGGTTATAAATAGTATCAAACCTGGAAAGATTTACATATTTGATTCATCATTAATACACGAAGCATTTGCAACAGGTGATAATGTATACCAATTTTTTATTGGTTTAACAATCGATGCATATGATACGATGATGGATAGGAGACTTTAATGGCACTTATTATTTGCGGTACACAAGGATCTGGCGTAAATACGTTTGAACAGCGATGCAATTACCACAATATCACAAGTGATAATTTACATAAACTGTATATTACGAAACGTCGTGCAATGAAATCAACCCATGATCCTATTTCTGGACCGTTCTTTAGTGAAACAAATATTGATAGCATGATTGAAGAATTAGAATCACAGTTTCCTGCATTATACGATTATCTAATGAAATTTAATATTGATCGGCCAGTTTGGACTCAGTGTAATCCAGAATTCGGCCGTTGGATAGTAGAAAACAAATCTAGTGATAATCATACAGTTATTATTGTATCTGCTCCAATCGATACGCAATGCGAACGCTTATTTGCTAGAGAAAAAATTACTGATCCACGATTAATTGGAAAATCTAATTCTTATCAATTGGTAAAACCAGAGTATATTAAAGAAATAGAATCACATACTACGGATGTGACTTGGCTAGAATCTAATGCAGATTACCATATAAATAATGATGGAACACTTGAACAATATAATGCAGCGATTGATACAATATTAAATGAATGTAATTTACTCGAATAAAACTCCAGCATATCATCACGACGACACATTACTAATAAAAGATATGTGGGATTTGGGAGTGTCAGGCTCTCAAATAGCAATGTCTCTTGCAAAAGCCCAAAGAATACACGAATCTTTAGGTTATTTACTTATGTCATGGAATATATTAATATTAATACCAGAAGATGCGTGTGGTAAATTTAAAGAAGAAGATTTTGAAACAAATCTTGATAGATTAAAATTCCTAACACAATCATTTCAAAAGCCAGATTTCGAAGTAGCATACACAATTGCTACTGTTCCGCATGTGCCGTTTAAAGATACCGAGATCTTTACATCTTTGTGGCCATTTGAAAAACAATGGATTGGAGATGGTGATTATATAATGATTAAAGAGCCATTTCCTCAGGGCTTTGATAGTTATCATGTGAAAACTCGTGGAATATCTTTAGATAAAGCATTTAAGCATGCTAAAGATAATGATCTTAAGATTAAAATGTTTGATTATAAAACAAAATGGTCAGATCTTATAGATGATATGATTCATTGTAAATATATTATTAGCGAAAGATCAACGCTATTAGCACTTGCTCTTTTTACAAATACGCCTACGTTTATGTTATCTGCACCGGCTCATACAATATATCTTGATGGAAAAGAAAGACCAGTATTGTTTGGTAATGGAAATCTTGGCATGACGTGGAACATAGATTACTATGATAAACACATTACACAAAAATATATTGATTCTCCATTTTTTAATGTTGATCAGAATGTAAATTTAAATAAGGTTATTAGAGATGAAATGCATAATTGGTTGGGATGACGACTTAATAAATCAATATCGTGTTTGTAAATCTACTGTTTCAGTAGATACAATGCCAACACAGAATATGTTTTTACCATTTAGAGATGGATCTACTGCCTTTACAATGTCTCGATTTAATGTGCCTGAGATGATGCAATATCATGGATGGCACGTATTTTGTGATAGCGATTTTTATTTTTTAGAAGATGTAAGAAAATTACTGCATTACGCTGATTCTAAATATGCGGTTGTAGTATGTAAACATCCTGAATATGAACCAAAAACTGATTTAAAAATGGATGGCAAACAACAAACATCTTATAAAAGAAAAAATTGGTCATCACTTATTTTATGGAATTGTTCTCATCCATCGAATCGGATATTAAGACCACCATTTATTGCTGATTGCAATCCGCTTTGGTTGCATCAATTCAAATGGTTAAAAGATGAAGAGATCGGAGAGATTCCTTTAGAGTGGAATTGTCTTGAGGGATATTATGATTGCGATGATGCAAAGGCTATACATTATACAGATGGGGTACCTTTATTTGATAAATATAAGAACACACCTCATGCCAAACTATGGTTAGATAGGCATGAACTTTTATTGCGTTAAAGTAGGAACTCGATACGACTCTACATTTGTAATCAAACTTGAAAACATGATTGCTAAAAACTATCATGGTGATTTCAAGTTCTCGTGTATTACAGACGACAAAACCTTACCCTCACATATCCATACAATAGAAATGCCAGATCTCGGATTAGAGAAATGGTGGGCTAAAATGGTTTTATTCGATGAGTTGTTTATTGAAGAAGGTTTCTTTTTTGACCTTGATGTTATAATTACTGATGATATAACTAATTTATGGAATCCAGGTAAAGTACCTAAATTTGTGCATACTGATTGGATAGATTTAAATCAGTTGCATGTAGATACGATAGGAAATAAACAAAGATATTGCTCTATCAATTCATCTTTACTAATGTGGAATAAAATGACGAAGAGGCACCACATTTGGCAATATTTTATGAAGAACAAAAATAAAATTATGGATATATTTACTGGTATTGATTCCTTTATTGAACACCGGTTTCCTGATGACTATGAGCTTATAAAAAAACCAGAAGCTGTACATATTCTACTTGATAAAAAACAAGACGAATTAGGAGAAGATCCATGGATACAAAAGCACTGGAATTAAGACCTGATTGGACTCAGCCGCAATACCCAACTGGCTATAAAATTGACTTATCAAATAACGTTTGTTTTGATGCAGCTTTACCTACATTCGAATTTGACTTAAACCGATATTCAGATGGTAGTAAATGCTATAAAATATTGTCTGACTACTATGATTTATATTCTCGACAAATTGCTATTGGTTTAGGTCTTAGCGAATTAATTATGAGAATAATGCTTTTAGTAAAACAAAAAGGATTAAGTTTTACTTCTGTACATAATTCTTGGGCTCCAGTTGAAATGTGTAGAAAGCTATACCAAATTCCGCATGGGCAAGACGTTTGTTATATTTCAAATCCACACGGCACAACTGGAACTATAATTGAAAACTATGATGAACTTATTAGTAAACATAAATTAGTAATTATTGATGAAGCATATGCTGACTTTTGTGAAGAAATGCCAAAGGCTAAGTATGGTTCTCCAAGTATATTAGTTTTAAAAACTTTAAGTAAATCTTTATCATTGCCAGGTTCTAGATTTGGTTATGCTTTTGGCCACGAAGTTTTAATTAATGAAATACAAAATTTGCGGCCTGCTCAGGTTATGTTACCTGGAATAGAAAACAATCTAATATCAATTTTAGATGAAATACCAAATCATGTAAAAAGAATGAATGCAACGAAAGCATATATAGAGAAGAATTATGACTGTATATCTTCACACGGCAATTATGTATTAATTAAAAATTATGAAAAATTTACTCGTCATTTTCACGTAAAAGAACTTGAAGGTCATTGTCGTATGGCATTGATCAATCGCAATATGGTAACTAAGAATGCTCTTGACAAAGAACACCCTTTCTTCGATTGAATTAAATCCTGTTGATATATGCAATAGAACGTGCGGATTCTGTCCTCGTGGCCACGGGTTTAAAAACACAAAAGCAATGATGACAGATGATACTGTTATTGCGATTAATAAATCTCTACAAGATATTGATTATAGAGGAACTGTTACCTTTGCAGGTTTCGGTGAACCTTTATTACAAAAAAATCTAAAAAAGCATGTACAATTGCTTTCAAATGGTGTACAATTAAAACAAATAAAGCTTATAACAAATGGTGATTTTCTAACACAGAAAACCGCATTTCAACTTATTGATGCTGGTGTTAATTGCATTAAAATATCAATGTATGATGTAGATGATACTGAAAGATACGAAGCCTTTCTATATCAATATAGCCATGTAGAAAGAATATACAAACACTATTATAATGGTTTACCCGAAGAAGTTGAGGTAAATCGTACTGAATTATGGAAAGAACCTAAAAGACTCAATATAGAAAGAGCTTGCTATTTACCCTTTTATAAGATGTTTATTAATTGGAATGGCGCCGTAGGTTTGTGCAGCAATGATTGGTCACAGTATAAAGTATTTGGATATGTTCAAGAAACACCTATACACAAAATATGGGAATCTGAGAAATTTAAAATATATCGTGATAATCTATTAAAAAATCGACGAGCTCTTAATCCATGTATTGGATGTAATGTAAATGGCCAAGTATTAGGAAAGGAAAGCTTTGAATACTACAAGAACAATGTCTAAATGCCCGATTCCTTTCTGGCGCTATTCAACTATGATTATGCATGTGAATGAAGAATATCCGCATCGTATAAATGATTTCGCAAAATCTTTTTCTAAGAATCAAGTATTAGCAAAATCTTGGTTAGTTGAACATTTGTATATGGTTACAGGTACTGCAAATAATATTACTGTACTTGGATCTTGGTACGGCACAATTATTGTACCTTTATTACTTAATTATTACTCAAACATTAAAACAATTAGACTTATAGATTACGATGAAGAAGCCCTTTCTATCGCGAGATTTATGTTTGGTTCAGATATCGTTACTCAAAAAGCAGACGTAAGTTTTGATTGCGAGGAAATAGAATCAGATATTATTATCAATACTTCATGTGAACATATGTGGCATATGAAAGATATAAAGTTAAACGGTTTATGTGCTCTACAGAGCAATGATTTCTTACAAGAAACTTCGCATGTTAATTGTGTCCATAGCCTTGAAGAGTTTATAGATCAGACTGGCCTTCGAAAAATAGATTATCAAGGCGAAATAGAATTTGACAACTACCACGACAACAAAAGATTCATGTTAATAGGTAAACAATGATTCATGTGCTTTGTAGTCGCTGGGGTGAAACATATGGACCTATATACGTTAACCGGCTTTTCAATATGGTTAAAAAACATCTACCATTTGAATTTATATTTCACTGTCAGACCCAGGATGCGCAGGGAATAGATGAGCGTATATCTATACTCCCATTCCTACGAGACCTACCAGAATCAGCGCCAGATGAGATGTTTGCTTCAGATAACTGGTTGAATAATAAACCTCGTTTGTGGGATAGACCAAAGCTAAATTATTTTAAACCGCATGGATGGGGCTTAGATGGGTTACGAATCGCTTTAGATTTGGATATGATCATACATAACGATATGAGCCCAATCATTAATATGTTTGATAAGCCTATGGTTGGCAGATCGTGGTGGCATAATAGAGATCACGAGGCTAGACCAGATTGGAAGCGTAGAAATGGAGCTTATACAAATGGTGGATTTTATATGTGGAAAGATAATCAACTCGAAAATATATGGATTGATTGTTTAAAGAATTATAAAAAAATATACCACATCTACACCGGTGGCACAGACAATTTTATTAGTCAACGCCATTTAGAGTTATTTGATTTTGTACCTTCATCAATGTATTACTCATTTAATCGTGGTTGTGAATGGCCACATGATTTAGATAAACATGTTATTAGAAAAGATAAGATTATGTGCGCCTTTAACACAGATCCTGGCGATGCTACTAATTTAGAATTGCATGATGCAATAAAAATATATGATAAAGTAAAAGAACTATGGCAGTAGATGTATACACGTGCCGCATCGGCGATAAGTACGGATTTGATTATGAAATTAATTTAATTGAAAAAATTGATAGACTACACGTCGTTCATTCTGAGAAAGATGAATTTAAGCTACAGTGGAATAAGTTGCATTTCTTTAATCTTAATATAGATGAACCAATTGTTGTACTTGATATTGACATTGATCTGATTAATGATTATGAAGAACTTATAAATTATCCTATTGAAAGAGGACAGTTTTTAAGTATGAGATCGTGGTGGGAAGATAGAAGCGATTGCGAGTTAAATGGTGGATTTTACAAATTTTATCCATCTGATACCAAATACATTTATGAAAAGTTTATATCCAACAAAGAGTATTATGAAAACTTTTGGATAGAATTAGGATCAAAACCTGGTCCAGTTAATGGCGAAGAAAACTTTGTTGAATGGATGGTAAAGAAAGAGCTTGATCTTCGATTTGTGCCTGATACTTGGGTAGGTCGGATGATACAAGAGCCAACCAAAGAATGGCTGACTCAAGTAAATTGTAAATATCCGGGTTCGTATTTTTATTTAGATCAGATAAATCCTGACGTTAAACTATTACACTATACTATGTAACAATTGAATTGTAAATAGTTATTGCTGCAATAGGAGTAGCTGCTTCTCTTAGAGAAGTTTTATCTTCATCAGATGCAGAATTGACTGCATCAATTTCAAACATTTCAAGTTTTAAATTAAATAGTTTTTCTACATGATCGGCACTTGTTGAATCATATGAAAATAAGAATGTACTTACTTCACCCATAATTTTTGCATTATCTTCTGGACCAGTTGCTCGAACATAACTAACTTTACCTTGTTCAATTAACTGCCTTTGATATTCTTCAATTTCTTCACCAATAGCTTCATAATAATTATCGGTCCAAGCTTCAATTTGAGCAATAGAACAAATAGTCATTAGTTCTTGAAATAACGCCTGATCAGCATCAACTAAAATATTAATATTAGTAATACTTCCATCTTCTTCTTGAACGAAGGCTTGAATGTCAGTGCCTTCATCGTTTGTAAAGATAGCTTGTAAAAGATTATTTTCTGTGATCATGTTATTTTCACTCCTAAATAGTGTGTTTTCACGTGTGTTGCTGTTCCTCCGGTTGGCACTCTTTGAGATCTATAGTTATCAGCTTGTTGAACATCTCTTCGTATTTGCGTTGCACCTGTTAGGCGAGTATCTAGCATCGATGATCCACACTGTGTACCAGAATTATATTGGAATCTAACTTTAAATCCTTGAGTATTAAAGGCTAAAGCTTTCATGGCATAATTTATCATAGTTTCAAAATTAGTTTTAGTCATTACTTGCAAATCACCATTTTGAGTATGTGTTACTGGTTGTCTATATTGATTACCTATTCCATTATTGGTTGGATGTGGTAGTAAATTTGTTACTCCACCAAATGAATCAATGGCATCGACATAAACATGAACATCATTTACTGGACTAGATCCGCCTAATTTTTCTCCAGTTATAATAAAGTTATCTGATACTAGATAACCGGTACCAGCTGTATTTACGGAAACTGCATAACTAGAACCAGGTATTTTTTCGACACCCATTTTAAATCCAGTTCCAATAACCGCTCTATTATATGCAGAATCTCTGTATCCTGTAGGACTTGCTTGACCAGTACCGTCGAATACAAATTGTTGGCCAGATCTATTTGTGTTTAATTTATACAAGTAGTAATTATTTACTGTAACATTTTGAGTTCGTGGTTCTGGTAAACCGCCTGAATTAAAAGCGGAAATATTAGCAGTATTGTCAGTATATACTGGTGTACCACTTACTAAAGAATATCTTGGATTACCAATTGTAGTAGCATCGTGTATAATATATAATGGTTCAAATGTAGACATATTTTGACCAGCAATCTGTTGCAAAACTGGTTTAGCAAATGTATCTAAAAAATCTTGTGAAGTAAATGGTATAAACTCTGAACTATCTTGATTGTCTCCACCTGCTTTTTGACCACCACCAGGATTTGAAAATCTATGGTATACTGGCCAATTAGTGCCAAGTTGATTCTTCAAAAATGTTAAATCAAATGGATTCGATCCTTGACCTGCTGTAGGATTCGTAACAGTTTGTTCTATACGAGAATAATTAATTGTAGTTGTAGAAATATTACCTAAGCTACCATTATTATTAGAAAATCTTCTAACATTATTTGTTACTGCTGAAGCTATGACATGTGTTTCAGATAAGTTACCTAAATTGCCACCGCTTCCTTGAACTGTAAGCTGCACTGCAGGATTCGCTAAGAAAGATTTTTTAGCTGCAGCATAGATATCATTCAATTCTATAATGTTAAATTCTTTCAGATTCCCAGAATCTGTATAATATAGTGGGCTACGTACGGCCATAATCTATCTTCCTGGTGTATATAATGTTTTCAATACTACGCTAGCTGAGTCTAAAATTAAAGTAGTTGTTAAATTTTGTAAATGCCTAGAAGCAATTGAACTATCATGGATTTCTGCACTATCGATCGATCCGTATGGCAATCTAACTGACATATTAGAATCAAATCCAGTTGAATCACCAGTTACAATTAATGTTCTAATTTTAAGATGATGACCAGTTGCACTATCAAAATTTAAATGGGTAATATCTGCACTATTGGCTTGTAAATATCCAAAGTATCCGCTATCAACTTGTAAGTATCCAATAATGGCGCTATCAACTCGAATTAAACCGAAGTCTCCCGAGTCTAGTTTCATATATTGCATATTCACACTATCTTGCATTTGCGAGACAGAGGAATCAAGGAAGTTCAATACAGACACTACACTAGAGTCTGCATTTGGAATATGAGTTTGAATATTCGGATTAAGATCGTCTAGATCGCCGACATAACCTTGCAGTGCATTTGTCTTTTGCACCCAAGTTCCGATAGGATTAGTTAAGCTTACTTGTATATATCTTGGCATTACAGTTTCTCTATCAGTTTGTTAATTAAGTCTTTCATTTCTCGTACTTCGTTTCTCAACTCAACTACTTCATTGTTTCGAGATTGTCTTAATCTTTTCGCTTCACGGGCTTGATTAATAGTTTTTTTATCAGTATTCAATATAGCCTGCGTGCTTGTATCTCTAACTAATGTTTGCGATCCTTCAACCTTTAAATAGTTTTTCATTATACCGCCAATGCTATAACCCGCAAATCTCTAAAGATAGGAGGTTTTGCAGCATTTGTTGATTTCATTACAATTTTAATTACGAATCTAGAGAATGAAGTCGACAGTCCGTTTTGCCCACCTACTAAGTATCTATAATCTCTAAATATGTTTGGATTCTCATCAGATGGTAATTCAGTTTCTTTTGCTTGTTCTATCCAACTAATATCGTCAAAGTTTTCGCCTTCATTAGCCACTTTATAATAGACTTCAAAATCAGCAACTGATGGACGATGAGCAGACAATAGTATCTTCAAACCAATAGCATCTTCTTCAAGAGTCACTGGTCTTACGATATGCTTACCGATATGCGATCCACCAATTGCAGCTATTTCATCAACAAAGTTTATTGGCGTATTATGTTGAGGTGCATTGACTGGAGCATTTGCAGAATCTTGTTGATCGATATGATTATGAATCAAGAACATTGAAGCTCTTTGCATATCAAGCATTGGAGATACATCAGTGTTTGCTGTACTCATATCAACGTTAATTGTTGTAGACTTATTACCAGCTCCCAACTTTGTAGGTTCTAAGTCGCCGTTAACAATCATTCTCGGTGCAGGGAAAACATTATTTTCTCTAATATCTAAATCAGTGAATACTACATCTTTAGCATAGGGAGTTTCAGTACCAGCCAAAGATTTGCCTGAAGTAAATTTACCTTTCATAGATATTGCGGTATTTACAGGCATAAGAGGCTCAAGGAAAGGAACAACAGTTTCAAACATCATGTTACGAGTTGTCACTACATTTGTTCCACCAAAATTAAATGCTGAGCTAGGATTAGTTTTAGATAGAGTTATTGTAAAATTATTTTCGTCTACGCCAACCACTGTTCTTGATCCAAGAATATCTGTACCGACCAATCCTCCGCCATATGCTGTGCCTGAATCAAGTCCATATATTTTTACATTATCTCCAGCTACAAACCCGTGATTCAATTGATTTACAATTAGTGTAGAACTTGCAGAATCGAATGTTAATGGATTTTCTCTAGCCAACTTTCTAGAAATTGAAGCATTTTCCAATACAGCTGTACCACTTGCGTCGAATTGCGCATGATGAATTTCAAACATCATATCTTTTGTTTGCGAAGGTTCCCAAGTGAAAGAATTCTGAGATAAGAATAAAGAACCCAATGTCGGTTGCTTAGTAACCTTTTTCTCTGTTGAATTCAAAACGAATTGTTCAGTTTCTGCAATGTAAACGTTATAATCTACACTTTCAGCCTTAACAATAAATGCATATTCAGTATATCCATTGAGGAAGATAGGCTCTTCAAATCTAAAATCTGTAGGAGCGGATGCATTATTACTAACTGTCACATTTCCTGGATTAACAAATACTACCGAACCAGGAATTACAACTTCAGCTGAAGGATGGCCATTTACCATTGGGCGCAATTCTACTTGAACAGGAACTGAATTAGATTTAGTCGCAAAATATAATCTAACGCGAGTTACATATACACCATCTCTTTTATCGACGTAGAATGATTGAGCTAGTGGATCAGATGGCTGATCGTTTCTATCATCTGGTGGGTCCAACTCAACTGATGTTCTAAATCCTCTAATCGTAACGTGTCTAGTTGATAATACATCACGCTGACGAGTTTCTATAACTCCATTTGCGGTAAATGTTGTTTTAGCTACTGATAACGCATCTTGTTCTCTATCAGCCGTAATATCTAATAGTTTAAATTCTCTTTCTCCAGTTCTAAATCTAAAATTAGGAGTAGATGGAATAAAGAATGATCCTTCAATTACTCCTTGAGGAGTAGTAGTTAAAGTTGATGGAACATTCGGATGCTGAGTAGCATTATTTAATCTGTTTCCATACTCTTCTGAGGTAGTAGCAAATCTTTGGAAAGCTTCAGATTTAACCCAAGAATCAACAGATCTACCATCAAATCTAGGCCATAGTTGAACATTTGATCCTAAACCTTCGGCTTTGAAAAAGACCATACGAGATCTCATAAAAGGAATAATTGCAATGTTAACTACACGCTCGCCTATAACTTCTCTAATAGTTTCTGCTCTTACAACTCTATTAACTTGAGTAGTTCGTGTATTACCGCTAGTAGAAACTGTTCGTCCACGTTCTTGTCCTAAGCTTGTATTAATGTTATTACCTTGCCAAGACCAATTCCAGTTATTAAAGTTGAACGCTTGAGTTGTATCTAATCTTGTCCCACCACTAATCACCCGAGGTGCAGTATAGATAACTTCTTTCCACTCATCAGATGCTGGTGATAAAAGAAGATTACCACGATGTGTAATCACTGCAAATGGATTGACATTAATAGTTTGCGATACTACAGGTTGGGAAATAAACGAAGTTTCATCGTATCTAATGTATACGTTATCACCCTTTAATACAGTATTTGTAGAAAGATTCGAATCATATATTAAACGAACATTTTCTTCGTTAAATGTTGGTCTCATAATTCTAGCTTGTGGATCAATAGATGATCTAAACTCATCACTAACTGTAAATGATACTGCGTGATCTATAAAATTATCTACTAGAAATCCTGATTTTGTTCTATCAACTCCAGTAGAATCAAATACTGCAAAGTTTTGTACATCAACTTCTAATAAGCTTAATGCTGTTGCTTCTTCTAAATCGTCTACTCTATCTTCAAGCTTTTGCAAATCTCTCATAGTGAAGCCTTTAGCTTCAATATTTTGCATTATCATATCATCTGTATTTTTTGATCCAGCATTTAATTTAATTCTATAAAGCTCTAAAGTATTAATTGGCGTTGGAGCAAATTGCGGTGTTAATGATGGAGTTCCTTGAACTACTGATACAATCCCTTGACTATTTACAATTAGCTTATCATATCTTGGTAGATAATACTCAGTATCGAGAGTGACTAAGCTTGTGTTTACAGGAATTTCATTTACTCTAGCAGTTGCTGCAGCAAATCCAGTGTTGTTATCATCTTTACGAGATCTAAAATCTAAAACATCTGTTAATGAAACTACTGATCCATCAGACTTTGTATGATTAGGAACTTGGCCATATGGAACTTGACCAGTATAAGATGATGCATCAAAATAGTCTCCAGTAGAACCATGGTTAAAGTATGTAAATCTTACGTATACATTGCCAATTGGCGTTTTTGCTGTAGTCTTTAGAAGCAATTTACCAGTTTCATAGAAGTTATCTCTTTGGCCATTATCAACAAGAAAGTCTGCTCTTAGATCATTACCATCAGAATCTACTGTACGAATTCTTTTTACTTCAAAAACATCAGCTTTACCCAAATCAATATAAGGTTGGCCACCGCCTCCAGGATTTGTGATAGTTGTAGCCATTGTTTGAGTAGCAAGAGATTTAGTTCTTGTAACACCATCTTTTTGGACTTGGACAATAGCTTCAACAGCCGTTGATGCAGGACCACCAGTTATTGAGGCTGATTGTGTTCCAGAGCCGGTAGCTGTAGTTGGAATAAATGCAACTCCAGCAACTGCAGAAAATATCCATTGATTTGCATTTGCAAAAACTTCACCGCTTGCTAAAGCAGGAAAAGTAGTATCACCATTACCATCGGTAGTTGCAGTTAATCTTCTTTGTGTTGTAAGTGTAACATCAGAAGTTGCTTTAACTCTATTTTCTGGAAAATCAAATAATAGGTCGTTATTAGCAGCATCTTTAATAACTGCTATAGTGTTTTCTAGTTCTAAGTTAGCAAATGAATTTGCAGCGGTACCAATTGATGCAACATCTCTAAAGTTTTGACTTGCATTCATCTTAATATCCATCAAGTAGAAACGAGTTAAAGCTCCATCTTCTTCTACAGATTTGACGCGCGCAGTGCCAATTGTCGAACCACCATATGATCTAACACTTCTTAGATTTTGCAATTCAAAAGTTTCTATATTTGGTAATCCATTTATAGAATCAATTAAAACATAGTTGCCAAATCCTGCAGCAACAGGTTCTGCATTTATAGTAATGGAAGTTAATGCTTTAGGAGTTGAAAGAATTGTAGCATCTGGTCTGTGAGCTCTATAGCCATTAACGTATGCTGTTCCTGGAGAAACATTAAGATTAAAATCTGTTGCTGATGCTGAATCATAGTTAATCAGAAATGGTCTTTTAATAAAATCACCGTTAATTTCTTTTGTACGAATAGCACTGAAATCACGAATCTTATTATAATCTTCAGTACCACTTACAGCTTCTATAAGTCTACCGCCTCTAATTTTCCCAAAAAATACAAATGTATCAGCTGAATCTTTATCGGACTCGTTTGATAATGTTAAGTTAATTCTGTATCTGTCTGCACCCGGTGCAGTAAGATTTGGATTAGATGTTTGATTATCATACAAAGCAAGATTATCGCTTACTGTAACAATATCTTGAGTTACTACAAATCCTACATTTTCACTAGGAGCTGAGTCATATTTTGATACCATTATTGATTGTGCATCTGCTTGCACAAAATGGCCTTGTGTAAAGAATGTACCTTCTTGAACTGATGCTCGAGTTCCTCTACCGACTGCTTTATTAGAAGAAGTATTTGTTGTTTGAACTTTCAGTGTAACACCGCTACTAGTTCCAACAATATTTTCTCCTGCAGTTAATCGTACTGGTGCAGCTCCAATAGTACCTGAACTTTGATTGATATATTGAATATAAAGAGTAGCAGGATCACTAGTTAGTGCATTAATCGGTAAAATATTAATTACTTTTACACTAACATTTGAAGTTTGACCAACAAAAGTATCATCAATCATTGAGGTAGTACTAGAAGGCAGACTAGTAGTTGCATCGATTTTTACGTATTCAAGTTGATTATTTACTATCATACCGCCTGGTACAACAGAAGCTCCTTCTTTGAATATGTTTCTACCGAATCTTTCAATTTCTTTTTGGATAATAGTTTGCATTTGCGTAAGCTCACGAGCTTGCAATTGCTTACCACTGTTAAACAGTATACGATGATAGTGATCGCTATCTCTAAAGTCATCTCTATATGTTGTTGCAAATAGATTTTTAGTAAAATTATTAGGCATCGCTCATCCTTTAGAACTGTAAGATAACTTTTACGTCTTCTGCTTGCACATTCGATCGTAAGATAGCTGCTCTATTATCTATGTATAATATGTCGCCGGTGTTAGGATTAACCCCTGGATTGATCTTTGCAGAATCAATAATACCAGTACCAACACCATTTGTTTCGTTAATAACTTCTCCATCTTGAAAATCAGAGAAACCAGTTGAGGTAGTTTGATGGTAATAAATATCGACAGAATCAATATCATCAACGTATGCTTCAGCCAAAGTAATTTGCCCGCGAATAACTTTATCTTTAGTGAAAGCTTGTACTACACTTGATAATTTCATTCTCTTTAGAGTATTACCAGTTGTTGCTGTAAAGACTGAACCTGCATCATCTTTTACATCTTTAATTAGAGTAACTTGTCTAAAATCTTGATTCGTAATAAAATTACTATCTGTTCCTTCAATACGAGTGTGGAACATAATAGCAGCTGATTTCAAGTCTACTCGACAATCTGCTCCAATTCCTGAGTCAGGACCAAGTACTGCTCGAGCTGTGGCTCCTCCGCCCCCTCCACCAGTAATTTCTATTTCTGCACGAGTATATCCAGATCCAAGCTTCTGTGTAGATCCACTATCAGACATTTTAATCCAAGCAAGTGTACCGGTTGCAGAATCAATGCGAGCGTTTGCAACAGCTCCTGTACCAGAACCGATAATATTAACTGTTGGATTTGAAGTATATGCACTACCGACTGCAGTAATAATAACTGATGTGACAGCTCCAACTTTGGCTGTATTTTGAATTTCTTCTTGTTTTAATTGAATTCCAGTTGATGATGAATCAGTTTGCAATTGTTTTTTGACTGGTATAAAGTTAGATGACATAAACGAGTTTGATCTTGAGGCACTAATAGTAAACAAGAATTTCCATACATAACCATCAGACAATCTAAATGAATCATTATTTGCACTTGTTGGTTCTACTGTAGAACCTACAGCAACTCCAGTATTGTCTCTACCAGTCTCTAAACAAATGTAAACATTTTGGTTATTATTCATTACATAATATGAATTTGCTGGATAACCAGAAACTTGACTATCATACTGAGAATAAATTGCTCCATTTGACCAGTTATATCTTGGTACTACAAGAGATGTTGCTTGAACTTTCTTTACTGATTGCATTTGATTTCTTGCACCAGTAACATCGCTCGCTCTATTAATTGGAGTTGGTACTGTATCAGAGCTATCCCAAATTTCTGAACGGCCAATGCTAATATAATATCTTGCAGTATTTTGGGCAAACTGATCAAAAAATTGTCTAGCTAAAAGAGTTCTAAGAGCATCGGTTACAATTGCTGGCATGATTAAGATTCCTGAATTCTAAGTAATACGTGAAGGTTTTGTGAAGTATGACCTGCGTCTTGAGTTAAGGTTATTTTAATTCTTTCTCCAGCACTATAACTACTACTTACTGCAGTATTTAAAGTTTGAGTACCATTTCCTGTAACTTCAATTGAAGCAGTTCGTGTTGTTGTTGTACCATTGCTGTGTGAAATAATAATATTTAATTGAAATGTTGATGATGAACCACCATAACTTGACGATTCAAAGCTGGCTGTAACATTAGTGAATGCGCCATTAACTGGCATTACTACACCATTAGGAGAAGTAGAACCATCAGCAGTTTTTAATTGAACGCCTGAAGATGAGCTATGAGTTCCGTCGAGACCAAAACTAAGATATGCTGTTGAAGCCGAAGAAGCTGGAGCTCTATCTATTGCGAACCATCCAACATTATCTGCCATTTCAAATTGATTAGTAGTCTCATTATAATGAATAGCGCCTTGTCTATAATGTGTATTATAGAAAGCATTATCTTTATAACTTGTTCTTTCGGTTGATGTGTTCTGCGGTACAAAGAGTAAGCCTTTGTTTCCTAAATCTGTAAATGCTCCATTAGCAGGAGTATTTGTTGTTACTCTCCAACCAGTGTGTGTTGCGTTTGATGAGCCAGCAACGTGTAATTGATTTGCATTAACTACAATCTTACTATCACTACCAGATTTAATAGTTCTAGTTGCAGCAGAATCAAAAGATAAAGGTTGGCCTGAATCCATACCGAATGTAGTTCCAGGAATACTTAGCTTACCACTATTATCTGTTAATCTTAATGATCCAAGATGAATTGTACTTCCACTAAGATGTAGGTCTTTCCATTTTTTAGTAGATGTGCCAAGATCGCGAGTTTCATTTGCATCAGGTACAAGATCGTATGGAATTGCTGCATTAGTAGCAGTAATGATTCCTGCTACTTGAGCTGAATCTGGTAAAGCCGAAATTGCAGATGCTATAGTTGAATATTGTACTCCATCTAAAGTATCAGCATCTACATTGAGTGCATCAACAAAAGCTTTATTTACTCGAGTATCAATTGCTGAGTTGGCTCTTGCTGTTGTAAAGTATATATTTGTAGGACCTGCACCGCCGTTAGAACCAGCAGAATCTTCAGGAGTAGTGTCTGTTACAGCCCCTGTTAACGCTGCAGTTAAGGCAGCTAGTGTAGCATCAATTGGATTTACTCCAATATCGTTGTCTAATTTAAATTGTGTAACAGCTGAATCAATTGAAGAATCAACTTGCACCGCTGTTTGTAGCGTCATACCAAGTGCACGAGCTGAATCTAAGCCACCACTTTGTCTAAATTGTATATATGCAGAATCAATGTATGCTGTAACATCAGTAGAGTCAAGGCTTAATCTATTTGCTCGAGCAGAATCTAAGAAGCCTGCACCAAATAATGCATCAATTGCAGAAGCTGAGTCAAGTAGCTTTGTAGTGCCTCCACGAATTCCTAAGATATAATCGCGATTTGCTTCTTTCTTAATATCTGTTATAAATGCTACTATACCACTACTATCTTGTAATGTAATATTATTAATTTTTGTAGGATCTGCAGGAATTAATCGAGTGACGGTTGTCATTGAATCTTTAGTAGCACCATCAAAGAGAATGCCATCAAAACCAAATCCAATACCGTTACTGTTTACACTCTGTAAATTAAGCTGTAGTGAAAGAGCCGTTATGTTTGAATATAGTTCAGTAAAGTTGGCATTAATTTTAGTAGCGCCAGTACGTAGATCGTCTCCGGTACCGTCGTTGCCTACTGTTCCAGTAAATATGTTTTGTCTTGCCATTTTCTATCCTGCAATAATATTAATCTTATTTATATATGTTAATACTGCTTATTTGATGTTAAATAGCCAATTGCAACATAATTCTGAGGACTTATATAGTCAGCCTCATATGTTGGATAATCGCGCATATCAAACGTTTCAAATGCATTATCGTACCGAATTCCTACACCAGCAGAATCTAAATTATCAAACGTAATTCCAAAATCTGCCCATTCTTTGAGATCTTTATAGAGCAACATCACATCATTTATAGATGCATATTGTTTACCACCAACAGGTACAGCCATGGCTGAATCAGCCCAATATCCAGTTAGTCGATAAGGACTTGTTCTGAATTGTGGTTCATTCATATGGAATTTAGCACCAAAGTTTGACTTTGCTCCGTGTGGTGCATAATTATTTAGATGCGATATATCACCTTGTGCCTGTGGAGGATTAATACTACTAATCGCATCTGCGCTATCAACAACAAAGAAAATATTTTTGAATGGATCTGGTACAGATTCATCAGTAATAATATTGATTGTGTCGGTGCCTTCGATTGCTACCTCATTTGCAAGATAGAATCCTGTAGGGTGCACAAACCTCCGCCATAATTGTTCCCATACACCAATTGAAAGTGGAGATTTGATAAGAATCGAGAATATCTGATACTTGCCGCCGTCTTGAATAACCTTACCATATTCTGCACCAAGTTCTGATTCTCCAACATTAAAAAGAAATTTCTTTGGATAAATGATTTCAACTTCTTCGTCAAAGAATCCACGAAAGAATCCTTCACCCGAAAAGAGTGAACCTTTTACTCGAAAGAAATTTCCAAAGTTTCGAATTGCTTCTCGTGGAAAAGTAAAATTACCACCTGCAACACCGAGTGCTAGAGTATGAAATAATTGATCTAAGCGTTCTAGACTAGCATCTTCTGTTTCACGAATAGTATTTAGTTCATGAATCATTCCATCAAAGTTTGTGTCAGAATCTTGAAACTCATAGTAGCCCTCAAGAAATGCCACTAAATTTGGATAATCTTCCCTAAAATATTCAGGCAAGATTTCTTCGATTAAGCTTCTTCTGAAGTTAATATCGATTCTATCAAAATGTTTTAGGGTTTCTTCTTTAGCCATTAGTTATCGACTTCCAATGTAGTTGTTTGTCTATCGATAAGGGCTGAAGTAGACGAATTTGTTGAATCTAATTTTAACACATAATTTCGAAGAGGCTTTACAAAACTTTGATTTTCTGGTACAACAGAAAGTCGTAGATATGTGCTACCTAATATAAGAGCTTCAGGATTAATGCCTGTTATATCAACTACTCCTGATGGTGCATCATATTCACCGACATTATCTTGCAAAACATTACCTGCCAAATCGTAAACTTGCAATTTAGTACCAGAAAGCTTGTTTCTTAGCTGTGCTACTACTCCACGGAATTGGAATGTATCTGATATGACCGTATGATTAATATCATCTGGATCTGCAATTCTCATAGGGAATGCTAGCTTATGAGATGTTGATATTCCAACAGATGGAGTAAATCTTAATTGACATTTTACTTCTGTTCGTGATGATAGAATAGCTGGACTTAATGCATCTACTTCGGTCAAAAGATTTGATCTACGAAATACTGATTCAAATCTTTCAAGATTATTGGCAAAGAAATTACGTTTAAAGTTAAACACATCTGTTTCTACAGAAGCAAGTGTATTACCTGTTAATGCAGGATCAAAATTAAAAACAGTATTCAATTCAACAAACACTGTAATCGGATCTACAAATTTTGTTTCAATTGACATCACCGAAAGATTTTTTGTAAAGTTATTCACAATGCTTGATTGTGTTTCGGCAATTGTATTTGCCGCAGTATTTGTTTTATATAGAATTGATACGTATGCTCTTCCATAATCAATTGGTACGTTCTCATCACCAGACCAAACAGTAACATCTTCGACAACAGTGTAGTTACTTTGTATTGTGGCCTTATAGTCCAGTGATGTAACAAGTCTTTGCTGAGTAGCGTATGCATATGGAGCTAAATTCTTAATTGAATCAATTGATTGCTTTTCAGCACCTCCAGTTGATTCAGCCGAAGTAATCACGGCAAGAGGATAAGATTGACCATTTACAGTGATATTACTTGTAGATGAAAAAACTGTACCTTCGTTTGCTGTAGGTCCACTAACAGAAAGATATTTTAAAATAATTTTATTTCCAGGATCCGGAGATTTACCAAAAGAAATGCCATCACCAAAATTAATTTCATAAAATCCATTTGGAGCTTCACGAACTGTATATAGCTCAGAATCAGGACTAATACGCACCGCGTCTTTTACCGGAGAATAACTTACAAAGTTTGAAGAACTTGCTGTATCAAATACTTGCATTACTGTAGTAGCTTTATCCATGTTTGCATCAGGAATAACATAAATTTGTCTTTCGGTTTTTTCACCGACTAAGAATGTTTTTATTTTTTCGATACCTTCAAAAACTGGAATATCAAATACACCTGCAGTAGTCTCGAGATTATAGAGTCCGCTACCATTATCTCTAGCATTAAACGCATCGAGTGTTCTGAATGTGTATGTAGTGCCGTCAATCTGTGTAGTAAAGGTCAATCCTTTTGGTACAAGAATTTGTGGAGGTCTATTTGCTACACCGGCCAAATTAAAAGAAAGATTCAATAAAGCCTTCGAAGCAGTCATTGATCTTACATCATAGCCAAGGGTTTCGGCATGAGATACGACAGAACTTCTTAATTGTGCTGTATTCAGGAATGATTCATTCAATGCAAAGTTTGCTGTGAGTCCATTGATATGTGTATTATATGCTAATACATCAAGAACATTTGACAGACCTGATGCATCAAAATCATAATCTGCATATTCAGGCTGTGCCTTAAAATATTCTTTCAGTCGGCCTTTAATATTCTGGAAATCAAGGTCAGCTGATTTAATTGTAGTAGCCATTTATCTAAGCCTCGCTAAGTTTACGTCTAATGATACTGTCTCTCCGACATTTACTACCTCAAAGGTAATGGTTGCCCTAATTTCATTACGATCTGGATACGAAGTAAAATCTATATTTAATACTCTTGCTCTTGGTTCATATCGAGCGATCGTAGAAGAAATCTGCTGAGCAATATCATGTGGTTGATAGTCAGTATCAAGTTCAAAGAGAGCTACACCCAAATCTCCACCAAAGTTTGGCTGAAAAGGCTTTTCGCTCCTACCTGTTAAGAGTAGATTCTTTACTGCCTGTTTAACTGCAGCAACATTCTTCTTTTTATAAAGATCTCCGGCTGGTCTTGCAGTAAATGTCAGATCAATATCACTATATACACGAGCACTCGCCTGTGTAATAGTTGATGCATTTAGATTGCCATCTTCGAGTGAAAACGCTTTAGCCATATCTCTTCCTAGTTTATTATTCTATTTATATAGATATTTCGGTAAATTCACCAGTCGTTGTAACGTTTTCGTTAAACGTTGTTTCGATTTCATTTTTGTACCTGACTTCCCATCCATTTGCGATAATAGGAGTTGTAATAATCAGTTGAGTAGTCAGAGACTCGTCTGGATTAAAGGTATCATATGCAAGTGTTATCTTCTCAAATTCTGTATTATCTTTTAAGTATTTTGCTAAATCGAAAGTCTTCTGATGCGAGATGAGGCCCGCGACCCCCCGGAGCTCATAAACGACTGCGCGCCCCTTTTGCTTCAGATATGTAATACTATTAACAGTAGGGGTCTCCCCTTCGGCCGGAACATATAACCCTTCGACTACAACCATACGGTGATTATTAAACTCAATCTGATTTGTCATTACTCGCCGCAATATACTAGCGTGTATCGCATAGTTCTTTGCAATATTCAACCTGTCGGTATTGTCAGTAATATGGTTCATATTTGTAGGGGACCCATACCCACCTAAAAATTTTGCAACAGTAATACCGGGGGCAAGCTTAGTCCCAGGGGTAATTTTTCCCGCCCTCTCGGGATTGTATGCTGGATCAATTGTAAAGATAGCCATATTATTTTCCTTTTGTCACTGTCTTGACACCTACACCCTTTGAATTAGGGAAACCAGCCTTACCACGTATCTTTGAGTCTTTACCTATAATACGGCCTGTCTCTACTGGTACCTTGTTTATCCATGCTGCGGCCAGTTTACCCTCGGTCGATTGGGACCCAGTAAAAGTCTGGTTTCTTGCATTCACTGGATCTCGCATTTTACTCCTGATCTCTGGGGTTGTAAGCTTCCTGCTACTTAATCCACCATAAGGGACCGTTTTGTCAATCGAATTTTTCAGATCCCCACTAATATCAATCTGGACATTACGGGTACCCCTATCACCACTATGTAAATATGCAGTAGCCTCGTCGGCATCTACCCTTGTCCTGGTAAATGGATCAACCGGTAAATCTGCAGTCGTATTAGTAGCGGCAGTATACCCATATCCGGATCCGGCATGTGCACCTGAAGAAGGGTGTAAACCAGCCTCATTTGATTGCATTGCCTGAGTGGCTGTACCCTGTAAATCACCATATACAACTGGTATATTCATATGGCCTGTCGTTACCTGGGTATCGTTACGAATAGTGGGGACCGTTATCGTTTCTCCAATATTCACATGGTGTCCGGTGTACATACTATAATTATGCATAATAACGTTCTCTCCTCCAATATCTCCGGTATTACCAGTAGCAGAAAGATCATTGGCCAATATATTAATATTGTCAGAGGCAATAAAGACTTCATCTGTCCCAGTAATTTTTAGAACGCCAGTATTAGTACCAGTGCCATCATCGTCACTTTTAAGGCCCACAAATATCTCTTTGTCCCCTTCTGAAAATTCATGGCTAGTTCCTTTCGTAATAATAGTATTATTACCAAGAGTAGTTAACGAATTACTTCCACCAATATATTCTGTAGAATTTTTAACTGTAGTTAATTCTTTATTTTTCGTGATTGTCTGGCGATATCCGCCTTTAATATTCTCGGTTTTATCCCCTCCGGTAGTAACGTTAAAATTACCTCCTACATTTAAATCAAAGTCTCCGGCCACATTCATTTTAACATTACCATTATAGAAAATTTCTCCATTCCCTTCGATAATAACTTTCTCATCGTGCTGGGAGATACGGATCATATGGTTAGTAGAGGACATAATCACAGTACCATCAAATCTCATTTCTACTCCAGATCCAGTCCTATGCTTAAACAACATACGTTCGTTTCCAGGGGTATCGTCTATCTCTGTTACATGGCCAGCAATTGATTCTCTCGCTTGGTTCAGAGGGTACTGACTGGTCTTACCTTCTTGCAGGCCTAGATCCAGGCCAACGTGTCCTCCCCCTATATAAAGGTTATTTCGTTTAATTCCACGGGCAGCAAAATTAGTAGAGGCTAATCCTCCATATTTTCTCCGGGGATAAACTTTCTTTGGGTCTTTATATCCGTCTGGTTCAACTGTACCTGGATTTGTACTATGATCTATTTCATATGCCATTACTTATTCCAACTTTGTGTTTTGGGGTTATACGTATAGCCTGCATCTAACATTTTTTGTCTCTGTTGTTGACCGGTTTTTAATGCCCCTTCAAGAAAACTTCCAGAGGAATTAATATTCTTTGCAAAATCTCCAAGTAAACCTGTACCTAGCTTTGCTGCATCGGCCATCTTATTATCTATTTCAGCTGTTGCATCACTCATAGCCTGAGTGGCCTTATCAATTTCGGCCTGTACTTCTTCTGGAGAAGGCGGTTCTTCTGGAGTTACTTCTGCCTTCAAATCTGCCAGATCTTTTATTTTACTCGGGTCAGGTGCACCCTGTACGTTTCTCGGGGCTGGTTCTTGTACGGCTTCTGCGTTTGTCGTCTTTACCTCGAGCAATCCGGTAGCTCGCTTCTGGGGTAACTTCGCAGTAGAAGCTTTATTCTGGTAGATACTTTCTTTATTAAACTTCTTTACGTACTGAATACCACTAAACCCTGGTTCAGTTTTCGCTGGGTCGATATCTTGTATGGTTAGTACTTCTCCGCCAGGTTTTACTCTGAAAAAACTTTCTATCAGAATATCAATTGATTTCCATTGGTCAGAGGTAATACTATCTTCAGAGTAATATTCCCGCCATTTTGGATTTGCCTTTGACTGAGTAGATCCTGCAATTAATTGTATATTAATTGCCCCTACCCGAACTACTTCTGGATTAAACTTGCCCGCTTCAAACGATATCGGTCTGCCTCTAATCACTTGTCCATCTGCATAAATCACATAGTGATGTTGTATCCCGCCGTCAATCGCATCAACAGTATGCGGAATTGTTCTGGGCTGAGACAACTCGCGGTGCAATTCTTTGACAGTAAACGATACGTCGCTCGCATTACCTACCCAACCAATGATCATATTCTGTAATTCCCGGCTGGAATTCGATATCTCAAGTTCAAACTCCTCTTGAGATGTTACCGGTTCGAACTTATATTTTGTAATATTAGTGTGTCTACCGGCAAACCCTTTGGCCAATAAATTAATATCAAGAGACTCGATTGTCGAGGTGATATCTCCAAAACTTCCGCCCTTAGATAATGATTTTGCAAGATTAGTAAAACCAGATGGCTCGACAATATTACGAGAGAATGACTTTTCTCCGGAGACAGGATCTGTTACCTCAGAAGTCGTATCTGCAACCGCAGCACCAAGTTCTTTCATACCACCGCCGCCCTGAGCTAAAGAAGCAACTGACGCCAGTATATTGCCAAACCTCGCCCCGAGACTCCCAAATGGATCATTAGCAGAACCTAACGGGTTACCTAATGCCTCTTGTTGTTTCTTCGTGGCAGACACCACAGCTTTGTTAAGATCTGCTA
>Ga0181389_1000062_pt1 | contig 36149 bp, 33 predicted proteins | sample 12SPOviralmetaG_FD_130121 | JGI IMG/M metagenome (GOLD analysis project Ga0181389, IMG submission 130121) | Marine viral communities from the oligotrophic San Pedro Time Series (SPOT) site, San Pedro Channel, CA, USA - 12 SPOT_SRF_2010-06-29 | ecosystem: Environmental > Aquatic > Marine > Strait...
CTCTCAGCTGGCAACGTGGGGTAAGCACGCGCGAAGGTGAAAAACTAGGTAGTCGCTAAGGTGGGGTGCTAGTCGGGGATAAGCCGACAAGCGCACCCTAGCCACTATTGGGCGCGCGAGGGATAGAACCGCGCGCGCCCTAAGTGGCTAGGCTACAGCTGGCGCGTCGGCCTTAGCGGCCGCCTTGGCGGCTTTCTTTTCGGCAACCTCTAGTTCAACCGCGAGCGCTTTAGACTGATCGTAGGAGTCACGCCATGCCTTGGCAAAGGTGCGGTAATCGGCGCGAAGGTTCTCGGGAATGTCGCCCGCCTTGCGCAGCTCGATTCCCTCTCGGGTATCGGTGTAATTGCCTTGGCGGTTAACTCGGTCTTTCGAGACGTGGACATCTACTAAGAAGCGACGATCCTTGTCTTGTGCTTTCAAGCGACCACGTTCGGCGCGTGTTTCATTGAGACGTTGGGTGAGATATGCTGTGATTTCTTTCATTTTGTTTTTGGTTGTTAGTTAATAAGGCCTTTGGTGGCCATAAGGGTAAGCAGCGCAGCATTCCGCCCCCATACCACCACGGGAGGGGGTGGCCCCCCCTCCGGCCGACCGGCCCCTAATATTCACTCCTTATAAAAATCCCTGGCCCAAATCTATTCTATACGTATTAAACTAGGGCTAACCACCGTATAAGAGGATTACTGTCCCACTGAAGTGGATTTACTTTTTGGAAAACCCACTCCCTTAACTCGTTGCTGCACAACGCTTTGGGGCTACCAAGTGTATATTATTATTATATTATTAAAAAGAGAAAGTTAACCCTAGAGAGAAGGTGCAATTCGGCCCAGGCCCAGGAGGTGAAAACGCAACACGGCCTAGGGAACGAGAGTTGCGAGGGGTCTGTTTTTACCTACTAAGCCACTTCAACGACCTAACACGTTCGTTATCAACTATTTACACACAAAAAAAGGGAGTGGGTTAATCCACTCCCTCCTCTATGGTTTATCAGTCGAGCTTGGTAACTATGGTTATTGTGTGCCAAAGTCTATCTCATATATAGACTTCCCGTCTCGAACCCGCTTGTGGATGGACGGGCTCTTGCTGGCGAGTTTGGATAGGGTCCTCCCAAACCCCCGAGGGTTGAGTCCTGAAACCAGACCTCGAAGTTCATCGTGTAGACTGAGGTCGGCTAGCAGAGAGCTAGTTGTGCCCTCCCATGCTTTACTACCGTTCGCTGCCCACCAGTGCTCAAGGAGTTCCAAGTCTCTCATCTCGGGTGTGAGGTCCTCAGCTTCAATCATCAATTCCTTGTGGTGGTAGGGGTGAACCCCATATCGGGGGCTGGCCCCTTTTGTTACCTCCTCAGGTGGCCGGTAGTCCAGCAGCCAAGCCAAGAACCAAGGTAGCTCCTCTTCGATCACCTTGCCAATCTCGTCGAGGTTCTTCAGTTTTCTGAACCAGGGGAGGTAGTCCTCCTTGAGCTTCAGAATCATCAGTTTGTCTAGGATGGTGCCATCGAGGTTTGGTAGAACCGCGAGAGAGTCGGCGTCTGTGTTGGTGGTTATCACAACCCGCCCCCTTCGCTCAACCATGACTGGATTCATATACATGACTCGGTAGGGGATAGCGGGGGTGGCTGTCACTTTCTTGAGCATCTCGGAGAACCTTTTGTGGGTGCGGAAGTCTGCCGCGCTCACGTTGTCATCGATCTGCCACACTGCGCTCTCCAGAAGCTCCCCATTGAAGGACTCGCCCCCCATGAGATAGTCTCCCGCGTCTGCCCCTCCACCAAATATCTTCGGCAGAATAAAGCAACTGAAGAGACTCTTTCCCTGATCCGCCCCTCCTGCCAAAATCAGGCTTTGACCTGGCTTGAGGTTGCCAGACCTGGCTCCCTCGTAGAAGTGTTTCAGCCAACCGAAGAAATAGCTCGTCCCGCCGTCTAACCACGTAGACCACCAATCCAGCAAGTTCTTACATTTTGCTTCATCGACATGGTCAGCTGGTTCCATTGCTCTTTTGTGCTTTACCGTGTTGACATATTCCTGGCCTCGGTAGACCGCGACTTCATCAAAATTGAAAAGAAAAGGAGCCGCACCTTTGACTCGACGGTGACTCTGGATAAAGCACAGTAGTTCATCAATTTCGCTGGCTGGGTCTCCTTTCTTTCTCGCGTTGTGGCTGAACCCCGCCAACCGCATGTGCATTGAGAGGTCTTCCTTTTGAAGTGTTGCCCAGTTGTCTGTGCCATCCTTTACCCAGTATCGTTTACCATCGAAGTAGGTGTCCTCCACAGCATCCTGTATTCGCTTCTCTTTGAACTCTTTTACGAACTTGGCTCCAAGGATTTCTTCCCAGCCCACAAAGGACTTACCGGCTCTGGTCGAGTGACACCACATGCCACCTTCCTGAACTACTGCTCCGATTCGGTCTATACCATCATCTATCCAGAATAGTGGCCCTCTGGCCCCAAGATCAAAGGTTCCCTTCCAACGGTTGGGGAATCTTTTCTCCACCTCCTCAGCTAGGGTATCCATAGGTATTCGAACACCACCCTTCGGCCCCGCAGCTTTAGTAGCGGCCTCGAAGAAGACGGTCTCGGTTTTAATCTTAGGAACAGTTTGCCCGGATACTTTCATCCAGCTGGTTCCCAACTCCCAGTATTGATTCAGGTTATAGGAACAGTCATCGAAGCCTGGCAGCAGTTTAATAGCTTTAGTTTCCGCAAAGATCAGCTTCACCAGCTTTTTAGCGAGTTCGGCGTTGTCCACCATGAGTGGCTCCTCGAATTCCCATATGGCTCTGGCTTTGCCACTGAATGTTTTTGACACCCATGTTGGGGCCCACCCACCTGGGGCCTTCTTTTTAATAAGCTCTACCAAGTCACTACCATAGGTCGTGGGTAGGTCTCCATCGTAGTCAGCTGCTACTCCGTACAGTCTGAAGGGCTCGTTGGTTCCACCAACCCTTTTGCCGGGGGTCGTACCCTCCACAAGCGTGTAGAAGAAGTGTTTGGTATCTTCGTCAGCACACCATTCTCGGAACCCTTGTTTGTCTGCAAACGAGGGGGGCTTGGCTGTTATCAGTGAGGGATGACCGTTGAGTTTTTTAGCTGTTGATGTTTTGAGATTTTGAAGTGTGAAATAAGTCATTTGGTGTAGTGCGGAGATTTGATTACTTCTGTTCCGAGTGGGAGCGATCGGATCCACTCAGGAGGGGAGGTCATAATTTTGTGTATGACCTTTGCCAATTCCTCGGCTTTGCTTTCCTCTACTTCGAAGACCACCTCATCGTGGACCCTCAGTATCGGTTTTAAGTCTGCCTTAAGCAGTTCGAGGACACGGTCCATGAACACATCTCGGGCAAGAGCCTGAGTTGCATTCTCGACAAGTATCCCGTGCCAGACTTTGTGGCGTATCATCCGACCCCCTCGGGGCATCATCGCGCTGGTTCCATTCTTAGTGGAAACGTCGCGGTAGGGGATGGACCTTCCTGAAGGGAGTGCCAGGCGGAACTCTTTGTCTGGTTCTCTGGAGGACTCCATAAAGCCTCGCTTCAGTTTTCCCCACAGCGCAACAACCTTAGGGTTGCGGTGCCGGTAGAGTTGAGTGAGCCGCTTCGCCTCATGCAGAGGGAGTCCTGCTACGGAGGCAAATCGCTCTGCACCCATCGCAAACTGACAGCCTAGGCTTAGCGCTTTGAGGGTGTCTCGAAGGTCGGGGTCCTTTTCCTTCAAGGGCCCCTCTTCACTGTATAGACTCATTGCCCTACCGACAGCCTCATACCAGTCCACACCTTCCTCAGCTAGCTTCAGTAGGTCCCTATCTCCAGCGAGCCAGGCTATAACTCTAGCTTCGATTTGGCTGAGGTCAGCAATCAGGAGGGTGTTGCCAGGTCTAGCCTCGATGAGGCTCCTCATATCAACACCATACAGCTGGCCCTTCGACATGTTCTGTACGTTGAAGCCTGAGTCCCCCGAGTCTCTGCCGGTGAGGTTGGCCCCAAAGTATTTCATTCCGAAGGGGAGGGTGCCATCTTTTCTGACCCGCCTCTGCATGGACTGCAGCTTCTTGATCATCGCGTTGGCCCCTCTGAGAGTCCAGGTAAGCTCTAGCACTTTGCCTTCTTCCGGATTTTCCTCGACCCAGGCGATCGTATCCGGATCGTCTTTAGCCATAGTGTCAGGAGGTAGCTTATCCTTAGACCTAACCCAGTTTGCCCACTCGATAGGACTCAGCGCCGCCCGGTCATCGTCATGCCAAGGAATACCATCCCTAGCTTGAGCTATAACATTGTGTAGGTGGGTAATTGAATCATCGAGCTTTTGACTGTTGATCGGCATGCCAGCCCAGCACATGCGCGTGGTTTCTCGGGAAAGTTCCCGTTCCCACTCTGGCCATGTTGGGGAAAGCTCCTTCCACAGAAGATAGCAATACTGCGAATCATCGAGCGCATACTGAGCAACCTCCTTTTGGAAGTCCTCGCTCATGGTTTCCCAATTGAGACCCTTCATGTTGTCCCGAGTGCCTTTGGATATATCAACCGAAAACACCTCTTTACAGGACTCCTTGAGAGAGCGGGGGAAGCCGTGGTAGGCAGCGCAGTCTGCAGAGCAGTGCCAATCTGCTGGACCTATACCTGGCTTTACCCAGTCGTGGCTCAACAAATTCCAGAGCCCCTCATCGAAGGACCGGTTGTGACTGATCCACGTATGTCCGCATATGTCTTCCCACGGGGCATCCTCTGGGTGTCCCACCCAGTTGAAGTCCTCGTCTCCCCAGATTGAGACCATGTAGCAGTCGAAGTCCGGGTGGTTGACATAGTTTTCTAAACCATTCGTTATTGAACAGTCTTTTGAATAGAATGACTCGAAGTCGATCGCGTAGGTCTTTGTCATATCGCTTCGAGGAAGAGGGGAGTTCCGGGTCCGAGATAGGCTCCCTTTTGATTAAAGTAGAAGTATTCACGGGCTTCTTCGTCCGACATTCCCTGCGCCATGAGTATTTCTAGAACTTTGTCCACCTCATAGGTCACACAGAGGTCTCCCTGAAAAGTTTCAATTATTCCAATGACGGCCTCGTCGAAACCGTCCATCATTAAAATGTCTTCTCCGTAGTCTTCTGAAATTCTTTCCCTTACTTGGTTTCCGATATTAGTCCCTAATTCCATTTCGGGTTCTTGCGTTGGTTATAGACACCGCCAAAAAATGGGGTGGCCCCGTGTATCGAGACCACCCCTGTATGTGCGGATTGGAGCGGCGTTACTTCACCGACTCGATGAACTCGGCAGTTTCGTCTGCGTGGTTGCTGTCCTTAGAGAAGACAGGAACATAGTAGACATTTCCTTCCCATTCTTTCTTGGTCGCTGTGATCGACCAGCGAATGGAAGAGAGTGGCTTGTCACGCAGATAAAGTGCCTGTTGAAGCACGGGCTCTGCAGCGGGTTTGAAAGAACTCTTAGAAGCAGTCAGTGCCGCCATGGCATACTGAGTGCCCTCGAACTCGTAGGGAAAAAGCTCAAGGTGCTCCTCACCTAATTTCTTAGGAGCTTCGACCAGGAGTCGGAAGTCAGCTTTAGGCCGATATCTGTTTTGGCTCTTGTAGTCAAGCGACCCTCCGTTGGCCACTACCTCGGCTTCAGTGGAGAAAACTTTCGGAAGATCATCTCCTCCCCAAGCAACATCCTCCTGGAAGGTCTTAGCAAGATCCAGAACGGTGACATATAGAGGCTCGCCTACCTTTACCAAGGGGGCTACCTTCTGAAGCACAATCGAACCTGGAAGAAACCCATCGTCCACTAAAGCCGATGTCTTAGCCACGACATTTAAGCGCGGTGGCTTAATATCAGCAGTAGTGAACTCTCCTGAAAGTCCTTGGACTCCCACATTCAATTTCGGTGCGGCCGCCACCAGGCTACCCTTAGCTGAATCTACGACGGCGACCTCGGTGTTCTCAGTGCTGTCGGACTTTTCTTCCATCTCATTAAACGTCATTGTTTTGCTCATAGTATCTTATTTTTTTATTGGTTTTGCCTCGTGCATCACCGGCAACCGTGCTTCATTAAATAGTATGACCGCATATGGTTATGCGCCGAAAAAGAATGTCCAGAGGGGGGCGGAAGGGTGAGCCGCTCGGAACGCGATATACCTGAGGGCTATATAAGCTACGATAAGTGTACTTAACGTCATGGGGACCCACATCAGGTGAACCCATAACTTAAAGCCCAACCAGTTGGCGCGAAGCTTGAGTTTAAATAGGTCGATTTTATTTTTTAATCTCATGTTATTTAATCGCTGAAATAAGCTTTACTGGCTCTCCGTGGTGCACGGCACCGGTTTCATAGAGTTGTTTCATAACCTCCTCGACGCGCTTTTTCTTCTCACCTCTCTTTGAGTGTTTCGCTACCAGGTCCTCGAACGCTCCGACCGGCACTCCTTTCAGTTCTTCAAGAAACTCGTCCAAAGGAACCTGGTCTTTAACCAGGCCGTAGGCGGCCATAGCCGAGGTTATTTTACGGTCGCCACTTCTTTCCTTAACCTCGAAGCCAGGCACTTCGACCCCATCTTCTAGCATAGATTTTTTAACCAAGGAGTTCGTGCTTCGAATGAACGCCTCCAGTATGGGGACCAGCTTCTTCCGTCTGGCCAGTTCCTCTGGAGATAAGTCATCTTCCCCACAACTAAGACCAAGCTCTTCAAACTCGTCTAAGGCTTGATGCTTGGCTACCTCTAGGGCTTTTGAAATTATTGCGGGGCAAGACCCGGCGCGAGCGCAATAGTTGCACACCAGGTTGGTGGGGGAGAGAACAGCTAATAGCGCTTCCACCGATGTCTTGCCCCGCTCTTGATCCTCGAACATTTTCCTGGTCTCTGTAGCGGCCAGGATGATGTTGCGGATTTCATCCACCAGTTCTGCAGTGTCCTCGCGCTTGAACTGGTGGTGCAGCACTTCGTCCCGTCGGGGGATGACGAAGTAAAAGTCTACGGTTTCTATTTCAGGGAACTTTTGAAATGCTCCGAGGGTGTAGGCCTTTGCCTGAAAGTTTTGTCCAGCTGGATCAATTTTACCCACGCCCGTCTTGTAATCAATTTTGACAGCTTCTTTACCCTTTACTAAAAGAACGTCGCTTGTACCGAAGGTTGAGAGATCACCGCCAAGGTCCATTTCTAGCCGAATCTCGTTGTAGTGGTCACAGTCTTCAAACATATGCGACCGTATGATGGTCTGGACACAGTTAAAACACATCTGAGCGAGTGACTCCTCATAGTCATTGAGCGCGGTCCAGTCTCCAGTTTCGAGAGCGTCATGGATTCGGGTCCCCATCTCGGCCGCTGGATTTGTTCCACCTCGATTAAGATAACCAGGACACTTGCTAAACATTTTCAGTGAGGACGGCCCAAACTGTGCGTGCTTGACTTCTTCGGATACGGCTGTTGATGCGGGACACATACGGATATTACTACTATTTAATACGGGTTTATTGTGAAGCAAACTAATATTTTCACTTTTCTTAATCATTGCAGAGGAGACTTTCTCCTCAATTGTTCTGGCGGCTACCAAGACTCGTTGAACCGATTCGCTTCTGCCCCCTAGACGATCAATTCTCCCCAGTGTCTGAGACCAGTCCTCAGCGTTGTAAGTCGGTGATATTAAGGATATTCGAGGGTGGTTACCGTTTAGGTCGTGGAGGCTCACTCCAACACCCCCTGCAGCGATGTTGGCCAGTATCACCGGCACCTCGTCGCTCTGAAATCGCTCGATGGCTGAAGTCCGTTCTTCGGAACTTTGTCCTCCTCTTATGAATACAAACGGAAGTTTAATTCTTCGCTCTATAGCATCCAGCGTGTCGGAGAAGTTCACAAACACCGCGACGTGCTTTCCGGTGTCCACCTCGTCGTTGATCATCTCAACGATGTCTGGAACTTTAAGGAGTTCGATTTGTTGTCTCAGACGCAGAATTTTCGTCAGAGCTATCGGTTTGTCACCGTCCCCCTCTCTACGGGTGTCCAGCACTTCTAGCTCATCTTCGAGGTCGGCGCACAGCTTCTCGATTTTCGCTGAGTTTCCAAAGTCCAGGCCTTCGGTAACAATACTGGTTTGCTTGAAGTGATCCCCCATGTCTTCCCGAGTGAGCCGGTGCCCTCGATCTGGGTAGATAAGCTCGTTAAGTTTTTTCAGGTGCCCCCTAGATTTGTCAGGGAACTGCGCTGACCCAAAGGTGTCGAAGGTGACCCCGAAGCGTTTTGCCCAGTTCCAGAAATCTCTTAGTTTGTGCAGCCCCAGGGCATACCCAATCGCCTTTAGATCTCGAGGGTCCTTGGCTGCCGTCGCCGACAGCATGAGCACGCGAAACCCCTGACTCTTAGCTGAGCACAGGAGCTTTGAGTTAAGGGATTTAATGCCTTTGCTTTTATGAACCTCGTCAAATATTATGAGAGACCCCTCAGGCAAACACCATTCCATAGCTTGCCTGTTCCTTTTTACCCAAGGGGTATTACCAGTGCGTAACTTTTCGTAGTTGATCACCTCAATGAATTTGACTTCCTGATCTTCAAAAGTTGTTTTCCATGGAGGGACTACAGCTTTTGGACATACCACAAAGGCGTTGCAATCCAGAGACTTTGCGATTTCTACAGCCTTAAGAGTCTTACCTGTCCCCGTGTCCGAACTATCCAGTGCGGCTCCATGCGTATGCAGGGCCGAGAGTAGAGCGTCGTGACTCTCTTTTTGTGGCGGGAAAAGGGTCTTCACTTGTCTGGCTGAGGTTTCTTTTTTAGGGGGTACTTAGTTTTTTCAGGCCATGGCATCCAGGTCATGGAGTCTGGGACAAGTCCCGAGCCCTTTTTTTTCATTCGTCTAATGTCAAAATCACTTTTATGCACTCTTCCAAGCCAGTGTTGTATTTCATGCCTCGCTAGACTTTCAATAGACCTAGGAGAGTTATCATATAGATCGGAAACGCCTACTGTGTTCAGGTGGGAGAACCCTTGGAATATCTTCCCATTTACAATGTGGGAGGCTATTGATCTCGGGAAGAAGCGAATATCGATACCTTTATTGCCCTCATAGAACCACACGTTCCAATGGAATGCTCCTTCTGAGCTATTGAAACCCGATAGCACGGCCTCGCGTTCTTTCTGCGACCAAAGATCTTGCTCATCGAAAGTTACAGGTTCCCAATAGTCTGCCTGCTCCGGAGTGATTTCCCTTGGCTTACCACAAGCGGCTAAAATTAACAGGGCCACGAGAAGGCTTAGCTGTGGTATCAGCCTATTTCCAAATCTTCTCATGCTTAAGCACCTTAACAATCTCTTCAAAATCCGAGGCTGACATGCACACTATCTCGCCTTGATTTGGGATCTTATGGTATACGACATTATATGATGCATCGACCGGCATATGGGCGAGGACCTTTCTGAAGTTAGGTTGATTTTTTGTCCGCTTCGCCTGGATGTGGAGTGGGGGAGTTTCGACAAAGTCAACCCCCATGTCATCCATCATTTTCGAAGCGAACCGAGAGGTCTGGCAGTCCTCCCACCCAAGCTCAATAAATCGCTTTCGGAGTTGCCGCTCATACGCGTGCCCTACCTGACGGCTATTCACTGGCATCAGTTGAGTCTTTCAGTGAAAGGGACTTTGTAAGAGGGGGTATGGCGACCTATATTTTGACGTTTGTAGGTGCCTCGAATTGAAGACTTTCTCCTAGCCATGGCTATGGCCAGGTCTTTATCAATCCTTACAACTCCCCCGATTCTAATGTGCGGGAGATCGTTCTCATTGTCACACAGCGCTCTTCTAATTGTGTCTGGGTGAACCCGGATAAGCTCGGCGAATTCGGTTGTTGTCAGCCAGTTTTCTGAGCCTTCCGTTGTTTCAAATTCTTTATTCATTTCTGAAACTCGATACCTGACTACATTTTTCAGGAAAGTGTAGGAGGGCAACATGCCCGACTCGTGTATTGTTCTAAAGCCCCCCTCGGTAAGGTTAAATGTTTCTTTAAGCTCTCGCTTTGTAAGCCATTCCCTAGAGCTAGCAGTCCGTAGAGTAGGCAGCTCTCTTTTCATTTCCCTACTAGTTTCCTGGTCGCTCTCGTTATGAGGTCGCCGACTTCTAGATTATTATCTGAGCAGAATTTAATGAGATCCTGGTATTCCTCTTCAGGGAGGTCGATCTGCATTTTTTTCAGTCCACTGAGAGTTTCAGGGTCTTGTATAGTTTTGAGTATAAGAGATGACACTAGCTGCGATAGCGATGTCCCTTGCTCAGCGGCATAGGCCTTACCAGCATCAACAACGTCCCTCGACATACTTAAAGTCAATTTATACGGGTTTTTAAGCGTGGGCGGTCTGGGCATGGGACATTTTAATACCGTATTAAATCAATATCAAATAAAAGTTACATATATATTGCGATTAGGTAATTGCCATAAATATGACGGAGATCCACTTGACATCATATTAAATACGTATAATATGACAGTGCGAAACCCCAATAGAGATATGAGACCAAAAACCAAGGATCCAGTTAAAGTAACTCTTAGCCTCGACCGCCCCATAAAGGAGCTGGGTCAGTCCCTAGCGAGATACCATAAAAAATCTCTAACTGTTTTAGTTGAAGAGCTGATTATGGCGGAAGCGAGAGCTTCAAGTCACAGCGAGGTCGAGTTACTTGCTCTGCAGCCAATGGGTGCAGTGCCTGGTCAAAAAGAAGCTAGGGCTCCTATCGACGTGGCCGTTGCGGATCTACCAAATGCTTATTTGAGCACTTTAGTTTGTGTAGAGGCCCTAGAATCAAGCTTTTATCCCTGTAGTTTCCCGTTCAAAAAAGGACAGCATCTGCTTGCGGTGAGTATGGACCCCCGTCCCCGTGATGTTGTTCTAGCTCAAAGCCAAGAAAACATAACGGTAGCAGAGGTTTCCAATAGCGGAACATTTGAACCAGTCTTCAAGAAGGGTAGCGTTGATGGCTATGACGCTACTCACGTCGTAGTGAGCGTGGTTTAACCCTTCTTATTATCGGTTACGTAGCCTCTAACTGCTCGTCTCACAATGTCTGAGACGGTTAGGAATTCTTTGCCAGCAATTTTTTCGATGTCAGCATAGACACTGGCATCTTCAATATAGGATATTCTCCTTCGTCCTTGGGCTACTCCACCGGTTCCCGCTGTTTTGTCCCCAAGGCCTTTTATCGATTCTGTATTTCTCTTAATTGACATTTCTTTAATTGTTAGAGGGCATTATCTTAAACCATTGTTCTGCCTCGGAGGTGTATGTTATAGCCTTGTAAGCACTTTGCAAGGTTGATACTGAGTGTCCAGATAGCTCGGCGGTCAGGTGAGCATTCTTGAATCTACAAAGATGGTAGCTCGCAAAACTGTGTCTCATTGCATTGTGCGGCATACCCACACCGGCAAGCTTGAATACCTTTTTCAGTTCTGGGTGGACCTTTGAGAAGGGGGCGATCCTACCCTTTTCTTTCTTATACTTTAACAGCCAGGCCTTAAGGTTGGGAGGCATGTCAACTACTCGCCTCCGCGAAGTTTTAGTGATGGCGCTTGAGAGTGGCACCGCCTCTTCTTCCCAGTTGAGGTCTTCCCACTTCAGTCGGTCTCGCTCAGCAGATCTCAGACCTCCAAAAGCCCCTAGAACTGTCCAGGCAACTAGTCGAGGCTCCACTTCTTCCATCTTCATTAAGACTCTTTCCATTTCGGAAGGGGTGAGAATACCGGGGTCCTCTTTTTTAAATACTATATCGGTGGTCTTTTCTGCGGCATGCGGCTCATTGTAGGTAAGGTAGCCCGATTTTCGAGCCCAGTTGAACAGCCCCATGTAATAATTGCGGATATTTTTTCTCGTTCTCCGGTTTCTAGTCTGGGCCAGCTGTGCTTCGAGGTGCGCTGGCCCAACCAGTGCTAGTGGCATCCTCAAGTTTTTAGCCAGAGGGCCTAGTGCCCACCGAAGGGTCTCATAATACCTAGGAGAGTTTTGCTCTTTGGTGATGAGGTATTTATCCACAACTTCGCTGAGGGTGGCGTGCTCGAGGTGGGATTCATCTTTCATTCCCATCACAAATGAGTCAACTGCCTGGAGTAGGGTTGCGCCCCCTCCTTTCTCCCGCAGTAGCTGCTCACAATATTGCCAGTTGAATATCTGATCTTCGGTTACCGAGAGTCGATTGGCTGCATGCTCCTTATCGTATGCGACTTCTTCAGCAAGTGCTCTCGCTCGGGTTGGGTCATTACGCCTGACTCGTTTTATTTCTTTTCCAATTTTGTACCTTACCTCATAAACATCTCTGCCTCTCGATTGGGTTTTATAGACTGTTGCGTGGAATGGTTTTTTTCCAATAACAATAGGGTAGGTAGTTTTTTTCCGCATGGTTTCTTAATTTCGGTGTGACGATGTGTGACGATTTTGGCCGCATAATTGCCATTTATCATAGTATGATATATGACCAGATACGTCAATGTAATATTATACGTGTAGTTGTAACTTACTATTAATAAGTGAGTTACAAATGCTGCAGCTTTTTTGCAGCTGGCGACCCGTACGGGACTCGAATACATCCAGATCTTATATATAATGGGCCCTGCAGCTTTACAAGGGTTACTTGCAGGAAAGTAATCGTCTTTTATTTAAGCCTATTAGGTAGTTGCATTTTCAATACATATGCGGGTATACTATAACGTGCCCATTGAAAAATACGGCTTGCGGTTTCCAGACGGAACTTTGCCAGAGACAATTGAGCTTTTCGCATACCGCCAAGGCCGCAGCGTTTCTCAGGGAGGGCTAGGCAAGTTCGGCCATCTCAAGCAAGCAATTGACCTAATATGGAACTCAGGTAACTCATCGCGAGAATTTATTTGGTCTCCCGAAGCCGAGGAGATATTGAGAGCGTTCAGCGAGGAGGATTATGTTGCTGTTGCCGGTAGCGCCTCATCCGGTAAAAGCGATGCCTCTGCGGTGTGGGCTCTGTGTGAATTTTTCTCCGGGCCTGCAGATACCCTGGTATTAGTTACCTCAACTACTCTGCGAGAGGCGAGGAGGCGAATATTCAAATCCATTTCGGAACTTTACTTTGCTTTGCCCAAAGGCAAGTTCCCTGGAAAAATGGTGGACTCCCTTGGCCAGTTGAAGGGACTCGATGCCCAAGGTAACTTCAGTGCCGCGACCGGTATCGTATTGGTGCCAGCCGAGAAAAAGAAGGAGCGTGAGGCAATCGGTAAGCTCGCTGGGATAAAACAGGCCCGTGTACGCCTCGTCGCCGACGAACTCCCCGAATTGTCAGAAGCCGTGGTCACTACGGCATACTCTAACCTGTCATCTAACCCCGACTTTAAAATGGTTGGTCTCGGCAACCCCGCGTCCCACTTCGATGCCTTTGGTGTCTTCGCTAAACCGAAGGCTGGGTGGGATTCTGTAACAGAAGGGGACTTTTCATGGGAAACTTCACGGGGAATTTGCATTCGCCTCGACGGCACTAAGTCTGAGAACTACATCCAGCGTAAGCAGATTTATCCCTGGATGTATAGCTATGATAAAATCGAACAGCTACGGGAAGACTATGGGGAGGACTCTGCATTTTTCTACAGAATGGTTAGGGGGTTCTGGGCACCCGAAGGTTCGGCTAATGGTATATATTCCGAGTCAGATCTGGTGAAAGGGAGTGTGACCCGAAAAGCCCGCTTTGATTCAGAGCCCACGGTGGTGGCCGCCTTGGATCCAGCCTTTACTCACGGCGGTGACCGATCAATTCTTTACTTCGGGCGGCTTGGTGATGAGGCTGGCGTCCGAATTCTAGAACTAGATGGGTATGTTTCAATCAAAGAGGACATCAACAACACAGCAATTCCGAGGACTCATCAGGTGGCTAGAGAAGTGAAGAGGGAGTGTGTTAATAGAGGAGTCCTTCCCCAGAACATGGCGGTCGATGAAACTGGGGCGGGGGGTCCCTTCGCTGATGTCTTAGCTATGGAGTGGTCAGACAGGTTCCTGAGAGTAAACTTCGCCGGTAAAGCCTCCAGCATGAAGGTTTCAGCTAGTGATAAAACTAAAGGCTATGACCGTTATTCCAATCGGGTTTCAGAGTTGTGGTTCGCCGGTAAAGAACTGTTACGTTCTTCTCAGCTCAGAAACATCCAAGATGATCTAGCTAAAGAAATGGTTGCCAGAGAGTTCTCAACACTATCTGGAGGCAAGGTTAAAGTAGAGTCCAAAATAGATTACAAGGCAAGAATGGGACGATCCCCGGATCTTGCGGACGCCGCCTTTATTCTAACTGATCTGTGCAGGCAACGTCACGGTTTAGTCGGTGGAGAGCGGTTTGAAGCGAGCCAGGATAGGCAGGCTGTTTGGAATGCGAAGATGAAGAAGTTAGATATCTTGGCTGATTCCGACCGGAATCTACTTAACTATTGATTTTGATAATACGCGATCATATGCTACCATAGAATTAAAACTAATGTCTGACGGTATTTCTGAGCTTACTGACCTTCCGCTGGTCAACCTCAATAAAGATGATGGCAACCCGCCGAAGTCTCGGTTGAAGGACGTGAAGTCTGCGACTTCTCTACTTTCCTCACTTCGGGAAGCCGACAAGAACAGCAGTGTCAATCGCGCTCGCGTGCAGGCAATGTTCGATGGCACTCCTCCATATGATGAGGCGAAGCTTAGGGAAACGGGACAATCATTCCGAGTGAACCTCAATTTTGGCGAGGCCGAGGCCATGCTAGAAAATGCGATGTCTGCATACGTGGACCTTGTAAATTCCGTCCAGTCGCTACTCATGGTAGAGACCACCTACGGTGATGCCAAACAACGCCACGAATCTGGAAAGATCCTCTCGGAGGAGCTATCTCGAATGATCCGAAAATGGCCAGACTTCAATTTTACTTTTTTAAATCTCTGTCACCACTTTGTAACCCACGGAGTGGGTATAAATTACTTCCAAGATGAAGTTGACTGGCGGTGGAGATCAACTGGTTTGGGAGACGTTTTAGTCCCAAGGGGAACCCTGGCTTCAGAAGGCCGCATCGAAGTGGCGGTTATCTGCAGAGAGATGCTGGTCACTGAACTATTTAGATTCATAGAGGATGAAGGGGCCGCCAAAGCGCGGGGGTGGAACGTAGAGGAAACCAGAAAGGCTATATTAAAAGCATCGACTAGAATGTCCTCGGACTACTCGGATAGCTGGGAGAGGCTGCAGACTGAACTCAAAAACAATGATCTATACGCTGGTGGCAAATCAGCTAAGGTTCGCGTAGCACACTTTTTTATTAAAGAGTTCGACGGTTCCGTATCCCACGTCATCTCTTTGGAGGATGGCTCCAACGAGGAGTTCCTGATGAAGGCACCTAGCAGGTATGAATCTGTCTCGCAGGTCTTTACCTTCTTCCCATACGGGCTGGGAACCAACGCCACATATCATGGTATCAGAGGGTTGGGTTATAAAATCTTCCCACATATTCAAGTTAGCAATCGGTTGCGTTCCCAAGTGGTAGACGCTGCTATGCTAGCGAGCGGAGTGATGCTCCAACCAGAGGATGAGAATGCTATGGAGAATCTTGGGTTCCAGTCTTTTGGACCCTTTTCGTTGATTCCTCCAGGCATAAATATTCAACAGAGGAATGTTCCCAACCTGAGTAACTCAGTCATGCCGGTCATTGGAGACCTTTCCCAGCAGATGAATAATCGTGCGGGTCAATATTCTACTCAGTCTGTATTTTCAGGTTCCTCGGACAAGACGCGGTTTGAGATTGCTGCACACCTGGAGGCAGCAAGCAAGCTTACCGTCACTAGCTTAAATCTTTTTTATGAGCCTTGGGACCGACACCTTAAAGAGGTCGTTCGACGCTGCGTATTAGGAGTGCAGAGCGAGGTGAGAGAACCGGCCCTCGAGGAGTTTGTTGTCCGGGTCTTCCAGCGCGGAGTCCCTATAGAAGCGATCCTTGGTATTGATGTTGAGAGGACACGAGCCAATCGTGCTGTCGGCGGGGGTAGCCAGGCCAGGAGAACAGTTTCCCTTCAGCAGCTAAACGAGCTGGTTGGTTCCTTTGACGAAGAAGGCCGTCACAAGCTATTCCGAGATCAGGTCGCATCCATTGTGGGGCACGACCAGGTAGATCGTTACATACCATCCAAGCAAGATATGCGTCAGCCAGAGGCCGCTAAAGTAGCCGAGCTTGAGAACTTCCGCCTTACCGAGGGCAACGCGGTATCAGTATTCGTCAATGAGGAGCACGTCGTTCACCTAGATATACACCTGCCATTTATTGAAAGTATTTTTTCCGCTGTCGAGCAGGGTAAAATGCTACTGGAAGAGGCAACACCCCAAGTCATGCAGGTGTTTGAGCATTCCGTAGAGCACCTACAGAACATACAAGCAGACCCTTTCATTCAAGGGAGAGTGGCTGGTTACAACCAGCGGCTGCAGCGCCTGTCCGAGCTTATAGTAAACGGCCAGAAGCGGCTCGAGAAGTTAAGTCGCGAAGCCGCCGAAGAAGGGGGCACAGAACAGCCCATGGCCCCTCAGGCCGATCCGACCATGTCAAATAAAATTCAGGAGCATCAGATTCGTTTGCGGATGGATCTAGAGAAGCACCAGCAAAAGCTAATGCTCAACCTCCAAGAGGCCGAGCAAAAACGTCAGCTAGCAGATGCCAAAGCAGCCATGGAGCTGCAGACCCTACTGAAGAGGTGATATGAAATACATACCGAAGGACCGGTTAACTGAATGGAAAAACAAAGCCCACCTCAGAGATATGTGGGCAGCCTTTTTAGAAGAAGAGGCTTGTGTTGAGGGCTTAAAACTCTTGGAAGAGTACAACAAGCCCTTGCTAATTTTAAATGAAAATCCCTACCAGACCGCCCAGCGGCAGGCCTATCAGGCCGGTTACGAGGCTTGCTTGGCCCGACTGCGGAGGCTTCCACAACTGCACGGGTTCGCTCAGCGAGAAACAGATGTAACCGAGTGGGATGTCACAGCGGGTCAGGAGACCCCCGCTATGCCAGAGGTGAAGGGTCCCTTCACTAACCTTCCCAAGCTTTAATTTTAACTATGAGCATTGAAGCCCTAGAAGAGAATCCAGTTTTGGAACCTGCGGAATCCGCAGTCGAGCCTCAACAGGATGCAATGATGGAGGACTCCACGGAAGTGAGCAGTCCTGTAAATGAAACCCCCAGTGAGACCCCCCTTGAGAGTGCTACCACGGAAATGTTATCGCCCGAGGAGGAAACAGGTTCAGACTTCTTGTCAGCTGTTTTTGAGGACACACCTGAGCTGGAAGATCCTAAATCCGAGGAGGGTTCCGAGGAGCCGACCGAGGACCAAAAGGTTATTTCCGAGTCTTCGGATTACGCTAAGGAGGAAGACCTTCCAGACACCTGGGACCCAAAGTCAAAGACAAAGTGGGGGGAGCTTAGGCGCGAGCTTTATGAAGAGCGGGACAAGGTCCAGAAACTCGAATCTGAGTTAAAAGAGAAGACTTCTGTGAGCGCTGCTGAAGAGCTGTCGAGACAGCTAGAGGAAGCGTCCGATAAGATCTCTAAGTATGAAGAATCGCTTGCGGTAGTTAGGGTCGAGCGTTCTCCCGAGTATGAGGAGGTAGTTACTAAACCCCTCGATGCTATCATGCAGGCCACCAAAAACCTGGCCGATCGACACGAGTTGCGAGCCCAGGAATTTTTCGATGTTTATGCTGACTTCGAGGACCCTTCTTACAGCGATAGGCTAAGCAATCTCGTAAGAGACATGTCAGAGCCAGATAGGATTCGAGCCTATAGAATGGCCGAAGACAGCCAGACGATTTTTAAGAAGTCTGAGGACCTTCAGAGAAACGCCTCTAAAGCTTTGGCAGAAGTGGAAGCACGAGAAGCCCGAGCTTGGGAAGAAACTTCTCAGAAGGATGCCCTTGCGATGAGGAACTCAGTCGAAAAGGTTTTTGAGGCAATCTCTCCAAGGCTCCCTGATTTGGGTGAGTCAATTGATATGAATGAGATGAGGCTATCCGCCCAAGAGAGTGGCCCGATTTCCCAATACTCTAGTGACCAGCAAGCCTATAGCGTTGTCGCTGGAACCTTATTGCCCAAACTTGTTAAAACAATTCAAGCAGATCAGGCTGAGTTGTCGAAACTTCGTGGGGAGTTGAAGTCTCTAAAGAAAGCTTCACCAACTATTGACCCCCAAGGTGTAACGCCAAACAGGGCCCAAGATGGCAATGCAGGTTTCTTGGAGTCCTTATTCACTTCTTAATGGTGTAATTTGAAATGCCTGCCAAGAAAACAGCTAAGAAGAAAGATGCCTGCTACAGCAAGGTTAAGGGTAGATATAAAGTTTTTCCTAGTGCCTATGCTAGTGGAGCTATAGCTAAGTGCCGAAAAGTTGGCGCTAAAAACTGGGGGACAGGCCGTGCCAAAGCCAAGAAAAAGTAAAGAAGGAAAAGAGCCGTCGTAGAGAGAATGAAAACGAGCGCGACTTATTTGACCCCAAAGACTGAATGGTTATGAAAAAAGCTACGAAAAAAGCTACGAAAAAACAACTGACTGATCGTCAAAAGCAAACTCTCAAACGCCACAGTGTACATCACACGGCCAAACACATGGCCGAAATGAGAAGTATGATGCAGGGAGGCAAAACATTTACCGCTGCCCACAAAGCGGCAATGAAAAAAGTCGGACGATAATGCCTTCAAAAAGTAAAGAAGGCGCTGCCCTTAAGAGATGGTTCAAGGAGGAGTGGACCGATGTCCGCACGGGCAAGCCCTGTGGAAGGAAGAAGGGCGAGAAGCGCGGAACTCCCTATTGTAGGCCGAAGAAACGCGTTTCTTCAAAGACGCCGAAGACGGTCAGTGAGCTTTCTCCTGCGGAAAAGCGCAGCAGAATAAACCAAAAGAAACGCCTAGGCCAGCCACCCGGCAAGCCAAGGCGAGTTAAACCAGTAAAACGGAGGAAATAGCCATGTCACCAGGAAAAGGAAAATACGGTTATACGAAGCCCCCCAAGAAGAAGACCGCGATGAAAAAAGCAGCTTCAAAATCTAAAAAGGGAGCCAAGAAAAAATGATGCGTCGTAAGTGATTCATCAAATCCCCCTCTGGGTTTATTATCTAGAGGGGGTTTTTCTTAATAATTAGGTTGACCTGACCATAAGTAAAAGTAATATTACATTGGGTAGTGGATCCCATAAGCCACCGTTTTAACAGCGCATAATGCCTTTTTTGAGGACCCTCCGGGCGCAGGAGACTGTAATATTCCGTTTATCATATGTGAATATATGATCATTCGGTCAACCTTATTTAATTCAATACCCTAAGGAGGGGTTTTTTTTAACAATGGCAACTCAAACAATCGGTGGGCATGACCTTACCCACCAACTAATTGAAGAAGAGGGAAGAATTTCCCAAGATATCTACCGCCGCACTATCGATAGTTCGGTTTGGCTTAAGCTCGTTCGCCAGACTTCCTGGCCAGACGAGATGGGGGACACCCTGTCTGTTCTGACATATGAGCGTACGCTCCCATCGTCGGACAATACTTGGAACGCTATTACCAGTGATTCTAATAAGTATGCTATCCCGGATGCGGTTGAAGTCCCAGTAGCTCAGTCTGCTCGTACTTTCGGCCTCGAGCACACCGCTGTGTTCTCGGATCCAATCGTTGTGAACGACCTTCGCATGAGCTTCCGGTTCAAGGAGCAGCTTAAGAATATCTACGAAAACCTCGTGGATAACGTGAGCTACATCTGGAAGAACCGTTATCGTGATCAGTATGAGGCTACCGCCGAGCACAAGATGGTTGCATACCTCACTGCGTCAAACCAAGCTCTGGTTGAAAGCAAAAGTGCTATGCCTGTCCAGGACGGTGATTCTGGCGAACTGGTGGCTGCCAAGATTGGCCGTCTCACCCAAGGTGTTTTGAATCGTGTTTACCAAGGTCTTATTCAAGACGGTGGTGGCATGGGTGCCATGGGTAACGAGTCTGGTAGGCCTATCTTTACGCTGATCACATCTGCTGAGACCTCTGAGAACCTTATGACTCAGGAAGATGTTAAGACTCGTGAGTCATTCTTGTATAATAACTCTCGCGTTTCAGAGCTTCTGGCTCCTCTTGGCGTTGAGCGTTCCTTCAAGGGTTTCTACCACGTCATCGATCCGTTTCCAAAGCGTTACACCTTCACTGAGGGAACTCCTGGATCGTGGACCGAAGTGTCTGCCTATATCGAGGACACTAGCAGCTATGCTGAGAAGCAAGGTTCGCAGAACCGGAACATCGTAAATCCTGCTTGGCAAGTTGCTGAGTTCGAAGATTCCTATGTCTTCCACACGGAAGTGTTTGAGTCTTTGATCCCAAGCCCCGTTACCTCTGCTGGATCTGGTACTACCTTTGATCCTATTAGTTATCGAGGTGATTTCCGCTTCCTCAACATTAAGGACCTTTCCACAAACCCTGACGGGTCCTGGGGTAAGTTCCGAGGTGTTTTGGCAAACGGAGCCAAGCCTTGCCATCCTGAATTCGGTTACGTTATTCGTCACCGTCGTGTGGATGCAAACTTCAGCATGCTTGATGCTAGTGGATCAGCGATCACCTATTCCTAATAGTTGATCCTACTCCATAATAATTAATCGAGTGGGGTCATTCCATATTTGGAGTGGCCCCACTTATTTTTTCTATGAGGACTGCTTCTTTAGGAGAGCTAACATTAAGAAAAGAGCATAGATTCGCGCTGAGCATAGCTTGGCCCGACACCTATTCCCTCTCTTCTAAGGTAGCAGTCTTTAGATTAAAAGCTGCCCCCTCAGGCGGAGTGCTATTCTCAACCGATTCTAGCACTGGGAGCATAACCTTCGACTCTCAGAACCTAGTTCTGGGGTTGGAACCAACCGACCTATCCGAGGACGGCACCACCACACTCTCCGCTGTAACCGATATTTATCAGCGGTTAGACTTTTCACTATCCATTGGAGACGCAGGGCAAGCTCCTGAGTATGGCTTCCACGGCGACTTAATAGTTGCGGAGGCTTTTGGGAGTGATTCTGAGAAGTATCTTGAGGAGCCCATTACAGTGCAGCTGGGGGACACTTCGGTATCCATTACACTATCCGGAGTTGGGTCTCGAGGGGATGCGGCAACAATCGCTGTCGGCACAGTCTCCTCGGTAGCCAGTGGGGAGTCTGCCACTGTGACTAATTCTGGCACGTCTCAGGCAGCTGTTTTTGATTTTGAAATTCCACAGGGCGCAACAGGCCCAGCAGGGGCAGACTCAACCGTGGCTGGGCCACAAGGCCCTCAAGGCGCAACAGGCGCAGACTCAACTGTGGCAGGACCAGTAGGCCCAGCAGGGGCAGACTCAACCGTGGCTGGGCGACAAGGCCCACAGGGAATACAGGGAATACAGGGAATACAGGGAAATACAGGACCAGCACAATACGCTACCTCAGTTGAGGTGCTTAATTCATCGAGCGGAATTAAGGACTTTTATGATAGCGTTGGTCCAGGCAGCAGTATCGCTACCTCACTTTTTGTCGCGCCTGTCGATGTCACCGTCAAAAAAGTCAGCGTTTCGTATCTAACAAATGACAATACCGGATCGTCCTACGATGAGATCGAACTCGATTTCGGGACTATTAACCTTGAGGATGGCACCATTTCAGACGATGGATTTTCGGTCAATTGGTCACCCGAATCAAACACTGGTGTGTCGTCAACGAATTTGACCGAGAATGTTTCTCAGGGCTCAGTTTTTGGAGTTGGCTTCCTTAATGAAAACCAAACATCTCTAGCAGGTGACTCATATAATGGTTTAGTCATCACACTTATTTTTGAGGATGATGACGCCTAGCGTCCAGGTCACCTACCATCCTAATGCTGCTTGTCAGAGGGTGAGAAAAAAACTCTTGGGTGATGCTAAGGTTGAGCCCCGTAAACTAGTAGAGCAGAGGCTTACCTATGGTCAGCTATCGCGGGATTTGCCTATTCGACCACTCAGCCTCGGCGGGTGTAGCGAGGTCACGCTCCTGAGGCACAGGCCTGGGCTTGGTGACATGGTCTCTCTGATGGGCGCTATTGATCGTTTCAAAGAACAGCATCCCGGCGTAGCCATCACGTTACTTGGTGAGCACCCCATTCTATCCATTGCTGAAAACCACCCAAGCATTGATCGTGTGATTTCAGATAAAGGGGAGCTAAATTTAAAATCACAGTTTGTTGATCTCTCCAATCCCGGCCCGTGTGCGGTGCTAGAAGGGTATTTCCGCTCACCGGAACCGGCTAACCGGTCGCTTCTGTTTGCGGCAGCCCTTGGGTTGCAAAAAACAAATACACCGCAGGTCTTCATAACTGAGGAGGAGCGCGAGTGGGCAAGACAGTGGTTCGCAGAGCGAGGTCTAGAAAAGCCGGTTGGCGTTGTTTATCAAACCGCTTCTCGCATCAAAAATTTTCTTAACCTGCCTGAGCTGTTTACGCGGGTTCAGTGGGATTTCGACGCCTACCTCATAGAACATGAGGAGGTTGGAGCAGCGGAGCCCACCACTCAGGGTTTAACCATACGCGAGCAAGCGGCTCTCATAGGTGAGAGTAAAGCTGTCATAAGTCCGGACACTGGTTGGTTGCATGTAGCGGGATCGCTGGGGATTCCTTTGATTGGTCTGTTCGGAAGTTATCCTGCACAGCAGACGATGAGCATCTATCAAGTTCCCACCCTGCCGGTGGTCGGATATTGCCCCTTGGGCCAACAGCCTTGCAGGGGCAGGGTCCCCTGCTCGATTGAAGAGGGGTTCGAGCACCCTCCGTGTTTATCTCAAACTGTAGGAGAGGTGTTCCCTCAAATTAAATCCTTTTTGAATAGGTATGCCGCATAACTACTCTAACCCTAGGTCTGATTTTCCTGTGTCCGTCGAGTCGCCGGGCCACGAATGTTTGTGGCTTTTACACATTCCAGGCAACGCTGGTGGTAGCATTAGAAAAGTGATGGGCCAGTTTGGAGGGAACCACAGATCGTTCCACCATCACACGGCAAGCAAAATGCTCCAAGTATTTGAGTCCGCTCGTAGCAAGCAGCTTTTTGCTATCATCAGAGATCCAGTTGATCGTGCCCTGAAGGCTTGGGCTTGGTGCTCAAAGTCAAAAACTTGGGGGCCTTTGGTTTCAGATGAGGAGGCGTCTGTGTACTCGACGTTATTCGGGGCCAGTGACCCATCTTTATTTTTCGAGTCAGTCGATTTTAATGCGCTCACAAAGGTCTGCCATCACTTCACTCCGCAGGTTGATTATCTTGACGCCCCTAACGTAGAGTTAATTAGTTTCGAAGATCTGCAAGAGGGGCTGGACCGGTTGGTAGACCAGTATGGTGGCAGCAGAGTAATGCTTCCCACTAAGCCAGAGCATGCCTCGGGGCGGCCTAGCTCCGACTCTCTAAGCCCGCTAGCTAAGTCTAGGATCCTCGATTTTTATTCGAGGGATTCAGACCTCCATAGAGAAATATTTCGTACCTTTTTAACCGCTCGTGAATATGCGAGCATATGACAAACAACAAAACAACAAAACAACAAAACAACAACTGATATTATGAACAAAGAATCTATTCTGGGTGTCGTACGTCACCTTCTCACATTTTCGGGTGGGCTTTTGGTGACGAAGGGCATTGGCCTTGATGAACAAATGATGCTCGAAGCAGTGGGAAGTATTATCACACTCATCGGTATCGTCTGGTCTGTCCGTCAGAAGAAAAAGCCGATCGAGGGTTGATATATGACTTTGATCAAAGCTTTGGCGGCGGCGTTAAACGCGCTCGCCGCCTTTCTGAAGTACGTCTACCCAGTCAAACAGCTTAGAGAAATCCACAAGGACATTGACAACTATGAAGATCAGATTATGGAGCTTGGCCATATTGGTAATGCTCACTCCAAGCTGCAGCTGGAAGTCCTCCACAAAAGGAAGACTAGAACTGAACGACTCCTCTCTGTATTCACCTCCGACGGTGACTACCCTCCCAGGTGAGGTGTATCGATTTAAAGAGGGCAAGTTGGTCGGACGGGGGGAGCGCTTTCACTCACACGCCTCATATATGAGAGCGCTAATAATCGGCAAGTGAAGTCCTAGTTTCATTGGTTATGGGTAGACTAAACGAACAAAACGAGGCTGCAGTTTGGACTGAGGTTTGGAGATTGAACAACGGTCACTACGGTGAGATAGGGGAGGGTAACCGTAACCGCCTTCTATCTGTTTTCTATAGTTTACTGGACTATCCCGAGGGGGAGAGTCCTGGCACTCCGGTTCCTATTAAAGCCCTTTCCAGAGAGGCTTCCCGTCCATTCCTTTCGGCAAACTCTATCGAAGGTTATGAGCCCCCTGAGTGGCTTGTAAGAGGAAGCGACTTCCCAATTGTGGGCCGAAGGTTTTCAGCCTCGGAGTTTGTTGAGTATTTAGGATCTGAGGACCTAGACAGTATGGAGTGGGAGCCCACTGGTATAACTGTTCATCATACCGCTTACCCCTACCTCGAGATGAGGCCAGAGGGCTTTACCGAGGCCCACATGAAAAACCTCCGGTCTTATTATAAAAACACTAGGGGATGGCGTTCAGGCCCCCATCTTTTCACTGATGACCACGGTATTTGGGTTCTCACTCCACTCACTAAGCGGGGGGTGCATGCTTCTTCTTTTAACGCTTCGAGGATAGGTATTGAAATGTTGGGAGACTTTGACCACAAAGATGATCCCGACAGCGGGAGAGGGAAGGCCTGCACTGATTTTGCTAAGTTTGCCGCTGCGGCTTTGATGAAGCACATTCCAATATCGACGGGAAAACTTAATTTCCACAGGCACGATCCCCTAACATCAAAGTCTTGCCCCGGTAAAAAGGTCGATTTTCGCCTCTTTGAGGAGGATGTAATCTCGATTTATGATACAATATAATATGCGGAAATATGATACCAAGCCAACAAAAGCCATTTAACTTAATCGGAGAGTTTCTAGAGGCACTCCATCAGGGAACTCCGACTCAGGACAAGGCCCTAGCGGGACTATCCTCAGTGTTGTCTGTAGCCCTAACGCTTTCAGATATCGCTACTTTCATTGGTGCAATTGTAGGGCTAGCCACGTTTTTTCATATTTTAATTAGGATCAAGATAGCTCTAGTCGATTTAAAAATTAGGAGGAAGGAGTCCCATAAAGATGGCAAAGATTAATCCAGCCCCAGGTCGGAATAGGATTCTGACTTTCGCCACTCCAAAAGTCGGGGACCTCATCTTCTATGAGACCCACGACATCACCCTCCCCGAGTACAGTGAGCCCAAGGAGTATGGCCAGCCTTATCCCGGCGGCAATTATCCAGACCACGTATTGGTATTTATTTCTCCTCACGGTGATGGTAACGGGCATTGGTCCCGTTGGTATTATGCGGCGAAACGGGATAGTCAGGATGACTATAACTTTGAGTTAGACGGAGACACCCGCCTTGTTCGAACTTACATAGTTCCCCGGAAAGAATATTTAGAGGGTGGTTACGTAGAGCCTGCTTACGGGTCTGCTGACTCTTCTTTTTCTGAGTTTAAATATGGCAGCCAGGACGTTAAGCGTATCGGTCAAAAAGAGCTGGATTCATACTTTGTTGTCATTAGACAAAATTTTCTTAACGACTCTATTACTCAGTCAATTAGCGAATCAGGTTCTAGTAGGGGGGAGACCTCCTCTGAAACCTCTGTGGGAACCACAGCAGCAGCCTCGGCTGTATCCCCTGGAATTGTTCTGCAGAGGAGAAGCAACCTTACCGCAGAGGAGCTTTGGCAGAACACCGAAGAAGTATTAGATCTTAGGGAGGGCGTGAACCAAACCTCGGTTGACTACAAGCCTGGTTTGAAGACCACAAGAACTTCGGAACTGTCCTCCACTGAGCCCTATGAGGCAGGGGACGATACATCATTTGCAAAAGACCTCGTCACAACAGATGTGAATAATGCTGATGCTGTGTGGAAAGCCAATCGAGAGGCGCGAGTGTCAGATCCTTCAACGGGAGAAGAAACGACTACGCAGTTGGGCGGCGGCATGGTCTCTGTTGACCTTGGTATGGTCGATGAGTCCGCCTCTGCTGACCAGGGCCTTTACGTGTTGTCCTCCCAGGTTAGTCCTATTGGTAAAGGAGACGCTCTAAAGAGAACCAGAACAATTGATTCTTTTCCTACGCTCACTGAGGAAGTCTACGATGAGTCTGTGGGTCAATTTGTGAAGGTTACAAAAGATGTTATCGCTGCCGGTTCAGAGTCGGGCTCTGCAACACCAGGAAATATAACCGAGATCAAGCCTGTTGATAAGTGGAGGTCCATAAAGATTAACACTCAATATGTTACCTCTCCGGTGGGGTATACTGAGACCTTTCCTATCGTTGATACTTATCAGTACCCGCCGGTTCTTAACAGTGCGGAGTTTCAATTCGTTTATGCTTATGCTCATTCGAATGGCAGGACCGACTACGCGGAGGATATGGCTCTTATATATGACTTGAGCGAGTCCTATTCCACGGCCGTCGAAGGGAAGGTTTTGCGAATCACAACGGATGATCCGGAGACGGTGGCTGACACTTATAGACAAGAGGTTAAAACACAGTTATCGAGTCACACCATATCCTATATGGCGGCTTGGTTTTGGGTTAGCAACATTCCCACTGAGGCTATTGCTAAGGCTAATTTAAGGACCTTCCAGACCCCAATGGCTGTGATCCCCAATGCTATTACTTTGGTTGCCCCGAATCCTGCTGCGGCACTTATTTCAATTGACCGTAAGCAAACCAGCACTCTACCAGCCGGGGGCACTGTGCCCTCTGGTTGGACAACTGTAGACATACAGACCTCCAGAGCAAAACTCGGGTTGTTTACGGTTTCCGTTAAGCAGTTGAACCTGTAATGCAAAAAGATAATAGACCTGGTTTTCCTGGATTGGAAAGCGCTGAGGAGTTCCGTCAGAGCGGAGGGCTTCTAGGTGCGGCTGAGAAAGGTAATGCCGAAGCAGAAGGTGAGGAGGTGGCCCCTGCTGATGAGCCGCCAGGCCAACTCGACGGGGATGAGGAGAGTCCCCAAAGAACCTCCAGGGGAGAGCAGGTAGAGAATGCGCCCCCACTAAGCTCCGGACGTGCCCGTGCGGCAGAGAGGGCCCGAATTCGGGAAGAGACGCGAGAGGTCCGAAAGGAGCAGGCGAGGGCTAACCAACAGGCCCTAGCGGAGCAGAACCGACAGTCAGGCCTCGACGATGTTCAGTTTAATAACCTAGATGATAACGAAGTTTTCAAGGCTTTACTGGATGCTGAGCCTGGCGCTTTAGTTACGGAAGGGGCTAGACTCACCGGTAACTCGATACAAAGAGCTTATGTACCTACTCCCACGGCCCCACCTGTGGGATCAGGCAAGCAAGATGGAGGTGGAGGTAAGGCTGGCCCCGCCCTCCCATACTCGCTTTCTCCTAGCGGTAGCGATGTTTTAGTAACCTATGGTTATGTCAAGGCTAGGAATGAAGATATCAGCTATGAAAGGACTGCAACCGACATGGACATTACTGATGGTTTCACGGTTTCTTCACCATCAAACGATGATTGGATAAGCCTAAAAGTAGAAGTTGAGTATCCGAATGTGGCAATGGAGCTAACGATTGATGTCACTAATGGCTCTTCTCCACCCACTGATGTGGCACCGGTCAGTGGGGGATCAAGTGGTTATTACTATCTCCCTCTCGGTCAGGTTTCTATATCAGGAAGTGACCTCACGACAACCAGCCTCGCGAGTTCAAGTTTTCTTTTCGACATCGCTTGTGATGGTATGGCTGTCTGGGGAAGACTGTAATGAGTGTACCTGCCTCTGAGTATCGGTCTTCTGGGGGTCACCCTGCACTCCACGTTTTTCGGGGAAGTAACTGGCCCTGTGAGACCGACTTGATGTTAACCATGACGATTTCTTGGACCGAAGAAGACTCCAAGGATACCCATAGAAGATACTTCGGTAAGCTGTGGGCCAACGGGTTGCCCGTGGACATACCGGTGGAGACCTCCTCTGGGAGAGACACTTTGACCACCTACATAACTACTAGTACGATCACCACCGGCACTGTCCCAGTATACCAGGGTAACGCTTATATAGTTGGTTACCGCGATTTTAGCTCATGGAAGTGGGGTGAAGGGGATATTAATTTCATCGAGGGTCCAGATGGGCATGCCACTGATGTTTCTGGACAAGGAGATGAGTGGTGCAGCTCGGGCGCGATGAGGTTTCGGCACCTGAAGCTAGAAGCTGGCACCTACAGCCCAACTAACACAACCGCTGCCCAGACTACTGGCAGCTTCTTTAGCTTTGGACTTTGGGGGATTCAGGAAAGAGTCCCCAACTTTCCCGATTACTTTACAGCCCTCTCTGTAAATGGGTCTGCGGGTAACGAAGCTGCTGTTTTCCGAGACTGCAGTAGCTTCACGGGAGGCCTGCCTGATCCTGGAACCTTTACCACGAACACCACCGCCATATCCAATGCCCATACCAATTCTATCACAATAGATGACGGGGCTACTGTTTCGTGGGCTGCCACAAATGCCAGCGCCTCAGGTTGGCAGACTTGATATTCCAAATGCCTAACATCATTGCAGTAACAGGGAGCCCTCGGGGAGGAACTTCTCTTTCAATGCAGCTTTTTGCTCACTCACTCGGCGAAGGCAGGATTATATACAGTGAGCCCCAGGCCCAGCCCCGCAATATGCTCCCTCCCGAGGTTAAGGCCCTTCAAAGTTGGGTCGAGGTTCGAGATGGCTTCAGTGAAAAGAGGGATCTGAAGTCTGAGTTAAACCCCCGAGGCTTCTACGAGGGCTGGCCGTGCATGGGTATTCCTTGGAGTTTGGTTAACCATCAACGAATCAAGGAGGTAGAGTCGGAGTCGAGCAGGCGGGTAGCAAAGATTGTTGGGGAGGGGCTCCTTAAAACGAATCCAGAATACATAGAGTCTTTGGTAGTGGTCCTTCGACCACCTAGGTTTGTTGCTAATTCCCAGGAGAAGCTTGTCGGCCCAATAAACATAAGGGACAGAGACCAGGGCATGCACAATGTCAGAAGGGAAGCAAAAGTACATAACCCGGATTTTTGGCTTAGCCATATGGTGAGCATTGCCCGTTGGGTAAAAGACTTCCCTGGCGTTCCTGTCCATATTATTGAATATGAAAACCTACTCGATCCCGATAGGAGAGAGGATGAGCTTGGTAAACTACAGGCTTTTATCGGCGAGGGCGATTTTGTTGGTGGAGGATCCAAGGTGATTGACCCCTCTTTGCGGAGGTCCTCCCCCAGAGAGGGTAACACCCCAGGGGTTGAGAGTGATTTCGTATTTGCCGACAGTCTGTATCCTTTGCTACGCGATAAGGATTGGGCAGGGGTTTCCAAATCTGTTGGTGAGCACAACCGTAAAAAGCTGCAACAGGCTAGAAGAAGTAAACCCGATAACTATCTGTGCTACCGGGTAAACCTTCCGGTCCATAGGAAGACTTGCTTAGAATGTGTCAAAGGGGGGACAGTAATGAACAACCTCAAAAAACGGGCTGATGACACAGATGTTAACTGGAGAAAAGAGCCCTGTGTTTTCGAGTGTGCTCTACGTGTAGATGGAGCGGCTTATAAAACACCCGAGGACAGCATAAAGGGCAACTTTTGGGAAGTTAACTAAATCCTCTTCAAGTCATAATTGCGTTGAAAATACAGTAAATTCCCGTAATATTATACTCGCATATGGCAAACGAAAGGCCCATCACCGTAGCCGAAGGTAGAAACCTGCTTTGGCGCTATACGACCGCAGATCAAACCGACGCCGATGGCAGGTTTCTGTTCAGACTTAACCAAGCTGTCGAGCGCATCGTATCCTCCGGTGTTTGGGAGGGCGAAAAAGAATCGGTAAACCTTAGCAGCTACATTACAGACGAGGTCCTATCGTTGCCCTACACCTATGATACCATGATGGGGGTCCATGTGGGGGGCAGTCCGCGCACTATTTATTCAGAAGACATTGAGTTCTCTGTTAGTGGTCCCGGTGCAGTCGATCCAGGCGAGGGGGGAAACCGAGTTATTGATCTCGGCTTTGAGACAAACAGCTTAGGCCAATCTATTCGTAAATATAAGTTTTTGTCCTCTTCAGATGCCTCAGCTGAGGTTATCGGACGGTGCCGAAAACGCTTCCAGTATATGGTTAGTGACTCGGATCTGATCCCTATCGGAAACATAGGAGCGCTCAAGAACGCTATTTTGTGCATCCACTTTGAGGACGAGGGAGACACCGACCGTGCTGAGATCTATTGGCAACGTGCAATGAGGACGCTCAACGATGAGCGGACCCTGACCCACACTGGTGTCAACAAGCCTGCGCCTTTCCAGCCCTTCGTTACTGGAAGTAAACCCATTAGTATGTATTGATGAGAGCTGACCCTAACAAAATAGCGGCTAATCAAACCCTTAGCGACACGGAGTTCAACAAACGCCTTGCACAAAAGCGTAGACTTCGAGGTGATATCAATAGGCAAAACCGCTACGCCCGACGGGCCATGTTCAAGTTTCGCAATGATCCCTCTAGAATGCTCGCCGCACAGAGGCTTATGGAAAACGCTCGCATGATAGGGCAGCGCACTGGTCTGGAGACTACTGGAGGAATCCAAAGTTACGAGGCACTTAGAAACTCAGTGTTTAACGACATGTCCAGAGAGATCGATTTCTCCAACCAGGTGTTAGGAATGGCTGAGGATGAACCACAACCCACCCCTTCCCGGGCCCCCCGACAAGATCTTGATGACGATACTGTTGAGCAGGAACAGATCGACTCAACTGATGACCCTTATTTCCAGAGCCTGCGAACCCGAGCATTTTACGAACTATGATATCACCTTCATCTAGCCCTGCCGTAGCGGCATTTCCTAAAGCCAATTCATTTAGGAAGGCACTGCTCCCCTCCGAAAAGTCTGGCGACAACCCTGATCCTTTGGGCGACAAGCTTAAAAGCCTAAGGGAGTCCCTGGCTAAAGCCGAAAAAAAACAAATCCCAAAAAGAGTTCCTGACAACTTGTTAGTAACTCTGGATAGAGCCAAAGAGCTAGGAGACTATGAGGAAATCAAACGCCTCACAGTAGAGATTCGCGAAGCTCAGAAAGCTACTACGGTAGACTCGGAAAAAATAAAAGAACTTAAGAATAAAATTTCTGTTACTTCTCTTCAAATGGGTCTTGAAGATCCCTTCCCCTCCGAAAAGTCTGAGGATTCCGCCATGGCTAAGGGTGCTATATTGACGGCTGAGGAGCTGGGCTTTAAACTAAAAGAAGACACCGAGGCCGCATCCAGAAAGAGCGAGGAGAGGAGCAAAGGGATTGAAAGGGCCATTGATTCTAAAGGCGATTCGGGGGCCAGCCCTGAAGAGGATAAAGAGGATAAAGATTCCTCTACCGATACATCTTCTAAGGAGGGGGCAAACGATAACAGAGCAGAGCCCCGCCTTATGTCGAAGAGCGAAGCGGAAGCTCAGAAGATACTCAATGAGGAGGAAGCCAAGAAAGCTGCAGTCCGCGCTAGGATTCCTTACGAAACTATACCGATGGGCGGGGGTGCTGGCGCAGGGTTTCTTCGCACCCCTCGAGCAGTAATGGCTCAGGTCGCGATGCGTGGGGGGATGACGCCTCAGATGAAAGCTGCTGAGCAGTCTGCAGCTAACGCTTCCATCGCCGAAATCAATCGCCTGAGAGAGACCGACCCCGAAGCTGCAAGACAGATGCAGACTCTTTTCATGGGTAGGCGTCCCATAAACGACTTCAGGACCCCCGAGGGTACGGAAGTCGTAAGGACTACGGATAGGAAAAAGAAAACATCTGGTGGTGCTGAAGGCTCATCTGACGAGGAAGTTATGGTCAGCCAAAGCACTCGTATTCCCATCTCCAAAAAATACGGAGGAGGTTTTGCTTTTGGAGATACCGGAAAAGGCAGGGGCACGGGTCCTAAAGGTGGGCGCTTTTCTCAGTATGGAACAGGTGAAACTGAGTTCGGCGGACTTACTCGATCCCTCATGGATAACTCTTACAAGCCTGGCACCGGTATTGTCGATCGAGAAGCCATAAAAGGGTTTGGAAAGGGCACGACCGGTCTTGGGAAAATGATTGTTAACAATGATGTGACCGATGGCCAGATACGAGATCAAGCTCGAAGGGGTGAAGAGTTTGAAAAGCTCAAGAAGCAAGGTATGGCCGCCGACCTCGCTGCTAAGCAGAAGAAGGACGATGACGATGACGATGATGACGACGATGATAAAGGTTTAAATGCGGCGGCTAAGGTCAAGGGAAGAAAAGATCTAATGAATCGCACAATGGTTGCCTGATATGTCTATACTAGACTCAGCATCAAACGAAATGCTAGGTCCAGGGTTTGCTGGTAACTCTGGTACGGTTTTTAGCCCGGCGCTTACTATGGAGGGATCCTCTGTAGCAGAGCGCTACCGGCAAGCTTCCAACTACCTGCAGGATCAACAGGTCCTAGCAGCTGGCGCTCAAACCAACCTAAACATGGTTGAGAATATCAAAGCACAGGAGGCTTTGAGGGGTGAGGCAGATGCTCTTGGTAGGATTAAAAACGCAGACCCTTTATCTGTTGAGTTCGAGGATCTTGTTTTGGACCTAGCTCCAGCAGCAGCTTATTCAAAGCCTATAGCAAGAGCCTTGGATTTAAAGTCTAACCAAAAGAAAAGTTTTGAAGGGCTCCTTAATGGTATGGCCAACTCCCTAGGGGCTTCCGGTGTTAGTATTGAACAGTCTGATAAACTTTTGTCTACTGCCGAAGACTTACTGAGGTCTCGCAATTATAACGCATTCAGAACCCACGTTGGCAGAACCCTTGCCATGGCCAACCAGAGGGTTGAGAGAAATCGGATTAGAACACAATCTGAGGAGTATGCTAATAATGAGGTGTTAAAAGACTTTAGAGCCACACGAGATGAGCTTCGGACGCAGCTTGGGTCAGGAGTCTTTGAAGAGTTCTCTGAGTTTTTCGCGACCGGTCAGGGCACTGTAGCTAGTACAAATGCTGATGGAACCCCCAGCAGTAAAGAAGCTTTACCTTCTATAGTCGAAAAGGTAGCCAGTAATCAAATCCTCGCTGGCAGTAATTTACCTCGCCTCAGTCAGCTATCTAACTTTGTTCAAGGTGATTCTGTTAATACTACGGAAGTGGTGGATGCCGCCCGTAATCTTTCAGAGGATGCTTTTGTTTCGAAGTATCTGGATCAGGAAAAAGATGGCCTACTCACGGGCGAGTCGAGTGGCACTCAGGAGAAGGCTTTTCTCAAGTCTTTATGGGACTCTGTAAACACCATTTATAAATTTAGAGACACAGCACAAAGGGCTCGGGCTCTCAACACCCCTAGGCCAACTGCTTCCTCTAAGGGCGCACCCTCAGGCTCCGGAAGGGAAGCGATAGAGCAGTTCAATCGAATCCTTAGTGCTCGCAATACAGATTTATAAGAGATGGAAACGCTTACATTACCTTCGTGGGATGCAATAACGTCTGATCCCGCGTGGGGAACAGCGAATCAGGATGAGCAGAAACGTCTTTTTGACTCCTGGAGAGAAGTTGCAGAAGAGCAGTTCGATCTCGAAACTGCTAGCCCCGACAACCTTCGACAGTTCAATATCTTTAATGAGGTCCGTAGCCTCCAGCTAGACAGGGGTAACGGTAGCTCTCAGGAGGTTGATTTCGAAGCCTACAAGGTCCAAGCACCTACCTTCTTAGGGGGTCTAGAAAATACCCTCAGACGGAGGATGGGTTCTGCGAAAGCAGAGAGTGACTGGACCACTAGAACCAACGAAGGGAAGCTGGATGTAAACCCTTATCTTTCTCTCGCTGGTTATGATCGCTACAAGGATGAGATCCTTGCCACCGATGCTACGCGTCGGGAGAAGATTGAAGCACTTTCTGAGTTCAAGTATGCACAGGCGTTGGCTCAACAAGACCTTGGTGTTCAAGCTAGCTCCAAAACTATAAAGCTAAGTGACAGGATCTTGCCAGGAAAAGATGTCTTCAATGAAGACTCTGAGGATGGTGAGCTAGACGTTGAGGCAGCAAAAATGTTTTTGCGCCCACAAGATATTAAAGAGCTTAAAGACACCGGGTCATCCGTTCGCCTTTCAGATCCTGGAATTGTGGATGACGTGGCCTACCGTTTTCTTCGAGAGAGAGGCTTAACAAGCCTGGCTGAAGAAGCCCTCAATGGCAGTGAGTCTGTTAGGAACTCATTGAGAGATTCTTACATGGACTCTATCATGGAGCTTGGGGACACCTGGGCAAAAGATGAGTCAAAACCCGAGGGTCAGTTTAGAAAATTAACCAGCGGTGAGGTTGTTTTTAATCCTTCTTGGCTTACCACAGCTACAGATGAGGAGATCGATTTAGCCCTCGGCGCTGCGGAGGTTCCCGCTGGCGAAATAAAGCGTGCCAAAGCTGAGGCCCAGGGGTCCAGAGAGTCTTTTGCTGAAAACGCTGTTGCCGTGATGCTCAACGGATCAATTGATTCTGTAGCTGGTATGGTGGCCGAGGGGGTTGTGTTTCCCAGGTCCGCAGAGTTTCGGCAGTTCTACTATGCCAACAAAGACAAGTATGAAACCAACAGTGAGCTGCTAGGGGCATTCACTGAGGCGACTAAAAACCCCGGCCTCATAGGGGGAATGAAGCGTCTACTTGGAGCTAAGTCCCCCATAGGGGCTGCAGGCATCTTACTGGATATTTTTTCAGACGAGTTTAGCCCAGCAGAAACCACGGGTAACTTTTTGAGAAACCTGGAGGAGGGGGCTCTGCAGGGAGTCGGTACCTTTGGGCTGGGTCTATTTACCTTTTTGGGAGGAAGTCTCCCTGGGATGGACGGTGATGAGTCCATCGAAGCTGTCTCTCTACTCAGAAATAATATTCAGGAGCAAGACGAACTATTCGGGTCTGGGTCAAAGTGGGGAAGAATCCTAGGTCAAGAAGCGGGGATGCTTCTGCTGCCTGGCGCGGGGGCTGTAGCCGGATCCGCAATCCGTCGCGGAGTTGGTGCGGCAGCAGCGAAAAGCACTGCTCGTCGCGGAGTTGGTGCGGCAGCAGCGAAAAGCACTGCTGGCAGGACTAACTTCCTAGCGGTTAAAATACAAGAACATGCGGCAAGGAGGCTTGCATCCAGAATGGCCCTAACCAGCTCGGATGATTTAGCAAAGGCCGCTTCGAAATCTCTAGCGGGGAACATTTACTTTGGTCTTCAAGCTTCCAGATCTGCCGAGGCAACTTTTCAAGACGCCTATATTAACTACCGTGACGAGGCCATCTTAATGGGCATGTCCCCCGAGGAGGCTGAAGCGTCGGCGAAAAGCCGAGCCTACCCTGTTGCAATAGCCGATGGGATTAAGACAGGGATTATTATGAAGCTCATCCCTGGCGGAACTGAGGCTTTGTTCTCCGCTAACGCTCTTAGGGGTGTTACTTTTAAGCAGGCTAACGAAGCCCTTGGTAAAGGGTGGCTAACAAAAGTATCTAAAAACCCCCGAGCCCTTGCTGCCGCTACGGGTCAGCTGTTTAAACCCCTCTTCGCTTCATCTGGTAAAGAGGCCGTTGAGGAATTTACAGACGAACTTTTATCCGGTGTCCTTGCGATGGGGACCTACAATCCGGAGATGCAGCTATCGGAGGCCTTCGAGCACGCATTAACTGGAGCGCTCGCTGGAGGTATTCTTGGAAGTGCTGGAGCTATCAATAGTGAGGGGGCATCTATACAGCAAGCCGAGAGGTTCAAGGATAAGATATCTCAATACCTCAATGACACCGCAGTCGAGACTGCTTCCACCAGTCCGGAGACGGCTGCGAAGTTAGCCGACGCTGCTGAGGCTGTGGGTGAGCAGCCGGTTACTCCAGGCCAGATACCCCCTGCCGAAGGTAGGCCAGAAGCAGTTATTCAGACTGTAACTGGAGTTCTTCAAGCGGCAGAGCAGGCCGTAAGTGACGAAAATCTTACCCCAGGTCAGAAGAGAAAGAAGCTTGGAGAGGCCAGAAGTATTATTAACAGCCTTACAAATGGAGGTGCGGCTGAACTTGAGACGATAGACAACCTAATCAACAATATTCCAAAATCCACCGACGAGGTTTTGGGCGGTAAGCCCGGCTCTGGGAAGCC
>Ga0181389_1000063_pt1 | contig 36055 bp, 46 predicted proteins | sample 12SPOviralmetaG_FD_130121 | JGI IMG/M metagenome (GOLD analysis project Ga0181389, IMG submission 130121) | Marine viral communities from the oligotrophic San Pedro Time Series (SPOT) site, San Pedro Channel, CA, USA - 12 SPOT_SRF_2010-06-29 | ecosystem: Environmental > Aquatic > Marine > Strait...
ACATTGCATGTAGGTAATGTTTCTTGCGATCATCTAAACCAATTGTGCCACCGTTAATGCGTTTTGTAGCACCTACGATATCCATATTATCGCAATACTTATTTAAACCGTTACTATCCCAGAACCAACATGCTGAGTCTAGTGCGCCTTTCTTAGTGCGTACATAATCAGTTGCTTCGTCTGGTGTAATTTCCATTTCTTTAGCAAACTGTGTATAATTGTAACGTCCAGTTAACTGAAGAATGCCACCACCGCGAAACTTCCAGCCATCGCCGCTATCAGTATCGCCGTTGTCCATACGTGAAGCGTAAATGACGTTAGCAATTTTTTCTGGTTGTCTGTGATATTCATTAGCATCTCTATTTGCTCTTCTAAAATATTTAGGAAAAATTGTGTTTAGTGCTTTGGCGCTATAGTTTAAGTTTTCACTTAGTACTCTAAAGCCGCCGGACTCGTGTCCACACTGTGCTACAAACATTGCTACACGCTCTGCTGTGTTTACTTCCCATAACGGAAGTATTTCTAGCATTGCTTCGTACCAATCTTTCCAGTCATCTCTATGGATTAACTCTTCAGCCATCCACGGTTCGAAATCAAATTTAAAGTGTTCTTTAGCCATTATCTGTATCCTTTATTTGGCATGCCATACATCGACATTGCTCACATACTTTGATATTTATAGTTTGGTTATCACCGTCTTTATGATCTTTGAATAAACTTGTTCCACAATGTGATTCGTGTCCGCAATTTTGACAGTTATTCATTTAGATCCTTTTTAAGTGTAAATTATAACCTTCATTTGTTAGTACAACTGTATTACCAAATTTTGTAATGTTGTAGTCGCCTAGGTATTTTGTTAAGAAAATTACCTCAGCCATGTCAGTCATGTTAATTGATTCGTTTATTGTGATCTCTTTTCCAAAATCAGTTACATCAAATCTTAATGGATCAGCGTAAGTATTTTTTATAATAAGAGTATTGTCTATCATATCAACTGATTCAGCATAACTGTTAGAAAAGAAGTTTTTGTAATTTGTATATCTTGATTCTTTAATAGCTAAATCGTACGCAGTGTTATCAACAGGTATACTATTGGTTAAATTTTCTTCGTCTAAATTTAAACTTCTAAAGTTTTTATAATACCTAAATCTCATATCTGTATTGTTTGTTAATTTACTTACACCGTCGGCAATTTCTAAAACTTGTTCTGGAACTCTTTTACTACGTTCAATTTCTACAAAGACTTTATACATACCATCTGATTGTTCACCGCTTGATACGTCAGCATCAAGTACAAATGGATAACCTTTTTCTAAAAAGTTTTCTAAGTCTTTAGCAGGCTCTTCACCTAGTACACTAAATGCTAGTGTTACAATATCTGAGTCGTTTCCCATCTTACTTTTGTAAGAATCAATTTCAATAATATTATTTACTAACGAATCTAGATCGTTATTATGAAGCCCCATTATACTAAGTCCTCTGTACCAGCATCAGTGCCTGTTGCCGCAACATCAACTTCTGATTGTTGTACTTCGGCTGGTACTGTTGCTTCTCCACCTGGTTCAACTTCAAAGTCGGTCATAGCTTTCATTCCGCCATATATGTCAGCGATTAACTTTTTAGGCATCATAATTTCTACAATCCAAACAGGACTAGCATCTAATTTGCCTTTTTTCGTCATAGGACGAACATCGTCTGGTTTACGAATTTTACGTGGTTTAATTAGTTTATCTTTTTGATATGTAACTTTACAATCATAATCAAGTAAACGTTTTCCACCTGCTGGATCAGGCATTTTGTCTTTTGGCCATATAAACGAACATGTTACCCAATGACGTCCAATCTTTGGACCAGACATTAATTCGCCGTCTTCCCAATTAGCATACACGTATATATCAAGGTCATCTAAGACTCTTTCAAAGTCTTTTAATACAGTGAATGCGACATCACTATCATATATGTTTTGTATGTTTTTGACTAGGTCAAGTGTATCTTTCATATTCTACTCCAGCTTATTATTATTTATCCTTTTATTGTGTATGTAGTTTTTGATTAGACTACAGTCATAAATACTTTTGTAAGCAAAAAAGTTAGGCTTACAAAGTCAATATAGGAGGACACTTCATGAGTGCAAAGCGAGCTCGCAAGAGCAAGAACTTTCACAATAATGTTGTTCAAATTAACAATTACCTTCCTGAAAAGCAAAAAGTGGTGAAAATCATCCCACGCAATCGATCCCAAGAGCAATACATGTTAACTCTAGCAAATCCTAAAAAAGACGTAGTCTTTGGTATAGGCCCTGCTGGAACAGGTAAAACTCTGATTGCGGTTTTGACTGCTATTAAATTTTTTAAAGAAGGTATTGTGGACAAAATTATTGTAACTAGACCAGCAGTATCAGTAGACGAAGACTTAGGATTCTTACCAGGAACATTAGAACAAAAAATGGCTCCTTGGACAAGGCCTATTTTTGATGTATTGCGTGAGTATTTTGACGCAAAACAAATAGAAGGCATGATAGCCGAAGGTATTATTGAAATAGCACCTTTAGCATTTATGCGTGGTCGAACGTTTAAAAAAGCATACATTATAGCAGACGAAATGCAAAACTCAACTGCTAATCAAATGAAGATGCTACTAACACGTTTAGGGGAAGGTTCAAAGATGGCTGTAACAGGCGATTTAGCCCAAGCAGACAGGATTCAGGATAATGGATTAATAGACTTTACAACACAACTGAATCGTAACACATCGGTATCTAGACTAGAAGCAGTGTCATTTGGACACGGCGATATTGAAAGGCATGAAGCAGTAAGAGAAATTTTAAAGGTATACGGGGACGAATAGTTAAAAGGGGCTTTATGCCCCTTTTAATTGTACTAATAAGTATTCATATTTTGTATATGTATATGTCCAACTAGGTCCTTTAACGGGCGGTTTGCCCATGTCATCATAATAAGTGTATCTAACATAGTAATCTGTTAGCCATATCATTTTGTGACTATTACTATACTTTGGTAGCCAAGCAAACTTCTTTACAACAGAGTGTTGTTGTTCGTCACGTTGCCAATTGGCTCCCATCATAGAGTTTTCATTAGTGGGAAAATCTCAGCAATAATTTTAGCACATTCGTGAGCAATATCCATATGTTCTTTTTGTGTGCCATTAGCACCACGTAATTCAATATAGTGTACCCAACTACGTAATGTGCCATTCATATACAGTCGTGTTTTTGTAAGACCTTCAGGTAATACTTTACGTGCTTGTTCTTTAGCAATACCTTTCTTAATAGCCCAATCATATTCTTTTTTGGCTAGTACTGCTATACGTCTTTGAGCCCAATCCCATTCCTGTTGTAACTTAGCATCTTCAACTTCAACTGAGTTTTGTCTATTTTTAGGATCTTGTAAACGTGCTTCTGAATATTCAAACATATCGCCTTGTTCTTCAGGATTAGCATAACGTTGACTAAACTCTTGGAAAGCAAAACTTCTATGTCGCACAATTTGATGAGCAATGTCTCTAGTTGTATTAATCTCTAATACAGCATTAACCATTTCTAAAGGTGACCAGTGTTGGTGTTTGATTAGGTACTTGATTAAACGTTCACTTGTTTCCTTATTAATTTGTGCTGTAGGGTTTGATACTTTAGCACAAAAGGCAATAAGATCTTGAACGTTCTCTAGTCCTTCTTCTAAAAACTCATCTGCTGGTTTACTATAACTTACTAATTTAACGTTCACTTAAAACTCCATGTCTGCCGCTACAATAAAACGGTCTTGTTGTGATTGTACTACGCCTGGTCTATGCCAAACACTTCCGGGATATATCATCCAATGTCCTGTTTTCCAAGGTACAAAAAAGTTACCTTCACCTTCTGGACTAACAGGTGCTAATTCTGTTCCGGCTTTTTCTAAATCTTTTACATCTTCTGGTAACTGACAATAGTAAACACCACTTACTGTTTTTGTATCATCGTTATGATTATGATGATGCCATAACTTATTTCTATCTTCAGCATGTTTTAAACTAGTTTGAAAACTCCAACTTTGTACATTTTTAATTTGTACTTCTCTACCTAAAAAAGCAAAACAACTCCATAAGAAACTCATTTTTAAATTAGTCCAATGTTCACCTTGTGATGCGAACACATTAAAATTTGTTTGAAACTTAGGACTATTTTCCCAATACTTTCCTTCTGATATTGCTCCGCTAACATCTTGTACTACTGCTTCTCTATGACTTGTAAGTATAAGATTATTCCAATCATAATATTCGTATTCAACCATTTTTTATATACCTATCTTCTGTACAGTATTCGTCAAAGTCAACTCTATTATAATTATTTCTAGACATGAGCCAATTTACCTTTGATCTGTTATCTTCGTTTTCATATTCTATACTAAGCATTCTAACATCATATTTAGAAAAGTCAAGTCCTTGTAATACTTCAATTTCACTTCCTTCAACATCAATGCTTATGTAATCAACTATTTTTGGAGCGTTAGCAAGATCTAATAAATCAGTAAGTGTAATTGTAAATACTTTATGATCGTTCATTTTTACAGGAATTTGATCGCTTATATGACCATCTAATCCACTTCTTTGATTCCAGCCGTAGAACTTTGACTGATCTGCTAAAAATTTAAAGTTTAATATTTTACCTGATTCTTTATACACACACAGGTCACTAAGGTAAACATCTCTAGCACCACACATACTTTTTAATGTAGAAGGATTTGGATCTACGCAAATGCCCTTCCACTTATAAAATTTCTCAAGCAAGTATGTATTACTAGCAGTAATTCCATCACTGGCTCCAACGTCTACAAAATATCCGTCATTCCATTTTCCTCTAGAATTTAACGCCCACCAGTCACTACCGTTTTCACTAAATTTTAAATTACTACCTTCTGGTCCCATTAACCTGTCCTTAGAATAATATGTACACCCCAAGGTGATACAATAGGTGGAGCAATATCATCAATTGGACATACCTTTACAGCATTTGAAAAGTCAGGATGAAACTTGCTTTCTTCATTCCAACCTAAGTCTCCTCCATGTCTTGGTCCACTAGCACATGAACTGTGTTTAGCGGCCGCTTCGTTCCAAGTAATAGATCCTTTTTTAAGATCAAGTACTAGTTGTTCAGCTTCAGACATTGCTACTCCTAGCGGTCTGTTATGCGAACTGTTTTCTGCTTTGTCATAACTTAATAAAATGTGCTTACACTTAAATTTCATTACTTTGCGGGTTCCTTTGAAAAGTACTTTTCGTACTTATTAGATACACCTTTGAATTCTTCTGCTTCAGGTAACGCATCAATCTTCTCTGTAATATTAGGCCACGTGTTGCTAAATTCATAGTTTATATTGTACCATTTTTTATCTGGGTCTTGAAAATCTGAAATAATAGCATCAACAGGACATTCGGGTTCACAAACACCACAGTCAATACATTCATCTGGATTGATAACAAGCATGTTTTCACCTTCGTAGAAACAGTCTACTGGACATACTTCTACACAATCAGTGTGTTTACATTTAATACAATCGTCATTTACTAGGTATGTCATAGCTCTCCTTTTTCTCTCATTTCTTTTCTAATGTTTGTAGCACTAATATTATGTATCTCTTTGCCTAAGTCGTGTTCTGTAAAAGTGTAACCTACACCTCTGCCATAACTAATATCTACAATATTAGGTACTTGCATTATAATATAATCAATATGATGTTCGTATCCTATTTGTTTTAATGCCCATTGTATATCTGAACTTATTTGATGAAATTCAAAAGGATTATCTTTGTCTAAAATATTACGTACCATAATCGCAACTTGTCCGGTTTCTTTTATAGCACGTTTAAATAATTCTGTATGTCCATCATGCCAAGGTTGCCATCTACCAAGCATTTGTACTGTAGGTTTGCTTAAACTAAAACTCATAGTGTTTCCCCATATATCTATTAATTACTTGTGTTAATTGCTGATGGGAATTGTCAAACCATTCACTAACATGATAGTCTACTTTCTCAGGCGGTTCAAACATGTCATTTGTGTTTTCATATTTACATCGAGAAATAGTATCCATCCACACTGTATAGTCTGGATTAAATTCTAACCTAGTCATTACTGTTGGGCAAACAAAATCTGCGATAGCAATTTTACCTGCCTTAACAACACCGTCTGCTAAGTATTTCATTCTTGATGCTTGACGATTACGCCCTTCTACTGTAAAGTCCCAATCGTTATATTCTTTTCTAACATCGTCGGCATTTAAATGTACTCCGCCTATGAGTTCTGCGAACGGTTTTGCTAATGTTGTCTTACCTGATCCCGGCAAGCCAAATATTAGGATTTTCATTTCATTCTCGCTAATCTAATAAGTGTAGCACTAAGATTAATTTCAGGATCCGCAACTAATGTATGATCTACTAGTCCTTGTTTAATAATAAGAATAGCACTTTCTTGCTTTTCTTCATCACCAAATAATTCGATGTTATCGTATAGCCAACGATAGATCTCTTCCATCTCTTCTGGACGAACTGCTCCACATAACATTTTACGTGCTTGTTGAATCTTACCGTCTTTAAATAGCTCAACCATTTCAAGTTTCCAGTCTTGTTCTCCTGTATCACCTTCATGTGGTTTTAGCAAACTATTATCTTGTACATTCATTTGTACTGTGTTAATACATTTACGCAAATCTGGATACGTTGCTTTTACATACGTGTCAAGTGTATCTAGTTCTGGTGTTACACCTTCTGTAATTAAGATCTCTGCTACTCTTGCTGTAAACTCTGTTTGATCAATTTTAGCAATATGAAAGCCTTGACATCTACTGTGTAGTGCTGGAATAATTCTGTTAGGGTAATTACATGTTAAAATAAATCTACTTGTAGTATGATATTCTTCCATCACACCACGTAGTGCCGCTTGTGCGTTTGGCGACAAGTAATCTGCCTCATCAAGTAGTACAACCTTAAAGTCACCAAATGGAATCATTTGTACAAAGTTTACAATCTTGTCACGTACATCTTCTACACTGTTTGTTCTACTAGCATTAATCTCTAAAATATCTAAATCATTTAGATCTAATTCATTAAACAAAAGTTTAGCAAGTGTTGTCTTACCAATACCTGCGTTACCACTAAACAGTAAGTGTGGAATAGTTTTATCGTTAATCCAAGTCTTTACTTGATTGCGTTGTGCTTCATCTCGAAATACATAACCGTCTACTGTTGTTGGACGATATTTTTCTACCCATAATTCTTTCATTTAGTTACTCCAAAGTGTTTGTATGTTTGTTGTAAGCATTTTGCTTGATAGTAACAATCAGCTAGTGCGTTGTGTAATTGTTCTTGTATTGCTTTACGAGGATCACTTGGCATCATTGCGAACACCGTTCTGCTATCTCTAATCTGCCAAAAGTTCCAAGGACAAGGCTTGCCAATATTTTTGTATAAATTTTGTAGTATTGCGTAATCAAATAACGGACCTTGACACCATAAGTAATCAACTCCAACACACCATTTGTTAAGTTGTTTTGTTAAGTCATCCATATTTACTCGGTCATGTTCGCCAAATGCTTCATCTTGGATTTCTTGAGATTGCTTACTCCACCATGCCAGTGTATTATCGTCAATAGTACGGTTGTATTTTTCTGACTGTTCTTCTACGTCACATCGTAGATATAATCCGTTGTGAGGTTCAGCATTACTAAACGGATCAAACTTAACTGCGCCCAACGTAATAATAACACTATCTGGTTCTACACCTAGCGTTTCTAAATCGATCATTCCGTGTGTTGCCATTATTTTCTATTCCTGCTTTCGTTGCCAGCACCTGCTACTATCAACATTATATAAAGGATTGGCCAAGCCCATCCTGTTAGATATCCTGTAACATGTAGTATTAACAAAGTAATACCTGTTGCTCCTACGGTTCCTATACCACTAGACTGCGTCTTAGGAAATTTCATTTTATTCTCCTATTTTAATAATATTATAACAGATTATAGGTATGAAGTCAAGGATTATCTTGTCTATATTTTAGATATTTTGTCCAAAGTTCCCAAGTAACAAAAAGAATAAGACCACCTAAGAATGTTCCGTATAGTAGTCCCATTATTCCGAGATAGAATAGATATGTAAAAATAACAACTGCTATCCAATCAACCGGCTTGAATAATTCCATATATTTCTTCCCAGCTATCGGCCCTTGTTACACCTTCGTGTACAAAGTCTTTATTATAATGATGTGTAATTAGGATAGGCTTATGGCCTGCTTTGAGACCTGCGATACAGTTAGCAGGTTTATCTTCAATCCACCAATGTCCAGGTTTCCATTTTGTTAAGTATTCATCTTTGTCGGCACCTGTAGCAATACAAGTACAGTCTGTAATTACTTCATCACCAAACACTTGTGCTAGATTGTATCTTCGAATATCTCCGGCACATACATCTTCACTTTGACTTGTAAGGCATTCAACAGTATAACCTTCTCTGCCAAGTTTATCGATCCATTCGACTGCGCCGTCCATAGGTTTTAGATAACCCATCCAAGCACTTTCGTTAAATCTTTCTACAAGGTCATCTGCGAGATCTTGTTCTAAGCCATATCTTGTTGACTGCTTATATACATTAGGAGTTTTTATAGTGTAGCCTTTAGAAGCCATCCAGCTAGTAAATGCAGGCTCCCATTCAAGGAGTACACCGTCTACGTCAGTTAAAATTGGTAACAAATTAAATATCGCCTTCTTGTCTATTTTCTGAATAGTACGGATCGAATGATCCACCGGGATAACGCTTTTCTAACTTTTTAACATTCTCGGCAATGACATCATTAGGATCAATACCTAACGCACTACAACTGTTCATCCAGTACCACATGATATCACCAAGTTCACGCATAGCATGATATTGTGTATCTTCGTCCATAGGCTTGCCTTGGAATACACACTTCTTAATAATTTCCATAAACTCGCCGCCTTCTGCACTAATGCCAATAGCACCAGTCATAAGTTGCGCCATGTTTACTTTCATTTTGCTTTCAGTTGTTTCAATGTCAACAATGCGATTATACATCTGCATACTTGATAGTGATTCACTGCTTGTAACTTCTCGTACGAAGTCTTTATACTTGTTTAAGTCTACGTTCTTCAATTTATTTACTTTCTTTATTGATTCATTTGCCCGTGGGCGTTTGCAAAGTCTTCTGGTCGAACATCAACTTCACCACTTCCATACTCGTTACCAATACGTAAATCGTTTGGCTTCTCGTCTGCTGTTGCTAGAATGCTTTCTGCTTCAACCATTCTAATCTCTAATTCTTCTTCACCATTTTTAAGTGTAACGCTACGAGTCCAACGACCGTGTTCTACAAGAACCCATTCACCTACATTAATTGGATCTTTGTTATCAGGTCCGATAGCATAAACTTTACCCCAACGTGGGTAAATGCCTCTAGTGCCACCGTCGTCGTCTCTAATGATTAAACCGCTTTTAGTTTTTTGTTCACCGAAGAACATATCACTAACAAGCACACGATTCTTAATTGGTTTAAGTGTACCTTCAATTACTCTCATGCTAGTCACCTCTTTTTACAAAGTTGCCGTCTTCGTCTTCCATCCACTCATCTTCTACTTTTGCTTGAGCTTTTGTTTGACCTGCTTTACGGGCTTTTGGTGCTGGAGCTTCTACTTCTACTGATGCCGTTTGTTCTGGCGCCACTTCAGGCTCTGGTGCTTTAATAGACTGTTCAAATTCTGTTGGTTCAACATTGTCTTCATAAAAATCACGTAAAACGTCTTCACGTTTCTTAATAATTTTTCCACCTGGTCCTAATTCATCGCCACGAGCATTAACTTTAGCATTACCAACTGCTGGCGTTAGCTCATTACGTTGACGTAATAGATCCATATCAATTTGCTTACCTTGCATTGATTTATAAATCTTACGTCCTGTTTGTTTTACTGCCATATTATTTCTCCTGGTTATATACTTACTTATCTCAAGAACTCACGCCAATCCAGGTCAAACTGGATTGAATCTACCTTGTGTACACCTATTAAGTATAGCACATATGATGCTACAGAGCTACCTCTACCTACACCCCATACAATGTTATTCTCACGCATAAAGTCTACTAGATATATCATATAGCGTAATAGATTGTGCATATCACGTTCGCCATATGCTTCCATTTCTTCCCATATACGATCTTGTACGTGTTGTGGGCAGGGTGTTTTTGCTTTGCCTAGTACATATTCATATACATTGATGTCTTTGTATTCATCAGGCATAAACCATTCACCTTGACATACACCGTCAAAAGTCTTTTTGTCTACATCTAATGGAATATACTTTTGTAGTTTATCAAAGCCTTGTTCTTCCATTGCTTTGTTAAACTGATCTACATCATCTGATGGTTCGCATAATACCACATGACATTTATCAGCATGACCTGTATAGATCATATCAACTAAGTCTTTATTTGTAAATCGCGGGATACCGAGAGAGTCTGTTTTCATAAGCATACACGTATTTTAACTTACTTTGATGAGTTTGTCAAGTCCTAAATCGCCATTTTGTTGATTTTTTTCTTGTTCAAGTTTTTCTTTGGCTTCTTTTACTAGAGCTTCTTGTCTGTAAAAGTCAATAAAAGTAGAAATCTGTTCTTGGACTTGAGGATTAGAAGTAGAAAAATACTTATGTGTTAATTCGGATATTTTGTCATGTAGCTGTGCTACTGTTAGCGCAGATGTATCTTCACTAAAAGGATGAAACATTACTGGTAAACACCTACGTAGTTAGACCATACTGTAGCACCTTGGTCAAAACTTGTAAATTCAAACACAAAGAACTTATCTTCATCTGCTGGATCAGCCTTAACTCCAATTACTGCTGTAGTATTTGATGTTGGCCAGTTGCTGGATCTTTTAAGTGTTCCTGCGCCTGCGTTACTAGCAAATGTTACTGTTCGATCTACGTCGGCAGTTTTTACATATACACGTACTATGTTTGTTTTATCGTTATTTGTATTCCAATTAGATAGTGTAAGTGTAACATCAGCACCAACAACAATAGTTTGATGTGGTCCGTCACTTACGTTAATGTTTTGGCTTGAATTAACTGTACCAGCACTAGGATGGTGTGCGTGTGTATTGTTAACTAAATTAGCACCACTAATGTTATTACCGAGGAAGTCATTAGCAACATTAAGTTTTGCTGTAATATCTTGTAGTTCTTCAATTTCTGTTTTAGCGGCTACAAAGTTAGTTTTTAAAATACTAAAATTATCTCTAAATCCTTGTGAATCGTTATCTTGACCCGCAACAGGATATTCAGCATTTACTCCTGTTTCGTTAATTGAACTACTTGTTAAATTTGGCATAATGTATTCCTCTCTTGTATATTATTTATCTGCTTTATACATTGAACTGATAGTTCGCGAACGGTAAGTACTGTTCGTTACTTACCCCGGCTGTAGCATCAATACTATACCTTTCGATCTCTATGTTTAGTTGTTTAAAGTTAAAGTTGCTATTAGCAATATTTAATATTACGTTGTCTGCTTCACCTGGTTTACAGTAACAAAGCGGAATTGCTAGTCTAAATCCTAATTCTGCTTCACCTGCTACTTGTGCTGTACGCATCCATAACGGATAAAAGTCTCTTAGATTTGAACCAACTTTACGTAATCTATTTCTCATATTAGTGATATTACTTATATATCTTCTTTGATCTTTACTATCACTAACATTGATAGCATCACTATCAATTTTAATTGTATTTGTTATAGGACGTAAACGTTGTGGATCGGCATTAATACTATTGTCAATATCGCCTACAACTATTTCTTGTCCGTTTTGTAATTCTACTGTTATTTGTGGACCTGAATTATATTGTACAGGGCCTATTCTAGTATATAATATAATTGTTCCTGTAGAAGCAGGTGATCTACCACCTCCTCCTTGTAGTTCTAAAGGAAAGAATCCTTGACCAGTACCAACTCCGGTATTGTCGTCAATAACTTCATATTGTATACTATCAGCTGTAATTTTATTTTTTGTCTTAATATTAAATGATTGAGCAGTTTGACCTGTCAACGGTTCTGATGGATCAATTAGTTCTACATAAATTATTTCGTATACTGTATCATTAGTGCCTACATTTTTAGCAAGAGCTTTTTTAACACTGCCTACCTTAAATTTTTTACGTTTATGATTTTTAGCAATAGCAGACATAAACTCGCTAATATTTTTAGTTTCAATACCAGCATATGCTAAAATGTTAATTTGTGATTGTAATCCAAACGTTGGATCATTTGGTCTATAGATACTACTTGGTGTAAAGATAGTAGGATCAGATATAAAGTTTCTAAATGTATTACGTTCAGTTTTCTTTAACATTGGAACCATACTTACACTACTGTAAAGAGTATCATCAGGATCAGTTGTAGTAATATTAAATTCTTTTGTTGTAGCACTAAATTTAAATTGGTCTTGTGCTTTTACTGTAAATGTATAACTTCTGTCGATAGTTGTAGTGTCTCCATCAAACGTAGTTTTAGTAGTTGTTTTGTCAATTGTAGTCAATCCAGGAAATCCAGGAACACCAAATTGTCTAATTTTACCTTGTAACTGTCCATCAATAGCAAGTGTAATACCTGGTGGTAATCTTCCGCTATCTAAACTATACAATACAATAGCATTAGGAACGTTACTAGTAGCACTTACACTTAATGTAGATGTAAAGTTTGCTCTAATGTTACCTAAGTCTTTTGAAGTGTTCCATGTAATAGCACTTTCTATTTCACCTAATAATTTAACTTTAAATTCTTTGTCTTTTGCTACTGTAGGATTAGTTGTTTCTGTAATACGTTTGCTGTAATCGTAAAAGCTCATAGTAATAACTTTATTACTAACTACTGCTCCAGCCTGATCAAAAGTTTGAAATATAACATTTGGAATAGTACCTCTAAACTGACTTCTTAAGTAATCATTATTTCCTTGTTCAAGTGTAGTTTGCGCTTTATCAGCACTTGTAAATTCTACTTTACCATTCTTAATTACCCATACGCTTTTGTTTATAACATCAGAACCTATATACGATCTATTATCACTAGCATCGTCTGTTGTTATCGGAACTTCATTAAATACAATCCAACTGTTTTGTGTAGTTCCTCTAAATAAGTTTGCCGCAAAATCTGTAAAACTAGTATTATCATCAGGGAAGCCTTTAGTTTTTGTACCTGTGTCATATACACCAAATTCATTAGCAGGATCTACTCCTAGGTTATTAGCAACTAATTCTGTACTAGTTGATGATGAACTTCCTAATTGTCTTAGTGCTTCAACTGTAAATCTGTATTCAGTTGTAACTGCTGGCTGATAAGGAACACGCCCTGCGATCTCGCCATTTGTACTATCAATATCCATTCCAGGCGGAAGTACACTAGGAGTTCCATCTGAGTTAGATTTCTTAACTGTAAAACTAATAATACCTTGATTACTTGTTGGATCATATACATCAAGAAATAATGTAACATAGTTATTGGCTCTTCTAAATCCTAAGTCACTTGGTGTTAACCAAACAGGCGCTCTTAGATATGTATTGTCTGCTGTAAACAATCCAGTACCTATCTGCATAATAGTATTATCTGTTCTTAAGAAATCGTCACCTACTAAATAAATCTTAAACTGTCTCTTTGCTAGTGTAACTCCGTCACTTACAGTTACAGTAAATTGGTAAAATCTATTTAATTTTTTAGGACTTTGTGTAGGAACAGCATAATCATAAAATGTTGTATCGTAGTAAAAACTTTCAAAACCGTTAAAACTTTTAACACCAAAATCGAATGGAAACGTTCCATAAAGATTTGTATCAAAGAATCCACTTGAAGCTCTTCCTTCTAATGCTAGTAAAGGCTCAACAATACCTGTTAGTTTACCTGTCGTTCTTCCTAAAGATATACCCGGCGGAAGTTCGCCGCCATCGTCTTCAATAAAATATTCTAATGTTTCGCCTGTAGGTAAGTCAGGATCAATAACTTGTAATTGGAAATCTACAGGACTACTATCTAGTATGTAAAATTTATTGTTTGGACCTAAAGGTAAGTCACCTTCTGCTGTAACCCATTGAGGTTCGTCCATTCCGTCTATTGTTAAGTTTAACGTAATGTCTTCTTTACGTCTATCTTTTTTAGCTCTTAATACAAATTTAAATGTAGTTAACTTGTTTACTTCAAAAGGAGTACCTAATAAATCAGTTCCACTTAATCTTAGACCACCTGGTAACTTGCCACTAATAAGTGTAATACTATCGACAGTTGAATCTATTGGTAAAGAAACTGTTTGTGTAACGCCTTCTTGAATCGTACCTAAACTATGTCCTGTATTTACTGTCCAAAGTGTATTGGCCATTCTAACTCCTACAGTGTTCCAAAGTCTGCTTCAATAGCATTTGATCCAGTAAAGTTACTGTTGCCATCGTCAAAGTCGATAGCTAAGTTATATGCTAGATATTCTAATGAACTAGAAAACGATGACGGATTTGAAATTCCCATATCTAACTGATTAAGATAACTCTGTATTCCGTCAAATTCTCTAACATCAAGATTATGTACATTACCAGTCATATTACCCACATTAGTAATGTTGTTAGTTTGTGCGTTTAGTGTTGCTGTTAGCTTTGGACTTGTATCAGTTTGTAATGATGTTACACTTGAAATTGTAATAGTTTGACCAACAAGATTAGTTGTAGTATTTCCTCCACCAGCAAGTGTTAGGGCATTGCCGTTAGCATCTAATGTAATGTTGTTGTTGTCAGCAAATACTTGTAAACTAGGTAAGCCTGTTGCTGTACTGTTAATTGTTACTGTATTAGCAGTCTCTGCTAGTGTTACAGCTGACCCGCCTACAATCTTTTTAAATTGTAATTCGCTACCGTTAAGTTGAGCAAACACACCCGAACCTTGACTGCCTAAGTTTGCGGCTGTTGTTTGTTCTGGATTCTTTGCTTGTAACTCTTGGAAGTTACTATTTACTTTTACAAACGCTTCACGTAAATCATCACCTGTGCCGTCGTTTGCTATAGTACCTATATTTACTGTTTGAATTGCCATCTATATTCCCCTGTTACTGTATTTACCTGATATAGTTGACGAGTAAGGTACTTGTTTATTATATCTAGATACCATTACTCTACGTGGTCCACCCATAGCATCATCTGTGTCACCATATCCTGTGAGCGTTCCTGCTTCTAAAGTTTCACTCGAATCTTTATGCATCATATCTTTTAGTTGTGCTGGCGTAAGCATAGGATTTGCTTGTAGGTATAATGCTCCTACACCACATGCTTGCGGACTAGCCATACTAGTACCACTAATGTTACACTGTCTAAAGCCGCCGCCATCATAATATGCGGCATCGCCAAATTTATTTGTTGTGCTTGTACAACTAACAATATTATGTCCTGCGGCGTATATATCAACACCCGGTCCTGTTGTACTAAATCCTACTTTATTATCTGCTGTGTTTGACTGAGCATTTAGGCATCCGACCATAAACGCATTTACACTATACGGAGAACTGCCTCTGTGATAGAAACGACTACCACCAGCGCCAAAAAGTATATTACCATAATCATCTCCGCCATCTACATCTACTTTAAAACTATTATTGCCTGCGGCAATACATATATGTACACCTTCATCAATTAATTCTTCTACGTCTGTATCAACTGATGCTATTCTTACTGGACATCTATATCCACTAAAAGTAACATATGGGTAAAGCCCATAGGTATCTCTTAGATGTGTTCTTGAAGAAAAACTAGGATCATTGCTAGAACTATAAGTTGTTCCGCGATATACAATACTTGTAGCAGTTCCGTATCCTGAACTATAGCCCCAACTCATATTTACTATAGTTGGACGCTTGCGTCCTGTAGTTGGATCAATTGGTTTGTTTCTGTGCCATAATTTTATTACATCAAAACAGTCACTAATACTGATGCCTGTGCCTGAATCGCCAGAACCTTCTAGGCCTGCAACTTTAACACTGTACACTCTTGAGTTCTTTGCCCAACCAAAATGTTTACCAGCGGCTGTACCTGCAACGTGTGTACCATGTCCGTCTGTGTCTCTATAATGATTAGAACTTTGCGATCCGCTTAATCCACTTTCGGTATACCAATTAATCTGTTGTACTCTTGATACTCCGTTAGCATCTTGGAATTCTGGATGATCAACTTGTAGGCCGCTATCTTGTATAACAACATCTACGCCTGTTCCGTCTAACGCATAATTATATGAGCTATCTAAGTTTGTTGACCAAGTTGTATCTTCAGTAACTACACTGTGACGTCTTTTACCCCAGTCAATATTTTTATCACTAAGTTCTGAAGTTCCTTTATAAAAGTTACCTTGATATGTTGCTGTTAAACCAATTTCTAAGTTTTCATCTTGTTCTGGTGGAATAGCAACATCAACGACTCTATCATCATTTCTAAGATCAGTTGCTTCGTCATCTGTAAGAGCATAATGTGTATTACGTTGAGAACCAGGTCTTGCGTTTGCTACTGTAGCTGATCTGTTTGGAATATTACCAGCACCAGTTTCTTCAATCATTTCTTGATTAAATGCTTCGTAGTCTACACCTTTTTTAAGTGTAACAATATATTCGCGTTCGCTCATTTAAACTCCTAGTGTAAATCGACCCAGGCGCCATTAGCGTAGCCTTGGAATTTATTTGTAGTAGTATTATAGATCATGTCACCGTTAGTAGCTGTTAGACCGTTACGATCAGTAGTTGAGAAACTTGCTAAGTTAATAGGACTTTGTGTTACTGTAACTCTATCCGAGGCTGTTAAATTAATACTAGACGCACTTTCAATAGTTGGTACACCTGTACCTGTACTAACAATACTATCTGCTGTAATACTACCTTGTACTACTAAATCGTTTTGTACTGTAAGATCACTGCTCGTAGTAACTGCTGGAGTAATTGTAATACCACTTGAATCATCTGTATCAATTACACTTGAACTAAATGTAAAGTTACCTATAGTTGATCCACCTACACTGTTAACCCATTTACTTGTAGCACTATCGTATTTTAAAATTTGGTCGTTTGCTACACTAGTAATATTAACATCACTTAAACTATTAATACTTTCAGTAGTAATGCCTGTGATAAATCCTGCGCCGTTTGTAAGTTCGTTATTGTTTGTTGGAATAGTAGGCTTGTTAGTAATTGTACTACCAGTATAATCAATACTGACACCTGTTAATGAACTAAACGGAATTGCTGTAATGTTAGCGCCACTACCGTAAATATTATTAGCATACAAGTTTTGATAATAATTATTACTAGCACCTAAACTATATGTGTTAGCCGCATAAGGATTAATGTTACCAAAACTTACGCTGTTATCTGTTTCACTTCCAGCTGTTGTAATTAAATCTAAGGTAAGTCCTGTTAGATTAGCACCACTACCAAAATATTCAGTAGCATTTACATCACCTGCAACATCTAGTTTACGTCCTGGCGATGCTGTAAATATACCTACTCTCTCATTACCAGTATCAATTTTAATTGCTGTTTTTGTTCCAGACAAAGGTTTAACTTTGATATCTAAATCTTGATCATTAACTGTAGTTTCTAAAATTACACTGTTATCAATTCTTAATTTAACATTATTATTTGTACCAACTGTAATACCACCGTTATCATTAAATGTTACTGTACCGTCTTGTGTGTAACTTTGACTTGTACTAATAGCATCAGTAATACCATAACCTGATAATGTTGTAGGTGTTGCTACTAATGAACTAAATTGGCTGTCAAATAATGTAGGCTTACTTGTAAAGTTATTATAATCTAAATAATATGAACTAGCAAATCCATTTAGTGTTGTAGCATCTAGTCCGCCACCACCTGTTGTAATATCATCTGCTGGTGCCCATTTATTACCATCCCATTTAAGAACTTGTCCAGTGTTTGGTAGTTGTGATTGTGTATCTACATCTGCTAAGTCGCTAATATCATTTACAAGAGTAGGCTTGTTAATCAAATCGTTATAGCTACCTGAAATTGATACTGTAGAAAAACTTGGAGTTCCTGCTAGTTCAGACCAATTAATACTTCCATTTAGCCAAGCACTTTCTGCTGTGCTATATTTCATTACTTGGTTAGTAGCCAATCCGGTAAAGTTAGTTGGAATATTACTTCCGCCCCCACCGCCACCACCACCTGTTGCGGCAATAGTAATTGTAGCATTTAAGTCGTCGTATGTAATATCAATTCCGCTTCCTTCTCTAAGGATAGCGTTAACTCTGTCATCAACTTTTTCATTTGTAAAATATAAATTAGTATTACCTTGAGGAAGTCCATCAGTGTCTGCGGCTACGTTAGGTTTGTCTGCTAGATCATTCCAACTACCGCTAAATGGATTATAACTGATTCCAGCAATAGTAAGTCCTGTTGCTTCAATGTTTGCCGCACCAACTATTCCACTTCCTGTTAAGTTTAAATTATCACCTATTGGTAATTCTTTTAGTTTGTTTTGATCGTCTCTATCAACTATAAGTGGTATTCTGTTTGCCATATCTATTTCCTTATAACGCCGCTATTCTTGTTTGGAAGTCAGCAAAGTCAGCACTTGCCGCTACTTCTGTTTTTAGTGTTGCGAGTGTAATTGTTTCTGCTTGTAATGCACTAGCCGCCAATGTACCTTGTGCTGATGTTGCCGCATCAGTAATTCCGTAACCAGCTAGTGTAGTTGGCTTACTTGTAAGTGAAGCAAACGTCTGTGCCGGGATAGTTAAGTTTGTTAATGCTGATCCATTTAATGCTGGAAGTGTACCAACTAATACTGCCGCTGTAATTGTTCCGTTAACAGCATCAACTAGTAACGTACTATCGTCAGCAAATACAGATCCGTTAATATCTCTATTTGTATTAGTAACGTTAAGTTCAGCAAAATTTTCGTTTATCTTTTTAAACGCTGTTCTTAATGGATCGCCATTTCCTTTGTTAGCACTAGTTCCTATGTTAATTACTTGAATAGCCATTATACTCTCCCTACCACAGCTTCAATTGTGCCGCGTTCTGTGTCATCTTTGGAGGTTAATGCCTTTCCTAATACAGTTCCTACTTTAGGATCATTGTCTACTATAGCGTAGCCTGGTATGGCGCTTGTAACTAGTAAGTCACCCTTTTCTACCTTGCCTATAACTTTACAAGGTACTCTACCTTGTAAACCTAGTGCTATAACATTATCACCTTGTAAGTCAACGTTCATTAAGTGTGCTGGATTAGTAGAAACAATACCTGCTACTTTTCTATCACCTTTTATAGTACACGCTGTTACTTCTTCGTCTCCGCCAAATACTAATACAGTACCCGGTTCATAATCACTGTCGCCTAAATAATTCTCTGCCAAGTCAGCGTATTGTGCTGATGTTGCTGTACCGTGGAATGTACCAAATTTCAACGATGATGTACCTATATCGTATCCACCGTTAGCCGCTGGAGTCATAGCCGTTTGTTTGAATATTACCGCCGCTGTGTTGTTGTTAGCAATAATAGCAACTTGGCCAGCACTACTAAATCCTGTACCAGCACCTACAGCAATACCTGTACTTGAACTACTCTTTTCACCTGGCGCTTCAATGAATGATGTATATACCCAGTCACTTGCTAGTCTTGGACTATTTTGTGTAGCGTCAGCTGGATCACCGTAACTACTGTTCTGTTGGAAGAACGATGCTGTAGCACTTGTTGTACCTAACTGTATAGTACCTGGGAATGTAGTAGTTGTATTACTTGGAACAGTACCAACAGTATCAAATACTTTTGCTCCACCTGGAGTAGTCATTGTCATTGTATTTGATGTTTGGTCTAAGATTTTATTATTATCTAAGTAAAAACTTTGTGCGTCTATTCTACCATCTGCTCCTGTTTTAATAATTCTATCAGCAACACCAGTAGTTGTAAATGAACCACCTGCTTCAACAATTTGAGCATATGTAACAATTTCAGCATTGCCAGTTGCCGCCGTTTGTCTACCAATTGCTTGGTACTGATCTAAACTAGGTAAATCAGCTAAGTCAATACCATTAGCTTTAAGTGTTACCCAACCATTTGTTACAGCAAAGTCACCATCATCAAAACTTGCTAGTCCTAAGTCTGCTTGTGTAATACCAGTTGCGTTTGCTCTAGTGCTTGCTGACTCCATTGCTAGTTTACTTTGTACAATGCCTGCGCTTGCGTTTATATCTGCGTTAACTACAGCACCTGATGTAATAGCAAATGTTACTACATTAGAACTAACACTTAATTCAATATCTCCTGCTGGACTAGCATTGTCATAACTTGTGCCATCCCAAACTAATATATCATTAGTTGCTCTGTTAGCAATGTCAGGACCAATTGCTTCGCTACCGAAAGGTGTTCTAGCATCTACATATGATTTTGTAGTTAAGTCTTGTGCGTTTGTAGGATCAGCACCGTTGATAACTTTAAAGCCACCAGCGTTTAACTGTCCAGTCATTTCTGTTGTGCCGTCTCTTGCTAATGCTCCTGGTCCAATAGTTCCAGTAACTAGTTTAGTTCCGTTTCTATCAAAGTGTAATCTTTTACTTAAGAATGACTCTGCCGCAAATTCTGTAGGTACTGCTGATGGATCAGCATCTGACATTGTGTCGTCATTACTAAATTCTGTAATTCTAACACCTTGTTTAAATCCTAGTCCGTCTAAGTTACTAATAGCAATACTAGCCGCAAATGTAACTGTACCTGTTCCTTGGTCTACACTAAAGAACTTACCAACACGGAAGAATCCATCTTGGTCTGTACTAGCAAAGAACACACGCCCTTTACCACGTTCGTTAACTTCTTTTGCTTGTGTCGCCGCTTGAGTTGGATCACCGTAAATAATACTTGGATAGTTAGTAGTGTTAAATCCGCCAGTACCAATTTTATCAAAGTCATGTCCGTTAGCTCTTAGTGTTGAAATACCAACTGTAATTGTTGCCGCTTCGTTTGCCGCTAAACTGACTGGAATTGTTCTTGTAGCATTACCTGAGAATATTATTGATTCGACTAGTCCAGTTTGACTAAATCTACTACCACTACTGTTAATGTTACTACCAGCAACTTCATTTAACTGTACAGTCGCATAATCGCCTCTGTCAACATAGTTAGCAACAGTATGAGTCTTACCAGCAAAACTAAAGATCATATCGTTGTTATTAACACGATTTATTAATTTTGATGTTAGTTTTTCAATAGCAAGTACAACGTCACCTGCTGTAGCACCCATTGTAGTACCTGTGCCAGCATATGTATTCAATGCCGCTTCTGTATTACGCATAGTCATATTAACATGACTAAATCCTGTGTCCATAACAATTTGGAATCTATCTGAAGCTAATGCTGAGTTATCAGAATCTTGATTGTTGAAACTAATACTTCTGTAAACTTGATCTGGATTCTCTTCGTAAATAACTGCTGTTGAAGGTCTAATACTTGTTACGCCGCTAACATCATCAAACAAGAAATTCTTATTCATTCTAATAGTAACGTATGGACCAGCATCTGATGCTAGTGACGGATTGTGAGTACCTGTGATAGCACTTGATAATCCTGTGTCACCTGACACACTCAATCTGTAAATAGGTAAGTTTGCGCCTTTACGTCCTGTTGGACCAGTAGCGCCTGTATATCCACCTGTGTTTGAAGTTGGAACATCAACAACACTTACACTTGTAACTTCGTATGTAGTTACGCCTGTTGTTGTATAAACATCAAGCAAACTGTTTGGGTAAGGATGATAATCACAATCATAAACAAATACACTAAAGTTACCTGAGTTATGATTGAACTCACCAAATCCGTATGTGTTAGATGGATCATTATAAACCTTACCTGGTATTTGCATAGATCTTAATTGTGTAACAGCATCAACAGTTTCGTTTGGATCTGATCCTGCCGCAACTAAACCAAAGTTACCATTTGCGTTAGAACAGTTAAGAGCTCTAATCTCAGAACCATTGTTACTAAAGAACGCTGTATGGTTGTAATAACAGAATGTACTAACTTGCTCTGATAATGCCGCATTGTTAACAAACAGACCGTAACCTAAATCGTTAACCTGTGTATAGTCGTTTGCCAACATACTTCTGTTACCAGCAGTCTGTATATAAATTTCTTGTGGGAATGTATTATCTGTATAACCATTACCTTCGTTTGAAAGTTTGTTGATTAATAATTTTGCTGTACCTGTGCCACCGTCGTATTCTGAAATAGCATCAACTTGATAACGCACACCATTAATAAAGAATGGAGCAGGTGTTTGAGGCTTTCTAAGTCTTAAACCTGTTCCTGTAGCTGATTGTACATTAAGTGTATAGTTGTCATCTTTACTTGTAATAACTGTTTCTAAGTTACCAGCAAATCCGTCAATGTACATACCACCTCTAAATGCTTGTTTGTTTATGCTTCCTGAGAAACTACCACAAACTTGTGTGTATGGAGATTTAATAAGAACTTGTCCTGCTGGATCAAGCACTTGAGCAAAACCACCGTGTCCTTGGAATGACATATTTGCTAGTCTTGTAGCATCGTTCATTAAGAACACATCCATCTCGTTGTTCATTTTAGGTACACTTGATGAGTTTAATGGATCTGATAAGTAGTGATAACCGTAATTAGTAGTTTTTTTAATGTGCCATTCACCACTTGCTATTCCAGACAAGTTTGGTAAAAGATCAACTGTTAATGTAACATCAAAATTACTTCCGCCATCAGCATTACTAATAAGTCCTACTGCTCCATTGTCTGTATAGAACCAAGCACCATCCCATGCTGTTGGAGCAATATTATCTGCAGGTGTTACTGTAATAACTCCGCCTGCTTCATTGATTCCGGTAATTGTAATTGCTTGTGCTGTTGCTATGTCTGCGCCTGTGTAGTCTGTAATTTTTAAATTGTCTAGTAACTTGTCTCTATAGAAATAAGTGTTAGCCCAAGGTGATTGTGAAATTCTTGGAGCTGGTCTAATTTGACAACGTCTAAAGTCTGAACCTTTAATTGAAACGTTAGCAGGAACTTTTAATGGATAGTCTTCGTAGTAAATACCTGTTTCAACATGTACACAAATTTGTTTCTCAGCAGTCGGGTTACCATAACGTAACTCTTCGCCTCGTCTAAATTCAATTGGCTCAATTAATACAACTTCTACTCTATCGTATGCTGTACCACCTAAATCAGCACCACTTGTGTATTTTACAATACGTCCTCTAGCGCCAGTTGTTTGACCAACAATAATTTTACCTGGTAAAATATCAACGTTAGTATTAATACCTTGGTCTGTACTATCGTTACCGGTACCATTACCAAAGTCAATTGTGTATGTACTACCTTCAACTAGTGTATAGTTTGATACTGCTGTAAAGCCGTTAGTTAAAATATCAATTATAATATCAAACTTATTATCTAAAGAATTTTTAATAGTTGTTGATACATCGTTAATATCACTGTTAAACCATTGCGGTACAAGTGTTGTATAATCTGTTGGATAAGTTTTTGTTCCTTCATAACCTACACACTCAAATAATATATCACTAAGTGTTACAACATCACCAGCACCTAAACTGTGTGCCGCGGTAGTTGTTATAGTACCTATACCACTAACATTGTTATATATAAAGTTACTAATATTAATAGTACTATTAACAGTACCACCACTTACATAATTATGTACAACACTATTAGCTCCTACGTTAACTTCAAATGTATTTGCCGCTAATCCTGATGAAAGAACTGTAAATCTTTTTGACTGTGTAAGTAGGTCAATGTTTGATACAACGTTTCGTACAATAGTTTTTGCTTTAGCTAATGAAGCAAGTGTTTCTGATCTTTGTGTAATACGAGCTTTGGCTCCTGACGGTGTACTAAAATATCTCTTAGCCGCCTGGATAGCATTAATGTTACTGTTAGTACCGTTACCGATATCTAAGATCATACCATCAATAATTAATCCTAAATCTCTTTCACAAGTGTTATTAGGAACTTGTGGTCTTGCTGGAGGATAAGCATTTAATGCGTCTAAGCCATTTGCAATAACTGATGTAATTACACTAGTTAATGTATCAGCTCTGCCTACAACATCGTTGTTTCCTGTTCCAGACTCAACTGCTAATGATGTTATAACTTGTGGAAAACTTTCTGGATAAACTTTTGCTGTAACAGAACCTTCAAATGTACAAGTTACATTAATACCTGCGAGTGTAACTACATCTGTAGCACTTAGTCCATGATTTGATACTGTAACAATAGTTGCGATACCATTTGTTTCATTGTATGTAAAGTTACTAACTAGAATTTCTGTGTTGTCTGCTTTAGTTACTGTACCACCGTTTACGTATGTGTTTGCGTAACTACTACGTCCAATATAAAATTGGAAACTGTTTGATGTAAGATTAGCATCATCAACAACAAATTTACCTTGTTTACTTGTGTATGATGTATTAGTTAAAATATTATTCTTTACTAGATCTCTAGCAAATTCAATAGCAAGATTAGTTTCAACTATTTGATCTGGAGTACCTAGTGCCGCCGCGCCAACAGCATTTTGTCTGCCTGCTAGATAACTTGATGCTATTCTACGTGTTTCAATGTTACCACCACGTGATAAATCATTGATCCAAGCATCAACAATATAACCTACGTCACGTTTACATTTAGCACTACTGTAATCAAAGTTACTCCATGTACCTGAACCGCCTGCGTTTCCTACATTGTGATTGATCCAATATGTAACTTCTTCTTGGATAAACTTTTTGTTTTGGAAAAGTATTGCTTCAGCATTTGGGTTAATAACATTAGTATCAGCATATGCTAAATTTGGAAATGTATCTCCAATGTAATCAAGTGTTGCTTGTTGAATAAACTTTTTATTTTCTCTTAAATATTTTTGTGCGTTTCTTGCCGCATTGTTTAGAGATGTTACTCCTACACCTTGTGTAAGTGCTACACCATCACCGTCATCGTAAGTAATTGTTTGTGTATAAGCACCTGGCTCAATTGGCGCACTTTCAACAATTTCTTGTGCTTTTAATAATGCCGCTTTTAAACTTCCGTAAGCATATGAAAGACCGCGTCCTTCTAATCCAACTGGAGTACGTGCTTGTGTATCGTCGCCTTGTTTAGTAACAAACAAATCTTCTGTTGAAGCATAAGATGTGTTGTCAACATAAAGTTTTGATGCCGCTTGTAAATCTTCAAGGTTACCTGTAGTAGTACCAGCTAAGTCTCCTGGATGATCATGTAGGTACATAGCACCTTCGAGTTGATCACCTTGTCTTCTTACTGCCGATCCTCTTGGTAGTGCTTCGTTATCTTTGTAGAATCCAAATAATGAATCATCATACGCTGTATCTTTTATAATGTCTTGCCCTGTTGTGGCAGTAGTTGTTCCTAAAGCAATATTAATTTTAACACGAGTTGTGTCATTGTTATTTTGTGCTTCTACTTTTGTAGTATGTAAACTGATTTGATCTTCATTAACAAATCTAATAAAGTAATCTGTATTATCTGTTAATCCATTAGGTGGAGTATCAGTTGTAGAATATTTCCATTTAGTACCATTAACACTATAATCAAAACCATGATCGCTAATAACAACATTACCACTTCTATATTCACTAATAGAGTTTGTATATTCGTCTGCGTTAACAGGCTCTGTTCTAGCATAAACAGGCTTAGTAGGTTCAAATGTTGTGTTTGGTGCGTAGTATTGATCTTGGAATTTTTTATCAGTAACGATATCATTGATGTTAATTGATGTACCGTGTGTAGTATTGTATTCTGTAATTGCTTGTGGGGATGTAGCAATTTGTCCAATAGCATAAACTTGGTTACCACTTACTGGTCCACCAAATATTGGACTTGTATCAGCGTTAATATTAGCACCAGTATTTGTAATAACAATATTTGTGTCGCTGTTATTATCAATACTAATACCCGACCCTGCTGTTAGAGTCTTTTGTAATAATTCTGTACCAGTTGAGTTACCAATTAAAATACCATTTGCTGTAATACCTGTTGGAGTATCATTAAGAGCAGTAAAACTAATTGTTCCACCTTGTCCAAATACAGCATATAGCTCTGTAAAGTTTTCATTTGCTTTGCGGAAGGATTCGCGTATACTATCACCTGTACCGTCGTTACCTTCTACACCTAAATATATGTCTTGTTTTGCCATAAATTAAAATCCCACGCTTTCACCGCAACCACAACTACTTGTGCTTGACGGATTTCTAATATCAAAGTATGAACCAAATAGTTCTTTTTTATAGTCTACTGTTGACCCTAATAAGTACATTACACTCATACTGTCTATTATAAATTTTCCATTATCAAGTTCAATGACTTCGTCACCTGTTTCAGCTTCATCTTCTAAAGACCAATCGTATTTAAAGCCTGCGCAACCTCCACCTTGTAGTGCTAATTTAATAGCAGGCTTGTTGTTTTCTTCAAGCATCTTACTCATATGTTCTTTAGCCGTTTCAGTTAAAAATACTACATTTGTCATTGTTTTCTTCTTCCTATGTATTTATACACATTTTTATAATCCAAACGTAAATAAATACAACATGTTCAAAAGAATTGAAAAAGAAGTAAGATTTTACGTTCGTAAAAGTAAAACAGGTAAAACCCATCCTTACAAGCGACTACGTAGTTATGCGGTCTTTGAATGTGACGAGTGTCATATAGAGTTTAAACGTGAAAAGGGAAAAATAGATCCTAAACGTTTAGACGACTACTATGTTCATGTTTGCCCTGATTGTGACCCTAAACGCTTTGCTCAACGCAAAGGAGTTGAACAAAGGGTAAAACTTAATTTGCCAGTTGACTCTAAGTTACGAATAGACGAAATTTAGTCTTTCTTCCAAATAGTCCAAGCACCGTATGCGATTGCCGCATATGCCGCAAGTTTTGCGAATGGTCCCGCTATTAGTACTATTATTCCTACACCAATAAGTACTGCGCCATCTAGTGATGTGCGTTCTTCAATTCTTGCTTTGATCCAATTTTTCATATCTATCTTCCTCTACTGTAAAGACTATTCAATTGCTGTAAAGCACTGTCTTGTCTTGATACTTTTCTTTCTAAGACTTGGATAGCCGAACGTTGTTTGCGTAGCTGTTCTTCTAAACTTGCTACATATCGTTGTGTTGGTATTTGATTTTCGGAGCCGTCTTCGCCTATCATAACAACGTGATCAACACCTTGTCCTTTTAATCCACCTGTAACTCTATTAGGGTTTTTATCAGATGATGATTGTTTCGGGCTCAGTGGTCTTTTGCTGTACATTTTGTTTAGATAGCTCATTATTCTTCTCCATATTGTATTTATGTAGAGCGATGCTGGCCAAGTTCTTACATTTGGATTCGCACATAATATCAGCATAAGGTAAAAAGCTCAATGCCCAGTCATTAACACTGTTGTTAGGATAGTAATCACTATGCGCTCTAAGTTTTGCTTTCTTGTATCCTGTTTCAAGTAATACAGGCATGTCAGGCATTGTATTGTGTGTAAAGTCTTGAGGTAGTGCTTCGTCTCTACTGTATGAATAATGTATCACAGGACGAACACCACGCCAACTATCTATCACGCGAGTAAATCTATCGTCAGTGGCATGTATATATTCCCCTTCACGACACCAGTGGTGGTGTATGTCAAGTACGAGTGCGCAGGTGTCAACGAGTTCAAGGCTCGCGTCGAGACCCCATTTGTTTTCATCGTTCTCGATCGTAATGGAGTTTCTCGCCTCCGGAGAAAGTCTTGTGTTAACTGCGTGTTTGATACCGGCTGGACCTTGCCTGCCTGATATATGGACGTTACATTTGAAGTCCTGGAAGGTACGCCCGTATCCCATCCAGCGTATGATGTCGGTGTGATATTCAAATTCTTCTACGCTCCTATCTACTATTTCGGGGTTGTCGCTTGCAAGTACAGTAAATTGACCTGGGTGCATCGATAGCCGGACATCAAGGGCTCTTGCCGTGGCGCCGACCTTTGCGAACTCTCTTTCCGCATATTGTACCACGTCAGGACGCTTCCAATAATAACTCCACTCGTGCTGGGTATAAACAGGAAGTACATCAGAACCGAGTCGTACCATCCTAAGTTCAAGTGGAAGAGATCCCACATATTCAATCAACCTTTTGTATGACGCAATGTTATGGACCATAATATCCCATAAGCGTTCTTCAGCAACATCACGTGTCTGTCTGTTAAGCCACTGTACTGTTGTGCTACGAGTATTTAGTGGACGTTGAATTTCTTCAAGCCGTTTTTTCTTCTGCGTTTGATCTGCTGTCATGTATTTACAAGCAAAACCTATTCGCTGTTGCTGTGACTTCACATAATCTCCTGCTGTTGTAAATTTAAGATCCATATTCTTTTAATAGTTTCCATGTGTGTTTATAATCCCTTACATTATAACAGATTCCTAGGTCGTTGTCAAGCATTATTTTCTTCAAAGGATAATCATTGCCTGCTGGATCCATTCGATCACCAAAGAAATGTAATGTGTCATTAGGATCAAAATCTCTTATAATTTGGCTTTTATCGCTACCTCTTGGAAATATATCTATTCCTGTTTCTCCGCCTACTACTGCTTGTATTGTTGGAAACAACATTTGAAACTCTTTGGCTATTCTAATACGTTCTTTAGTTTTATTATCAAACTTAACATACAGTTTGCGTTCTCCCATTGTAGCATTACGACCTACAACACTAAAGTTTACCATACCTGGTCGTTCTTCAATGTGTAATCCTGTACGTAATGGAAACTCACTTACCCGACATTCATCTTTAAGCCATTTTCTTGCTTCATCAGGAATTCTCCAGTTGTTTGTATATACGTTATTATTACCTTCGTACACATCACTGCCACTACAGTTGTAAACACGTTTCGCAAGGCTGTATACCTCTTCGCTTACTTGTTCTACTGTTTTATCTCTGTCACTACCAGTAACTAAGTAAACATCATTTTCAGCACAAAAGGTTGAAAAGAACACAGCGAATTCATCATCAATCTGCTGTCTACTTGGAGTTAGTGTTCCGTCTACGTCAAATATAAATTTATCTACCATAAGTCTAATGTTCTACCATTGCCTGCTATAATTAAGATACAAGTTACAATATGTAATACAATCCAAAATGTTCTAAACCATAATGCTTTATAAACATCATTTTGCTTAATAGGTAGAAACTCTGGCTTGTCGTCATCGTCTAGTCCGACAGGCATGCCAACAGTTCTACTCCATACTTTTAAAAATCTTCTTTGTCCACTCATTTCCAATTATCCTTTACCCACTCGTCTTCACATTGATGTGGATGAGGTTCGCCATGAAACACTGCTATACAACATCCTTTTATAAGTTTTGGTTTAGCTTTTACTGTAAAGTTTCTATGGTTGCCTATTTTAGCAAGGTCGCGTCTGTCACGCATTTCCCATTTATAACTTTGTATCCAACTGTCTGGAAAAAATGTCCAAGTACCTTTCTCAGGTTTGATTTGTGCGTATATCCAATCTTGGTCTCCATGGAACCTACGCATATGAGCTCCGTGGTCTTTTATAAAATTATCGTATACATATCCTAATGTTCTTGATTTAAACATAAACACACTGCTATTAAAATGACTCCAGTCGTGTCTTATACTCCTATTAAAGTCTCTTATAATAGAAAACTTATCAGGAGCATGTAGCCAAAGTTTATCAATACTATCGTAAATTACTACATCTAAATCAAAGTATAATATGTTACCGTCAAGTTCTAAGTTCTTGTCAAAGAACATTGGCTTATACCACCAACCACTTACTCCGATATCTTTAAGTTTAATAATTCTTACATTAGGATTAATGTCACGTACATCGTCGGTGAAACAAACAAACTCAAACGGAATAGTACAATGCCGTTTAGTCATATTGTATAATCTGTTTACATACTCGGCACTATATTTAGATCCATGCTTTAAGCATACAATATAATTTTTAGTGTCTAAGTCTTGTTTAGATATAGGGCTTTGTACTACAACTGGTTCGGGAGGAGCAGTTTTATGTGCCTTCTCTTTTTCCTTACGTAGTTTGTCAGCCTCTTTGCGAGCTTTACGTTCGTCTTTAGTTTCACCTTCAATGTAAATCTTAGCCAATTGTTAGGCCTCGTATATCGCTGAATTTGCTCCGTGTTCTGCACACTCTACTTTTACACAGTAACATCTATTATCTGTTATTCCACGTACAAGTATATCTGCGAAGTTCCAAGCATGTTCGGCAAACTTCTCTGCGCCTACACCGTCAAACTCTCTTACTTCACATAATCCTTTCGCTTCTAAATCATAAAAGGCTTGCTTGTGCGGATCGTTAAAATCTACGCATGTCTTATGATCAAAGTTATCTTCTAACCAGGCTTTTAGTTGTTTTAAGTTACCAAAGTCAACTGCCCAGTTTTTGTTATCTAGATCTTTACAACCAAATGTAAATTTAAATTGTAAACTGTATCCGTGTAGCAAATGGCAATGTGAATGCTCTGCGTTAGGTTGACGGAACACTGCTGATAGTCCGATGTTGTGTCCGTATGTTTTTGTGCTATAATAATTACTCATGTGTATTCTCCTATATTGAACGGCGGAGTATTTAAAGAGGGTCGACGTATTAAGTCCTCTGTGTTAATGTACTTATTATACTATAAATTATCTATGATGTCAAGTGAAACATTACCTAAATTCCACTCTTTTGGTAATTCCCAACCAGCAGTATTATATACTGTAAATGTTGATTTTGGAAACCATTCGAACACTTTGGCTATTTGATATATCCAATAACTAGGATCAACTTCGTTAGAATCTTGTTTAGAGTATCCATCAGTATTGTTATATAAATTATTTACTTTGCCTTTTTTACCATACAAATCAAAACCCAATAATTTTATGTTTGTTGATAGTGTACTGGCAAGTAAGATAGCATAAGGCCCACTGCCCCAATGTATAGGTTCGTCTTTTCTGTCATTGCCCTGTGTAATTAGTTCAGGTAATGAATGTACACTAAAGTCACTAGCCCAACGATGTCTTGTATAAATGTTTGAATGATGTTTTAAAGATTGTTTAACTAGTCGTTTATCGCAACACACAAGATGTTCAACATGCCAATCTCTAAATATAGCATTACATCCTACTTTTTCTTGATGTATTAAATCAAGATTAATGTTTTTACGGCTTTCACCGTTACCAATTACTAACATAGAATTATTTAGCGTGGGTCAACTTTTAAGTAGATATTATCAAACACTTGTTTCTTGTGTGTTTTAAATATCATGTGTATACATGTAAACTCACCAGTCATGCTAACACGATATTCTCCACCTTGTTGCATATCATCTGGTACAGCCATGTGCCATCCGTTCTCTACTCTATCACCTGGTGCTGTGTTTTGTATGTAACGTTTTGTAAACTTGTTTAGATTATGTGAGTGACTTCCGTCTACTGCGTGTGCTACACCATATGCGGCTGTGCTATTACACTCATATTTCTTTGATCCAACCATATAGAATTCTATGTCTTGCCCTTTTTCAATTGGATTGTTTACTACGTTAATTTCTGTGTTTTGGAATACAAACGCATTATCAAAACTCATATACATTATGCCTAATGATATAATTGTTACCATACTAAGTCCGCTGATTACATTTGCAATAGCTCTCGTTACTATGTACCTTTTATCTGTCATTTCTTATGTCCTTAACTTCTTTCGCTACTTCCGTAAATTCAGAACGTACCTCTTGTAAGTTTTTGCTTGCCCTATTAAGTGTTTTGACTAAGTGCCTTATAGTATATATAGTCCAAAACCACCAAGTTACTGCTGTTACAGCAAACAATCCTAGCCCTACCCAGAATGCTTGCTCAAAGTCTATTACGCCTACTGTTACTAATATTATGTTGATCACCAGAAATACTGTTGGCACTAACCGTGCGAACATATCCCAGCGTTCTACCTGAGCCTCAATGTTGTTTATGTTTATTGTATCTTGTTCTTTATTCATTATTTTTTCTGCCTACTGCCTTTTATTATCGGACGCTCGTGCCGAATACCGCGTACTAACTATTAGTACATTGTATTTACGCTGATTATGTGGAGAATTAAACTAGCCGATATTCCCAAAAGTACGCCATTCACCTGGAGTACCTGTTCGAACACATATCCATCCAACGTTTCCGTTGCTCTGTGGATTATCTGTCCATATAATATCACCTTTATTATAAAAGCCAATTGTTGGTTCGCTATTTCCTACTTCAAATTTCTTACCTTGAAATTTTACAGGTCCTAACGTTTCAACATCTACGCCTTCTGATACATTAGACACGCCTACTGCTAGTCCTGATACATGTATAGCACCATTTTCACCTAACGTAATAGCACTTGTGCTATCTCCTACTAGAGTGTTAATTGTAATTAAAGAATCCCCTAAACCATTAAGTCCATCTCTAATTGCCTCTATTGTTTGATTATTGACATTTATAAATCTACTCATGATTGAATTGCTCCAAATGCTTTCCATCTTCCCGGGTTACCCGACTCAACACATATCCAACCTACATAATTTCCTGCTGTTGGTATACTGTTATAAATCATATCGCCCTGGTTAAAGTTACCATCGCTTGGAGGAGCCGCTCCTACTTCTATTTTTTTATCTTGTATTCTAATAGCCCCATTGACTTGTAGATCTACATCGTCTCCTGGATAAGCAACATTAATACCTACAGTACCTTTTAGTTCTGTGCCACCGTGTTCTTTTATAATAATACGTTCTTTGTTATCTGTAATTATACTTAGTTTACTAGTTGTATACGTACCAACTTTTACGTGATCAAAGTCAGGATCAACAACAAATTCAGCTTCATTACTTGCTACACTTAACTGTGCGTTTGGTGCTTCGCATCCAATTGAAAAACGCATTGTTCCGCTGTCATACATAATAAAGTCATCTATTGTAACATCGCCTGTTGTTCTAAGATTTTGTAATGTACCTACTGATTCTAAACTACTGTTTAAAATAGTAACACCTAATGTGTTAGCCGTTAGTACAGGAATATTATCAATTTGATAACTAGCATTTCTATGTAAGTCTACATTATTTGATATAACAAATCTGTCTTGATTCCATACAATTTGTTTAGTACGTTCACCTTCTTGACGCCATTGTAAACCTTGTCCGTTTAGATTGCCGTTAGCAGGATGAAAATCGATTGTGTTAATAAATTTTTGTTGAGCAATAGTCTCTGTTACATTTAATCTTTCAGCAAACAGTTCTCCGCTTACAGTAAGATTTCCGCCTACAGTTAAATCACCTACAATGTTATCAATATCAGCATTGCCAACGGTAATGCTGTCATTTTCAATTAATAGACTATCACTTGAAGCAAGATCTCTAATACCTGTACTTCTAAACATAGTTGCTTTGCCACCATGGATAGCATTACCACTAATGCTGTTCATTGTAGCGTCGGGGGTGTCTGGGGTTTGTGTATTTGCTATTGTGTTAATAGCATCACCTAGTTTGGCCAAACCTTCTCTAATATTATCTAAGTTGCTCATGCAACTATTTATCAGATTACCTTAAGTAAGACAGTATCGGAATTGATACGTCCGTTAAGTTTAATATCAACAGCATTAATATCTTCTAAGAATGTACGCAATTTAACCTTTCCTAAACCTTGAAACTCTTTAATCTTATCTTCTGGCTTACGTAGTGTTTTTTGAATACTTTCTGATTCATTAAATCCAATAATAGTTGTGCCTTTAACACTAAGACCTGTGCCTTCTCTACCCATTCCTTTTGGATCAATATTACTAGCAAGATATTTTCCTATCTTACGTGTCTTAACATTAAACACCCAAAGCTCACTAGCACCAATAATTTGATCTGGACTAATACTAGCAATCTTATGCTTGTCGTCTACCTTAAGGAACTTCAACTTTTCAACAAGTTTAGTAGCACTCTTTGGTTTTGATTTACGTGGAGCTCTAGTTGCTTTTGCTGTAGCAATAACAAAGTCTAATGCTTGTAGTAGATCTTCAATAGCAGTTGTAAAGATTTTAATATCTGTTTTCTTTAGATGTGCGTAACCTTCTTTAAGTTGTGCCCATTGATCTTGTTCAACTTCACTCATTTTAGATAGTTTTGCTTTAGTTGGCATTCGTTCTAGTTCTTTAAAGTCATCTAATTCGTTTTCAAAGAAACCTTTAATTTTACGAGCATGTGCTTGTGTAACACCCATCTTTTGAAAATGCTTCTTAAAGTCAAATCCTTTAGGATCAAAGTTAGGCTTATCAGATACCCATCCTTCTAGCCATTCATCAATTGCTTCTGATTGAATGTATGCTTGATCTCGAATACGTTCTTGAATAGTAGGAGTGTAAACATCCTTCTTTTCTTCTTCAATTGCTTTCTTTTCTTCAACAACACTTTTACCTGCTTCTATAGCACGTTCGATACGAGCATTTAAAAACTTTGTAGCAGGAGCAACATTGCCCATTGTTCCTGGCAACGTGTCCCAATAGTCGTCGTGCTTCTTATTGTAATCGGGCATGCCGTTCATCAACAGTTTTGCTGTGATGCCAGCTGTAATGCTTAGTTCGTGACTAGGAGCAGATTTTGCTTGTTTAAGTTGTTCTTTAGTGTAATCATTTTGTTCCATGTATTTCCATACAGCTGGATACAAATCTGCGGGCTTGTAGTTTTCGTAATACCAAGCTCTAGCATGTTGGGCGGTACGATGATATTTTTCACCGGTCCATTCTTCCCAACCTTCCCAACTAGGTTCAGTAAGTTTGTTACCACGTTTGATACGAGGTGCGCCCCGTACGACTTTCTTTTTTGTTCTTTTTGGAATAGCCACTTCATAAATCTCCTGGATGTTTATAGCAGTATATAGTCAATGATAAGAAAAGTCAACTATTATTGGAATAATTTCTTTTGATGAACAATTCTTTTGTAGGCATTGTTTAAGAACAATCCCATCTTAGTTCTACTTGTCGGTGCTTCGTATTTAAGAGTATGTTTCCACTCTTCTCGTTTAAATGGTATTACTTGTACTAACGGCTCACCTGGCTTTAATAATTTTACAGGATCAGTTAGATAACAAGGAAAGTTTAATTCGCCTAAGTCAAATTCGTCAGTATCAATAATAGCAGGCATTATTACAAACTCTTGATCAAAATGCCAAAACGGTTGTACAAACAAACAACTATAGCCTGGAGGAGTTTTAATCTTCCAAGGCACTGCTATTTTAATATATGATTTCTTTTTGCCTTGTATGTGTACAGGACATTGTTGATGTTGATAAAATGAATTTGGAGTAGTAAATTGATTTTGTACTTCCATAAACTCACCAATGCGTTCAACAGGAAATACTCTTTCAAGATCTTCTTGTCCTGTTGACAAGTTCTCTTCGGCAATAATTTCTTGTTCGAACACGTTTGGTATAATATACCCTGCGGTAATCATATCTTTTACAGGTAAACAATCTTTGATACTGTTAGATGTGTTAAGTTTATTGTACCAGTCAGGTAAGCAATCTTTAGCCGGTACAATAGGAAAATTTGTTAAAGCACTTTTATCTCTACAAATAAATTCAATGTTCATTAGGTACTTTCGTTCATATTAATACAAACTGCTTGATGACCTGCTTCAAAGTAACCGTTACCCTTGCCGTGTTCTATACTAAGAACTTCTCTTGCTTGAAAGCATTCAGTCATTGATGTATGAACACTAATTAGTTCTACAAAAGGTGTTACTTCAAAAAAGTATACAAAGACTAAGGTCCACATGTCACAATCCTAGTATACCAAATAGATTGAACCAACCCATTGATGTTCCAATAATTACAGGTACACCTAACATCATAAAAGCAATAATTAGAAATGCTATTCCGGCACCTTTGTTGTGATAAGGTTTGTTTGGATCACTCATGTTCGCCTCC
>Ga0181389_1000064_pt1 | contig 35727 bp, 59 predicted proteins | sample 12SPOviralmetaG_FD_130121 | JGI IMG/M metagenome (GOLD analysis project Ga0181389, IMG submission 130121) | Marine viral communities from the oligotrophic San Pedro Time Series (SPOT) site, San Pedro Channel, CA, USA - 12 SPOT_SRF_2010-06-29 | ecosystem: Environmental > Aquatic > Marine > Strait...
AAGCCGAAAGAATAGGTGGAGTAAAATACACATTCGGTGACTGTCTAGCATAAAAATAACACACAACTAACCTTTAAATAACACACACATGTCAAACACACAATCATTACTAGAAAAAATCGAGTACCAAAATTGGACTATCCTGCATAACGTCAAGAACGAGCAGGGAGAAAGCGATTTATATTTCGAATTACAAAACGCAATAATGCCTTACTGCGACCCATCAGAAAGTAGAATAGCTAGAAACAGAATTATTTCAGTTTTAGAAAATTGGGATTATGAAATTGAGGACTACATAAACCCTATTGCGTAATGAATATATTCTACCTACACCCCGACCCTCAAGTAGCACCAACTTACCTTTACTCAAAACATGTAGTAAAGATGGTGTTGGAAACTGCTCAACTTCTGTGCACTGCTCAACAACATTATGCAGAAGAAAACAATGACACAAGTACATATATTCCATACAAGAAAGCTTATTATAATCACCCTAGCAACAAGTGGGTAAGAGAAAGTAAGGCAAACTACGAGTGGCTATGGAAATATTTCACCTCAATATCTGCTGAGTACGAGCAGAGATACGGTAAAGTCCACATGTCATTTATTAAATTGTATACTTCTCAAATGGATAAAGCACCTATTGGAATACCCGACAAGCAATTTACTCAACCTCCTCAATGTATGCCAAACGAATTTAAGGAACATTGTAGTGTACAAGCATATTGGAATTACTACATAAATGACAAAAAACATATTAAACGCAGGGACGAGTGTTTGTGGATATTCAGACCTAGAGAAATAGAACAATTAAATAAATAGAAATGAATAAGCTAACACCCTATTTCAAAGAGCAGGACACTTATACTTACATAATTAAAACAATGGGTAAGATGACATTAGAAGATCTAGCAGAATGTTATAAGGAAATGACAGAATGTACAATACCATCATGTTGGCATAAGCATAGAATGGTAGCAAGACAAGTAATTAAAATGAAGAAAGGAAAATGATGACAATTAGCACTTACAAAAGTTTAGCACAGGAATTAGCTAATCTTAAAAGACGATTAAATGACAGGATAGATGAGCCAATAGACGCAGTAGTACTATTTCAACTAATTCTGCAAATGCACTTAAAAATGGACAATTCTAACTTTGACGAGGAAAGCTTTGAGTTGGCTTCAAAAATACAAAATAGTGAAATTTAAGTGGTGTAAGAGTTGTTGCAGAATGAGTAAGTTTGTAAAAGAAATTTGCATATTTTGTAAAAAAAGTACATAAAAGCATGGTGGAACAAAGTATATTTCTTATATTTGTATAAGAAATGAGGGAATAATCCATCATAACACACACACAAGATGAGAAACATAATACACACACAAGCAGACAAGAAACTAAATGTATGGGAATACCCATCAGTAATCAACAAGTTTTCTAAATGCGAAGATACTTACTCAAGAATGGTAGAGTTAAGCAATCAATTAGTAGCTAAAAAGAATATCAATGAAGCTACAAAATCAGCTACTGAATTAGTACTAAATGAAATCTACTCAAAAGATTTAGCACACTTATTACTATCTCAATTCCAAATACAAACATCAAGTGATAATGTTTGTAGTAGAGGTGGAAGAAGAAACAAAAGACCTTTCGTAAGCATGTCGGCAAATATCCAAAATAAAGAGATTGGAATTTGTCAATCAATGGATACAATACTACACGAAATTGCTCATGCTTTACAATATGAATTGATTTACACACCAATGAATAGCGAGAAATGGGACTGCATGATGTCAGCATTTGAGCAGTACACAAGCAAACAAGATAAGCTTGACTTATTCAAATCTGCTCAAGGACACTCTAAAATGTGGATAGAGATTTACAGATTACTAATGAAGATTTACACTAAAGATATGACAATATCAAATGAAGCTAAATCTAGTGTTCCATCTAAAGCAAAGAAAATTAACAATCCTGCAATAGCAGAATACAAGCAAAAGACTACTGCATGGGTAATGAATAATCACTTACTATATTTTTGTGTAAGATACGGAGTGTTTGCTTCTGCACCAATCATTAATAATGACATTGAAGAAACTATTCACTCATGCAAAATGACATTAGATTTAGCAAACACAAAGCAATTTAGAAATAGAACACTAGCAGGACTAAAACAAACAATTCACCTAAACAAATAATATCATGAATACATTTAACGGCAATCCATCAGACATAACTTTTAATACAATGTCAAGAAACATTAACACTAAAGACATTGAAAAACAATTAGAGGTAATAGAACAAGTCAATGATAATGTTCGAAGATCAAAACAATATACCGAAACAACATTGGCTACTATGAATAAAGACATGTACAAGTGGCTATATAGTGCCACTAAAAGAAAGAGAAAAATAGAGGTGCTATATATGGCACAACTATATTGGGAAAGAAGATTAATCAGAGAAACTAAAAAACTAGCAGACTATGTCAAAGAAAGTTAAGAAGTATTGGATAGATTTAACACCTACTCAATTAAGCATATTACAATTATCAGTAAGAGTACTAATAAACAAATGTGCACAGGGTAATGGTGAGCAGGAATTTAAGCCATATAGTAAAATGGAATTATATAAACTAATAGAAAAAATAGACAAATGGAGTACAGGGACAAAATTAAAATAGTAAACTTTAAATGTAGTTTTGATGATGTATACATTGAAACTGATAGCGACAAAGCAATATGTATAAGAGGAATGTATGTCAGAAATCAATGGCTTCCGAAATCAGCATTAGAAATAATAAGTGTAGAGCCAACAGAATTATTTCATAATGATAGACCATTAAAATTGTGGACTGTAAAAGTGAAAGAATGGTTTGCAAAGAAAAATTACATTACTCTAAAACAAGTATCATGAATATAATAGTACTCGATTACAATGACGGATATGTCTACCATTACAAAATTACTGATGACAAAGAGTTGGATATAGAATTGTATATATCAGAGCAGGGACATAAGCTTTCAGATGTTCACTATATGTGTACTTCGGCAAGTGAATATAATTTATATATTAGCCAAAAATAAAAACATGGCAGACAAGAAAGACAAATGGTTAGATGGAAAGATACCCCAATATTATTTAGGTAAGTATCATAGGACAGGACAAATTCAAGCACGATATGTTATAAGCGATTTTGATTTAACATATAATGTCGGGAATGCAGTAGCATACTTATTAAGAAATTCGAGAAAGCACGATAGTCCAATAGAGTGTTTGGAGAAAGCTATAAATCATTTAGAATTTGAGATAGAAAGATTAAAAGAAAACCCAACTAATATTAATTTAAAAACCGATAGACGAAACTTATGAAATATATTATACACAAAAAGCTATACTTGGATACATGTAAACTTAACGAGAAATTAAAAGATTGGACAGAAGTAAGTCAGAACATGCAGGATAAAAGCTTCTTTAATGTAAAGGTTGTTTATGTTGAGCCGATTAAGGTAACACAATTAGCTCAATTAAATGTTCTGCTAACGAATTTATCAGAGCAAACTAAATCTAAATTTATTAAAAATGAAAGATAGAATAATAGCAAGGCTTCTTAAACTAGAAACTGATTTAAAGAAAGAGCAGGATAAGATCAAAAGAAAATATACTGCTTATACAGGTACAGATTTACAATTAGAGAAAGCCAAAGGAATGGAGCATAGCTACATAGTATGTCAATCAATGGTAACTGATGTTCGACATGATATTATGAGAATGAAAGAAATTGGAAAATATACCATCAAGTCAAGTAAAATGTAGTACATTTGCAATGCAATCATGAATGCACGATAGTTAAAGCAGATAACCTGCATGATTATCAAACGAAGGTATGACGCCATAAGGTCTAAATAAAACAAACTGCGTTTTCGTGTGTGTTAGCGAAGTTTTTTAGAGGAAACGAAAGTTACCTCTTTTTTTTTGGCTTTTATTGAAATATAATTTGTAACATTGTAAAAAATTTTAGACACAATGAGCAAACCCAAATTACCAAACATTAAATCGGTAAAAGTAGATGACTTCAAACTTAATGCCGAAAACCCAAGAAACATTCAAGAGGATAAATTCAAGAAATTAGTCCAATCAATTAAAGAGTTTCCCGAAATGTTAAATCTTCGACCTATTGTAGTTGATGAGAACATGACTATTTTAGGTGGAAACATGAGATACAGAGCATGTCGAGAAGCAGGACTTAAAGAGATACCTGCTATTAAAATATCCGATTTATCAGACGATCAAAAGAAAGAGTTTATTATTAAAGACAATGTAAGCTTCGGACAATGGGAGTGGGACATGTTGAGTAATGAATGGAATAGTGTACAACTTGGAGATTGGGGAGTTGATTTATGGAAAAACCAAGATGATTATCTTGGAATGGACGATGTAGACATTAAAGATGACGACACCAAAGTGTCTGGAGATGATGACGATTATTCAAAACTAGAATTAGTCATGCTATATGAAAACAAATTAAAGTTTATGACTACAATTAAAAGTATACAATTAGACAATAGTCTAGAAAAACTTGAAGACGCAATTATGATATTAACTAACAAATACCTAGAAAATGATACCAAGTAATATTAAGTATGAAGAAAACAATGCTTTCATAAGCTTTGATAATAATGTAGCAGGATTAATCTTTGACGATAGCAAGCATAGTAAATATCCGATTAGATACTACAATATAATAAACGGAAATGGTAATGACTTTAAGAGCAAAGCAGACTGTAGTTATTATGGATATGTTTACGGTGGAAACTTAAAAATAACTCAAAGCCATTATCCAACACAAAATTTAATAGACGGACAATATTTTAGTGTAACAGGAGAATTCGAAATCAATAGTTACGAAAGTTCAAAACTGATAGTTATTGAAGTGTTACATACAAAAGGAATATATCCCGAAAATAATTATAGAGCAATGCCATCATTTGGTGGACCTATTGAAGAAGTAGGAAGATTAAAATATATAGATGGGTGTACTGATAGCTTACTTATTTCACCTGTAAAAAAGGGAGACCCGTGCTTTAATCATTTACACTTTCCGAAAGATATTGTACAGACACAACATACGCACCCAAGTCATAGAATAGGAATAGTAGCTGATGGTCATGGAGTATGTGTAACACCATTCGGAAACTTACCATTAGTAAAAGGAATGATATTTGTTATTAAAGAGTGGACAGAAGAAATGGTAGCCAAAGGTAATGCTTTTGCAAAGGGATTAGACGGAGAAACTCATGCTTGTGGTATGCACGCATTTAATACACCTGTAGAAACAGGAATGGATGTAATAGCTTTTCACCCCGATAGTGATTTTGGAAGTACTGATGAGGTACACCCAATGATTAATAGAACAATAGTAAGACAAGATGGTAAGCTAGTGTCAGCAGGAAGTGTTGAGGATATCAGAACAAAGTAATATGCACGAGAAAATAAACAAAGCAAGAAAGCTAATCAATTTTGCTAATTCTCAATATGGGAAAGGTGCAGTAGCATTTAGCGGTGGAAAAGATGGCATTGTATGTGCACATTTAGTAAATCATATTATACCCGACATTCCAATGATTTGCGAAACGAGTTTTTATTATCCCGAACAACTAGAAGATATTAAGGCAATAGCAAAAATGTTAAGGCTAAATGTTACTTATGTATGTTCTTTATCAGATGAATGGCTTAATAGAAATAAGCAAATGATATTTTCAAGCGATAAGGCGGTACGATCTAGAAGCTTTTCAGTCAGACAACAAGCAAGTATTAAAAAGTTTGGCAAATCAATTAACGCAGGAGTGACTTATACAGGTAGGAGAACAGAGGAAAATACTGTGAAAAATGAATTGTATAGTACGAAAGAAAATGGTATGCAATGCCACCCGATAAGAGATTGGAAAGAAGAAGAAGTTTGGCAATACTTTAAAATGTTTAACATTCCACCACCTTGGATATATTCAACAGAGCATGGAAAGACAGAGGGTAATAGTCCTTTTTATTCTATTAATCCTAAATACCATAATAATAACTTAAATAGATGTTGGCAAATAGTAGAGAATACTTCGCCAAAGCAGGACTTCACTAATAAATTCAGATAATGGCAAGAGTTAGAAAGAAGCAATTCATAGACACAAATGTTTGGGAAGAAAGCAAGAAGCGAGTTAATTATATATATGACAACTTCGATAAAATAGTAGTATCCTTTTCGGGTGGCAAAGATAGTACGGCAGTTTTGCAGACAGTATTAAAAGTAAGAGAGGAACGAGGTATCAAAGAGCCATTGGAAGTAGTTTTCTTTGATGAGGAAGCAATTCACCCAACAACTATTGAGTATGTACATAGAGTAAGTGAAAGAGAAGATGTAGATTTAAAATGGTATTGTCTAGAATTTAAGCATAGAAATGCTTGCTCAAATGAAGAGCCGTGGTGGTATAATTGGGAAAAGGGAAAGGAAGATATTTGGGTAAGAGATATGCCGAAAAAAGCAATAAAGGAACACCCGAAATTTAAAAAGGGAATGACAATACCCGACTTTAGTGATTTAATATATAGCAGGACAAATGGTAGAGTTGCAATGCTTACAGGAATTAGAACAGAAGAAAGTTTAAGACGACATAAAGTAATAGCAAGTAAAAAGCATGATAGCTATATAGCACAAGCGAGTAGAGGATACGCAACTTTCATGTGCCACCCTATTTACGATTGGACATCAAAAGATGTATGGATTGCAGTAAGTAAATTTGGTTGGGACTATAACGAAACTTACGATAGATACAATCAGACAAAATTACATGGTAGATGGCTAACGCAAAGAGTATGTCCACCGTTTGGTGAAGAGCCTGTTCGTGGATTGTGGTTGTTTAGTGAATGCTTCCCGAATATGTGGCATAAAATGTTAAATAGAGTACCAGGAGTTGCTACTGCATGGAGATATGGTAATAGTGAATTATATTCTAATGCTAAAACTAAACCCGAACACTTGTCATATAAAGAATATCTACATGTATTATTAGATAGTTATGGATTAAAACATAGAAATCAAGTAAAGAATAATATCAACAAATACATTAAGCAACATTATAATAAAACAAATGACATGATACAAGACAATGAGCCACACCCATTAACGGGAATGTCTTGGAGATTTTGTTGTAGATGTGCAATGCGTGGTGATTTTAAGGGTAGGCAAGCAGATTATCTAACGGCACAAAGTAATAAGGAATTAAAGAAGTTAGACATGACACTAGAAGAAGCTAGGAAGCGATTTGGTAAACGATAAAAATAAAACAATACAATCATGAGTAAATATGAAAATCAGCCTTTAAACGAGATAGTTTGGAGAAACAGGGAAGAATTAAGTAGTAACAACTACAACCCAAATAAAGTAGCACCTAAAGAATTAAAGCTATTGAAGATATCCATACAAGAAGATGGGTGGACACAACCGATAGTAATAAACCCCGATATGACAATAGTAGATGGATTTCATAGGTGGACTGTTTCGGGACATAAAGAGATATTTAATCTAACAGATGGACATGTGCCAACAGTAATGATTAATCCTAAAGATGAGGAAAGTCAGAAGATGGCAACTATTAGACATAACAGAGCAAGAGGAACGCATGGCATATTAGAGATGAGTAATCTTGTAACCGATATGGTAGAAGCAGGATTAGATGGTAGCGAAATAATGAAGCGATTACAAATGGAGAAAGAGGAAGTAACGAGGCTACTATTTAGAGCAGGAATACCTAAATCAGATGTATTCAAAGACGCAGATTTTGGAAAAGCATGGAAACCGAGTGAAACCCTGTAAAGTTACAGAAAGTGACAGATAAGAGCAAAATACAAAAGGAAGCAATGCTTGACGCATTAGAACAAGCAATGGGTATTGTTACAACTGCTTGTAAGGTAGTCGGGATTAGCAGACAAACCCATTACAGATGGTGTGAAGATGACGAGGAGTATAGAGAAGCATGTTCTAAATTAGACACAAAGAAATTGAAGGGTGATTTCATAGAAAGCAAACTATTGAAATTAGTAGATAAAGAGATACCTAGTGCAGTAATCCATGCGAGTAAAACCTATAATAGAGAGAGAGGTTACGGAGAAAGGATTGAATTGACAGGAGAAGATGGTAGACCTATTCAATGGGAAGAAATTAAAACCTATTCTAATGAGCAAGAAGAAGAAGAAAGGGAGTGAGAAGAAAATGTTTCTTGAAATATGGGACGAGAGAGAACATGAGTGTACTAATTGCGGTAAGCATTTAGGTTACGAGCCAAGAGCACATTACTTTAGCCACATAAAAGGTAAGGGTGCTTATCCTGAATTGAAATATAATAAAGACAATATCCAACTGCTTTGTATGGAGTGCCATTACGCATACGACTTTCAAGGCAAAGATAAATTCAACTCAATGAAAAAATGAGATTAACAATAAAGCAGACAAAGGCATTAGATATACTAGAAAATAGTAAGCATAATACCTTATTGTTTGGTGGTGGTGCAGGTGGTGGTAAATCAGCATTAGGTTGTTATTGGATATTGAAGAATTGTTTTAAATATCCCGGTACTCGTTGGCTTATCGGAAGATCAAAACTGCATACTCTTAAATCAACTACTCTTAACACCCTGTTTGAAATCATGAAGATGCAGGGGATTACATCTAATGATTATTACTTTAATAGGACTTCGGGCTTCATGACATTTCATTCTACAGGTAGCCAAATAGTATTAAAAGATTTATTCTATTATCCATCAGACCCTAACTTTGACAAGCTTGGTAGTATGGAGATAACGGGTGCTTTTGTAGATGAAGCGAGTGAATGTACGCAGAAAGCCATAATGATATTAAGTAGTAGAATAAGATTTCAGTTAGACCTGCATAATCTTGTGCCAAAAGTCTTACTAACTTGCAACCCTACAAAGAATTGGTTATATAATGAGTTCTACAAACCTTGGAAAGATGGTAACATCTTAAATCATAGGTACTTCTTACAGTCTTTAGTAACAGATAATCCTCATATTAGTAAGCATTATATAGGACAACTGCAAAGGTTAGACAATGTGAGTAGACAAAGATTACTTGAGGGTATGTGGGAATATGATGACACATTAGGTAAGCTATTCGAATATGATAAAATAAATGATATATTTAGTAACAGTTTCGTACCAAAAGGAGATTTACACATTAGTGTTGATGTGGCAAGATATGGAAATGATAGAAGTGTTGTCTGCTTATGGAATGGTTTTAGATGTGAGAGTATTCTACAATACACAAAAACTAGCATTACTGAATTAGCAACTTATGTTTTAGAGATAGCCAACAAGAACAAAGTAGGCAGAAGCAATATAATAGTTGATGAAGATGGAGTAGGCGGTGGACTTGTTGATGTGTTGAGGTGTAAAGGTTTTGTGAATAATAGTAGACCTATTGGCAAAGAGAATTACGCAAACCTTAAAGCACAATGTTACTATATGTTTGCAGACAAAGTAAACAATGGAGAAATATATGTTAATGCAGTCATGGAAGATAGAGACGCATTAGCACAGGAATTAGAAATAGTCCAAGTCAGAAAACTAGATAGTGAGCAGAAGCTTAATGTCATGGAGAAGTCAAAGATTAAAGACTTAATCGGAAGAAGTCCCGACATAGCAGACGCATTAATGATGAGAATGTATTTCGAATTAGCCAAGAGTAAAGTTGTTTACTTTGGGTAGCAGTAAAAACTACGATATTTTATATAAACTTAAAACTATTTTTGCACTATGTTAATCATTGAAATAAACGGAAAAGAAAAGCGAGTACCAACAAAGCACTCTGAATTATCATTAAAAAAGTTTAGTGAGATTTGGAAAGTGTTGAGGAAATACGATACTTCAGACAAGGAAGAAGAATTAGATCGTGACATAACAGACGAGGAAATGACTAAATCTATTCAGCAAGAATTTGATTTAACATTTGAGTTAGTATCTACACTATTAGAAATAACTATTGAGGAAGCCAAAGCAATGGACTTTGATGTAGCTATGAAGATAACAGATATATTTAATGATACAATGTTAAGCGAGAAGCATGAAAAAGATATGCAAGGAATTTCTTTTGAGCATAATGGAGTAGACTATTATTATCCTACTCTAGCTTTAAATGATTTATCATTTGGGGAGTATGCAGAAATGAAACAATGCGAACAGATATTAGGTAAAGATGTGGCTAATAGATTTGATTATTTACCTAGACAAATGGCAATCCTATGTAAGAAGAAAGGGGAAGCTAAAGGGGAGTATGATGTAACCGAAAGGGAGAATGAGTTTAAGGGAGTAACAACTGATAAAGCTTTACAGTTCGCTTTTTTTTTGCTCAAATGGACGAGAAATTTGCAAGACAATATCCAAGCTTATACGGAAAATCCTCAAACATTCATTCAAAAGTGTCCTATCTTATCGACGGATACGGGTGGCTTAATCAAATATATGATGTCGCTAAAGACGGCATATTTACCACAGGAAGCATGAGTGCAGTAGAAAGTGTAGAAGAAACAAATGTGTATCAGATATTCACATACCTATCTTGGAAGTCTAGCCAAGCAGAATATGAAACAGAGTATCAAAAGATTGCACATAAACAAGCAAGACAAAAAAGTTAAAATATGATAAGAGATTTACAAAATTTAAGCACTGATGTTAATAATGCAAGATTAGGTTTTTTTGATACATATAAGTTTGGATATCTTGGCGAGGTAAATAGCAATAGCACAGATTATCCACTCATATTGTTATTACCACCAACAAGTAATTTTGCAGATGTGCATAGTGGATACGAAACAATGACATTAGAATTCCATTGCTATCAACCTTTGATTAAAGAAGTAAACGAAGATACAGGACAAATAATAAAGCCACAAAATGCAACAACAAGTTTAGAGAATACATTTGATGCTTTGCTTCATCAGTTTAGAGGTACAGTAAATGTCCTAGTAAGAAATAATGAGAACAAATATGTATTGCAAGATGGTTGGAACATTTCAAGATTAAGCCATGAATTCAATGATGACTTGGTAAGTATTACGGCAACTATAACTATTAACAAGCTAACTGATTGTTTAGCTAATCAAAGCTACTATTAATGCTATCGGATAAAGACAAAATTACAATAGGGAATGCTTATGCCAAAGCATTTGGATTAGAGTTAGTTCGACAAGGAAGAAGTAAAAAGTCGGGTGGCTTAATCAATTCGCTTCACTCTAAAGTAACGGGTGTTGGTGTTAGCATAATGGGAAATTACTATTGGAGATTTGTAGATAAAGGAGTTAAGGCTTCACAAATTAAAAAGCCATTTGCACCACCAAGAATTAATGCCTTAATAAAATGGCTAAAGAGTAAAGGGATAGGAAGCAGTAATGAGATTATACGAGGAATAGCTTATGCAATAGCTTATACTCATAGTAAAAAAGGAATGCCAACACAGAATGGTAGACGAGCAAGACATAAAATGAATTTTGTAGACAAGGCATTGCGTAAAGAGAAAAGAACAATAGAGCAAACAATTGACAAAGTCATAGGCAGGAATGTTGAGACTATATTAAAAAAATTATAATGGGAAAACATATAATAAATCAATATGCAAATTATTCCGTACTATATGATACGAGCAGACCTTTCGTGTTTCAGTTTAATCCACAACAACTGAATACAATTAAAATGCTTTATAAAATACAGGTAGAAAGCGAAAACGATAGTGGAATTTACTATGACATAACAAAAGTTTTAGTGCAGGATATCGAGTTGGGTAATAACCGTTTCTTAATAGACCCGTCACAAATATGTAATGATTATGTAGTTACAACATTAACACCTGTAAATAAGGGGGTAATGCACAAGCCGAACAATATAAGAAGTTATAGATTTATATTTACGGGTGCACAATTTAATAATGATGGTACTCTAAATTATTCAGAAAATCATGAGGAATGGCAACAGGGTTACAGGTTTTACGGAATTGACGCGGCGACACAACATGAGCAGACATTCTTTAAAGCACAACACCAATGGCTAGAAAACAATTGGACTTATGGAGGTAATAATCAAGCAGACATAAAACTTCACCCATCTTCTAATATTCCTTTTGAAACATTTAAATGTGAAGATGAGCACGCATATTTGGATTATGGCTTTTATTCTACAGGAACACATAGATTTAAATTTAAATTCTTTCTACTTAATGGGAGTACTCAACTTTTTGAAATGGATTACATGATTAATCCAAGAGATTTATATTCTGTACCTATTGGAATTCCAGAGCTATATGCAATGGTAGACGATAATGGTAGTAATCCTGCTACTTATGGATTATCATTAACTAACAATCAAGTAGCTTCAATGGAATTGAGTATTTTTAGAGTTGCAGGAAATGGTAATGAAATAAACCTTACACCTTCAATATCTAGAAGATTTAATTATAAGAATTGTGAATGCAATAATAGAGGGATAACGGTATATTGGAAAAATAGAAAGGGTGGTGTCGATAGCTTTAAGTTTCTTGGAGATTTTGAAGAAAAGTTAAATACATCTTACAGTACATTCCAAAGAGCACTAGGTTTTAGGAGAATGGAGCATGAGGACACAAATCATTATGCTTTTACAAAAGAGAATAATACTTTTTCCCAAATGAGTTTAGGTAGAGGTAAGATCAACATAGAGGGTAATATGAAGTTTACTGTTTATAGTAGACACCTACCAAAAGAAATATTAACATGGCTATCAGAAATATACACTTCACCTAGAGTATGGGTGCAAAGTGATAAATTTACAGGTATATTTTATTCGGGTGAAGCTAGAGTAGACAATGCAAGAAATTGGCAAAGCAGACAAGCCATAATAGTTACAACAGGTGAAGTCATTACTAATCCTAAAAAGAGAGATGTAGGACAAATTAAATTAGAATTTGTTAGGTCAAACGATTTAGTAACACAAAGACAATAATGGCAAGAGAGGTTAAGTTAAGTATTAGCTATCAAGTTAGTGGAGCAAGAGCAATTAAGAATGGTGACTTAGATTTATACGATAGTGATAAACTACCATTAGCATTAAATTTCTCTATTAAGAGTATTGATAATATCAGTAAATCTAGGGGAAGCTTTTCAAAGACATTCGATATTCCTGCAACAAACAATAACAATATATTATTAAATCATTCTCATAGCGACCAACTTGAAGATATTACTGATTTAATTGATGGCAGAATAGAATGCACATGCTTGGTAAATGGACAGAAAGTTTTTCAAGGCACACTAACTGTAAAAGCAATAATAAAAGACAACAAACCTCATAGCTACAAGATTACTATATTAGGTGATAACAATTCATGGGTAAAGCAATTTAAGGAAGCACCTATGTGTGACGCTAATCGAGATGACTTTCATTCATTTGTTTGGTCGCACGGAGCTTGGCAATGGTTTAATGATAATGTTCCTAGTCCCATACCTGCACATAGAAGTATTGTAATACCATTAATAACTTGGGGTGAGCATGAATACCCTTACGCAACTTTAAATAGCTTTAAAGCACATATAATGGAGCAGACACCATCTTACTCTGTAAGGTATTTGGTGTACTATTATTTTGCTCAAGCAGGATATGAGTTAGAAAGTGATTTCTTTAATTCTGATTTCTTTATGAAATTAGTAATGCCATTAGACCCGAAGAACTTTGTCTTTCCCGACGACTTGGCAGCCGAATATAAATATGACGCAAGATTTAGATTTGATGATGGAACAGGACATTCACCGTCACCTGTTTGGAATTCATCATACGAACAAGAAAGACATTGTAATCATTGTTTTAAATTATCAATAAAGGCAACAGGAAGTAATAATTATAAAAGAGGTATATCTAGACATGCACCATTTGATGTTGAGATTACAGACCCTTCAAATGCAGGAGATGACGCAAGTCATTACCAATATCCTTACGGGATACCTGCAAATAATGGTGCAAATAGTCCTTTTGCTTTGGCAAGAGGTTTTAGGTACAAAGAAAGTGAGCAAGGAAATGCACAATGGCATTGGGAATGTCCACAGACTGCACAATATCGTGTTAGATCGTGGCTATCATTAATTCAAGGAAACTATTCTAAATTACATTGTAAGATTACAGTATGTAGTTCGAGCACAACTTTCAATGCTTGTGAGCAAATGATAGGGTCGGGTGCTAGTGTTAATAATTTGACAAATGTAAATGGATACTCGGGTGGTAGCCAAACAGTGCTAGATGACGACATAAATAGTTACTCTAGTTATAGTGGAAGTACATATAGAGAAGTTAATTTAGATAGTGGATATGTTACAATAAATCAAGGAGAAACTGTAATCATTGAGTGCTATATGCAGGAGTTACAAAATGGCTATCACATACAGCCTTCTGATGGATACCTGCTTACTAAAAACTTCCACATGTATGATATGCAGAAAGATGGTAGTCAAGTTACTCCTTTAAACTTTCCTGGTGACGGGAATGTAAGAGATACTAGAGTGTTGATTGAAAGATTTGGAGATTTAGCTTATGGTGATTTCATTCATTCAAGTGATTATTTACCATGTGACGAAACAAAACTTGATTTCATATCGGGATTAACAGGATTATTTAATCTGTATTGGTATACTGATGAAGCATTAAAGAAAGTATATGTTGAGCCTTACAAAGACTTCTACAAAGAGAGTGCATACGCATTAGATTGGACACATAAATTAGATATGTCCAAGCCACAAGAAACTTTATTTCTAACTGATAAATTAGGCAAAGATTTAAGATTTAGATACAAAGAAGATAGTAAGGACGGAGAGGTGGAATACCTAGAAAGCAATTTAGGTTATCCTTACCATTCTACTCTAATATCATTACAAGATGAATATCTTCCCGAAATAGAAGAACATGGCACTAGCTTTTATGCACCAACAACAAGCATTAGAGATAGAGAATACATTGACGGAAATAATGGTGACGCACCATGGGTACCCTTAATTGTTAAAGACCATGTTAGTAATGTATCTTGGCAAACAAAACCCGAAAGGAGTATGGGTGGTTGGAAGTTGAGAATACTTTCTTACGAGGGAGTTAAGACATTTAACGGTACTATGTATGCAGGATATAAATGGAATGATAGTTCTCATGATGGCACGGCAGGACATACTAATGAATATCCATGTGCACAGACATTCCATGATGTAGACGATAGTTTTGGAGAAACATTAGATTATGCCGACAATATACAGGACGGATTATATACTAGGTTTTGGAAACCTTACATTGATTCAATCACTTCTAATCCTAGAATAAAAGAATGTTATCTATATCTAACACCAAGCGATATTGCACAACTAGATTTAAGAGTACCTATATTTTTAGTTGAAGATGGACATGCAAATGGTAGCTATTGGATTATTGAAAAGATAATAGATTACAAGCCACATGAAGATAGTGTTACAAAAGTAAGGCTTCTACAAATAGGTGCAAATAGTACTAATCTTAAAATACCACCTTACACAATAGTAGACGAGGGTAGTCCAAGCACAGGAGTGAATGATGGAAATCAAGACGATGGTGGAGTAGGTACAGTTGGAGTATGGGGAGTAGGTACAGTTGGAATTGGAGTAAATGTACACACAGAATTAGATAAAGATAAAGATAATATCGTGCATACACATGGAAGTTTGGGTGGTAATATAAATCTATCTGATATAGGTGCTAACACTTCTCTTGTATTGAATGGTAATCATAACTTCACACCAAATAAAGCAGGTAATATTCTAATCGGTAGCCATCTTAAATCAATGAGTGGTGGTACAGGACAAATGATATTAGGAAAGTATAATATAGATAATCCAAAAGCTAGTGTAATTATAGGTGGTGGTACTTCAGAAGCAGACAGAAAAAATATACTAACAATAACACATGATGGTGCAATCGAGTTCGGTGACATTGGCGGTGGGAGTAATATGGTTACAACTGATAACAATGGGGATTATATTGACTTGTATACAGAAAGCAATGCTTCTGAAGATGACAAAAGTGTTTCTAAAATAATAAAAGGATAATGGCTTCAAATATAACAAAGATAGTAGATATTAAAATCGTTGGAACAGACGAGTTAGTAAGGCTTGAGCAGGAGATAACAAAAGCAGAAGTCAAGCTTAAAAATATGACTAAAGCAGGGAAGAAGAATGCAGGAATGCAGAAAATCCATGCCAAGAATATAGCTACAACAAGAGTTGCAATTAAAGATTTAAAGCAACAAAGAAATCAAGAACAAAAATCTATAATAGCCAACACTAAATCTGTTAAAAAATTAGATGGAAGTTATAATGGATTAGTACAAAGGAATAAGCAGTTGCTTTCTAAAATGAAAGCTACTAAAGGTGGTATCGGGTCAAATACTGCTGAAATGAAAAAGATGAAAGCAGAATATACTGCTAACAATCAAAAGCTTAAAGAATTTGACGCAGGACTAGGAAACAATCAAAGAAATGTAGGTAATTATGGGAGTGCATTAGGAAGTGCAAAAGAAAAGCTTCTAGGAGTTGGTGTAGCATTAGCAGGTGCAATGGCAGGTTTTACTGCTTTAAGCAGATTAGTTTCGGGTGCTACTGAAGATTTTGGTAGGTTTGAAAAAACATTTACAAATGTTCTAACACTTATGTCTAGTGATGACATCAACAAGTTTGGTGAAAGCATGAAAACGGGTGCTATTGATGTAATGAAAGAATTTGGTTTTGAGATTGACGATCTAAACAAATCTTTATTTGACGCAGTATCGGCAGGTGTTCCTGCTTCTGAAAGTATTGACTTCTTGAGGACTGCTTCTCAATTAGCAGTTGGTGGTGTTACAGAATTAAGTACGGCAGTAGATGGTATTACATCAGTTATAAATGCTTATGGATTAGAAACAGACGAAGCAGAACAAGTAGCGAGTGCTTTCTTTAGTGCACAGAAATTTGGTAAAACAACGGTAGCTGAATTATCAGAAACAATAGGTAGTGTTGCTCCAATCGCTAGGCAAGCAGGAATATCGTACCAAGAATTATTAAGTGGTTTTGCAGAATTAACTAAACAGGGTATATCGACTGATAAAGCAAGTACTGCTTTGAGGTCTACTATTACTGCTTTGATTAAACCCGGTAAAGACGCAGCCGACACATTTGACAAATTAGGAATTGCGTATGGTGCAACAGGAATACAACAAGAGGGTTTCTTTAATATACTTACAAAAATATCTACAGTAGCAGAAGAACAACCCGATATCCTAGCACAACTTATTCCAAATGTTAGAGCATTGACAGGTGTTGGTGCTTTAGGGACTGCACAACTAGAAGAATATAGTGAAATATTAAAAGAAGTAACAAGTGACTATGGAGATAATTCTTCTTTGGCTAATGCGGTAGAAATGCAACAAGCAACACTTGAGCAACAACTAGCTAGTAGCAAAGCAGAGTTTAGAGCAATTAGAATTGAGGTAGGAGAAAAACTTAAACCTGCCGTTATAAGTATTATTGATGGCTTCTCATTCCTGCTTAAAAATTTAGATAAAATAGCAGTAGTTGTCAAATCAAGTATAGCAGGTTTTGTAATCTATAAAGGATTGATGTTAGCCAACGCAATAGCTACAAAAGGTTTTTCTGTTGCATTAGGAATTGCAAAAATTCAACAGAGTGCTTTGAATAAAGCGGTAAAAGCTAATCCTTATGTTTTCGCTGCTTCGGTTTTAACAACATTAGTAACTGCTTTAGGATTGTTTGCAAGTAATGCAAATAAAGCAAAACGAGAACAAGCAAGTTTGAATGAGGAATTAAGACGAGGAAAAGAATTACAAGGCAATGTTACTGATATTGAAGAAAGAATTCAGATATACGAAAAATTAAATCAGACACAAAAAGCTCAACTACAAAGTGCTACACAGGGAACACTAGAAGAATTAAATGTCCAGAAAGCTTCAATACAAGTATATCGTGATAAGGACGAAACTTTTAAGCAGAATTTAATAGCATTAAAGAATTATGGGAGTGCATATAAAAAAGTAAATCAATCAACTTTTGAGGGTAAGATGGAAGCCTTAAGGTTAGCTAAAGCACAACAAGAATTAAAAGAGAAAATGAATGCTCTTGAGTTGGAAAAATTCGGGATTACTTATGACGAGGTAACGGGTAAAATCAGAAGATATAATAAATTAAATACCATTATTGGTGATGATTTAAAAAAGAATAAAAAGGGACAAGATGATTATACTACAAGTCTAGACGATACAGAAAAGAAATTATTATCATTAGAAAAAGCATTAGCATTAGAAGATGATACTCTAGCCAAACTTTCAGAGAAAATAAGTCAAGTAAAAAAGAACAGAGATTTACTTGTTATCAATAGCGAGGAGTATAAATTGGCTACAAAAGAATTAACTGCATTACAGGAAAAGCAAAGAAAAGCTACTGCTAAATCAGTTGATGGTGACAAGAAGAAAGTAGATAGTATAGCAGACAGAATAATTGCAGAACAAACTACTATTGATGTTTTAAGTAAGGTTGCAGGATATGAAGATGAAGTTCTTCAGTCACAATTAAAGCTGAAACAAATGCAGATTGACCAAATTATTAAGCAGGGAGTTGAGGAAGGCTTTTTAAGTAAAATTCAAATAGCAAATCTTCAAGCACTAAAAGGTGAGGTTGAGGGATTACAACAAACACTTCAAGCTGAAGATGGAATGAGTAATTTTGCTAAAGCATTTTATGGAGAAGATGTCCAAATGGCATTAGCAGGTTTGTCGGCAGGATTAAGCACCATTCAACAAATGGGACAAGGACAGGCAGAATTAGACAGAGTAAATACTGAAAATAAAATATACGGGATAAATCAAGAAAGAGAAGAAGCAATTAAAAACCTAGAAGAAAGTTCTAGCTTTAAGGTTTTGTCGCAGGAAGATCAAGACGCAAAATTATTAGAATTAAATGCAGGATATGACACACAGGCAAATAAATTAAGAGAAACACAATTTAATAAGCAAAAGCAACTAGATAAATCAGAAGCCAAAATATCGGGTGCATTAGCAATAATGAGAATATGGAGTGGAAAGATTACAGGTAATCCTGTTGTAGACGCAATTATTAAATTAGGAATGATTGGTGTTCAAATAGGAAATACAAATAAACAAATTCAAGCTATTAATGCAACACAATTTAGAGCAGAACATGGTGGAATAGTACCCGAAAAGTTTGCTAAAGGTGGAATGGTTAAAGGACCTAGACATGCACAGGGTGGTGTAAAGTTTGCAGTCGGTGGACAAGTTGCAGAATTAGAGGGTGGAGAAGCAGTTATAAATAGAAGAAGTACTGCAATGTTTAGAGGACAACTTTCTGCTATGAATGAAGCAGGTGGTGGTACTAAATTTGCTGATGGTGGTACAGTTGCAATACAAAATCAATTAGTAGAAACATCTAATAGAAGCATTATAACAGAGCAAGATGTTGGTAGGATAGCAATGGCTTTAGGTAGCCAAAGAGTAACACTATTGGAAAGTGATGTTACAACTACGCAGGAAACAGTAAGTATATTAGAAAGTAGAGCAGAATTTTAATATGTGGAATTTATTTGTTAAATCAGAAATACAAAAGGAAAGACAAAGCATTTGCAATAAATGTGAATTTAAAACTGATAGGTGGCTAATCGTATTTGAGGAAGACGCATGTTCGATTTGCAAATGTTCGATACCAAAAAAAACTAAATTAAAAATATCAAAATGTCCGAAGAAGAAATGGTGAGAGTAGCTAATGCTATTCCAAAGAAAGAAAGACAAAAAATCTATGAGGTGTTTATGAGTAATAGTAATTACTTTGCAGAGCACGATCAAAATCATTCAAAATTAATGTGGGAATTATTTGACAATTATAACAATTATTTTGTATCATTGGAAAAATTTTCACAAGACGATATTAATTGTGAAGATTGTCAGAATACAATTATTAAGTTTTGGAGTTATATATTATTTGAGATTTGGCAAAGAAAAATCATATAGAAGATATAAAAAGGTTTGCTTCCGTATTAAGTGAAAACCTATTTTTAAAGTACGGAGATAATCCTAGTACTATGGATATACTTACTCATTTATCGACACAGGGACTTATCCCACCAATTAGATTAAGAAATTATTTAATCATTTGCGACTTCTACACTATATTAAGAAAAAATGAGGGACATGTTACACATACTTTTATGGATTTGAGTATAGAATATGAATTAAGCGAAAGGCAAATACAGACAATAGTATATGAGTATCAGAAGCAATTTCAAAAGGATAACATTCTTTTTCGGTAAAAACTTCGAGTAAAGAAAAATGTTACTTTGTATTTTTGCAACAATTAAAACACTACAAAACAAAAAATTATAATATGAAAGAAGTTTTTATTTACGATATGATAGGTGGAATGGGAGTTTCTGCTAAATCAATTATCGAACAATTAGAAGATGGTGTTGATGTAGATTTAAGAATAAATTCAGTAGGTGGAGATGTTTTTGAGGGAATAGCTATTTACAACGCATTAAAAAAACATAACGGAAAAGTAAATGTAACTATTGAGGGATTAAGTGCTTCAATGGCTTCAATTATTATGTTGGCAGGTGATGAGATTACTGCTTCTGCTAATTCTTTAATAATGATACATAACCCACAAGTGGGAGTACAGGGTGATAGTGCCGACTTGCAAAATAAAGTAGAATTGCTTAATAAAATTAAAGAGCAAATGCTAAATGTATACACCGACAAAACAGGTATGCAAGCGGAAGAAATTGCCGTAATGATGGACAAAGAAACTTGGCTAACTGCTGAAGAAGCTTTGGAAATTGGAATGATTGATAAAGTTGGCGACACAATTAAGTTGGCAGCACATTTTGATATATCCAACTTTAACGCACCTAATTGGGTTGAGGAAAAGTATTCAAAAGAAGAAGAATTAGAAATTAGTAATAATCAAAATAAAGAAATGGACAAATTATTTAACATGCTATCTGAATTAAAAGAAACTGTATCTAATTTTGTTACTAACAATCCCGAAGATAATAATTCTGAAGAAGTTAGTGCATTAAATGATACTGCTATTAAAAATCAGATTGTTGATCTTACAGAAAAAATTCACGAACAAGAAGAAAAGTGGAGTACAGTAAATGCAGAATTAGAAACTGCTACGGGACTAATGATTACAATGGAAGAAAACATTGAAACATTAGAAGCTGAAAAAAATTCTTTACAGACTGAAATCAATAAGTCAAATGCTACACCGACAACTGCTGAAGATACTTCAGACCCTGTTGTTGAGAGTACAGATTTACCGAAAGAAAAATCAAGCTTCGAGCAAGCTGCCGATTTACTAGGAAGTGATAGTGTATTCAGATTTAATAAAAAGAAATAATAATTAATAATTAACAAAAAGTAAAAAAGAAATGGCAAATTTAATTACAACGGCTTTAACTTACTCAAAAGAGGACGCATTAGCATACTTCTTGCAACCTTTATTTGTAGGTAACAAAGCAATGGATTACTTTGAAGTAATGACAGGAGTAAAATCTTCTCAAAAACTAGACAAGTTTTCTACATTAGACAAAATCACTAAAGCAGAAGCTTCGGGTTTTGCAGGTGCAACAGGTGTATCTTACACACAAAGAACAATTTCGGTTGCTCGTATGGAAGCAGAAGTAGAGCAAGCAGGTGGAGCTTTCTTCAACACAATCAAAGGCGAATTACTTCGTTTAGGATTAAACAAAGATGATATTACAGGAACAATTCTTCAAGAAATTGTAGCTAATGTAATGTTAAGAGGAGTAGACAGAGATTTACAAAGACAATTATGGTTTAACGATAGTGCTAATGCTACTGCACCTTATGTTGATTATAATTCTTATGATGGTATCTTAAAGCAATTAGCAGGACTTCCTGCTTCACAAAGATTGGCAATCGCTTCGGGTGCTCTTGGAGCAAATGTTGCAAAAGCAGAATTTCAAACAATGATTGACGCAATGCCAAGCGAGGGTATGGAGATGAGAGATGATTTAGTATTTTTCGTTACTCGTTCTTTAGCAGACAATTACAGACAAACATTGGCAGCGGGTGGACAAGAGTTAGCTTACATATCAATGACTGATGGTACTAAACAACTTTCTTACCAAGGCATTCCGATTGTAGAAATGGGATTATGGGATACAGTTATTGCTAATGATAGTAATATAGCAGTTCCTTTAACTGCTCCAAGTTTAAATACACCTGCTAATAAATTAGATGGACATCTTGCAGTTTTAACTGTTAAGAATAACATTGTTGTTGCAACTGATTACGATAGTGTTGGTGGTGCAGACTTGTGGTATAACAAAGATTTGAAATATAATCGTTTCAGATTTGAGTATGTTATGGGAGTAAACTACAAGAATGACGAATTAACAGTAACGGCAGATAGTAACGCATAGTATTAACCTCTAAAAAATAAATAAAAAATGAGTGTATTAACAGCAGGACATATAATAACTTGTACGGACAGAAATAGAAGAGGTGGTTTGAAAGCAATCTATCTTGGACAAGTAGATGATGTAGCTACAACAGTTGCTACGGCAGGTACTCACGAGTATACATCTTTTGCATTAGGAGCAGGTAAGTTTATCTATAAATTTGAATTTGATAGAGAAACTGCTTACTTTACTGCAAACGCAACAAGAGAGAACGGGTCTACAATAGTTGAAACTGAATTAGGTTTTACAGTTCCAAAAATCACAAAGCTAGTACAAGCTAGATTAGAAGAATTATCTAATACTTGTGGTTTATTTGCAGTAGTTGAAACTTTTGCAGATGATGGAACAAATACTTACCAATTCGTTTTAGGATATGATGAGATATTTTCACCAGAAGCATTTCTAGAGTTCGCAAGTGGAGAGCAAAACACAGGTAGTGCATTGCAAGACGCAAATGAAACAGTAGTTAAACTTACAGGTTTCATGGCAGAATATCCAAGAGAATATGTACCATCGGGTGCAGGAATAGCAGTTGCGACTGCTAACATAAATGAATATTCAATAACTTAAAAGTTAGTTTCTTCATAGTGTTTTATTCTAAAGGGGTGGAGTAGGTGAATGGCTTACCCACCCTTTTAGTTTATAAAAGAAAAAATGAAAGATTGTAATTGTAGAGGAAATAAAAATAAAATTGTTACATTAGCAAAAAAATTAGAGAACATGGCAAAAAAGAACAGAAAATATATTTGGACAGTTAAGCTTGATGAAAATGCTACTATCCAATTTAACGGAACAAGATTTAAAGTAGCAACTGTAACTTCGGATATTATGAGAGCAATGTACGAAGCAGGTAGTGATTTAGTTGATATTGAAACTTCTACACCGAAAACAGATGTCAAAGAAAAGTAATCCAAAAAGTGTTTTAAAATTTGGAGTATTTAATCTTACTAATCCTAAAGATGTTCAAGAGGAAAAAGATTTAGATCTTCTATCTTATGACTATATCCCATTTGGAGATAAAGTTAAAAACGACTTCCCACAACATTTAGCAGAATTAAAAAGAAAGTCAGCTACTCACAGAGCAATACTTTCGCAAAAGACAGTATTTACTTTAGGTACAGGTTTCATTTGTGAAAACGAGAAACTTAAAGCAAAGTTAGAAGATATGAATTCTAATGATGAAAGCTTTATGGAAGTGTTTAAGAAAGTCATAGATGACTATTACACTTTTGGAAATGCTTATATTGAAGTAGTTACATTTAATGGTGGCTTTAATATGTTTCATGTAGACGCAACAAAAGTTAGAGTTTCAAAAGATAAAGAGAATGTAATTATACACCCGAATTGGAGTAAGTATAATTCTCAAAAAAATAAAGCACAAGTAGTACCTTTTTATCCTGCATTTGTAAATGATGGTGGAAACAAAAGGAGTATAATACATATTAAAGATTACGAGCCAGAATTTAATCATTATGGATTACCCGACTATGTGGCAGCATTAGAAAGTATAAGTGTAGATTATGAAATTGGAAGATGGAATAATACTAAATTTAAAAATCATTTTCAGCCAAGCAGTATTGTCGAAATCAATGGTGACATGTCAGATGAAGAAGCAGAGAATTTAGTAGAAGAAGCTAAAAGCAAATTTACGGGTGAGGGAAATAATGGTAAGATATTATTTTTAGTAAAAAATGGTGACAGTTCTCCTGCTAGTGTAACAACTATTCAAGATAATACAGAGGGTAGTTTTTTAGATTTGCAGACAACAACACACCAAAATATAATTTCAAGCCATAGGTGGCAACCTGCTTTATCGGGAATTGTATCTTCGGGTAAGATGAGTAACACAGGTAGCGAAATTAGAATAGCATACGAAATGGTAATGAATACAATTGTCAAAGGAACTTGCTATCAATTATTAAAACCTATTAAAAAGGTTTGGCAGGATAATGGATTAGATACAAGCGAGTTTATGGTAAAACATGAGCCACCGATTAGTTTCATGAGTGACATTACTATATCAGATGTTCTTGAAATAAACGAATTAAGAGCTTGTTTAGGATATGAAGCGATTGAAGGATACGATAAATTAAGCAACAAGAAAGAAGTTGATGACGAAAAAAGTGTAAAAACTGAAGATCAAAATGAGTATTAATAAAGACATAGCAGACAAGATAAATTTTGCAATGGAAACTTATTCGGATTATCCGAAATCAGCTTCAAATAACGCAAGAAAGGCATTAGCTTATAAGGAGAAAAACGGAAGTAAATGTGGCACACAAGTAGGTTGGACAAGAGCAAATCAACTAGCAAATCGTGAGCCATTATCCCGTAAAACTATTGCTCGAATGGCTTCATTCAAAAGACACCAACAACACAAAGATGTACCTTATGACGAGGGTTGTGGAGGTTTAATGTGGGACGCATGGGGTGGAACATCGGGAGTAGAATGGGCAATAAGAAAATTAGAACAAATAGATAATTATAGTAAAAAGAAAAAATATTAAATTATGGCAACAACAATTATACCTGCTACTTTAACAAGTACAATACAAGAAAGCATTTCTTTAAATGGACAAACTCATGGAAATACAATTATCCACACTACTCAAACACAGGGTAAGGTTTATCAAAGAATAATGGAATTGCCAAGAGGTGAGTATGCACAAATTTTAGCTTTAGGAAGTACAGATAGGCTTGGAACAATAATTGGAGATGAAATGAAGTATCTTCGAATTACAAATGTAGATGACACAAATAATTTAGTTATCCAACTGCAATATGCTTCAGCAAACAATTGGATACAAAAAATTGGACCTCATGAAAGTTTCATTTTGATGAATAATCAGAGTGCACCAAATGGACATGCTACAACACCTGGTACTCTTGAAGATTTAACGGCAGTATTTGGTATGGGACTTACAGAAAGTGTTGAAATAGAAATGATATCTATTACTTCATAATATGGCTGTCTATAACAATGTAAATAATTTACAAACTTTGGTTACACCTCTACAGGTGATGTCAAATAGCATAACTAATTTGAATTTTGACACTACTCTTATTAGTATGAATATGATTAAGTTAGCAGAAATAAATCATCTTGAAAAGCCATTGAGTAGATTGTATTACGAGGAATTAGTTACCGAGAATGACGCGGGTACATTGAGTGTTGCAAATCAAACTTTAATGAATGACTATCTAATAAGAACTTTATCATGGTTTGTGAAGTTTGAAATCATGAATGACTTACAATACAATACCTCTAATTCAGGTATAACGACTAATATAGATGATTTCAGTACCGCAGTAAGTCAGAAGCAATATGATTTAATAAAGCAAGATACTTACCGAAAAGCTACAGTATATTTAAATGATATGATTGACTTCCTGCATGGTGACGCACAAATTTCTGCTTATCCAACATTTCGAAAAAACGCACCAAATGAAGATGGCAAAACAGATAGTGGAAGTGCAAATAAAAATCATGGAATAATATTTTATTAAAACACAATGAGCAATCTACATTCAAAACAAACAGGTAAGCAAGTACACTTTCCAAGAGATTATGAAAGGGGAAATAGTCAGAGTATACCATTAAAAATTGATGGTAATACTATTGGATATATTCAGCCACATAATTTACTAGAAACTACAATTGACACTATTGCTGATACGAGTGCTAGTTTACAAAATAAATACTTTTGTATATATTCAGAACATGGTGCAATAAAGACTGCAATGTATTTTGATGTAGATGGAAGCGGTAGTTTTACTTTGCCATCGGGTTATGATAATATGCAACCTATCGTAATTTCAAGTAATGATAATGCTAATGCAGTTGCGACTGCCGTACACACATCATTGATAGCATTAGAAACCTCTTTGTATGCTTCGAAGAAAAATCATGTTTACACAGGAATTTCGGTAGCTACTAATAGAATTTCAATTACTCAAAAGGGAGTGCCAACACCTATTGTAGATGTGGACACAGGTTTTACAATTACGACAACAACAACTCTAGCTTCAAATGATGGTATTTTAATGTATGACTATTCACATGGTGGTTTTATAGTTGAAGATTTAAACGAAACAATAGCAGACATAGTAGGTGGAATGGTTTCGGGAAATACTGAAACGGGAATAGCAGTAACTTATGATGACGCAGGAAACAAATTAAACTTTGTTGTTTCAACACCAACACCGAGTGCAAATACAAAATGCGTAACAATTAATGGTGGTATTAATCATAGAGCAACAGATGGTAGAAGTCCAATAGGTTATGTTTTTGGAGCAACACCCGACACAAGATTTGATGGTAAATGGTACTCTACAGTTATTCCAACACCACAACCTGCAATGGTTATAAGTAAAATAACGGCAATGCAGGGTGCTATATTTCAAGCAGTAGGTGGAGAAACAATTGCTTCTGTTGAAGGTACTATTGTTGGAAGTGGAAATTGTACGATACATTTATACAGAGGAGTAATTCCAAACAGTACGGGTAATGTCACTTTAAATGAATGTGCTCAAATAAATGTTAGTTATCCTGCAGGTACAGATAGTTTACAATTCAGCACTACAGCAATTGGAGGTACACTAGCACAACATGAAATTTTGTATTCAGTAATTAGTTTAAATCCTAACGAAAATGTTAATGGACAACTAATTCAATCAATAGATATAAGAATTACATAATAATAAAATGAAAATGACAGAAGTAAAAGATACAATCCAAGTAGGCATAGCAAATGGCGGTGCATTAACAATAGGCTTTGCCGAAGTGAATGAGCTTTTAACTTTCATTTCTCTATCACTAGCAATAATTTTTACTATTTATAAATTTATTAAATTAAACAAGAATAATGAATACTAATTTATTATTGATTAGAGATACTTTTAATGAAGCAGAAATACTTGGGAAGCTTTACATAAATGGAGAATTTATGTCACATACTCTTGAATTGCCGTGGCGAGAAAATATGAAATCAATTTCTTGCATTCCAAGAGGTGTATATGATTGCAGGATTAGACGAGCAATAGAAAGTGGTAGCTACAAATATGACCATATTCTAGTTGATGAAGTTGTTGGTAGATCGTGGATACTTTTTCATATTGGCAATACACATAAAGATAGTAAGGGTTGTATTTTGACAGGAGAATATAGAGTAAATAATGACAGTATAGCAAATAGCAGAATAGCACATGAGCAATTAATGAATGTTCTAGAAGCTACAAAAAGTAATAGTATTCAATTAACAATTAAAAATAGATAATTATGGAATTTGTACAAAACAATTGGTTAGAGTTATTAGTTGGTTTAATGGCTTTCGCAAAAGTAGTAACAAACTTAACACCATCAGATAAAGATAATAAAATCTTTGGGTGGCTAGACACAGTAATAGACGCGTTTGTTCCTAACTATAAAAAGAAAAAATAATGTTTAAGAAGTGGATTGGACAGGCTTTAGTTTCGGGTGGAGTAAAACCTGTTACTGAATTACTAAAAGCAGTAAAAGATTTATTTACTGATAGTAAAGGAAAGTGGAGTAGCAAAAGGACAATTAGTGGAGTAATAGTTGTGAGTGCTTCCCTGCATGTTGAGAAATACGGAATAGATACAAATGCTTTAATCCTATTTGGATTAGGAATTTTGCCTTTATGCTTTAGTGTTTTTGAAAAATCAAATTCTTGCAACAATGGATGTAAGCGATAATACTTACAGACCTCGTTGGAAAAAAGATTTAATTGAATATGTAAAATTATTCAGAAGATTACCTATTGATACTCAAAAAAGGTTGTTGTATGACGCAACAAAATCTGATACTCGAAACATAACATTTGAAGAAAAGAAATCTTCAGCTACTCTTACAACTGATAAATCAAAAAGAATTAAGTCATTAGAAGATTTAATTTTAGCTTCTGATATCGACCTAGATGTTTGGGAAGTTGAAAGATATGTTGTAAATAAATGGGAAGTAGGTAGTACAGTAGACGGACAAATTATTGTCGAGCCACTATTCCAAGTCAAAGCTTGGCTAAAAAAGAATAAAACTGCATTCCGTTCTAAACTTGTTAAGCAAGAGATTATGCAGGAGATGAAGAAGCATTCACCTGTATATAATTATAATAATATAGCCACAGACAAAACAGGTAATCATCTATTGCAAATAAACATATTTGATTTACATTTTGGAAAACTTTGTTGGGGTGAAGAAACAGGTGACAATTATGATACTAAAATTGCAAGAAAAAGATTTATTACTGCTATTAAGTTTTTACTATCCGTTGCTAGTGGATATAAGATTGATAGAATACTATTCCCTATTGGGTCAGACTTCTTTAATTCCGATAATTTAAACAATCAAACAACGGCAGGAACACCACAAGATGAAGATGTGCGTTGGCAAAAAACCTTTCGAGCAGGAAGAAAGATGTTAGTAGAAGCCATTGACATCATGAGTATGTTTTGTCCTGTTGATGTTGTAGTCGTGCAAGGAAATCATGATTGGGAAAGAAGCTTTTATGTTGGTGACGCAATCGAATGTTGGTATAACACAAATGACAGAGTTACAGTAAATAATTCTGCTAGTCCAAGAAAGTATTATAAGTATGGACAATGTGGTATTGCACTCACTCATGGAAATAATGAGAAAGTAATAGATTTGCCTTTGATCTTCGCACAAGAGCAACCCGAATTGTGGAGTGCTACTAAATTTAGAGAATGGCATTTAGGACATCTTCACCACAAGAAAGAAATTAAATTTATGTCTACTCAAGAACATAAAGGTGCAACAATCAGATATATGCGTAGCTTATCCGGTACAGACGCATGGCATAATCAGAAAGGTTATATAGGTAGTTTACAGGGATGTGAAGCTTTCGTTTGGAGTAAGAAAGACGGAATGGTTGCTCAATATATGCACAACATTAAGTAAAAAAACTTTACATAATTTGCAAATTTATTGCAATTACCCATTGTCATTTGATTACATATACTTATCTTTGTATAAGAAAGAAAGGGAATAATCCCAATCTCACTAACACACACGATACAATGACACGATTTGAAACACTAGACGGACAACAACTTGGAGCAAGATTTTGCGGTGATAACGGAGCAACATTTCACATAACTTCACACGAATTAAGAACTCTATTTTCACTAGACGAGGATACAAAATTAACATCAGATAACGCATTTTTTGGTACGGCAGGTGATTTACTAGACATGTGGAATGCAGGACACAAAGCGACTGCTGAAGAAATGATGAGAAGATTTAAGCATGAAGATGGAAACACTACATTACACTTTAAATCTGAAACTAGAATATTTCTAGACAAATTCGGAAACCTAACTCGTAAAACTAAATTCTCAAGATAATGAAATCAGAACTAGAAATAAAAGCACACAATTACGACCAAAGAATTAGAGCACTCGTAACAGGAATGAATATGTTATGTGGCTTGGACTATGTAACAGAACATTTAACTCTGTCGATATTAAAAGAAGAATATCAAGTCAAGCTAGATAATGTAAATAAAGAAATCTTAAAATTAAAATAACCTTAAATAACACACACAAGATGAATAACGAAATTTTAACTTATACGGAAGCAGTACAAAATTCTCCATATCTAAAGGACTGCACAAACGAAACAATTTTCAGTATGAATGGTAATCCAATGCACAGAGGTTACTATAATCTTATTGTATCCATCAGAGATGTAAAATTGTACGACAGAGGACTTCGACCTAATAGATCGTGGAAAATATCCCATGTAAAAAAATACTTTGGTATTAAGGGAAATGTTGGCAACATCATTACTCAATTAGCTAGATTGCAAGAGGAATATATTGCTCTAGCAGAAATGGAAAACGAGTAAAAAAACTTTACAATTTATGCAATATATTTGCACAAAAGCATGGTAGAGTAATATAATTGACTTATCTTTGTATAAGAAAGAAAGGGAATAATCCCCGACACTAAAAACACACACAACATGAGCAATCAAGAAAGAAGACAAAAGATAGAAGAAGCAATCGAATTAATCAAAGAAGCTTCAAACCTTTTAGATGACGCAGTAAGAGGTACTTCAGAAGCTAGACATTTTAAAGCATACGGAGAGTACGGAATAAAACAACTATTAGGATACGCAAATCCTTATGACAGAAGCTTATACGATTTAAGCGATAGTTTCCTAAAATCAGAATAATTAATAACCTTAAATAACACACACAATCATGGCTAGAAGCTACCCTATTTACACAAAAGTTACTGCATGTAACTACCAAACAAGTAAGTCTTTCGGAAGCAAAGACACAAGCATACAAAATATATGCGTAGGCACAGGTGCTAAAAACTCAACCGAGTTAGCAGAAATCAAAACTACTAGACGAGTAGTAGACGATCAAACAATCTTTAAGTTTTCTGTTGATGGACATATCTTAAAAGAGATAATCATGTGCAATGAAACTAAAGAAATTATAGAACAATTTAATTACATAAAATAATATATCATGGCAAAGAAAAGAACATTTGAAGAACTGCTTAATGAGGTACAAAAGTTAGCAGACGAAAGCAAAGCAATTAGCGAAAGAGTATCATCTGAATGGATTGAAATCGAGAAGAAAGCAGGTGTACTATTTAAGTATGAAGATTTAGACAAATTAGATAATCTATATTTTGAGGGTATAGACGGCAGAGATTACCCCGATTTTGTAGACGCATATTTATCCAATGCAAATTTGAATGATAAAGAATTAACAACAGAAGAATTAGATTACATAAACGAAAATTATACTGATTGGGTATATGAGGAACTTCAAAACTTTATTTACTAATGGAAGCACAATTACACAAAATTATAATTGCACAATTCAACAAGCAATTTACTACAAAGACAACATTCGCAAGTGGCTATTCACCTAGAAGCTACTCAACTGATGTACCACCACCAAGAATTTCGGGATACATTGATAATGACTTAACACAATACACACCTACTATTTGCTTTCTAGCAGACGAGGATAAATTCTTTAAGTTTGAAGAATGGCTTGACAATTTAGGAGATGATAATCTTCAGCTAGACGAACTTTACATATTTGACAGATATACTTTAGATGGTGAAGATATGATTAAGAAGCAAATAAAAATAAGCGAGTGGAGTGAAGAATTACACTTACTTGACGAACACAAAGACAAATGGTTTGATGGCAGAATAAAAGGTTGTCAGTTATGGCAAGAACATAGAGGCTTCACACCTACATGGAAGTTAATGTCAGATGTACAAATTAAATTATCAGACGGAACATTTGAGCCTTTAAGAGTTGGAGAATATGTAAGCGATAATCCTGCTCACTTCTTTAATGTTAAAAGTGCACACGATTATGCAAAGAGAGAAAATATCACTAACTACCAAGTGATTGAAATATGGTAGATTTATTAACTAAATGTAAAGTAATGGAAAGAAAGTTTGAAACACAAATGGACGGAGTAAAATTTCACCTAAAACACATAGGTGGATTAACTCAAAAAGAAGCAACAGAATATTATGGTTGCAGAAGATTATCGAGTAAGATACACAGATTAAGACATGAATTAGGTTGGAAGATCAAAACAACTGAAATGAAAGTCCAAACGGGTACTCGAATGGTTTCTCGTGGAACATCAGTCGTTGCAAAATATGAATTAAATAAATAAACATTGCAAATATATTTCTTTGACTGAAAGAAATTTTGTATATTTGGAAACTAATTTTTAACTAATAAAACACTAAATTATGGCTATTAACGTAAGCACGAAAACAAACACGACTAAAGAAGTCGTACCTGCAGGAACACACATTGCAAGATGTTACGCAATGATACATGTCGGAACACAAGAATTTGAATGGCAGGGAGAAGTAAAATCAGCAGACAAAGTAAGAGTATCATTTGAATTACCAAATGAAATGAGAACATTCGGAAACGAGGAAAAACCTATGGTAATTGATAAGGAGTACTCATTAAGTTTGCATGAGCAATCTAATTTAAGAAAAGATTTAGAAACTTGGAGAGGGAAAGCATTTACTAATGATGAGCTTGCAATGTTTGATATAACAAAACTATTAAGCAAAACTTGTTTGTTGTCTATTATCCATGCAGAAACAAAAGCAGGGAAAACATATCCGAAGATTACTGCAATAAGTAAGATGACTAAAGGTACTACTTGTGAAGATCAAATCAATCCAACTTTTCAATTTAATTATGAAGATAGTTTTGATACTCAATGGCTTTCTGATACTTGTCCAAGTTGGTTAGCAGAAACAATTAAAAATACACCCGAATATGATAATCGCATAAGTCAGCTTGAGGGTGCAGAATTTGACAAGCAAACCCAAAAGGGTGATGACTTACCATTTTAATAATTAAAATAATAAATAATGTTAGAGCAATTTTTAAAAGCCAACGGCTTAAATAGAACAAAGATAGGTGACTTACTAGATGTTTCACCACCAAGTACAAGATTACTATTAGACAAACCTATGGATATGAAGATTAGCCAAATGGTAAGTTTATGTAATGAAACTAATGTAAGTTTTCAAGATTTATCGGGACTAATTTTTGGTAGCCACTATGTTGTTATGGAAAACGACAAAGTTAAGATTATGACTAAATGAAAATTACAGTAAAGGCTACAAATGATTTACTAGAAGCAATCGGTGGAACTGTTGGAGAAGCAGGGAAGCCGATTGTTTTACCTACGAACATAGTACACGCAATTATCAATAAGGAATTTACATTAAATCAGTTTTTAAATAATCCTATTGAATTTGCAAGCAAGTTAAATAATACCGATATTCTAGAAAAATAACACATGACAAACAGAGATTTTAAAGGTGTATGGATACCAAAAGAAGTATACCTCAACACACAACTATCCTTAATCGAAAAAATACTACTAGTAGAAATAACATCACTTGACAATGAGAAAGGTTGCTTTGCAGGAAATAGCTACTTCGCAAGTTTTCTAGGTGTATCTATTACTAGCATTTCGTTAGGAATAAAGAAGCTAATCGAATTAGGATATATAGAGAAAGTTTCATTTGATGGAAGAAAAAGAATTTTGAAATGCACTAATAAAGATTTTGAAAGCGAGGTGGCTAAAGATAAAAAACCTGCTTTTCAAAAAGTGAAAGGCACTCATTCAAAATCTGAAAACATAATAATACATAATACTAATACATCTAATAATACATATAAAGATTGCGTTGCTCTTTATGATAATTTTTGTAAAGAACAAACAGGAATGAAATGTAAGATGAATGCGAGTGAGGGAAAAGCAATGAAAGAAATTATATCTTATCTAACTGCAAATATCGAAGATCAAAACATCAGTAGAGCACTAGCCTTTATTTTCAAAAATTGGAATAAGGTAGAGCCATTTTATCAGAAGCAGATTAAACTCAAACAAATAAATTCTAATTTAGTAAACATCATAAAACAATTAAAGAATGAAAGTGAAAAATCAAGTAGCAGTATTGAAGCTAGAATACGAAGTAGGATTAATAGCCAACAACATTTCGGAATTTAAGCAGGTAGTCAGAAAACTTGACTTAACAAAACAAGTATCCAATATAGGTACTACTCCAAGTTTATTAAGATGTGCAATGCAGAATGAAGAATTAACAACTAGCGAGATTGCTCTTTTAATCCTAGACGCACAGAAATTCTACAATGTTAAGAATGCACTAGACGAGGACATGTTGTTTGAGGTAGCAGGACTTGTTTTAAGCGAGTATAAGCACTTTAATATGTACGACATAGCATTATGTTTGAAGAACGGAAAACTTGGCAGGTATGGAAAGATTTACGAAAGATTAGATGGGGGTACAATTATGGATTGGTTTACGCAGTATAATAAAAAGAGAGAAGATTTAATTATTATGAATGCAGAAACTCAACATTCTCAAACAAAATTTACAGGCACTAGGACAACCGAAGCATTACCTTTTGCAGACAAAATAAATAAACTAAAATAAATTTCGTATAATTGCAAAAAGATTTTATTATGGAAAATTATAATATAATTGGATTAACTTTATTATTTGCAGGTTGGCTACTATTTAATTGGGAAGATTTTTTTACCTCAAAGTCTGCTTCAAAGCTAGAAAATAACATCAGAGAATATGAAAAGAGAGAAAGACGAAAGTTACGAGGATTACAAGAAAAGAAGAAAGGAAGAAAATCAGAAACAAAAGTTAAGGACTAAAGGCCATTTGTATTGGAATTCTTCAACTAGAGGAACATTTACAAAAGAGAAAGAGCAGAAAATGTATGAGGAAATAGCCACTAAAATTAAAGATAAATTAGATGGCGAAGAATAATCAACCCGAGTACGAACTTCAGAAAGCATTAATCACTTATCTTACGATCAAATATCCAAAAGCATTGTATTGTGCAAGTGCAGGTGGGATAAGAACAAGTATGTCCCAAGCTAGAAAAATGAAAGCAACAGGATACAAGAAAGGCTTCCCCGATTTATTTATTTATGAATGCAGAGGTAATTGGTGTGGCTTGGCAATAGAATTAAAAGTCAAAGGAAACTACCCGAATGAACATCAGAAGAAGTGGCAAATGGATTTAGGTAATCGTGGATATTGTGCTAGAATATGTACAGGATTAGATGAAGCGATTGAAACAATTAAATGGTATATGTCGCAATGATGGAATTTTACTTGTTTCTGATTATTTGGCTACTCTATTTGATATACAAAAAAGATTACAATAATTGAAAATAATTTGCACAATACCCATTGCAGTCTAATGTAGATTACCTATCTTTGTATAAGAAAGAAAGGGAATAATAAAAAAACACACAATGGCAAATAACAAATCATACATCGACCAATACGGAGTTAAGACTTCAAAGAAACTAGAAAAAATTAAAATCACTGCATGGGAATGGGTACATGACGGTGGAAATTGGGCGAGAAAAAGAGATAGCATTAAGATGATAAAATTAAGAATGAGATTTGAAAAAGAAGCCGAAAGAATAGGTGGAGTAAAATACACATTCGGTGACTGTCTAGCATAAAAATAACACACAACTAACCTTTAAATAACACACACATGTCAAACACACAATCATTACTAGAAAAAATCGA
>Ga0181389_1000066_pt1 | contig 35549 bp, 28 predicted proteins | sample 12SPOviralmetaG_FD_130121 | JGI IMG/M metagenome (GOLD analysis project Ga0181389, IMG submission 130121) | Marine viral communities from the oligotrophic San Pedro Time Series (SPOT) site, San Pedro Channel, CA, USA - 12 SPOT_SRF_2010-06-29 | ecosystem: Environmental > Aquatic > Marine > Strait...
CCACCTTCTACTTTAAAGAGTTTGATTGAATCACTCAACCCATCTTTAGTTACCGAAATGGTTACTGGGAAGTTAGATTTAGTAGAATTTAATCCACCACTATTTAATGCACCTGTAAATGATATACTACCTGATGATATACCACTATGTTTACCACTACTATTTGTTACACTATTATTATCGAATCCAAAATTCGTTACATTACCACCAGCAGTTGATATTGTGATATCAGAACTACCAATAGCAGCGTTTAAGTTTTGTTGGTTAAATGAGAATACAACTTCGGTTGGTGTTGCTGAAGTATCTGATGTATCATCAAATGCCATTACTTGTGAATCGATACTCGCAACTAATGTTTTTGCGGAAGTACCATCTAAACCAGCCGCACCATCACTACCATCTGCTCCATCAGAACCAGTTTGTCCTGCAATTGCTTTGGATAAAGACATTGTTTTTGATAATGATGTACTTGCTGAGGTTGCTGTAATTATAATAGAACCACTATCGTGAGCCATCGATGTTACTGTAATTGTGTTTGCATCTATAGATGAACTTACTGATGTAGTTGAACTTCTACTATATGAATAAGATGTTGTTTTATCAGTTACCCCTTCAAACACAATCATATCTGTTGAACCACCAGTTAGAGATACAATACTCTTATCAGGATTAGCGGCAAATGTATGAGCTTCATTAGTTAAGAAAGCAGTTACCGCATCTACCCCATCTTGTCCTGATGTTCCATCACTTCCACTCGCTCCTGCCTGAACTCCAAATAATGTTAATGAATCACTTGCGATTTGAGAACCACCAGATGCCACTTCGAATGTTTTTACTTCGTATGTAACAGGTGTTGTTGCAGATGGTTGTTCGGAAGATTGGTCTGCTACAAATGTATTTGTTGTTCCTCTACTTCCTTGTAGTGAAGCTCCTTTGTAAAATTCGTAATATACAGTTCCAGCGTGATTTTGTTCGGTTGCGGTTAAAGTTATACTCTGTCCCGCTGGGTCTTGGTTACCTAATGAGTTAAACGTAATAACATAATTACTAGCACCCAATGATACTGTTTTAGAAGTATTAGATGAAGTTGCCTCTGCAAGAGCAGAACCTACATCACTACCATCTGATAATTGTAATTGTCCTCTAATTACTAAGGCCTCTGTTGTTGGATTCCAAACTAATTTATTACCCAATGAAAATTGAGAATCGGAATCAACATAAAATCCTGTATTTGAGTTTCCATATGAACCATTACCTGTAAATAACTTACCATCGGTCATTTTAATACCAGCAATAGAACCTGTGTTAGCGATTATACCACCTTGTAAGAATACATTATCTGTTGCTAAACCAAAACCTGGATTTGGATTTCCAAATACATAATCGGAATTAGCCAATCCACTTAAATCACCTAATCTTACTTTTAATTGTGCATCAAACAATCCACTACCTGTTCTCTCAACAATATCCATATAAGGAGTTGCAGTATCTTTTGGGTTAGCGTTCATTTTAATATAACCACTACCACTTAGACCTGTTGATACAATAACTTGTCCTTCATCATATGTTTGAGCTGATGATGCTAAATCACCTACAAACTCACCTTGTTGACCACTACCATATGCTCTTTGAACATATATCCTACCATGTACTTCTTCGGCTCCCGAATTATCACCATCAATAGATGCTGATTCGATTAGTAGATATTCTGTTTGAAATCCAGTTCCATCTACTTTTTTAGCTAATAAGATTTCACCTACAGCAAAACCACTCGCATTCTTAACAGACATTGTAGTTTGAGTTGATGTGATATTTGAACCTGTTAGGGTTGTAGCATTAGTAACCCATAATTGTCCACCAACGGCGTTTACGGATTCTTTTTCAAAGGTAGTTGTTCTTAATGTACCTCTAATTCTAATATTCTCAAACTCTGCCGTTCCATTTCCTTCAGATGAAATCTTCCATCCCTTTACACCACTTGCGAAATCTCTTGTCTGTAAGATACCTTCTGGTCTCATTACTAAATTACTACCTTGTATAGTATTTGGTGTAATATCCCATCCACCTATAGATGCTGATTTAAACGATGCAAACCCTTGGTCTGTAATAGATGAACTGGCGTTTGTTAATGTTGATGGGTTACCACCAATTGTTGCTGGAGTTTGGATACTGTTAGCAGATACTGAACCTAATATAGTTACATTATCAGTAATAGTACCACCTTGTAATAATACTTTTGATGCTGTTATGTTACCATCGGCCTTTAATCTTAATGATTCATCAGCTGATTTAATTTCTGATTCGTTTACCGTAAACCCTGCTATAGAAGCAGATGTAAACTTAGCAAAACCATCTTGTGTTATAGATGAGGATGCATTATTTATGTTTGATGGAGCTCCATCAATGATTGCAGGAGTAAATATTCTATCGGCAGATAATCCCGCTTTAATTACGGCATCGGCCCCAATTGTTAATAAATTGTTCTTAGGGTCTAAGTGAAATAATGATGAACTAATTTCTATGTTAGAATCAGAACCACTTATAAATTGTGAGTTTTCTGTACCAATGAAAAACTTATCTGTTTTAACATCTAACAAACCACCATTTGCAGTTGTGAATATAAGGTGTCTTTCATCGTTATCACCGATGAATTGCATACCAACACCTTCTAAGGTATCCACACCCATTTGTAGATTACCAGAACCACTATAGATTACAAATCCACCTGGAGCTTTTCCTAAAGATGCTGATGTTTGTCCTTCAAATCCCACAGAACGCATAAACCCACTACTCGCACCACCAAGTTCTATACCAGTTCCTACAGTATTAGATACGAAGATAGAACCACTAATTAAGTTTTGTGAACCACCAATATAGGAATTACCACCTTGAAATACAAATGGGCCTATATTAGTTTCTGTTCTTGATATCTCACCAATTGAGTTAAGATATTGTATTTTTAATAATTTAGGGTCTTGTAAGTTTTCAGATGGCATTGGTATCTTCACACTAAATGAAGAACTAAATGGTACTGCCACTTCGTTTAATAATTCAAACTCACCCGGTAACCCATCTGATTTTTGAAGTACTTTTATTTTATCAACCACACCAGCTATCGGGTCTACATTGTTAAACGAAATGTTTACAAAAGAACGTTGATTTTCTGTAGCTACGTTTGAGCTAGTTCTAAAATACTCTATCTTATAGTCAGACTCTTCTACAGAATCATAAGTATGTTTTAACCCCTCTCTATTTTGAAAAGAAGCGGTGTATGGGTTATTTAACTGAACTGTTGTTGTGTTAGTTACTCTCTTAATAGAACCACTAAAGAAATTTAAATTAGTAGGTTCTTCTTTTGATTTAGGAGTAGCTGGAGTTGTAAAGTTTGATAAAATAATAGAACTATCTTGCATCTCTTGATTGAAAGTAGTACCATCTGTTATCTGTACGATTGGAGTCTTACCTTTAAATATGTATCTAACTTTACCTTCTTGAACGGTTAAATCTAAATCATTACCACTCTGTGGTTGATTTTGATAACTTTCAATACTTTCAGATAATATTAGTGATGGAGTTATCCCATTTGAATTAAAGATAATAGGAGTTGTACTACTTCTATCTCTATCAACGTTTACTTTAGTCTGCCATCTTACATTAAGTTTGTTTTTGTAAGAAGCTGGTACTGGTAACCCATCTACATCATTATTAGCAACACCAACTAATGTAATAGTAGCCTCACCGTTTGGAGTATTATCATCACCTTTATCATGATATACCCAAATAGAAATTACCCTACTCTTATCATCTTCGATATAATCGGGTATTTCATAATATATAGGGTTTCCGTTAGAATCCCTAACATCTATAAATATTTGTGTGTCTTCTTTTAGGTTAGTAGGGTGACCTGAAATCTTAATAAGGTTCTTACCCTTTGTAAGTATTTGTGGTACATCTGATACTCTAAAATAATTAGGCGATGATGATGTCTTATCATCAACTAATACTGCTATGTTATCAACTCTATCTCTAAAAGATTTTTTAAAAACTAAAGGCATTCAATCTCCATCTATTCTTTTTATAACTATAAATATCTAATTGATGAAAATCCATCAACTTTTGTGATATCAATAATTTGGTCTACCATATCTCTTGTTTTATCGATATGGGAAATTGTAACTATAAAATCAAATTGATTCTTTAGGTAATCGAATAATAAATATAGAGAATTAAAGTTATCCGTATCTAAAGAACCAAATCCTTCATCAATTGCTATGAAGTTTGGACGTGGTAAATTTGATACGTTTACTAATGCAGTTCTGATGGCCACCGATGAAATAAATTTCTCCATACCACTTGTTAACTCTAATGGCCAAAATTCATCCGTTCCGTATGCAATAGATGAATTTATATTTCTACCATCTGTACTTAGTATGATTTGAAAATCTACAATAGGTTGTAATATATTATTTATCTCTACTTCTAACTTAGGAAGTATGTCTGAAATCAACTGATATGGTATTCCATCTCTCTTTACACATTGTAGATAATATTCATATCCTTCATATTTTTTTTCCATACCTTCCAACTTATCAATAGAATCATTTACAGTTTGAATAGTATTTTCAGCAATTCGTATATTACCATTAATATCAATTATTTCATCATTTATTTCAAATATTACAGAATCAATTTCATCTAAATCTTCTTTATATTTAATAATTTGATTTTGTATTTTTTCATTATGCTCTACAGATTCCTTTTGTTCTAAAGATTTATCTATATCATCTACAACGGATTTTAGTTTTGTTTTTAACTCAGTATGTTCTAAATTACAAGATTTATTAGTTAGTTCTAACTTATCTTTTTTAATCTGTAGTGAGTCTTTTTTTGTTTTTAAATCCTGTATAGTATTTAATACACTCGTAACATCATATTTAAATTTATCTAAATTTAATGTTTCTATTTCGTTATTTTTAGATATAATTGAGTTTTTTAAAGTAATTATTTCTGATTCTAAAGATTGGGCTTTTTTTGCAAATGGTGTATTTTGATTCTTTACACAATGTTCACAATCATCATCAAATGATAACGAACCAATTCCATCTAAATGTTCTGTAGCGTGTTCTAAATCAGAATTAAGTACCTTTATCTCAGAATCAATCACCTCTACTCTATTTACAATAGTCTCATATTGTAAGTGTTTTGTTTTTAATTCCAACAAATCATACGAATTATATTTAAATTCTACTTCGTTGAGTTCATCGGTTAAATTACTTAACTCACCCGCATATCCAACACATTCTTCTGATTTTTCTGATATCTTAGTGGTTAATTCATTTTGTAATTGTATCAGAGATTCTGTATCTATTACTGTATTATCTACCGATTTTAACTTTGATGTTAAGTCATAAATATTAGAACGAGTTTTAACTCTCTTATCGTTATATTCCTCAAATCTATTTTTTGTAGATTTTAGTATAATAGTATTCTCTTTTAATTCTTTCTTAGCATCTACCAACTTATCAGTAAAGTTTTGGTTCTTATAATCTTTTAGTAGAGCACTTAACTCTCTAATCTCTTCGTTGGCGATTTGATACAATTCTTCAAATATATTCATATCTAAGAATTGGGCAAGTAGTTCTTTTTTTTCTTTCTGTGATTTCTCAATGAACCCACTACTGTTAGATTGGTTAGACATTGCGGTTAGTATAAAATCTTCATATGAACCAACATATTGTCTAATTATAGAGTTAGTATCTCTTCTCTCTTCACCATTCAATGAATGAGTAACACCATCTACAATACAATAAAAATCAACATCAACCTTTACAGTTCCCCTCTTAGGTGATTTCTTACCAATCCTTTCAATAAAGTAATCAACGCCGTTTATTTCAAAATTTATCTTACAATTAAACTTTGATTTAGAATAGTTTAGTACATCCAATGCTTTATTTGTACGAGAACACTTATCAAATAAACAGAATGATAGAGCATCCCACAATGATGATTTACCACTTGCATTTGGAGCGAAGATTCCATAAGCACCTTTCATTTGACTGAAATCTATTACATTATTTTCACCATATGAAAACATATTAGAGAACTCAAATGTTTTTGGTTTCCATATAATATTCTTCAGACCTGGTCGAGCTCCTAACTTATTGTTGATATCTTGATTAATACCACCAATAATCTCTAATTCTTCTTTACCAACCACATATCTATCCGATAGATAACCTTCTATAAGTTGGTTTTGAAATGCGATATCTCTTACATTCTGAAGAACTATAGATGATGTTTGAGAACTATCCTTTGTATCAGCTAATACCTTCTGTATTGATACTTCTTGTACTTTTGTTTTAGATTTTAACTCAGATAATATTTTTTTTAATTGAGATTGAGATGTATCTTTTGCTCTAATTCTCATTCGAGATTTGTTTGGTATCTTTGGATTACCAATTACCTTACCATCCTCAACATCAATGGTCACATACCCATAATCGTTGTGAATTGGAACGAATTCCGATTCTTTGGTTTGAACATCCCATACTAAGATTCCATGCTCAGGATACTTAGCTTCAGCATGATTCTGCATAATTGTAGAACCACAATACTTAATCGTACCCTCATCGTTTAGTGATTGATTTGGTACGTGAATATCACCTAATAGTACTAAATCGTATCCATCGAATGAATCTACTTTTACGTTTTTATTCTCTAATTGGAATCCGTATTCTGTTTTTACCTTATCGACAGGAGCATGATATAGAGCAATCTTATAATCACCATGTACCTCTTCAGATGGGATAATTTCCTTAGATTCCCCAAAAACCGATGAGTGTGAAAAGGAAATTCCACCCATCTTCCAAACTCCATCATCCTTCAGATAATGTAGATTAGGATGTCCTAATGCATTTACAATTGGTGATAACGCATCTAATCTATGTGGGTTATTTAAGTTAGCATCGTGGTTACCTGGTATCAAAATAGTTGGTAACATATCTGATAGAGATTTTAGAAATGTCTGTGTCATCTCTATAACCTCAGGAGTCATATCCGTTTTTGCGTGAACAATATCCCCACATAATACAATGATGGAATCATCTGTTTTTGTAGTGGAAATGTAATCATAAAGATGGGAAAACACTTCCCTATATTCTTTATGTCTTTTTAAATTTCTGATATGTACATCAGCTATGTGGTAAATCTTTTTGATTGTACCATCATACTTAATTCTCTTCGATTTTCTCATACACCTAATAACTTATACTCCATTAACTTCCTTAGTGAAAGTAATTCGGTATTTTCTATCTTTTCATTAATATTTTTAAAACCCATATCTGATGGGTCTGAATCTTTTAGTTCAACGATGTGAACTCCCACTCCGTTATTCATAAGGGATTCTGCGAATCGGAGTGAGTTCTTAAAAGCATCTGAATCTAATGCTAGATATACACTTTTAACACCCTTACTAATTATTTTCTTTTGTAGTTCCGATTGTGGTGATTTACCAAACAATGGGATACTATTCATTCTAACTGCTATTGCATCAAATACTCCTTCACATATTACAATTGGTAAATCCCAATTAATAAACATCTCAAATCCCACCACATCTTTAGATACATCTGGATTCTTATGTTTAAATGTCGTATCGTAGAAACTTCTACCTACAAAATAATTTAACATACCATTCTCATCATACGATGGAACTATGATTTTATGTTTATACATACCCTCTTCACAATACCCCATTTGATACTTTAAAATTTCCGAAGGTGATACCCCCCTTCTGTCAAGATAAGACAATGCGTGTTTTCTAATTACCGATGAGGATGGTTTCCACAATGGGATATATTCTTTAGGTAATTGAACTACCTTAGATTCTTCGGTAGTTGAATCTGTTTTGTATCTATACTTTCTACTGAATATGGAATTATGTTCATCCCAAATCTCCTTAGATACTTTAAGTTTTCTAAATAGAGAACGAATTGATTTACCTTTCTCATCCGATATCCAACAATGCCAAGGGTTATCTGCATTAGAGTTTAACTTTATGTTTATCTCCAATTTAGGTTTATGATGATTCACAAATGGTGACCAAAAAGCATAGTTATCACCACTTGTTTTCTTAGATTTCCCTAAGACAGATTCTAGTAAAGAGAGTAGTCTTTCTTCCATATTGTTCTAAATATACAAAAAATATTTGAATTAACCAAAGAATTTTACTTTTTCTTTTTCATCTATCCATTCTTGTGGGATTTCTTTTTTAGCCCATTTGAATCCGTTCTTTTCACACCATTGTGCATATGTGGTTTTAGAACCTTTGTATATTTTTCCATTTGGAGATTGTAGTACGAACCTTAAATCCATATCAGGATTCTGTTCTTTTATTAATAAATGTTTCTTTCTATCTTCAGGTAAGAACCATCCTTTTGATTCTATAAAGATATTATTAGGTAATCTGAAGTCAGGTTTGTAAGAATGAGTAGTTGCTGGAATTGTATATGATACTTCATGCTCTTCATACTCACCATCAATACCTTGTGATTTAAGCTGCTCATCTATGCGGGTTTCCAATCCACTTTTATGTCCCTTCATCTTTTGGATGTGAGACCAGTTTCCTTTTTTATTCATAACTTTTTATTTTTAAAAACCTTGTGGATTCCAAGTAAAGTTTCCATCTCGTCTTTTTTGTAACTTAATATTATGTTCCGTAGCTGGTTGTAGTGAACCTGTTCCAGGTGCACCAAATGGGCCATCCATATCCAATCTAACTTTAATAGTTATATCAACATCGTTTCTGTTTTGAATGGCAGAACCTAATTTTCCAATTGCAAGTAAATCCCCTTGCTTATTATATAATCCTATTTCTGTAAAGTATGGAGCAAAATCTGAACCTGTTACGAATGGTTTTAAGAACATTTCTCTAATATCATTATTTTTTCTTAATGATACATTTGTACTAATATTAAATTCAGAAGCACCAACTTCACACATTACAACGGTTTCATATAATTTTTTAGTAGATTTCCACTTTGCAGTAAATCCAAGTCTACTTGAGTCGTAATCCCAATTTCCACCACCTACTAATATGTGTTTGTATTTTGGACGTGGGTCTGATACAACTACGATTCCATGATTGTAAAACACTTCACCTACAATATCTTCTTGATATGCGGAACCTGTTAGGTAATCGTTAGATGATAACCCTTTTATCTCAGCTGAGGTTAATCCTTTTCTATAGTATCTAAATTCATCTAATGAACCAGATAGTGTATTAAATGATGATATCTCTGCTTCTTTACTTAAAGATTTGGGAGTTGTACCGTACCTACCTAAATCAGAAATGTACCTAGAACCTAATAAAATATCATACTCATTCCAAATTTCTTTTACTTTTAAAGATGAAGAAGCTTCTTTAATACCATCTACCCACAGTTCTAAATTAGAACCCGTTTTGTTAAAACAGATGTGATGTGAATTACCATCATTTACTTTTGTAGATGAGGTTATTTCTGTTATTTTAGTACCACCACCAATACTTGCAACTACCTTACCATTTGAATTAAAATTATTTTGATTGAAAACTTTTAAATCATATGGAAATATAGGAGTATTTAGATTACGTTGTCTATTTAAAGGTTCTCCTTTTTTAGTTGTGTAATCTTCTCTAAAAGTTCCATTTTTACTTATAAGCCAATTATAATCAGATGTTACATCAGATTGTGATACTGGCATATCAGTCCATATAGATATTGAATAATCATTTCCTTTTACAGGTGAATATCTTTTTTTATCATCTATCTTAATATATGAATTTGAACCATTAAATGATACTTTAGTTCCTGAATATACAGAGGATGTACCAGTCGTTTTAATTCCTGATTGATAGTTTAACTCTCTACCTACTGCGTGATTTTGATAACCACTTCTATCTTCTATCTTTGTATCAAATGAGCAGGAACGAGGTGTTACTTCATCGTTAAATCCCCAATATCCCATCAAATCACCAAACGGAACATACGAACCTGTGTTTAACGATTTATCAATTATGTAACCATGATACTCATCAATCTTTCTATCGTACAACTCAACATACTCTACAAAATCATCTTGAGATTTATCTTCAATTATCACACTTCCAGGTAAAATACCATCACCTAATCTATTATGTGGTATTGATATTATAGAAGCGGATGCGAATAAATCTCTTTCATTGTTAGGTCTATGTTTAAAGAATGTTTGATTTAACCCAGACCACACTACCTTCTGCTCCTTACTACCTAAGAACGGAGTTGAGTTAGAATTTAGATTATCCAATTGAGTATTATCAGATACATTAGCACCTGCTATTGATTTTGATAAAGGAACTAATTCTTTATATAAAGGCGATACTCCTTTAAGTATGGATGTTTGATATATATCACTTCTGTAATCTATATCAGTTACTATCCACCTTTTATGGGAATTGAAAGGGTAGAGTTGTTGTCCACCGCCATTAATTGGTTTTAGTGCTTCTGCCATATATTAATCCTTAGATTCTACTATAAATATGGATTTATAATTTATTAATACTAAGCTTGATAAAATGAAAAAAAATGCCGTAAATATATTAAACACTTACGGCATCTTAAATTACATATTTGTTAGTTATTAAAAGTCTAATTTAACTTTTACTAAAACTTCATTTGAAAATGATTTTAGAATTGGTTTAGATAACTTAGCCACTGCCAATAATTCTTGTGAACTATTAAACAATCCAACTGATGTTATGTATGATTTAGGATTGTTAGCAAATGATACTTGTCTAAACGCCCCATTTGAACCAGTTACATACGATGGGTTGTTTGAGAAGTTATACTCACCATTCTTAGCTCTTACGAAATAGAATGTTGATTGTACTTTTTCTTCATTTCTAGCTTGGAATCCATATCTCGGTGCACCATCTACTCCACTATACGAACCACTAATTGATTGGAATAGTTTGTATGAGTTATCACCATTAACGTTAGAAGCAGTTACCGAACCAAAGTTTAGTGATGCATCTAAAGTATCACCGTTTAGAATAATAACACCTTGTTCAGGATATACAGCTCCGTAATAAGTTTTTGGTGAATAAACACCTCTATTAATAGAACCAGATACTAAGTTATATACTCTACCAACTTGTCCAGCTGATTGTTCTGTATCTGCAGAATCATCAATAAGTGAGGTAATTTCATTATCAGTATGTACTGAAACGTTAGAACCTGTATTGTATTGTAATACTGCCGAACCACTTAGTTTAGCCAAATTTAATTGGAAGTTTCCAGGGTCAAGTCTATCTTTTAATCTAGCTCTGTTTAGATTAAGTGCATATATTTGTTCTGATGCAACTGAGTTAAACTTAAATGTTCTTTGATTTCCAGGTAAAAGAATTTGTTGGTACTGTGAGTAGATTGCATTTGAAGGCGAATCTTCGTTTTGTCCCAATGAACCACTACCTGCGTTGTGTCCGTAAGCAATAGAGAACTGACTCTCATTTTGTGAGTTTGTCGAAATTCCGTTATATACTTCGTAGTAATATTGTTTTTGAGTAGATGATTGTGCTGATGAAGTATGGAATGAAGTTAACGTTCCCACGTTACCACTCCAAAGACCTCTAGTCACTCGTTCTACACCACCTTCGACAACATCCCCTACTTTGAATGCTGTGTAAACTCTTTTTGATGTATTAAACGAACCTGCTGGTAAAATTGCCATATCTTTATCCTTTTAAATTTTTATTATAATGTACCACCAATAGTGTTACCTACTGTAATATCTGGGTTGTTAGTTACTGATAGTGTAATTTCTTCTCTACCACCTGTTTCGTTTCCAACTATAATAACTCTAGTTGAAATATCTATGTTATCCGCCAATACTTTAGAAGTAATTGTGAATGTTTGATTTGTACTAATGGTTACACTTCTCTTATCTTCATTTGGTCCTACCGGGTCTGCATTATTTGCAATACCGTTTTCATCACCAATTATACTCGCGGCATCAGAGTTAATTAATGTTACAGTATATCCTAATGTTTCATTACCACCATTTTTAGTAGTTATCGTAACAACCTGATTGTTACCACCCTCTTCCAACGTTATAGCAGTTGGGTTTGGTAAAATCTGAGGAATACGGATTGTATTCTTCGGTAATGTTAATAGTTTGTACTTTAAAGAGTAACTTTCATCAGTTACTGCTTCAACAATCGGCATATTTTCAATAATGATTCCGTAGTAATCAGAACCGAGTGGATGTGCCGCATTCCACAATTCATAATCAACTTCATCATCTGCTAATGCAAACTGACTGATTACGAAAAAGTCTCTCCCTTTTGCCAACAGTTCTCTACCTTTTTTGGTAAGGATTGCATCTACTGTTATTGACGAATTATCTAAATATCCCATAATGTGTTACCTTTTTGTATTTTCTTTGTTCCCTTATAAATATGATAAAAAATATTTTTAAGTTAATTTGACCTTTTAGTCTTATAATTTCTTTTCAACCATTAATAAATATGAGGTTTCTAATAAATATAGAATTTTATTTAAAAAAGTTAATTTCCTCTTCTAAATCTTTCAGAACCTCTTTTTCTTCTTTTAATAAAATCTTCTTCTGTTGGTGTACGTTTAGCTAAACCACGTCTTATATTTACTAATTTATTTAATTTATTGTAATCTTTAAGAGGTTTATTGTCTTTAGGTACAATTATTAAAATATCATCTGGCTCTGTTTGAGCTTTTCTATCAAAATCAGATTCTTCACTTTCAACAATATCTCTATGTGGTACAATTTTTCTACCTAATTGTTTTTCAAATTTAGCGATTTCTCTACGTTTAGTTTGAACATCAGTTTCACCCCTAACATCAGGATTACGTTCCTGTTTCTCTTTCTGTTCTAATAATACATCACCTTCAAAAAAAGTTTGAACTTCTGATTTTCTTAATCTATTTACTTTAAATTTAGTTTCCTCAGCTTTTCTTACTCTTTCATTCTTTAATCTTTCAATTTTTCTTTTTTGTAACTTAGCCTTTTCTTTTCTAATAACTTCTTTATCTTGTTGTATCTTTCGTCTATCTTTAATTCTCTGACTTTCGATTTCTTTTAATTCAGTTTCAGATGGTTTCTTTTTACCTGTAGTATTAATTTTACTAAACTCAGGATACTTTTCTTGCATTAATAACTGAAACTCTTTTTTTCTCTGAAGTATATCTGAATCAAATAATTCTCTTCTTTCAGTTTCATCTTCCAACGCATCATCTCTTTCACTTCTTCTTTCTTCTTCTATCTCTCTACGTTTAAGTTCTTCTTTTTCTAAACGGATTCGTTCTTCCTCATCTTCTAATTCGGATGCCTTAACAACATCAACAGGTACTTCTTTTGTAACTACCTGCTCTTTATCTGTTATCTTATCAATTAAATCATCAGATGATGTTCTATCACTATCATCAATCTTATCAGTTCCAGTAATGTTTTGTGCAGTATCAACTTCCTTTTCTACTGTTTTGATTATATCATCAATTTCCTCTTCTGTTGTTTGAGGTTTTACAGGAGATAATGGTTTTGTATTTTCTTTTAAAGAATCTTTTAAAATTTCGTTTGTTGCATCAGAAACATTATCAATAGGTTTATCTATACCTTTAGGAACATCTGTAGTTATAATTTCATTTAACGTTACATCCTCAACAAAATCACTACCCTTTGGCTCACTTACCTTAGATGGTTCAATTGGTTTAGTTTTACTAACTTCAGGCTCTTTTATAGCAGGTGGAAGTGGTGGTGAAACTCTTGGTGGAGTTACTACCGTTTCTTCCGTTACTGGTGGAGCTGGATTACGTGGTGGAACAGGTGGATTAACTCTACCTCTTCTACCTTTACCTTTACCTCTTCGTGTCTTAGCCATTAGTCACGTCTCCTTTTTGTTCTTCTATTTCGTTTCTCATTTTGTTTTTTACTTACCGGAATCTCTAATCGTCTTAACACCCTCTTATCGATTTCTTCTTCTTCTATAAAAGATTCTCTTTCTTCCATTGGAAGTTCGTTTAATTTTTGAATTAATTCAGAAGTTTGTTCTTTTTCAATTTCTTCTTTTCTCTCAACATTAATTGGTTGACCATCTAAGAATTTAACTTCTTCTGGTTCTTCTGGTTGAATGAATTTTTCTTCTTCTCGTACTTCTTTTTCTTCGATTTCTTTTTTAACAACAATTGGGTCGTTTACAACATCAAATTCATCTTGTCTTGCTGATTCTCTATTACTAATATCTTCTGAGTTTTGTAATCTTAAATCAAATTCAGCTCTTCGTGAGTTTTCTATTTGTTGTATTCTTGCAATTTCTCTACGGAACTTTTGAACTTCCGCTCTGTACTCCAATTCTCTTTGATATCTAATTTCTTCAGATATTTTTAAATCATCAACATTAATGGTAGCGATTCCTGTATTAGTATCTACATCTAAGTTTCCATCTTCAGCTGTTTGTGATGTATTGATTAGTACATTTGGGTCAGCTTCAAATATTTCTATTACAGGTTTACCATCAGGAGTTTGTGTGGAATTTGTTGTCAATGAATCAGAACTCATCTTACAACCTAAATATCTTAAATTCTCAACTGCCAATGGTAGATTATCTGTTGATACCTGTGATGGGGATAGAGATGATGAATATGATAATCCCATAGAAGCGGATACGGAAGAACTATAGAAGTAATTTGTAGTTCTTGCATATTGTGCATTTCGTTGGTTAATTATCGATGTTCCTAGTGGGTTGTAATTCCAACTACCATTTGAACCAGTAATCCAACCAACACCATATCCCACATCACCACCTTCTTTTGGTATTAGTATATCAAACTTGTATGAAGATGGTTTATATGGAAGTTTTGCTCGAATTAATCCTCTTTCTTCTAAATCACTTTTTTCTACAAATATAGATTGAGTAACTCTAAATGATGTATTTAGTAAATAAAAATTACCATTTAAATCTTTTGGAGTAGACCATATATTTTGTTGGTCTTGTAACTGATATGTACCTGACATACTTCTCTCAGTATCTACAACAATCGATGTTTTATGGGTTACATAATCTGCGGATTGTAGTAATGATTGTGTTAATGGAATTTCAGTATTGTGAGTTAAATATTCGGCTGATGAAGTAACATTTTGATTTAAATCAATTAATGTTTCATGTGTTAGATATTCGGCCGATTCTTTTATTGTATTTAAATCAAGTCGTAATCCATACGTTAAGTATTCAGACTCAAAACTAGCAGTTGCTCTTGGTATGTATTTGCTTTTAAAATTATCGTAAGTAGGATATGTCATTATAAACTTAGGTGATACAGTACCACTTACTGTTGTGTTATAAGTAGGATACTCCATAAGAATATCAGGAGATGCCGTACCACTTATCGTTGTGTTATAAGTTGGAACAGTCCAATCAGTTACGCTAGGTGAACCATATAATGATGCACTCAATGGAGTAATAAACATCTGTGGAACTTTATCTATAGGATTAACCGTAACCTCATACATAGGTTCGGTCTTAACAACTTTAACTTTAGATTTAACTTTAGGTCTTTCTAAGATATGTGGTTCAATTAAAATACCTGAGTTGTAATCAACCCTGGCTGGTACAGTTTGTCTAATCTGTTCAAATACAGAGAAATCATATCTTGCCAATATATCGATAGTACTATTGATTAAGTTCTTAGTACTATACTTTTTAAATACCTGTCTTCTTAAATAATCTAATTGTTCGTTTTGTTCTGTAAAACCTTCTCTACCATCTGGGTCTCCAATATAATCATCTATATCAAAATAACCTGTGTGGTTGTATATATCTTCATTGTACATTTTTGTAGCCGATAGATAAACACCTAATACATTGGAATCATTTGGAGCAGAATCAAACTTTGAAGTTTCTTTTCTTTCATCAACATCTAACATTCCTCTTAATCTATTTGGCTCAACCCTTATCTTGTTGTTCATAATGTTGTTTGCTCCTGCCGATGGTACTTTTGTATGGTACTCTTCGGTTACACCTCTTAAATCATCTGATTCAAAGTTGTGTAATGATGCGGATAATATCTGTCCATTTAATAGTGTGGATATTTTTTGATTAGGATGTTGTGATGGTTGTGAATCAGAAACATCTACACTCTTTAGTCTTGAATCAGGTAAAAATCTAAACTTTAAATCAAAGTAAGATGAGGTTTCTGAATTACCATGATATGATTCTCTTGCAAGAGTGTGTTCATCAATAACAATATCTTTTAATGGGTTTGCCCAATATCTTAATTCTTGTATAGAACCACTTAGATACTCAGTATTACCCCACAATGATGGAGTATTATCTGTTGGGAAACTCTTACCTACAGTTAGTGTACCACTACCAGTCCACGCCGCGTTGTAAGATGGTTCGGTTGAACCTGTAATAAAGATACTTGCAGATTTATCTACAATAATATTATCTCTACGACTTCTACGGTAAATTAATTTATATTCATTATCTTGTGTAATATCATCTACTGATTTTTCTCTTTGAACAATCAATGTTCCCATCTTAGAATCAAATAAACTAACATTATTAATAGATGCTGATTTATAACCACTACTACCACTTAGGTAAAAATGTATATTACCTTTCTTACCAGTTTTTGCGGTAGATAGAGATTCGTATAATACTCCGAAGTTTTTATCTTTATTTAAAACAGCAGTTGTTCTATTCTTATTTTGTTGAACTTGTAACTCAATCGTATCAATTGGGTTAGGGTCTCTGTTCAAATATGTGTTAGGGTCAATATCATTTACTTTATCAAATGGAACTTCCATATAATTATCAGTATCAAATCTTAAATGATATACAAATCTTTCATGTTCCCAAAATTGTCGCTTATCTTCTATTACAGGCCCACCATATTCTCTGATTGATAAGAATGTTTGTGGAATACCATATGTAGATATTAATGCCTTTACAGCTCTAGCAGAACCTTTTGATTTAAGAAGATATGGTATATTGTTTACAATTCTTCTCCAAATTTCATTTGTATATTGTTCTACTGGTTTGGCCGCCAATGAACCAGATTGTTGTGGGTTACCGTACTTATCTGTACCTAAAGCATAGCTCCAAAGTTCTTCCCTATCCTTACCATGTGTTAGTTTCCAACCCATTGATTTTGCCACATCATAAAGTAAGTTGTTCGGCATACCATCGTATGGATGTTCTTCTCTACTATTAATAGATGTTAACTTTTTAACATACGCCCATGTGATATCAAAATGATGACCTATCATGTCAATAAACAATAAGTAATCAGCATTAAGTGTATCTTCACTTATTGAAGCTGGGATTGTTTTGGTTAACCTTGCATCATTCATAGAATCAAAGTAACTAGCAGAATCAATTAACCCATTATAATGTGATATGGCCAATGATGATGTTACAGAATATAAATTTACTGGTTGTGCACTATACTTCGGCCAAGGACTAATTGTAAATGCAGAAGAACTATAGTGTGTATATAGTGATGAAGATGGTTCGTTATACATCCAACGTTCCCATCCATCCATACCACTAACTACGTTATTTTTTCTTACTATAGATTGTGATATGTTTGTTAGTGCCTCAGTTCCACTTACGGATTCTAAAGTTTTTATTCTACTTTCATACCCCTCTATCAATTCAACCTTATATTTAAAGTTATTTACTCTTTCTACTGCAGATGAATAATGTACAAATTCTGAAAAGTCAGAATAGTTTACATTTATATTATTTTCAAATGATGAACTTATGTATTTATCTACTATCTGTTGAGATGTTGATAGGTTTGTATCTAATAAATCATTCCAACTTCTTAAATCAGTACCTACAGACTTACCATAAGTACCCATATCAATTTTAAAGTTAGGTTCGGAAAAGTTATCTTCTACTAATTTTTTAGAGGTTGGATATACTAATAGTTTTTCTATGTAAGAATCTCTTACTAGTCTCTCAATACGTGGTGTTTTGTTTTGTAAATCACCTCTTAATGGTTTGTACAATTTTACTGTAACCGTATTAAGTTTTACATCTGGTTCTTCCTCTGTACCAGTGTTCTTAAAATTTGGATTATTATATTGTACTTCAGATGATATAGGAACTCCTCTAAGTAATCTAGTGTAATCAGAATTAGGTCTTATTGGAAATCCCTTATCGTCATTACCAAATTCAAAATATTGTTGTTCTAATTTATCAAAAACAGGTATCCATTTTAATTCTTCGTTATCATTAAAATCTAATACAAATTTTGAACCCCTACCTGTAGTTCTAAATTTTTTACTTATTTTCTGTGGTGAGATTGATACAAGTAATCTATCATTTAGACTATCTTTAAAAGAGGCTCTCTTATCTGAACCTTTATTTAAAATCGCACCATCTGAAACTATAGAAGGGTCTTTTACCTGTGGATTTTTAATAATTTTAGATGTCTTGTTCGATACTTCTGTATTTGTAACATTTGTTTTACTACTACCAGCTACTGATTTTGTAGATGTTTTTGAGGTTTTTCCAAGAGCAGCATCCATAATTGCCTTACCAGCATCGGTTTGTAAAGCTTTCCCTAAATCACTATCATCAGTTGGTTTGAGTGGATTATCAAACGATACTATACTTGGTGTTTGATTTGCATCTTCTACCTCTTCTACTATAATAGCACCTTCTACTTCAGAAATTTCTTCATCATCTATATATACTTCACACCAATACCCATCTAAATTTTGCATTGGATAGAATCTAGTTCTAATACCCTGATAGATATCTGTTGGGAAATCAACTTCTTCTAACTGATACCCTTCTCTTTCATTTAAACTAAAATCAAACTGTGTAATTGCAGCTAAATCATTGTTTCCAAAATTTAAAACATACTGAATGTGTTCTGTATTACCATCTCTAAGTTCGGGTAACCCTAACCCATCTGAATATAGATTTTCGATTGCCTTCAACCCTTCGTAAGAGTCTACAGTACCATCTTTTTCGGAATCAATTACTAATTGTAATTCACTCGCATCTGCAGATATATTTTCTATTTTTAACTTATCTGTTTGTTTATCTAAGAAATTGTAAACTACAGAAAAATTACCTTTTGATATATTTGATTGTCTTACATCTTTTTCAGGTGTTAGTAAAATATCATACGGTTGGCTGTTGTTACTATCAGCTTTGGTGTTTATTTCATATCTAAGTGATTTATCATTAGATTTTAATAGATTTTCACCTGAGTATATGTGATATTCTTGAGCTATTTGTAAATCACCCTCTTTTAAATCCGTTTGTATAGATTCAATTCTCTCTAAATCTTCAATAGAATATATAGCAGGAGCATCTACTGGAGATTTGGATGTTACTACATCAGTTCCTTTTATGTAAATATCTAATGCCATTATATAATTCTCCCGTTACCGCTACGGATTTTAGCTCGTGCTGTGTGTCCTAATAATCTTAATAAATCTTTTTCTTCTCTACCACTAGAACGTTTTTCAATACACGCTTTCCAAGTACTTACTGTTCTATTTACATTTGCCTTATTATCAGATTTTTCAGAGTTACTAACATAAGAACCACCAAATGTTGCTGAACCATCACCCTTTTCCCATGCTTGTTCCAAATCTCTTCGTACACCATTATTTCCAGTGTTTATAAGTGAGTTCTTACTAATCAACAATTCTAAATTTGCAGTTAGGTCGTAGTAATTTAATGTAACATTGGAATTAGTTCCTGTTTCTGGAAGGTTAGCATTTTTAAATGGATTACCTGATAAGTAACCTGTACCACCATCTAAAATATCTTGAGCCGTTTGTGTAAGTACATCTTTTAATTTAGTCTCATCATTAGATGATGACCTGTTTCCTATTTTATCAAACCATGTGTTGTAACTTTTCTTATTCTGATACCCTCTTATTATGTTAAGTTTAGCTAATGTATCTTGTGCAGCTTCCCATAGGTCATCTACTAACTCATCACCACCTCTCATATCGCTATCACTACCATAAAGAGCTATTAAGTTACCATCCATCATTTGATAATCAATTAATGCAGTTCCAAGTGGTGGAATATATTCTTCATAATAACTACCATTCCAGAAATAATCTTGACCAAGTATAGAATATGGTACTGCACTGTTACCACTATCTATTTGCCATTCATCCGCAGATGAATTAAATTTGTACAATACAGCACCACCACCAGGTGTACCAGTTAGGGCCCACCGTTTCTCATTAGGTGTTCCTTGTTGCATAAATGGTTTATATTTTACAGAGTCTTGAATTATTATTTTGTTTATATCGGATGTTATAAAACTTCCTGGAATTTTATAGGCCTTTCGTATATCACCATTCCATATTGTTTCGTTTACCCAACTAGGTTCAACGACTTCCATTCTACCATCTTTATAAAATATTTTAAATCTTAACTGCCTCTCATCACCCTCAGTATCTAATTTCTGGAAGAGAACTTTTAATTCAGTATTTACTGACGTAAACATTTCTCTTATCTTTCTACCCTTGTGACGCCAGTATTGAACTAAAGTAGAATCAGCACCACCCACCTGCATGGATTCAAATGCATTTTCACCCACCTCACTATGAAATGGAAGATAAACAACGTTATCATTACCATCTTCACCTAATATTTTTTGTCTGGTTAATGCACCACCGTATTTATTTGTTTCTAAATACGCAATTGTACGTCTCTTATATGTATTATCATTGTATAAACTATACTGATTCATACCTCTATCAATTTCTACACCACCTGGTTCTGGTGTGTAATCAAAGTCATCTCCAATTCGAAACCCCATAGGTTTACCTAATCGTTCTGCAACAATGTGCCATAAGTGACCTTGTTGAAATGTGTAAAACTTACCTTCTTCAATATAAAAAATTGTAGATGGAGTTGTACCAATTCGTACCAACTCACCATTAAATGCTAATGGTGTTTCGTCTTCAATCTGGTCTAACTCTAATTCTGGAAATGATACACTATTAATAGACTTTACCTCAATATCAATATCATCTATAGTTCGTGTAAACTGTTCAATATCATTATCCATAACTCTATTAAACTGTATTTTATTAAGTTGAGATTTAACAGCAGGAATTAAAACATTACCATACTGTGTGGCGGATGATTCTTTAAGCTTATTCTTTGGAAGTGTATATGATATAATTTGGTTAGACGAGTTTCTTCTAATTGGATTTAAATCAGGCTCAATTATATTTTGAGATTCTTCTGCAGAAAATCCAATTACTTTAACTTCTTCTCGCCTAGGGTTCGGTGTAGCTTCAGTTTGTTTTACTTTATTTTTTGATTTCTCTATTGCCATTATCTAACCACTTTAAATACGTGTCCATCAAAATACTGTTGTCTGTTATCTCTATCGACTCTGAATTCCATATTATAGAATCTCTCAGGTTGTAAAGTATTAAACCAAAAATCAAAATAGTTTCCGTTTGCATCACAACTTACTTTCGTATATGTTGTATCAAATGGAACTATAACTAAATTAGTTTCAGCATCTCTTACTTGGTAATAAGTATTCTGTGGAAGATATTTAATTGTAGTATATGGGTTAGATTCCGAAAAACTTCTTTGTGGATATCGCTCTCTACCTACAATTCTAATTCTAGCTTTTGAATTTTCTTTATACTCTGATAGTAAATTCTTTGGATAGATTACAATATCATCTCCTGTTAATTCCAATAATGAACCTGTTACGAATGATGAATCATCCCATTGAACTTCCAATGTAGGAACGTAAATTGTATGAGTATCATTAGAAAAGAATTTAGATGAGCCGTATCTAATAGAACTACTTTCTTCTGCAATAGGTCTTTTGATTATAAATCCGTTGTTAGGTCGTGAACCATTTATCCAATCATTTACATAATCAGTAACATCAGCATTTAAATCCGTTGTGTATTTGGTAAACTTCTGAGAAACGTTTGTGTTACTTAATGATGCAGTGTACCATGTACCACCACCTTCATTTTTAAAGTATGAAGCTTCTGTTTGGGGTACAATTGGTAGTGAACCCGAATACGATATTCTAAAGTTATCAATAGACCCGGTAACTCCACCAGAACCACTTTGGAAATAAGTGTATGCGAATCTATAAGTACCCGATTTCGGTGGTGTAAATACAAGTGATTGAGTTGATGATGCTGTTATTTGACTCTGTAACCCTGTCACTTGTGAAGGATTCATTTTTAAATCATTAACATCATACATTGTAAATCCAAACGATGGAAATGTTCCTAAATTGAGTTCTGATGTAATTGTATATTGTAAACTACTTTCTAAATGTTTTGAGTATTCAGCATCAGCACCAGCTATATTTCTTGCTTCTAATTGTAATTTAGAATTCTTTACACCTTGAAATGGTGTTGAATTATCAGTTCCCTTAATTACGTTTCGTTGTACAAAACTTCCTTCATTAACTGAGAAGGTTTCCCATATTAAAGTATTACTATCTTTTTCTGTAACAAATACTTCATCAAAGATACCAGTTGTTGATTTAGAAGTACCTTCATTATCAAAAAATGTGAATCTTAATTTATGTTCACCTTCAGATGTAGTATTTAAATCAAATGATTGAGTAGAAGCAGTTGTAATATTACCTACCATATCTGTATATACATCTGAACCGTTGATTTGACCATCAGGTGTTTCTACTCTGAATTGTACATCTGTATAATCTTTTGGGTCTATTTGAAATTGAACTCCATATGTTTTAGCGTTTTCTAAATATAACGGAAATATCAAAGTAGTACCAGAAAAGTTAGATGCAGAAACAACCAACCTCTCATCTTCTACGAACATAAAAGGAGAATTACCAGCAATATCGTTGATAGATTCTGTTAAAAATGTTGAACCTGTTCCATTCGCAAATGTTTGAGATAGTACAATACCTTCTGTTGGGTTTGATGATACAGATGACCCATTGAAGATACTAGATGAATTTACATTCCAAATAGTATTACCATCTGTTGTTCCCCAATTACATCCAGTTTTGGTTATAGGAGTATGTAACCACTTACCAATACCCTCAGACCAACTTTGAGATATTGGAAATATATCTAATGAGTACTCTGATTGAACTTCGTTTTCTTCGACAGATGTTAGATTTAGTTTGTATTTTATACTACCACTAATATCACCATCTACTATAGATTGTGATATTGATGTTAAATCAAATGTGGTTAATACCCTACTATTACCAACCCATATTGAATTTGTATCTTCATCATACAGTTTGGTAATTTCTAATATTTCATCTTTACCTGTGTTCTGATTCTTACGCAGGTTTGATTCGTATATCGTAGTATCTTTTTGTCCGTATATTCTATAAATCATATTATTCTCCTTAGAAAGATTGAGTTACAACCTTACCCCTTATATCTACATTAGGATACTTAACTTCAAATATAGCAGGGTCTTTAGGTGGATATATAATACCCAATCTAGTTGCCGGCTTTAAATCATATTTGTTTGGTGAATAGTTTCCATTAAATTTATTAAATATTTGTAAACCACCTTCTCCATCAGAATTAGGTCGTGGTACTGTTTGAACTCCATCTACTTTATCTAATAAAACATAAACCTGTGATATGTTTATTGGTTGATTTACTTTCCAATTATCAATATTAAAGAAATCTTTTAGTGCGGCTATACACCTTAAAAGAACTTCATTAGAGTTGTAATCTGGTAAAGTTATTATATCAAAATTCATTGCAATGTTAACAATGTATGCATCTTTAATATTAACAGCATCGGTTAGGATTCTATAATAAGATAGATAATTTTTTAAATTGTTTTTAGTAGCAGGGTTTAACTGAGTTACCTTTTTATCCTTATCGTAACCTAATGTGTATAGGTTAAGAGCCAATGGATTTGGAGATTCTGTTTCAACGATTGTTGGTATAGGGTCGTTTGGTAATATAGCATGAGGTGAAAAACTTCCGTTACCTTTTGTTTCTATTTGGTAATCTTGTACTAAATAAGCTTTAGCAACAGAACCAAACTGAGGTGGTAATGCATAACATCTCATAATATAATCTTCTCTACTTACCGTTCTGTTCTGAGCTGCAAAATAGGCCATTGCATTATTACGAATCTCATCTTCACTTTCTTTACTTCTACCACCAACAGCTGGTTCTGGATTTGTAACTGCCAATGAGTTTTGAATAAATCTTAAAGTATCTTGATTTAGATTTATAGTATTATCATTTTCAAATACCCTACTATTAATCGATGTTAAATCTTTAGCAGGTACGTTATCCTCAACACCGTTACCAACTAAATATTCTACTGTAAGAGTTGTGTTTGATGGAGCAACACCATATGTTTTTGTATATAAAAAATTAGACGGGTCTATACCCTGGTCTAAATCACCTGAATTTTCATATAAGGAAGAACCTACATTGTCAGGATTAGGAATTATCTCTTCATCTGCATTAGATGATATACCCGCTCCAAACTGTATAACCAATTCTGTTTCTGATTCGAATCGAGTTATAAATCTTTTAGGTACTCTTTTCAATTCCAATAAGAATGGAGTTTCTCCACTATATGGTTGTAAGTTAGTAGAGTTATCTTCATTATTTTCTATTTGTTCAAATACAGTATCCTGTGCTAAGAAAGGAACTTCTGTCCATAAGTCGTTATCATCATCCATTATGGATTTGATTTTAATTATTTTATCATCTGTTACTTTTATTTTATCATATATTCTAGGTGAATCAAATGTATATTGTTCTGATTTAACAGCACCACTTGATGCCTTAACAGATTTTTTTAATAAATAATAAATAGGTTCGTTAGTGTTTTCATCAATCTGATAAACGGAAACTTCTGTTGGACTAAATGATGATGATACAGAAAAATCTACACCAAATTGGGTTGTAAACTCTACACTTCCATTAGAATCAGAACCAACTTTCATTCCACTTGCAACTTTTAACGCATAATCAAAATCAGGTTTCACATTTACACCACTTCCTTTTGCTGGTACTAAATGAAATAAATCCAAATTAACAGATGCTGGACAAACGTTTTTTGGTTTATAACCATATGTTGTAGCTAGATTAAAAAGGTTTGCCTTTTCTTCTGCATTGGTTAGTAGAGATTCTCTCAATTGAGTATCTGTATAAAAGGATAATACATCACCTACATACGATGCCATTTCTATAAACATCATACCAGGTGAAGATTCATTAAAATCATTATAGGTGTTTGGGAAATAAGTTTTAGAAAAATCAACTAAGTTTTTTCTCAACTCCCCAAAGTCCTTACCTATAAGTTTTACATCCTTTTGGACTAAATCTGATTTGTTTGCCTTTGCCATTTAAGTTCCTATTCTATAGTTGCAGTTCCTGCGGAATCTACATATAATATTATTTGTTCGTTAGCACCTTGTTCTGTGACTCTAAAGTCTAATGTGATACCAACATAATTTCTATCCTCATCAGGTGTAACGTTTACCTTGTCAATAATTATGTAGGGAAGCCAGAAATTGATATCTTCTATAATACCAGATTCTAATCTTTGTTTTAAATCTAATGTTATTGGTTCAAATAACAATGCGTATATCTGAGAACCGAACTCAGGTTGAAATAATCTTTCACCTTTTCTCGTCAGTAACAAATTTTTTAAATTAGATATGGCTTGTTCTTCGGTTGAGTATGATAAATCAAATAACCCACCACGTAGTCCAGAGAATGGTAATTTTATACCAACGGCCACATCGGGCTCAAAATCTATTGGATTGTAAAAATATTCTTTTCTCGCCTTAGCCATTTTTATCTACCCTTTTTCTTTTCAATAGCTTTCATTAATTGAGAATAATCTTTTGTCATAGCTCCAACTGCGGCCGCTACTTGTTCGTTATTAGTATCAATCGGTTTACCATCTATATCAGTAGTTGGTGCTACTGAGGTAGAACCATTATCCACCCATCGTTGTGCTTGATTAGACCCAAATTGAGAATCCATAGTTCTCCATTCGCCATCATTCATTGTTTGATTTAACATTTCATTTAACATTGGATTCTTAACAAATGTTTTTGGTTTAGATGGAGTTGATACTTTTTCTTCTTTTAAAATTTCAGATAAATCAATATCCAACGGGTCTTTAACCGTTTTAGATTTAGATTTTGTTTCTTTTATAAGTGGTTTAGAAGCACGTTTAATCTCCGTAATGATAGGTTTTAGTTCTTCACGAACTACCTTTCTTACGATTACTTCTAATAATTCTGCTAATTGTTTTGCCTTCATACTGTTTTACTTTATATATAAATATTAAAAACTTTCTTTTTATACTAACTGAATCCAAGGTATTGGTAACGCTGGTATCGGTATTGGTGATAAAGGTGTTCCACTTGTTACCGCCATTGTATGAGTTCCCCCTACTGTTGTTAGATGAGTTGTAAATGCTTTTGCTAATTTCCCTGCTACTGGTATTCCGTTTGGGACTGGTGATGGTGGGTTTGTAAACGCCGTTAATAAGTCCGCCTGTAATGCGGGTAGAACTCCACCATTTAGAACAACATTTTTTATTGGTAAAGTTACACCTGGTATTCCAGTCGCAGCTGCTAAATGTAATGGGTCTGGTACGATTGCTGAGAATTTGGTTTTTAACCAAAACTTAGTTACCTCACTTGCCCATTTATCAAAATGAAACAATTTTGGTTCACCTTCAGATTCCTTAATATCTTCTAAAGATTTTCTTATAGCTCGTTTCATTGGATTTATTGATGGGAGTTGAGATGGTTTATTTATCCCAGCAGGTGCAACAGTAAACACAGTAGTTACTGCCTTTTTGTATTCTGTTGCTAATTTCTCAGCAACATCTTTTTCGGTTCTACCTTCCGCAGGGTCGTTTAAGAATGCACCTACAGTTGTGATATATAAGGGCCATTGAGCTGCCATAACTTAATCCTATTGTTTCATACTTTTTATTTTACCCAAAATCGAACTAAAATCAGCAACATTAATAGGTGGGCCTGATGGGCCAACACCTGTTGGGTGTGTCATCTTTGTAATCGCTTCTACACATTTTTCAAACTCTGTAAAGAAGTCATCCATATCAACTGCCCATTTTTTGGTAGCTACTTTAACATCTGTTTTACCTGATAAAATAATAGAATCTTCTTTTGAGTTTAATAATATCCTATCAGATGTTATTATTATCGTTGGATTACTATATGAAGATTGAGCTGATGCTGTACCTAATTTCTTTTGAGATGTTTTAATTGGAATCTTTTGTGATGATGTTAAATAGATTGATGAAAGGTCATCATCAACTGATTCAATAACGAATTTATTATATCCTTTAAATTGTTTTCTACCATTCGATAAAATAGTAACTGGGTCGGTATCTGTAGATGAGCTCCACGATGGTTCTTTAGTTGTTTCTGCTCCAGATGGGGTGTAACCAAATCTTAATGAATGTCCGAATCTACCTTCTAACAATACATCTCCAAGAAATGGTTGTAATGGGTTAACCGAATCTGGTTCAGTAAACCCCTTTCCATAATCATGTTCTTCATCACCACCTGATGTATTAGGAGTTCCAGCCGATGCTTGTGAATATGAAGTAGAACTTCCTTTTGATTTTTTGGCAATAGAACCACCCGGTAATGCATTATTAGAAATGTTTTTTTGTAGAGATATAGATGGTATGTAATAACTGACTGGGTCAGTTGCACCCCCTGCGGTTTCAGCACCTATACCTGTAACAATGATTACAGTTTCACCAATGATAGGAATTCTTTTAAGATTAGCATCGATTGGATAACAAACCTCACCCCTATTCATACTTTTAGTGGTTATAACAGTAATGCTGTATAGCTTATTGACATCATTATCTTTAAGATTTACTTTCTCAACAACACCAACTCTTATACTACTCATCTTCTTTCTCCTCTAAACCATTAAGGGCATCTATCTTTTCATCAATCGCTTCGGCGTTTGAAATTAACTGTTTCTTTTCTTCATCAGATAAACCAAACCCACCATCTTCACCTGAGTTAGCATCTTTCATCATTCGTTGAACAATGGCAGCTAACTTAACAATCTGGTCATCGTTTCTAACCGCCACTTCCATATATTCCTTTATCAAAGGAACGATTACTGTAGCATCTTGTAGGTTTTTAACTAATGGTTCTAACTGAGCAATAAGAAGTTTAAGTTGCCTATCCTTCTTTTTTGAATTGTTATAAACATCAGACATGATATCTGAAAATGTTTTTCCTTTAAATAATTCTGTATCTTTATCCATTACTATCCTTTAACTTATAGTGAACTGATAAGTATCCTGTTTTGGTATATTCTGTATATAATTCTAAATAAAGTCCTTTTAACTTTCCAACTACTTTTGTTATATACTGAGTATGTACTCCAGTTCTCTCTCTAATAAGTATGTAGAGTGCTTTCTTATTGTAAGAATAAAGGTCTAATCTATTTTTAAATAACTCATTTATTGAATCTGCTATTGCTCTATCTCTATCTTTTAAGAATAAAGTATATAAATGATAGTCTACATATTTAGTAAAATGGTCAATGAAATCTGATTTAGCTTCTTTATTATTTTGGTCTACAATCTCATTAGTGATATTTCGTTGTGTATCAATCGCCGCAACTTTCTCTTTTGATTTCATTCGAGCATAGTTAGCATTGTTCTCATTAAATAAATAGTTTCTTGCCACTACTGTAAAGTAAGAAAAGGCCCTACCATTCTCTCCATTGAACTTATGAATTTTTTCATTTAGAAAAGCAACTACATTTGCTTTTACATCTTCATAAGGTACATCGAAGTAATATGTTTTGTAGGTATGAATTACATTTTCTGCTAACTTATCAAATGGGTAATGAATGAATCTGTTATAAATTTTATTTTTCAGTGCGTTATCATCACATCCATTATATGCATTTATAGCTATTTCTGTAATTTTGGTAAAATATCTTTTACTCCTTTTTCTTCTTTTTTTAGGCATTCTTATTTATTTCGTTGTTTAACTTATCTAATGCAGCTTGTATCTCTTCAAAAATAAAACCACTTTCATCATCGGCTTCAAAAGAACCCAATCTATCTACTTCTTTCATTCTACTTAAAGCAGATTGTACTGATTCTTTTGAAGAATCTAAAACTTCATTAACTTCATTTACACTATCTTCTAACTTCTCAACTTTACGAAGTAAATTCCATACTATATAAAGTAAACAAGCTATTATTAGTATTGATAAAATTAACTGTACTGTACTCATATTATTTTTCTATTTCACCAAATATAGATTTGAAATCTATCTTCTCTGGCATTATTACGTTTTCTAGTTTCTTTTTTGTAGTTGGTCTACCACCAACATTTTTAGTTTGAAGTTTCTTATCAGAATTTATTACTCTATCTCTTTCAAAGTTAGCAGCACATAAATCAGCTTGATGCATTACAAATGGTAATTGAGTTTTAATAACATTATCTTTATTGTAAGTAATGTAATACTCTTTGTTGTTATCATCATACAACCCATCAGTTAATTTAATTCCAATATATTCCTCTTCAGTTATTGTGATACCATAGTGATTTAATAACCATATAGTTCTATCATTAAGATTCATCCAATGCATATTAGAACTTGTCTTATAAATCTTTCCTTGATTTTCTATATGCCATTGTGAATCATTTGGTATGTACCAATTCTCTTTGTGATTACCTACCTTACCTAAATCATGATGAAGTGCTGTAAAGATTAGGGTTTGTTTATCGAACCCTAAAGGCATTCCTAACTCTTTATACAAATCATAAATCTTAACGGCGTTAAATGTAACCCTAAGAATGTGGTCAATGTATCCACCCGCAAATGCGTTGTGGAAATGTTCTGTAGATGATGCTGGAGTTAGAATGATTCTATCTTCCAATTCATCATACATCTTATTTAATTTTTCTAATCTCTCACCCTCAAAAGTTTGATTGATTAATTTTCTGAACTTCTCGTAGTTCTCTTTGATTTTGTTTTCATCTAAAATGTGTACCATAATTTAATTTTTATTTGTTAACTAATTGATTATCAATGTGTTGTGATGATAGTGATAGTGTAACTGATTGATTATCAGACACTTACACTTCATCTAATATAGATAAGAATTCACTTTCTCTATAAATGTGATATGTTTTACCACCATTTTTGTGTTTGAATCCAGTTCCATCTAATAGAACTGTATCACCCACCTTTGTACTCATAGGTATAATCTCACCTGAATGAGTGAATAATCCACTACCAACGGCTACTACTGTACCCATCATTGTAGTTTCTGAACCTGATGGTTTGTATAAACCACCTTTAGTTTTTTCATCGTTTCTTTTGAGTATCTCTACTACTACTCTATCCCCTAAAGGTCTATAATTGTATTCCATAACTTATATAATTTTATCTATAATTCCTAATTCTAATGCTTCTTGTGCACCTAAGAAGTAATCACTTCTTTGATTTTCTTTCCAAAACTCTTTATCTTTTTTTGTAACTTCCGCCATAAGGTTATTACAATCATCTTCTAATTGTTCTGCAAACTTAGCGTTTGATTTAATATCTTCTAACTTACCAAAATTCATTGTTGATAATTGGTGAACCATAACCTTAGAGTGTTTTGATGCGGCTCTAAGACCTGTACCACAAGCGAGTAGTAATGCGGCCGCACTCATAGCTGAACCTCTACAAACAATGTTCGTATCAATTCCTTCATTTTCTTTTATAGTTCTAATGTAATCTATTAGTGCCAATGTTTCTACTACATCACCACCTGGTGAATTAAGTAAGATAGTTACTGATTTTAAATCTTTATTAATCTTTCTAAGTAACCTAACTTTAGAGATTGTATCAAATACCATACCTTGTGATATTTCATCTTGTACTAAAATGATATTCGATTCGATATCAAGTCCGTAATCAAATTCTCTAAATTCTTGAAAGTGTTTATCTCTTTCAGATGGTGTTTTTACATCATATGATGGAGTTACTTCTCCACCAGTAGTCGATGTTCTACCTTCATTATATAAATCGCTCATATGCTTTTGTAACTTTTTTATTGTTAAACTTATGTAAATATACAAAAATTATTTTACAATACCAAATTTATTTTAATAAGTTTTTACATCTTCATTATCTTCACTGGCTTGAATGCCATCTGAATATGGTTTTGAGAATCCACCATATATTTTCTTCTTTGGGGTTTCTGTTTCTACTTTTTTAGTTGCTAAGATTTCTTCATTCTTCTTAATCATTTCTTCTACTTCACTATAATGTTCACCATCATTTCCATTCTGACCTATGATATTCATTCGTTCATCATTCTCAACATAAGCGTGTTTAATCACAGGTTCTTTCTTAACAACAACTTCATCTTCTTCTTCGTTTCTACCGATGAATTTATTTACAGCAAGTACCATAGCAATTGCTAATGGGTCGAATACACAAACAATCATTAGAGTAAACCAATTTACAATCACCCCCATTGGTTTGTTTGTAATCTCAGCCATATACCTTAATGGTCCAATCTCTGCAGCAACCTCATTGTTAGATTCCATATCTAATACTTTTAAATCTAAAGAAGTAATTGAGTCTGTAAGTGATTCCATCTTTATAGAAACCTTATTACGTTCTTCTTTCATATCGTTTAACTGAGATGTAAGAACTCTTCTTGTTGAGGATGATGTAGTTGTTATAATCTCACCAGTCTCTTTATCTTTGTACTGTATGGTGTTGTTAGATAATCCTTTAGTAAGTTCTGCAATGGATGCATTTAACTGAGTTCGTTCAATCCTGTAACCATCCAATGATTCAGAGAAACGTTCTCTTTTCATTTCAACCACTTTGGTTTGTTTATCTATAATGGTTAATTGGTCGGCAGTAGTTTGATATGCTGATGTTAAGAATCCATATATACCTGCTGATGTTATAATCATTAAGATACCCACACCTAATGTAAGATATGATTTTAAAAGTAATCCTAACTTACCCCAATGGTTATGTAGATATGATGCTACAACCAATTTAGCTAACTCTAATGCTGATGCCATTATGATAACTTCAGTTTTTGCTCCAGCGAATAAAGAACTCAATCCAAATACTGAATAATATGCTGCAGTTCCAGCTAAAGATAGTGTAGAAAACACCATTAAAAATCCGAATCCTACCTTTTTTGAAAAAAAGTTTTTAACAATACTCATATTTTTTTCCTAAAATTAGTTTTATTAACTTTGGGTTCTGTATTTATATACAAATCTATTATATTTAAATAAAGAATTGTGTTGACAGCAACCCAATAATCTTAATAATAAGTATTAAAATAATAATAATTAATACTTAAACAAGCTAAAACCCCATACTATGCCTTCTGCTGAAGGTGTTCTAAAATGGTCAACTCTTTGGCTTTCGCCTCTACCATAATATCTACATCTAAACCATAAGTATTAGGAACACTACTGATGTAATCTGAATGTGCTTGAGGTTTTAGTTTATCATTACTTTCATGTAATGCCTTAGATTCTGAATAATGAACTACAGGTTTGATATCACCCCAAGTACTTACAGCAAGTTTGAGAGCTTCTTCCTCTGATAAATCTCCAGTACAAAATTTGTGGTGGTGATAATCGAATACAATAGGAATACCAATACGTTCATGTATGTACATCAAATCTTTTACTGAATACATAGATGCCTTATCATCGTTCTCTACAGTAAGACGAGTCTGAACTGATTCAGGTAAACGTTCAAAGTTCTTACAAAACCTATCCATAGCAGAAATCTTATCACCATACACACCATTACAATGTATATTGAGTTTGTTGTACGGAGTACGAGATAATCCTAATAAATCAAACACCTCACCATGTGTAGTTAAATCAGTAATAGTATTTTGTACAACGTGTTCTTTGGGTGATACTAATACATTGAAAGGGCCAGGATGAGATGTAATACGATGTCCGTAACTTTTGATAAGATTACCAGCACCTGCCATAAGAGTTCTGATACGTTCATAATGTGGTAACTCTGAAAGGTTGTACTCTGAAGCCCAAGGGAACAAATCAGAACTCAACCTAAAGAAGCTGATACCGTTACGTTCATTCCATTTGATAATCTCAATCAAATCTCTACAGTTCTGTAACCCTAACTCTGATGCGTAGGGAATACCTTTCTCATTAAAGGTTTTTTTAATCATACTACGATTTGTAGTAATTTTGGGTTTCTGTGCACCCAATGTCATGTTGATACATGCATATCCTAAATTCATAATGATACAATTTTTAATTATTATTATACTACTAATATACAAAAAAAAGGGGACTTATACAAGTCCCCTATGTTAAGAAATTGTTAAATATCTTCCCACTCTACATCCGTAACTTCCTCACAAAAATAATAGTAAGGTTCTTTTTTAAATACTTTGTCACAATGGAGATGCTCTCTCCATACTTCAACAATAGGTCTATCGGAGATTCGAATCCTTCGTTTGACAATCCATAGGGTGTTGTTTATATTTAGAACTTCTCTCTTAAACACTATCCTACAGTTACATCAATAACTTTAGTTTTCTTTTCTTCTATCTTTGGAATAGATATTTTAAGAACACCATCCTTTACCTTAGCTGAGGTTTTGGATACGTTCCAATCTTTACCGATATTATATCGTTTATTAAATGTTCTATCTTCATTATCACCTTCAATAGAAAGAACTGAATCTTCTACTCTAATGCTAATATCTTTTTTAGATAGACCAGGTACATCAAACTCCATAGTTAATACATCATCTTCTAATTTCATATTATCTGTGGTTGTTGTTTTTGTGTTAAAGTGATTTCTCTTAATGAGTTCATCTACTAAATTCCACGCTTGGTTTGTTAAAATCATAATTTCCTTTTATTTTAGTTAAACAATTCAGTTTACTATAGTACCAATTATGTACCAAAGGGATTTGTAAGGTTATAGTATGACAAAATGTCAGTTAAGTAAGGGTATAGTATGACACTATGTCTAATTTATTGAGAAAGGTGGGGCACTTCCGATGATTGTGTAATTTACAATCACATTCCAAGGTTCATATTTAGTGAATTCAATATCCTTATCCGTTAGTAAAAGACCGTTCATTTGCATATCTGATGCAACTTTAAGTATCACATCTAATGTTGGTCCTTCTATTGTCAACTTATCACCATCCACCACAACACTAATAGTACTTCTAATCTCATCTTCATCGGATTCAATATGGTTTCTCATTTCATCACCCATTGATTTCAATGCATCATCCATCTTATTCATTAAATCTAGTTCTTCTTGGTCGGATAGATAATCCTCACCAAACTCACCTAAACATAAATCATATATGTACATAAGTTTATCTTCATCTTCTAGTGTTCTGAAAAATTTAAATTCGGATTCATCCCAAAGACCTGCCCACTGCATAATGTTATCTCCATTCATTTAGTAAAATCTTTAATGATTTCTTTTGTTAACCATGTGGGTTCTGAAGAAAAGTGTTTGAAGTATTCTTCTTTCAGTAAATAGAGTTTTAATTCAGATTGCTTTCTCTCATCACTATCATCAGTTGATAGGATTTCAACAATCTTGTCTCTATATGGTTGGTCGATATATTCTATACTCATTTAATATAAATATTGGGTGTTAATATTTTCCTTTGTAAATTTCGTTAAGAAATAATAAAGCTTCTTTGGATAATGCTAATTTCCATTTTTGTACATCGGTTAAACATAACTCTAAGAATTTTTGAATATGTAATTCTATACTATTATGTTTATCTAAAATTTTAACAATACGATTTTCTAAATTAGTTATATAATCAGAACCAATACCTACATCTGACCGTAAGTACTTATCTGCCATATATCTTTCTGAAAACCATTGGTGTGGTTTAGCATCTATTGTAACCGCTTTTTTATAAACAGTAGAAACATATTCACTTAATGAGAGAACATCAGGAACAGTCTCAGAGAAGTGTCTATAGTTAACCCACTCTCTTGCGGATTCCATATCACTATCTCCGAGTCCTAATTCTTTAAATAATTCTGATACATTCATTTAGTTAGTTTTGTTTAACCAAACATTCCCAACTGTACTTTTCTGTGATGAGATTGTTTCGCATCTTCTAATGTTGTAATAATCTTATTACATTCGGACCAAGTCAACTCAACTCGTTTACCACCGACTACTAAATCTCCAATTGGATTACTTCTTTCTTTGTAATTGTTAAGGGTGATTTTATCACTTAGTTCAAAGTCAATTGAGTTATAATTTTTACCCAATGCCTTTAACCTATCTCTATCTTTTTGGTGAGTTGCTCCACCGTGATTTACTGTGCCTCTTGGCTTTCCTGAATATCTTTTCATGTTATAAAATTTATTTGATTTATATACTAATAAGTATTAAATAAACTTTAGTAAAACACAATTACTTTTTATTTCTTTTAGATATTCTAGCAAACTTTGCTTC
>Ga0181389_1000067_pt1 | contig 35272 bp, 48 predicted proteins | sample 12SPOviralmetaG_FD_130121 | JGI IMG/M metagenome (GOLD analysis project Ga0181389, IMG submission 130121) | Marine viral communities from the oligotrophic San Pedro Time Series (SPOT) site, San Pedro Channel, CA, USA - 12 SPOT_SRF_2010-06-29 | ecosystem: Environmental > Aquatic > Marine > Strait...
CTGCAGACTTAAATGAATTAACTCCTGAACAGTTTGAGGATATGCAGGAGATATTAGAATTAAGACAAGAAGCTTTAGATTTAGCTTTTGAGGAATCTGCAGGAGATGTTTTATCGGAAGGTATTGATGCTACACCAGAAGCAAGAGCTAAAAGTAAAGAAGCAGTTACAGGTAAAATAACTAAAAGTTCTGTAGCTTCTACATTTAATGGTATAGCAAAATACTTAGCATTAAAGAATCCTAAAGTAAGTCAAAACTTACCTTCAGTTTCTAAATTTTATGGTAACAGCATTAGAAGTTCTGTAAAGAAATCATCTAAAGTTATGACTGCTGGTACAATAGCAATTCAAGGTGTTGCTGTTGGTAAAGGTCTTAGAGGTTATTTTGATGAGAATGGCAATGACTATATAGGAATGAGGCATGAAGTTAAGCCTGATGGAACTATAGTTAAAAGACCTTCTATATTACCAGCAGAAGCAATTGTTCCAGCTGGATTAAAAGGTAAATACTTTGCTAGAGTTGATAAAGAGTTCTCGAATGTAGACAGTGCAATGAAGTATGCTAAAAGTTTAATTGTAGACACAGCAGCATCTACTAACTTAGACAAGGCTGGGGTTAGAATAAAAGGATTAAACAGAAAGTTTTCTAGTGCAAGAGCGGCTAAAGAATTTTTATATAATAAAATTGCTGTTCAACCAGGCGGTAAATTTATTATTCTAGGTGAGGAATTTTTTGGGCCTCGTGTTCCTGCTCACGGAAAACAATCTAAACCTATAATGGAAATCAAAGGTTTCCAAAAAGAAGTTTTAGATAAGAATGGCAAACACTTAAATAACCATATACAGGTTTCTCCAGAGATAAATAGAATTTTAGGTTCTGACCATGATGGTGATAGTTTGTTTATAAATTTAAAATACGAAAATCCCAAAACTAAAAGACAAGAAAAAGTAAATGATCTTTTAGATAAGCAATTTAAGTTTTATAGAAATGTTGCAATGTTTGATTTATTAACTGCATCAATGGAATATGAAGCTGATGTTGAATCTAGAATAAAAGCTATAAACAAGAAAAATCCTAATAGATCAAAACGATCTTCACAAACATCACCGATAGGTGCTTCTGAGTTTTTTGAAGAAAACGTTCAAGGTAGTGGAATGATTGGTACTATTGCTGCGCTTAACAACGGTATGTCCTATACTGCAAGGTATGGTGTTGGAATAGGCGTTAAAGGTGGTATAACTGTAGATGGGAAAAAAGTAGAAAAATTTCAAGATGATACAAGTTTAAAAGGTAAAGACTCTCTTTCCTTTAAAAATGCAGTACTATTAAACATAGCTTTAGATAACACAAAGAATCAACACGCAACTGCATTAGGCATGAATCCATCTACTATAGGTGCTGTAGCATTTATGACTAGGTTAGGATTTAACAGCTCTTCTTTGGATTCTATATTTACATCTAAAGCTGCAGAATTGTATGCTAAGTTTAAAGGTAAGAAATCGTTAAAAGATCAAACTTTTATTAATACTAATGAAACAAGCGCAGCAGTGTTAGCATACATGCAATTAGTTCCGCAAACAACGGCAGAGCAAGCTAGAAAAGCTCTTGACAACGCTATCGCATTAGACGGTATTAATATAAACACATCTATAATTAGTGGAAAAAGTGTTGTCGATATGACCGCAGAAGAGAAGCAACAAATGGTTTCTATACTAGCAATGTTTGAAGCGTCAGAAGGTATAACAAAAGATATTTACGCTATAAACAATATGCTTGGTCAGCACAAAAATGTTGCTTACAACGAACATGAAGCTGGTAAACAACTTTCAGACTTTAATGATATTATAAATGGTAAAAGCTCATTAGAAGGTGAGGCTTTAACAGAAATGGCTAACAATCCAATATTAAAATCTTACAAAGATAGACTGGTAAAAACAGCATCTATATATCAAAGCAATAATATTACAGGCACAGATCACGCCTCCACGACTATGCAGTTAATAGAAAACTTAACTGGTAACGAAAACATAGCAAGAAGAGACGGTGATGAACAAAGCAAAATTGTTAGAGACGTATTTACTAATACTCTTCAGAATACAGTTCCTATGTTTAAAAAGACATTAAAACATTTAGGAAACTTTATGGGTGAAAATCCAGAACCTAAAGTAAACAAAGTTGTTAGGTCTTTAAAAGAAAAAATAGAAGAGAACCAATTAAGTGAAAACCCTTTTATTAGAGCAATTGATTTTGATTTTTATGAAGGCTTTGGTAGTAATATGAATAAATATACTTTAAAGCCGAATGTGGACTTTATAAATGAATACACTAATGATGGTGAGATTATAGAAATAAGAAGAGGGTTTAGTGAGCTACCTCTAGATATTCAGGAAGATATATTTATAGTAGACTCTATACTTAATGAGTTAGGATATAGAAATACATCTGTTCAGTCTTTGTTTGATATGAAGACTCTAGAAAAGTTAAGTGAAGAAATTGATACAGTACACCAAGAAGTAACTGATAATCTTTCTGATATAATTAGCCCTGAATTAATGGCTGAATCTATTATATTGGATAATACTGAAATTATACCTACAGCAGCTAGAATACACGCTGGAGCTTCGGGTATGAAATTTATAAAAGGATACGGAGCGATAGCTCGTGTAGGCTCAGAGAAGAGAGATGGTGTTCCTGTAAAAATTAAATCAGTAGATGTAGCTAATAAAGCCCAAAAAGATTTAATGATTACAAATCAACCTCACTATGTTAAAGTAGGTATCCCAGGAAAAGGGACTGCTGTATATAAGTATAAACCATTTAATGAGTCTAAAGTTAAAGGTGGGAAAGCAAGTAAGCTTGATCAAGCAAAAAGAAATGGGGTATACGAATTAGTTGACATTGTAAAGCCTGAGCCTAAAAAAGGTAAGAAAAAAAGAAGTGAGGGAACTAATCTTTTAAAGATGCAAAACATGGCTAAGAATAAGCCAGCATTAGCTAAATCTAAAAAGATGAAATTTTCACATAGTAGAAACTCTGAGTTTGCTGGATATAGCTCTGCTGATGCTGAAATGTTTAGCCTTGAAGAGTACCTTGAAGATAAAGGACACAACGTCAGGAGCGTTATGAAAAACAAGGTCTTAAAAGAAGCAATGGAGTCGCTCTATAAAAACTATGTCGCAAATTTTAATTTAGCCCAGGAGTTTGACCGAACAATCATTCAAACTGGGAGAATTAAAACACTCTCAGAAGAAAAACTATATGATTACGCATCGGTTATGCAAAAGCTTGATCCTAGCGCGTTATCTTCTGCTCACAAGGCTGTTGTATTAGAATTAGCTAAACGTGCATCAGAAGCCCAGAAAGCGTCTCGTAATGGTATAGACTGGACAGATAAGGGTGACATATCTTGGTTGCATGCTTGGTTTGGGTCAAACAATATTCCTGGGCACAGACCAGAAATTCAAAACTTAGTTCGTACTATGGAAAAAGAGTACGGAAAGTTTATGGAAGAAAATATTAAATTTCAAACTGAACTTGATAGGCTTACTAAAAATCTTATTAGAAGTAAGATAGCAGAAGGTGTAGGTCCTGCATCTAAAGTTGCTGAAGGTTTTAAATGGATTATGGGTTCTTATCCTAGTTGGACTGGATACACACAAAAAATGTATGAAAACATGTACGATAAAGTAGATGTTGAAATTAATGGTATAAAAACTCAAGAGTTAAAATTAAAAACGACAAAAGATTTTTTAGCTACAAAACCAACACAGGCTGAGGTAGAATTTTATACGTTCTTTAAAGAAACTACAAACAAGTATGGTAGAGTAACACAACAATCTCTTGGTGAAAGATATAAAGAAGGTTATATTCCTCACATTAAAATGGGGCTTTTTGGTTCTATAAAACAACGAGGTTTGTTTGGCCTTTATGATTATATGCTTCAAGGTACTGGAGATATTAATCATGTAAAAGTTAAAGGATATAATCCTATGACTGGTAAGCAAGAGATTTTAGCGTTCCACCAATGGAAGTTAGTATATTACTCTGCTAAAGGTACAAAAGGTGGATTTAAAAGCTTAGTAGATAAAAAGCAATTTAAGTCTGCTGCAAAATTAGATGTAATTAGAAAGCGTGCTGAAAAATTAGCAAAGCAAGGTAAACACGATGATGGAACTAATATATCTATGACTGAACAGGAAGTTCACGGTACTATGGGTACTAATTTAATGTCTAGGTTTACCAAGTCAAGAGGTGTAAGATCGGCAATGTTTGCTAGTGAAGATTTAGGAATGGCTCTTTCTCAGTATGTTAACACTACATTGTTTACATATGGTAATGAAAACTTCAAAGGTTTTAAATCTATGACACCATTATTAGACGGTGTAATAGAATATAATAAAACCAAAGGAAATAAAAATGCAGTTACATATTTAGAAAATGTTTGGAAAAAAGGATTTTATACATTTAAAGATAGTCAATTTGGGTTAGGTAGATTAGGTGATAATGCGTTACATCAGCTAGTTAAATTAACTCGTATTAGATATTTATCTCTTGGAGTAGGTGGAGGTTTTGGAAACTTAATGGTTGGTAAATACAATGAGTTTAGGTCTAAAGGCGGTAAAAATTTCTTAAGAGGGGAATCAAGATATTGGGGTCAACGTAAAAAGGCTTGGGCATTAATTAAAAAACAATTGAACCCTGAGAAATTTGCATATGACTTAATACAAGGTAATGATTCATCAGGTCTTGATACAATACTTATGTCTCCATATATAGGTTCAGAACATTATATTCAGGGTTCTGGATTTGTTTCTCAATTCACAGAAGAAGAATGGAACAGAATAAGTGAGGACGGAGAAATACCTGCAGACCTGCAAGATAAGGTTGATCTTTATGTAGATAACGTAACAAGACAACAAGGTTACGGTTACTCTAAAGTAGATCAAATTGGTATTGCTACTTACTCTTGGGGTAAAGCAATAATGCAATTTAAAAAATGGATGCCTACATCTATAGCTGAAAGATTCCAAAAAGAAACTATAGATAGGTTTGGAGAAATGAGATCTGGTAGTAATAGAGAAGCTTTTATTTTTGGTTCTGACTTTGCTAGAAAATTAATAGCTGGAGAAGAGTCTATTAAAAACTTTAGAAAAAGATTTAACGAGCTACCTAAATCAAAGCAAGAAGCTGTTAAAACATTCTTTAGGGGTATGCAGGTTGTAAGTGCTTTAACTATACTTTCAATGTTATTTGGAGATTCAGATGACGAGGAGTTAAGAGGTTTAGCAAACGTAGCATCAGACACTAGAGATGACATAATGTTTATGACAGACCCTAGAAGATTAAAGTATATGGCAGAACCTGCATCTTGGAGTCTTGTAGAGTCAGGAGCTACAATGGCTGTTGGTATTGCTACTGCAGATGAAGCTAAATTTGTTGGAGGCCTTAGAGGTGTTAGTTGGACTGCTGCTCAAGTACTTAAAGAATCAAAAAGTTTAGAAAATTAAATGTATATTTGTAAAAAATAATAAAATGGCGCAAACATTAAATACAGATGTAGCTGCAGAGGTAAATATTACTGCTAGAAGAAATGATACTTTTAAGTTGTTATTAGAAGTAAAGGACTCTGCTGGCAACACTTTAGATTTAAGTAGCAATAACACAAGTACATCTCAACCTGAATATCAAGCCAAGATGACTATTTTATCACAAAGTGGTGATGAAATACTAAGTGTGTTTAGTTTAATATGGAATGATGCCGCAGAACATGCAAGCTCATACACGGTTGATCATCCAAAAGATAGAGAGCCAAGCCCAACTCAAGCAGGTTATTATACTGGTGGAGCAACTGATGCCGCTTCTGGAATTAACTTAGAGGCTCAGACGGGTACTGCAGGAGAAAAAATTGCCATTATTGTTCCTTATAACTATATGGATTTTCAATCTGGAACATATAAATACGATTTACAAATAAGACAAAACCTAAACAGTACAGGCACTTTAGAGTATATAACTTGGCTATACGGTACGTTTACATTAAAAGCTGATATTACACAATCATAATGGCTCACGCTATTGACATATCAATTTCAGACCCAGAGTCAATAACTATAAACGGTTATCCTGCTGGATTTGCTATAGTGCCAGAGTCTGGGCATACAACTTATTATAACCCTGAGCCAAACAATAATTACGCATTTACAACGCATCCCCCTGAAATCTTAGATGTTACCACTGCAGAGTCATCACTTAGCGTTAGTAGTTTTGATATATCAGGAGCAATGAATGTTACATTAGGGACTCTTCCTTATAGTCAGTTGGGTGCAGAGTTAGATGGATTTAAATATATTTTTAAAGAATTTTCAATAACAAATAGCGCTAGCTTAAGCGCTGGAGATATTGTTTATTTTAAACAAAATATTGGGTATAACTCTTATAACTGTGAAGTTGTAAAAGCCGATATAGGAGACATGAATGGAGCTTATGGTAATTTAATGGTATTTTTAAGCTACAACAGCACGACTGAAAATCTTTATGTTATGCATAAAGGCTATTTCGATTACGAAATTGATGCTGCTCAGATAAACAATTGGTCTCCAGGAAGAACAATATATCTAAATAACTCAAATAAAATAGACATAACTCCAGCAACAAGTAGTGGTGGTTGGATAAAATCACTAGGAAACTGTATTCCTAATAAAGTTAACAAATTCAGAATTTGGTTTGATCCAGATACAACGTATATAAAATTAAGATAAAATGGCAAAATACCCTTTAATTCACGGAAACACACACAGTAGATATGATTTAAACGATAGTAATGGCGATTCATTATGTATTAGTGATTCAATATTTGATGTTTACAAATTTCAAAACTCAGGCGATACAGATAACGCTGAAAGAGCTACTATGGTTGTTGTTCTTAAAAATTTAGCAGTACCTGGTACAGATACAACCTTGGAGATTCAGGATATATCTCTTCGGATGCCAAACTCTTCAGATCAATACGAGGAAAATGGTACAGGATCGGGTGTAGATATAAGTTTAAATGGTCTTCCACCTCAATCTGTTACTCCATTTATGGGTGCCCCAGAAGATTTTGCGTCTGGATCTAATAATAAAATATTATCTAAACACGCTGATGTTCCTGGAGATACAAGTTCAGATAACGCGGCTGGTGTTCATGATAATTTATTTTGCTATAGAATATATGATCCTGCAGAAACAGTAGAGGAAGATGATATTTTAACGGATAACGATTCTAGTGAAAATCATATAGCAATGCCTATATTTAAAACTACAACACTTCAGTCGCAAACTGGCGCGGGATTCGGCATACCAACACAGTGTTATGCTGCGTTTACTGTTCATTTTCATCCTCAGCAAGACATACCAAGTTTTGTTACAATATGTGATTTATACATAGGCACTAACGCTGGTTCATACACATATCCTTTAAAAGTAAATTCCTATAATGAGATAGTAATGGTTGCTCAACCAGGTCTTGCAGACTTTAGTGCAAGCCAATATGAATTAGATATACTTAACACAAGCATTCTTGATGGTAATTTTATAGAATTAGGTTATCAACCAAAAATACAGGCAACAGGTAATGATGCAGGTGAGGTAAACGAAAATAGTGCGAAAGTACTTTTACAAGATTTATGGAATTATGATGGAATAAGAATTAGTGATATTTCCCCAAATAATATTGGAAATGGTACATATAAATGGAAGGATAGCGCTGTGGGTAGCACATTAACTGGTGATGGCGTAACAATAAGTGCTCCAGCAAATCATTCTCACGCGCCATCTACACAATGGAATAATATTGATAAGTACTATACGGATGAAGCAGGTGATTTTGGGGATAGCATTATAGCACTATACGGAACTGATAATAGCGCTGAATACTATGATGTTCCAGGTAGGTATCCTATCTATCAGTATTTTGAGTCTCTAAATATATATGATGGAACGAGCACGGAAGGGGCTACAGGAAATCGTAACGGGGCGCACCAAACTGAAGGGTCCTGGAAAAGATACAAATGTTTTGGGGTTAAATACTGGGCTATAGATTACAATAATACTAGTGCAGCGCAAGGACAGGGTTATGCAGATGGATATGATATTTTCGATTCAGAGCCAACAAATAATCAATGGTTTTTATATGGAATAAAATACGGTGTTTATCAAAAAATTACTTTTGACAATGCTTATGTTGGGGTACAAGCTAATGGTGCTTACGCAGTTAGAAATCAAATAGCGGCTTCGTCATTTAACTATGGAAATGGAGATCATGCTATAGTTTTAGATACAGATAATTTATCTAGTAATGCATCATCCGTTAATGGCGAGGTTGCGCAAACAAACAGAACTTGGCATTTTGAATTTCCTGTGAGATGGAACAACTGGAATGGTAGTACTAGCCAAGCAAATCCTAATCAATACTCTATGACCTCTTTTAATTGGGCAGGCGGAAATAACTATGTACAATTTGAAGGTACTGGCTGTAATAATACGAGGCCTACATCTTATTCCGAAGATGGTGGAGTGAATTATAACACTGGAGGGCAGTTCTCTATTTTTGCTTTTGGGGCTGGCGACAACGTGACACACAGAGACGCATGGTTTCGGCTTCCATTTCACTTTAAATTAGAGCCAAACCAACTGTATTCAAGCTGTAAATGGTTTGGTGACGGAAGTAGTAATAAATTAGAGGCGCAACACAGTGGTCCTGGGATTAGAACTTGTCAGTTAAAACCTAAAGATACTGATGAATTTTGGAATAGAGATGGAGTTTACCCTGGCCTTGATAAAGATGCAGATATATGTTTTAAAGCTGCTTTTATGCCTAGAGATCCATTCATAAAAATTTCTCGTGTTGCAAATGCATGGTTTTACAAAGATGCACAAGGTACGACAGGCGGGACTAGTAGTAGTGGTACGCCAGGTTATGAGGATGGAACTGGCTTACCAGAAAATATAAATGGAGCAACGAATGTTGTTAGCCTTGTTTCTAATATAAATCCTGATGGTTATTGGTATGGACCTGCAGGAGATAGGATCTACAACACAAGCGGCCAATTTAACACAAACAATGGTGCTTCAGAAAATGTAACTGGATTTAAAATGTATAGCGGGAATAATGGTACAGTTTATGAAAACACAGATATAAAAGAAACAATAAGAACAACGGCTACAGCCGCAGTGCATAATGCAGATAAGAAATATATAAAAGATAAAAATGAAGATTTTGTAAAAGAATTTATTCCTTATAATAAAATATTACAATTTCCAGCCCCATCAAAACATTCTAGTAACGGGCAATACACTTCATATTTTAGTTTTCGACCATTTAATGAAGGTGATTACCCTATATGGATTCATAGTGTGGAAGTTTTAAATTGTGATTTAGGTGACGGAAAAGGGCAAATGTTAGATTTCTGTAATAAAACTTTTACACAAACTAATTGCTCTTATAATGGGCTTACCATAGCTCTAGCTGGTGGTCAAAACGCTTTAGCGGCTGGTATAAGACTTGGCATGTCAGTTAGCTCTACAACTAATGCTAGTAATTTTTCTTCAGGTCAATATATTACAGAAATAAATGGATCAGTTATTACATTAAATGCCGTTCCTGATGCAACTGTAGGTAGTGGAACTGAAACTTGTACTTTTGAATTTAGAACAATTCATGGAACAAAAAGATTTGGTTATAAACCAAACCATAATGGAACCGATACACATGATAGCCACGTAAATTCATCTAATAGTGGTGAAATGAGGTATATAATGAGTGATAATTACGCTGGTGGAAAAATGACCGATTGGAGGCATGGTAATTCATATAATAACCCTAATCGATCCTTTTGTCCTGTAACTAGCAATTCAGCCGATGATGGGGCTTGGCCTCACGCATTAGATGTTGCAAATCCAGCAGAATGGTATAGAGGTCAGTCAAGTGGTTACTACATGAATACATCCACTAGTCCTTATAGTGGAGGACTTTATTTACCTCCAAAAATGTGTCAATCATTGAATTACCAAGTAAACGTGTATGACGCGCTTGCTACTGACGAAAGACTGGATAATGATAATATTCCAAATGGACATATTGATTATTGGAAAAACTATGGAAGCGACTCAAGTGGACATGACTGGCCTGAATATGTTGGTGCGGATGAAGGATTTAACCCTGAAGGAAATCCAACAATAAATTTAGAATTTAAAGTTCCTGCTAAAAATACAACAGTAGACTTTGGCTCATATTATGCAACTTTAAAGATTAGATACTATAAAGATACTTATTGGAATAAAAAGCGAGTTGGATATGAAGGTGTTATAGCTAACTCGAGCCCAGAACATTTTAGAATACATGAAGTTTGTTTTATTTGTAAAATGGATGTTCAGCCAACTCCTGTATTAGCAATACACGATACTGAAGGTCACAACCACACGCTTAATGAGAATATTAGCATGGGTAACATAAACCTTGGGTAATGCCAATTGAAACATCAGTCTATAGTATAAATTCTGGGTTCTTTGGAATGCCATTTGATTTGCCTGGGCTGGGACTTACATTGAGAGCAAAACATATAGGAGACCTTGGTACTTTAACAATACTAGAGGGTTGGCTTGTAAATGATTGGAACTATAATATGCCTTATGGATTTCAAGGCCATGAAGCATATTATAGACAGCCTTTTAGAATGTTTCCAATCGGACAGCAATTATCTAGTGTAAACAGTTATTCTAATAATACTTCATTTCTTGCAACCCCTGATTTAAATGATATGTTAAATGGAATCCAGTATGGTGGCAACTATAATGATTTTATAAACGATTCTATTTTTAGAAAAAAAGTTAATTTACTACCAAACAATACTAGTAATCAATATTTTGAATTTAATATTTATTTCTTTCCTTATTTTGAGGGTAGTTATAGAAGTGAGCTTAAAATTTCATGGATCGATAATATTAATCCAGTTCTTAGATATTTTAATTTAACATTTGAGGCATCTTTAGTTGGTCCAGTATCTGAAATAGACCACACAGATCATCCTCAATTAACATTAACGGTTGACCACGCAGATACAGGTGGTTTTTTTGAAATATTTTAATTATGCCAAATCCAGTATTTAATATTTCTGATCCCGAAGGAGGTTCAATAAACAACGGGGATCACATATCAGTAGGAATGTTTTCTGAAGATCCAGATACTAGTTCTCAAACTATTGAGCAAACATTATACATACCAGCAGGTTGGAGCATCTTTTCTACATATATAGATGTTGATTCTGATCACGGAGCTTTTAATGATTACGGAAAAGGAATAGATGACTTTTTAGTTGGGATAGGTTTTGACACTAAAGCAGATGGTTCCTCAGGAAATATTATAATAGCTAAAAATAATCTTGGCGCAGCCTATCTTCCAGAATATAATTTTAACGGAATAGGTGATATGGAAAATGGGCAAGGCTACCAAATTAAATTAGAGGAAGGTAAAACTATAACAATTGAAGGAAACCCTATAACGGTAACTGAGGGTAATAATGTAAAATATGGTATGCATATGGATTTTGTAGCAGGCTGGAATATGATTGGTGTTCCACATCCTTTAGTTACATCACTTCAACTTACAAACTTAAATTTTGATATACATACATTTTTTTCAGAAGCATACGAACCTGACACTGGTATTCAATGGGCTTATGAAATTGCAACTAATCCAGCATGGGCAGGAGTGCAAGAAAGAATAATAATTGTAAAGGACTATCTAGGTAATGCCTATTTACCAGAGTGGAACTTTAATGGTGTTGGTAGTTGGGTGGCGGGACACGGTTATCAAGTTAAGGTAACGGAAGCGTTTACTATAGAGTTTACAAGCCACTTAAATATTTTATAATATGCCAAAATTATTAAAAGGTATTATACCTTTAGGTGGGTATAGCTATAAAAAAGTTAAACGATCTTACAAAAGGGCTGGAATGAATGAGATAACAATAACAGGAGACTCATTAGTTCAGGTTTTAGGTAATTCTACTGGAGGAAATTTTAACATAACTTTTGATAAAAATGTCATTAAAAATTTTTTAGACTCCATTGGAGATAATGAATTTACAACAAGCGAAAAACAAAAAGCAATAGCTGAAATTGTAAATTATATTAATAAAGGGGTGCATGTTAATGAAAGCATTCAAGCGTCACAAAACGTAGTACAAAAAAATAATAATCAAGGAAAATCTAGTTTTCAAATTCCTATTAGCAGTAATTTATCAATAAAAAAGACTTTAATTCAATTTGAATATTGGCTTTATGGTTCTGAAATTAAAAAATCTTTTACGCCACATAATATTAATGAGATGCAGAGTATATGGGAAAATAGAATACAAAACTCCCTAAACCTTACAAGCATAACTTTTATAATAAAGGATAGTACATCTGTTATTAGAGGCTCAACTATAGAGCAAAAAAAATCTTTTATAAATGAACAATCAGAAAGTATTTATTGTGCAATTAATGATAGTACATCTACATCTAAAGATGGGTTTAATAATGGGGAAAACATAAGTATATTTTTTAAAGAAACATTTCCTGGGGCATCAAAAGAGTATGTGATTGACTATGAAAATAGCCCTTTAACAGCAGTGATAGATGGTTTATTATTAATCTCAGGCATCACATATAATGACGCTGCTATTTATAATAGTATTTAAAATGAAACTAGAGGTTAATAGCGTTAAATATAGTTTAAACAAAGATGAAGTAAAACAAATTACAACATCAAAAAATATTGTTAATGAAAAAATAAATAGTAAAAATATAGTTTTTTCAAATTTTGATAATCAAAAAGTATATAATGATTTTTATAAAAAAACTATAAATCCAAGTATAATTAATAAAAATATTTTAGTTAATATATATAGAGATCAACCAGATGATATAAATTCTATAATTAGATATTTTGATCAGGTTAATCAAGCTAGTTCTAGTGTTCCTTTTTCTTTTTCTATTCCTTTTACAATTAGAACTATTAAAAATGACAGTAACACAATACTCTATCCAGAAGGTATTTGTAATGCTTATGATTTTTTAAAAAACCATTTATATATAAAAGACACATCTGAATTAATTTATGAAAATCAAACCTTATGGAATAGTTTAAATATCGTTTTAGTTACCAGGAAAATAAGAGAAATAGGTGTTGGAAGTTGGAATGAGAGTACTGAAGTTGCTATGATGGTTAATAATAATATTGAAAACACCTCTTATAGTTTATATAATACAACAGGAAATATAGATACTGAATGTGTTTACCAATTGTATTTTGAAGCACCAGAAAATGTTTTTATAGAATTAAGAATTAAAGGTGTATACAAATATGAAAACCTATTAATTAATAGTAGTATATATCAAAATCTTTATAAACCTCTTTTAAATAATTATCATAATAGTTTTAGAATTTTTCCTTACGTTGGTTCAAAAGAAATTTCTCCTGTAAAATTTTGTGAACCTTTAGCAAATAAAATTCTTCTTCTAAAAGAAAGTAATGAATGGGGTGGTAAATCATATAATCCTGAATGGAATATTAACAACATGGAAAACCTAATACCAGGAAGGTGTTATCAAATTACTTTTAAGTAAAATAATCGTATATTTACAACAAATTTTCAACCATGGCAAAAAAAGTTTCAGTAGACATAGCAAACGAGGTAGATTTAACAGCAAGAAAAGGTGATTCTTTTTACTTAAAAGCTGTGTTAACAAATGAAGACGGTACCGTATACGATATAATAGATTCAGCTGAAGCAGATTACGAAGCTAATATGGAAATTTATAATAACGATCAGTTGATATTAGGATTTACCTCTGCATCAGACAAAAGCAGTCCTTATATAAATAGCACAATTACTGTAGATGGGTCTTTAGCTGAGTTAGTTATATCTACAACAGGAAATAATATGAACATACATCCTGGAAGTTATAAATATAAGATATATGTAACTAGTTCAACAGATAGTGAAACTAATACAGTTGTTATAGGGAAACTAAAAATTACCGATTTATAATGGCAAACACGGTAGTAAATATATCGTTAAAATCAAAAGATTCAACCTCAGTAAATATTACAACATTAAGTGGTGGAGAAATTATTAGTGGAGCTAATGTTTTGCCTCTAATAAAGTTTATACCAACTGGTGCTCAAGGGCCAATTGGCTCAACTGGTGCCGCAGGAACTGCAAGTATAGGTACAGGCGAAGTTACGCATATTCATTTAGCAACAGATTCTGTTGGTTCAGATGAAATTATAAATGGCTCTGTTGGTTATAATGAGATTGAAAATAGTGCAGTTAGGGGTAGTAAAATACAGTCTGAAGCTATAACTACAGATAAAATTTTAGATGGTGCTGTTACTCAAGACAAGCTAGCTAATAATTCTGTTGGTGTTGCACAGATAATAGATGGAACAGTAACAAGAGAGCTTTTAGCAGATTCAATTATAAACGGAGGTAAAATAGAAGACAATTCTATATTAACATCTAAAATTGCTAACAACCAGATACTTACATCAAAACTAGCAGACAGAAATGTTACTGGAGATAAAATTTCAAGTAATCCTGATTTAGACGGAGAGGTTAAAGCAAATAACTTAAAGCTTAAAGGGTCTTCTCCTGCCACTTTAACGGGTCCTGATAGTCATGCTTTGCAAATAAAATCTAATACAACAATAGATTTTCAAAATACATCAAACACTACTATAGCTTCTTTAGATCAATCTGGCAACTTAACTATATCAGGTACTGTAGATGGTAGAGATATTGCCGCAGATGGAGTAAAGTTAGACGGAATATCAGATAGTGAAATAATTGATTGGAGTGTTGCTCAAACAGAAAACATACACACAAGCAACTATACAGATACCAATACTCAGTTACCTTTTATAGATGAGGACAACATGGCTAGTAATAGCTCTTCTCATGTTCCTTCACAGCAATCAGTTAAAAGTTATGTTGATGATCAAGTAGCAGGAATAGTTGGCTCTGCTCCTAGCACCTTAGATACATTAAATGAATTAGCAGATGCATTGGGTGATGATGAAAATTTTTCTACTACAGTTACAAATAACATTGCTACTAAAGCACCAATAGCAAGCCCTACATTTACAGGAACAATAGCTATACCTAACATTGCTAATATAGAAACTGCAATAACCGCTAATACTGCAAAGGTATCATTCCCTGGTCTTGGCACAACTTCAACTACAGCTCTTGCTGGTGACACTGCTTTACTACAATTAGGTACAAGTGGTACAACTGCATTAGCAGGAGATACAACTACAATAAGTGGCTCACAAGCATCAGCTATTACAGCCAATACAGCTAAGACTGGTATTACTACTGGTCAAGCTAACGCAATTACTGCGAACACAGCCAAGCCTGACTTGACTGTTGATGGCTCTGGTACTATAAACGCTAACAATGTACCTACATTAAATCAAAGCACAACTGGCAATGCAGCAACTGCAACCGCATTGGCAGCAGGAAACCAAACAATAGATGGAGATGTAAACATTGGAGCTAGCCAAGCTGGCCACGACTTTACATTGCATGGCGCTACAACACAATTTGCAAATATACTTTGGGATGCTTCTATGAACCATTTAAAAGTAGCAGACTCATGTAAAATAGTTTTTGGTAATGGAATGGCTGCTGTTGATTATGATAGCTCTATACAAGCTGATGGTAATAACCTTATTATATATAATGATACAGGTAATGTTCAGATAGGTGATACCGTTGAAATTACTGGAAACCTAACTATTACAGGTACGGTTGATGGTATTGACATTGCAACAGACGTAGCAGCAAACACTGCTAAGACATCGTTTCCTGGTTTTGGTACAACTGCTGGTACAGCACTAGAAGGAAATACTGTTATACCTGCAGCGTATACAGATGCAGAAGCAGTAAGTGCAGTGGCAGCAGCAGATAATTACATTAAAAATGATGCTAATGAAGTGTTAGCTGGTAGTCTTGAAATTAATGAAGAATTATTTGTTGTTAAATCTACTGGTGGAAGTAAAACTAGATTTAGAAACTCTGCAACTACAACGAACAGAACTTTAGATGTTCCAGACGCTAGTGGTACTTTAGCTCTTGTAAACACGCATCACCACTTTATACATGCTGGTTGGTTTATGAGTTATCCTTACGCAAGGTATATACCATTAAATGGTAGTTTAAATGAGCAAAACACTGCTACATCATCTCCTGAATATGTAAACTTTACTTTTCCTTACGATGGGTATGTAAAGAAAATGATTCTTAGGAGTGAAACTAATATGGGTAGCACCAACTTGAAATTATACAAAGGGGCAAGCGGAGCTACCGTAACTACAGTTTTAGGTAACGTTAGTGCTTCCGTAGGCGCAAGTGCTGCAGTTGAATTTGATTTTACTTCAGTAAGTAACGCATACAGCAAAGGAGACACAATGGCTATAAAGGTTGACCCAACGGAAGACCCTGATGGTGGCCAAAACATAACAATAGAATTAGTGTTTGATTTAACAACGTAACATGGCATTAGCAGATAAAAAATTTAATGACGTTCACGATAAAACAGGTAGTGATAAAGACAAACTTAAAGATGAGTTTGATGCTGGATACTTAAGTAAAATAGCAGACATTCCTGATAAAGAACCTGCCTTAGCTGCGTTAGTGTATCAAATGGGTTTAATGCAAGAAGAGTTTAACGAAATTAGAAGGTATCTAGGTTCAGAGGTTGGCGATGGAGCTAAAGGTGATACTGGTGCAACGGGTGCAAGAGGTGCTACTGGAGCTACTGGTTCTGCGGGAGCTAAAGGAGATAAAGGAGATACGGGGGCAGCAGGCGCAGATGGTGCTGCAGGCACAACAGACGCATCAAAATTAGATGCTAGTACATTACCTACAAGTAAACCAAAAACAAAAAATAAACTTTGGAATAATAGAGGAGCAGTAAACGTATCATAATTATGGCAACAATAAATACAGATATAGCACAAAAAATAGATATTGTAGTTAGGGAAAATAATACTGCTACAATAAATTTAGACATTGCAAGCGAGAGTGGTATACCATATAATCTTACAGGTTATACTTGTTCTTTTGAGGTTCACGATGCAGACGGTGTTATAGTATATAAAATAGTAAACGCTGTTACTAGTGATTTTGGAAGTATAGTGGATGGAAATGGAAGTTCTGCTTTATCAAGTGACGGAAAATTAATTATATCATTAACAACTACTGCAACAAATAGAAATCCTGGAAGCTACAAGTATAAGTTAAAACTACTATCTAATGGTGGTACAGACAATAGAACTTGGATGTATGGAAAATTTAAAATTAACAACGATTAAATACTTATATTTGTGAAAGATTTAGTAGGGCAATTAAAAAGATTAAACCACGCATGGTGTTGCTCTAAGAATAAATGTACATGTGATAAGATAGACCTAAAAGATGAGGTAGATCTTGGCAACAGAATAATACAGGAAATGTGGGATAAAGAGAAGAGATTTATTAACCACAAAAAGAAAAATGGAAATATTTAAGAACGACAATTCCTGGAATGAAAAAGCTGTAGTAGGATTTATAGCTTTTGCAATTATGTGTATGATCATGGTAGCAGATCTTGTTACTGGATGGGTAGGCACAGACTTAGTTATTAACGAGTTTGTCTACGATTCTTTTGTTTGGGTTGTACTTGGCTGTTTTGGCATATCAGGGGTTGAAAAATTTGCAAAGCAATGAGGAAAATTCTATTCGCCCTATTATTTAGTAGTTTAGCATGTTATTCGCAAGACAGCGTATTTGTAGACTGCTATGGCACAGAAGCACCAATAAATTGGTTAGGAGACGGGTATTGTGACAATAGTCAATATTCTTGGAATGGAAACATTATAGATTTCAATTGTGAGGAGTTTAATTACGATGAGGGTGATTGCCCTATACCAATAGATACAGTTCAGGGATGTACAGATATGTTAGCTTTAAATTTTGTACCTGAAGCTAATTACAATGACGGATCATGTGAGTATCCTGTATTTGGATGCACTAACCCAGAAGCGCCTAATTTTAACCCTTGGGCTGAAGCAGACGACAATAGTTGTGTTGGCGTAAGCTGCTCTGACGGTGAAGTTAAAATGATTTTTGAAATTAAATTAGACCAATACCCTGGTGAAACAGGTTGGATTCTTACCGACCTATCTAATGGACAAGCTGTAGAAAGCGTTACAGCTGGTGAATACTCTTACGAACAAGCTAATCAAACTATTATATATGATTTATGTGTACCTGAAACAGGTGTAGAACTTATACTTAGTGATATATATGGTGACGGCTTAGAAGGTTCTTTATTTGGTGGTACAGACGGTAATTTTGTAATACTTGGTGACGCAGAGCCTTGTGGTAGTTTAGACACGCTATGGGTGTTAGATACCGCAGGTTTTGGTAATGCAGCATACTCTGGCCCTATATGGTTAGATCAGTGCGATATACCTGCAATAGAAGGTTGTACAAATAACACATATCTAGAATTTAATCCACAAGCTAATCTTGATGATGGTAGCTGTGAAACACTACACACTTTAGGCTGTATTAATCCTAATTCTTTCAACTATAACCCTGAAGCTACATTAAACGAAATTATACCTACATGTAACTACACTCTTATTATAGAAGACGATGGTGGTGACGGTTGGGGTGATTGTTACATAGGGGTAGTACAAGAAGATAGTATTCTTGGTACATATACTATGGGGCCTGGACCTTACTCACAAGAGTTTGGTATAACATTAGAGACAGATAAACCTGTTAAAGTATATTATTTTCAAATAGCTAGTCCACAAACTCCCGCTGCAGAAGTCGCTTTTCAGACTATGCATAACTCATTTAGACTTATTAACTCATCAGGTGACGTATCTTTACAGGGAGGTGTGTATCCATTTGCAGATAATGGTGCTGGAGCTTTAAAAGCATATGCCCCTCCTTTTTGGCATGTATACAACGGTTTCCCTTTTTGCGGAGATTACTGTGTTCCTACAGTGTACGGGTGTTTGGATGAACAAGCTCTTAATTACGATTTACTGGCTAACACAGATGATGCTAGTTGTATAGAAATCGTAGAAGGTTGTACCTCACCCTTCGCATTTAATTATGATTCTTTTGCTAATGTAGACGATGAGAGTTGTGTAGCTGTAGTAGTTGGTTGTATGGATAATGAAGCATGGAATTATAATCCTGAAGCAAATACAGCAGACGAGTCTTGTTTATACTTTGGCTGTACGGATAATTTAGCTCTTAACTACGATAGTACAGCAAACGTAAATAATGATAATTGTATATACCCCGTTTTAGGGTGTACGGATCCTCTTGCATTTAACTTTGAAATAGATGCTAATGTTAATGACGGTAGTTGCATCCCCGTTATAATAGGGTGCATGGATCCTACAATGTATAATTATAATGAAGCGGCAAACACGGCAAGCGATAATTGTATCCCTTTTATATTTGGGTGCAGTGATTCTACTGCATTTAATTATGATGCTGTTGCTAACACCGATAATGGATCGTGTATTCCAGTAACTCCTGGATGTACAGACCCAAATGCCTTTAATTACAGTTTAGAAGCTAATACAGAGGACTTCTCTTGTATAAATGTAATATATGGTTGTACAGACGTAAACGCTTTTAATTACGATATTTTAGCTAATACAGACAACGGTAATTGCATAGATGTTTTAGAGGGTTGTATGGATCCGCTTGGATATAATTATGATGCAGTGTATAACACAGACGATGGAAGTTGTTTGTACGATGCAGGTTGTATAGGAGGTCCTGGTGTTCCATACTGGTTAAACGATACATGCTATGCTTGGGTTATTATGGTAGACCCTTATTGCTGTAGTAATGAGTGGGATAATAAATGTGAGCAAATATATTGGAGCTGTTCTTGGGATAGTCCATTAGACACAAGAGATTTACTTAGAGGACACGACATAGTTATGTATCCTAATCCTATGGGTGATGTATTAAATATATTAACAAACGGTCCTGTAGCCATAAAAGTATATGATATATCTGGTAAGCTTATAATACAAGTTAAAGAGAAATATACTACAAAAGGCTTAAATCAATTAGATGTAAGTTTATTGCCTGGAGGTATATATAATTTTAGCGTAACATATAATGGTAATATTAGCACTACAAAAGTATTAAAGAAATGAAGAGATTAAAAGAATTTTTTACACCTGATGTTGGATATTTGTCTTTTTGGTTAATACTAGTTTTATTCTATGTTGTGTTTTTTGGTTTATTGGTTCCCTCATGCAACGCTCAGGGACTACATAAAATATTTAAATATTCTACATTTTATTCAGCGGTTAATGGTGGTACATCATTAGGTGACAATCAAATATGGTCTGTAACATCTGGATTTCTAGAAGAAGAAACTATTAAAACTCCATTTGATTATAATATATCTATTGGTATTAGAAAGATTAAAAGATTTGGATATGAGAACAGAGCCAACACTTTTTATAATGGTACGGAAAATTCTTATTCTGATGCCGCGACAATCGGTAGAGTTGATGGTTTTGAGTATTTGTTCGAAGCTGATTTTGTAAGACGATTAGGTATAAACTATACTAACCAACATCACTTTGTAAGATACGTTGCAGATAAATGGGTTAGTAAGGTAGAATATTTAGCAGACGGATTTGCAGATATAAAATACTTTGAGGCATCAGAAAGATTTAGACTACAAATTAAAGAAGGTAAATTATCTTTTAACGTGGGAGCCGTTCAAAGACTTGCAGAGCCATACGGTTTTGACCCCCTGGCAGATTGGGTGCTGGACAATGGGACATTACACTATACATATTTGGCTCTTCAGGAGGGATACAATATAACATTAGATGGACAATACTCAGCACCCAATGGAGACGTAGTAGCAACTAGTCAAGAAGTATGGGAAGAAGTCGTGATACCTGAAGTAATAAATGATTATGTTTCAAAACAAAGATCGCTAATAGGTAATATAGTTGAGTATTCAATAGTCGCAGGATTTGACTATTATCACTTTACAAAAGACTTTTGGTTTCATACTTGGGGTAATTTAATGCCTTATCATCTAGATACAGATAACGAATATTCTTACCACAAATATAACAATAACAAGCAATGGATGGATTATTCTGTTGGATTAATCTACGGTTATAGATTTAACAAAAGTTTAGGTATATTTGTAGAAGGCAAGTATAATAAATATTGGAACAGAAAATGGCACAACTTTAGCGTTGGCCTTAATTATGTAATATTCTAAAAATGGCAAAAGAATTAAATGAAGATACAGCTGTACAAATAAGCATAAAAACTTTAGCTGGAATAGCTTTTGCAATGGCGGCTATAATTAGTGGATGGTTTGTGTTACAAGCAGATATAGCAGAGGCTAAAAAATTACCACTACCTGCAGATCCTGAAATTACACGCATGGAATATGACATGAAGGATCAACTTATTAGACAAACTATTATGTCTACACAAGAAGATGTAACAGAAATAAAAACACAAATGCTGAGGATGGAGGATAAGATTGATAAACTAAAATAATCTTATGAAAAAATTATTATTTTTATTATTAATTCCACTTACAAGTATAGCTCAAGATTTTCCTAGCGGGATGGTTGCTGTTGAGTTTAATGCCAGCTTTAATAAATCTAACGAGGTGCCTTGGTTATCAAAATTATCAGACTGCGAAACTCAAAGAGTTGATATAGCTGCAGATTCAAGATGGTCTAAAGAATATAAGATAGTGGTTGTTCCTACTATTGTTATATTCAACAACAACGAAGAGGTAAAAAGATTTCAAGCAAATATTATGATGTCTATGGAGGCTACTAAGAGCGAAGTACAAAACTCTATAGATGAAATTGTAATGGAAGCATTTTAAATTAAATTATGAGACTAAGTAAAAATTTTGTATTATCAGAAATAACTCGAAGTAATACAGCAAGAAGATTAGGCATTAGTAATGAGCCGACAAAAGAACATTTGGAAAATATGCAAAGGCTTATATCTAATCTCGTACAGCCTATGCGTGACGAGCTGGGTCCTATTCGGATCACTAGTGGTTATCGTTCCAAAGAACTTAATCGTGCTATTGGCGGAAGTACTCGTAGCCAACATTGCAAGGCTCAAGCTTTGGATTTGCAGTTTTGGGAAAATGGACAAATGAATAATAAGAAAATATATGATTGGATTATAAATTCTCATTTAGAGTTTGACCAAATGATTAATGAATTTGATTTTGCATGGATTCACTTATCGCTTAAAAAGAAGGGTAATAGAAAAGAGGTATTAGAAGCTTATAAGAATAACGATGGAGATACCGCTTATAAATATGCTGATGATATAATAATATTATAATGGGTAAATTATTAGATTTTTTAGGTGGAGGGGTTGTTAAGCAGGTCGGTGATGTGCTTGATAACCTTACTACTACTAAAGAAGAAAAGTTAGCTGCTCAACAAAAGATAAAGGAAGTTCTAATGCAGGCAGAGTCTAACGCACAAGAACAAGTATCTAGAAGGTGGGAGGCAGACATGAAGTCTGATAATTGGCTATCTAAAAATATACGACCTTTAATTTGTATATTCTTGACAGCAATGTTTGTTGTTATCTCTATATTCGATGGTAATGCTGGAGGCTTTAATATAGCCCCAGCTTATGTACCAATCTATCAAACTTTACTTATTACTGTTTACGGAGCTTATTTTGCAGGAAGATCTATAGAAAAGATCAAGAAAAAGTAATTACTTAGACGCTTTTGTCATAGCGTTTATAAACTCTATTTCTTTTTCTATACACTTTTGTTTTTCTTGACTCCACATTTGCTTATACTTAGCCATGTTAAAATAAGAGTCGTAAAAACTATGAACTGCTTTTTCTAATATTTCAGTTCTCTTCTTTTTTAATTTATATGATTTAGTCATCTGACCTTTAAATTCAGACAATTCTTTTTTCATAGCCTGTATTTCAGTTAATGCCTCGCAATAATCTTGCATACATTTGTTTTCAGCTAAAGTAGTATTTTGTTCTTTTATTAACTCTAAGGCTTTTTCAGCTATCTCCATTTGGTTTTAGTTTCTTGATTAATGATAATTCCTCTGGCATTAAAACTAAGTCTCCAGCGTCTTCTGTTTGCTGTATTTTTGTTTCAACCCACTCACCTAATGTCGGTTCTGTATCCCTATCTTTATTTAATAAACAAGCGTGATACCACAAGGCGTATTCATCCATTAATATTTGTAGTCTAGTTTTGGCCATGATAAAATCTTCTTTTTAATGCGTTTACTGATATTTCTATGTTGTATTTCATTTTAAGAAATCGCTTAACAACAGCTAATGATTTTCTGTTCTGTATTGCTTTTCCTACTACTAAAGCTATTAGTCCTTTCATTTTAATCTTCAAAGTTATGAACTAAACTTGCAACCCTACCGTGATCTCTATGGAATAAAAATCCTTCCACAGCTTTAGGTGCTCCTTTATAGCCTTTACGGGCATGCCAGGAGTCAGCACCAGATGGGCTGCGCATATACTCTACAGTAACACCTATATAATCTTTTGCAGATTGGAATTTAGTTTTTATTTTATGATGTACATGATGTAAAAACATGGTTCGGTATTTGCAGCTTGCCCACATCTTAGGTTCTTCTTGAGCCATAAGTAGTGGTATATCTTGCATCTTAGCACCGTCACCATGCTCTAACCCTATCATATTATTGTAATACTTATAATACTTACGATAAGCAGGACCTTCGTCTACGGTTACTTTTTTATTTCCTTTGTACCAAGCCTTCAAACAATGAGCTAAATGATAACCAGACTGATAGTCGTGATTACTCATTGAGTGAACGCAATCTACAGGCCCTACCTGCATAAGCATATCTACACAAGCTACATAAACCTCTAATGCTACACCAAAGGATTTCCACCATTTATCATCTTGATCTTGTGGCGTTCCTTTAGTTGTAGTGTTAAAAACATTATCCACATGTAGAACATCATTACCGATACAGAATAAAACTCTTTCTACATCGTATCCTTGAGCTCTATCTATTATACCCTGAACTCCTTGGAGGACCCTTAATCTTGCAATCTCCGTGTTATATTCTTCACCAGTTTCTTTGGCTAAAGCCAATTTACCAATATGAATATCAGCAGGATTAACAACTAATAAGTGGTTTCCAAGTAGTTCTTTTGAGGTACGGGGGTATGAGATTTTATGGTTTGCAACAACATCAGCTATATCATTTAAAAGAACTTCTCTATCGTAAGTAGTCATAATAGAGTTATCATTCTTTGTTACAATAGAAAACCTAGGCTCACCATTAGCAGATTGCCAATGCTTACAGGAAACAACCTCTTCTGGTTGTATACCTCTTTCTTTAAGATAATCTAAATATACTGATGATAATTGATCGTTGTCGTTTGTGTTTAGGGCTACCTCTTCAGCTCTCCTCTCTAGAACGATGTCCATTTCTTGAGGAGTAAGGCGCATAGATTTTTTGGTCATTTTCTCTTGCTTATAGTATACCTTCCTCTATATAGGAATCTATATTTTCCTCGCAAGATAGGAAATATTTTTCATATAAGTCTAAGGCGTAGTGGTACTTACGTCTTCCAGACTCCAGAAACTCAGGTGAAACATCATAAATTCCAACACTATAAGGATCTTCTTTTCCGATTACAATAAACTTAAATTGATCTAATCCAAGAGCGTCACAATAAAATGCTGCCTGCATATCATAATGATACTTTTTACAATCATATTTAAACTTATCTATGCCACCAAACTCAGCTGTAGTTTTAATGTCGGCTATAAAGTCAAAAGATTGTAAATCCACTTTACCTTTAGCGTTTATAATATCCTTACAATGCATTCTGTTTATATACCAAATAAAAGGTTGCTCTCTTTTTGATGTATTAACTAAATCTCTAACTTTGCCGTGATTAAATAAAGAATTACACATTCTATCTATTTTATCTAACTCATCTGCGGTAATAAGATCTTTACCTTCTAGCTCTGCGTGTTTTAACTCTTCTTGCTTCCAGGCTTTATTTATTTTAGATGTCATACCTTTTTCCTTTTCAGGTCTAAGGCTTGTATCAAATATGTAAAATCTTTCGTTAAAGTTTTCTGGCTCTAAAGCCATACAGTGAAATGCACTACCAAACACCATGGCGGGTGTAGACTTTTGTCTGTTTTCTAAATAAGATCTAAGGTGTGCTGGTGACTTTAATAAATATTTAAGCATTGAGCATGTAACATGCGATGAATCTGCATAATATATTTTATCGTCACGGAATGATTCTAGTAATTTTGTCATAAGAATTGTTTTTAAAATAAGAAAGAGGCCGAAGCCTCTATCTTGTTAACCAACTAATAACTAAACCATCGTATGAACAATGTTAACCAAATCGTTGCAAATATAATGGTTTTATTTTAATCTACGCTTTTTTCATAGAAGTTTTTCCACGAGAACGATTTTTCTTCGTAGCTTCTTTTTTTACTGCTTTCTTTACAGTCTTTTCAGCTTTAGTTGTTTGCATAGCTTCACGTTGTTTTGCTTCATAATCCATTTGTTGCCAAACCAACCTTTGAATTGTACCAGCAGCGTGAGATGCAGCTATAAAATTAGTCATCATATCAGTTCGTTGCTCATCAGTTACATTGATACCAACAGAGCTTAACATATCAACTAAATGATTTTCTACATGCCCTTCAAGCTGTGTAATGTTTTGACCTAAAGGTGTTTCTCTAAAAGCTTTTTCAGCCTCCATTTGTTTCTCGTCTTGAGAAATTTCTTTTACTTTTTCCATAGTTTAAAAAGGTAAATTGTTAGAATCGAAGATTTCTGGAGTAATATTAACTTTATGAGAGTCAATAAAATCCATGGTATTCTGTTGTAGAACATCTTCCCATACCATTTTTTGTTTGTTTAAAGATTTAAACCTACATAATCTAGGCTCAAACCTAAGAATTACAGGCTCATGATCCTGAGTTGGGATACCCACAAGCTTCTGGAATTTTATTTTCCTTACATGCAGCTGAGTATCACTCCAATCTTCAGAGTTAGGATTCCTGTGTACAACTATAAAGTTGTCCGTTCTGTTAGCAAACATGCCGCCCATTTCTACATCATAGTGTGATGGAGCTGGTACAGTACCGTCATCGCTTTTTTCTCTTGCAGCTTTAGTTACAGCGTGTGTTACTAAAATAAACTTTACAAAGTTCTTCTGCTTAAACCTACGAATATCAGATAAGACCTGATAGTAGTAGTCATATTTACTCATAGACCTATTAATAGCAAGGTCATTCATAGGGTCAACATAACATCCGTCAAATTCTCCATTATCTAATTCGTCCTGGAATACATCCATTACATCATAAATAGTTGGAGTGTTAGGAAATGATACTACCTTAAAGTGTTTCATTACCCATTCACAGGCAGCATCAAATACTGACCTGTCCATCCTTTCGGATTTTGTTTTGTCTGCAGTCATCCCTATAAACATCTCTGCAAGGTCTATAACCATTTCACCTACAGGTTCATTTTCTGGACAATAACATAGCCACTTCCATTTATACTTAACAGATGCAAGCATCATTAAATAAAATATAGCAGTAGTTTTACCAATATTGGCAAATCCTGTTATTACATCTAACTCACCTTTTCTATATGTATAATGTTTATCAAGCCAGGGTATACCCGTAGACAACCCTTTATTGTATCCATTATTATAGACGTGATTTACATACTCTGAAATCTCTTTTTTAGAATTTATCTTATAATCCATAATTAAAAGTTATAAGAGTCTAATCGATTTTTCTGAGCTTGAGCTACTTTTTTAGCTCTATCTTCTGCTTGCGCATTACTTTCTAATAAATACAAGTAATCTTCCCAGCAATTATTTGCGAGAAAGTTATTTGGGTATTTTCTGTACCTAACCTCAAAAGCTTTATGATATAAAGGGACTAATTGCATAATCGTATCTTTTTGTTGATTATTTAATTTTTTCCATTTAGTAAAAGCATTGTGCTTAGTTTTATTAATACCATATAATTTATAGAAAGCCATAAAATCAGGTGTGTACTCAGATGTTTTTTTTTCTTTTGGCTGATAGTCATTAACTATAGCATCCATTAAAAATTCAACATCTTTAAGTATTTTCCCTAACGTTTTCATTATCAACTCCCGATCCATTGTTGTTTGGTTTATTGTTCTTGTCAATGGTTATAAAGCATCCTGCTTTTTCTTTATCGTATTCATACTTTTTAAACTTAGGAATAATCTCATCGCAGTTATCATCTTCAATCCACCCATGTATTACCATTTGGTCTTGCACGGTTTGTAGTGGATTAACGTAATCAAACTTATGTCTTGTTCCTCGTATAAATTTAAACGATATGTTTACAGGTTTTTGCAACCCATCTATAACAGACCTAAATTCCTCAGCATACTCTTGCCAATAAGGCTTGGTATTCTTTATGTAATTCATAACTGTCTTAGAGTGGATCATATGTTTTCCAGTCCAGCGTTTACCATTTTTAGATGATGGTGTACTGAATGGAATAAAAAATGTTCTCTTTTCCATCTATTTGCGTTTGCACAAATATAGGAAAATAAAAGCATCCCCTACTTAGCGAGCTTTTCAGGGATGCATTATTATCTAGAATGGTAAGTTACCAGCGTCTTCTGTTGTGGCAGTAGCAGGCTCCGTAGAGGCTGTAGCACCATCTTTATTAGTAAAGACTTTCCAAGCAGTAAGGTCTGTGTAATACTTACCTTTATACTCTCTTGATTCTGGTTCAAAGCTTACATCAACCGTTTGACCTACTTTATTGTATTTAACAAAGTTGTCTACTTTTTCGTTACCAAATACTGTGAATGAAACATCCTTTGGATATTCACCACCTGTACCAATAACAAATGTTAGTTTCTTCCACTCTTTTCCAGAGGACTTAGAAACTCCTGATTGTACTTCTGTAATAACTTTAATTGTTCCTGTGATTTGTAAATTACTCATAATTAATTGATTTTTGAGTCTGTTATATTCGACTCGGTTAAAAAAAATAACAGGAGAGGACTGCATAAACGACCAAGAATATAAAGGTCCCCTCCTATTACAGTAAAAGAAATTGCCCAACTCACGCTTGGTACTCTCGAAATCTACTATATCGCAGCGTTAGCCGCACTTACTAAATCCTCTTCTTGTTGAGGTGTTAGTTGGTATTTAGGCAATGCATCTAAAACTCTTTCAGGATCTGACTTAACAATATCCATCATAGACTTATAAGTTGCAGGGTCAAGTTTCTTTTTAGGATTCTGTGACGCAGAAAAGGACGGTGCCTCATCTTCGCCAAATACTCCTTGAGAATATAGGCCTGCAAGTTTTAGAACAATACGAGACAATGCACGCTTTTCCGCCATAGCGACAGGATAAGCATTGCTATTGTTCCCAGGAGAACATTCTCCAAATGTTTCTGTATAGGCCTCTCCCATCCTACCAATTGCTTTAATTAAGCAATGTTTGTGGTCGTCTGAAAGATTAACTATATCGTAGTTTACATCTATATTATAAGCCGCCTGAACTTTTTCAATTCCAGATCGAGTTATAATAGTATAGAACTTGTGTTTGTGTACATCCTCTGTAGTGAGGTTACACTTTTTGAATAGGTCGTTTAAGACCTCGGCTTTGGTTTTTCCCATAATTTGGTTTTTAGGAAGGTTAATAAATGGTTAAATAAATAATTGTGCGGAGCACTTTACGAGCCACACGCTTCACAATCGTCATCGTCAATTCCACACGATTCAGGTTGGTCTTCTTTGTCTGTTAAGTCAACAATCCAAGAGTCAAAAGTATTATCTCTTGATTCATCAGCTCTTTTTAACATTTCTCTCCAAGCTTCATGCTTTTCTTTGCTCATCTGTTTCAGTTTTTTTCCATTCCTCTTCAGCACGAGTTTCGTACTGCATTGGATTGAAAGATTTATATTTACTTTTTGCTATTCCGCTTATTACTATTTTAGCAAAACCCCTTAACAGAACATGCTGTTTTTTAAATACAAGTGATGACGCTACTTCTACAAATAATTCTTGCACTACTTCTTTTACAAGCTTTTTATCAAGCTGTAAATCGTATGCAACTTCTTCGCAAATTTGGTCAATTTTTGATTTTTTCATTGGCATGTGAAGATACTAATTTATGGTTAGTTAGACAAGTCTTTTAGCTTTACATTTAGTATGGAAATTATTACTAATAAGGCACCTATAACATAGGGTGCATACATAGCTGTAATTACCATAATCATTTGACTCATAAAAGCTAAACCTGCGTAAATTACACCTGCTTGAAACAATAGTTTTGATACAGGGTTTTCCATTATTTTTTTAAACATACTATAAGTTATTAAATGTTAAAAATCTGAAGACTTTGTTTCGAGTCCATTTCATACCGTTAAACTCTCTGTGCCACTTCAGTTCAGCACCTTTCAATTCTATAACTACATAACCTTGTTTAGCGTGTATTGCATCCTGGAGCAATAGTTTACCGTATCGTTTTTTAACTTCTCCGTGTAAACCTTGCAACCTAGGAGTCATACCCGTATTCTTGTTTATGCGTTCTAGACGCTTTATCCATATGTCAGAGTTACACTTCGCAGGAATTTTAGAGTCGTATATCAATACGCTTTCTATTTCTGCTTGACGTAACGCTGCTTCATATGTCAAAGCAATAGCTTCTATTATCAAAACGTAAAGTGTTCATTTTTACCCTTAACGTTTTTATAGCCAAATATAGCTCCAGGACCATTACCTTCGTAATCCATAGATGGATATATTACACTCCCGTCATCAAACACTAAAGCTTTAATGTTGTCTGACTGGGAATAATAATCCCAACCTTCGTTGTCTATTTCCTTTTGTGTCATGTTTCTGACATCTACTAATTGTGTTCCTATTTTCATAATAAAAGTGTTGATTTAATAAAATAAGCTATTATTACAAGACTCCAGCTTAATATAAAATGCCTGTTATCTATGTAACCTTCACCATCGTTTATTCCGTCTATTGTAGCGTTAGATACGTCTACTAGAAACATCATTGTTTGGTATATAGCAAGAGCCAATACTAAACAAAAAATTGCGTTTATCGTGATTTCCATTCTTCGTTTACTTTATTTATTACTTCATTAATATGTACGGTTTCTTTTTTACCTTGTTTATACTCTTCCATGTGTAGAGCTTCAGATACAGCATCTAAATCTTGATGCGGTACTTCTTCTACTGCAATACGAGAAAGGTCATATACATCATCTACTAAGTCAGTTGCAAGCGGTGCAATTCTATGGTTTGATCTATATGCAAAGTATTTACCCTTTTCGTCTATCCTTATAGATACAGGAACATAACCTTTCGGTGTAGAAAAGTTTTTTATGTCTTCTGGTGTTAACAATATGTCAATGCCAGCGTTATTGTTTTTATCCATTATAGGATTAACAATTCCTTTTGCAAATTTGATTTGTTTGTTCATTTGATTTTGGTTTTTAATTAATAATTAGATGCACCAGCATCCGTCTTCGGTTTCTTTTAATATGTAATAATCTTCAGCATCTTCTTTGTCAAGAAATTGAATACCATTAACTACAAGATCATCTATATTTAATGTGTTTAAATCTACATCTGTTTCAAGTAGATAATCCATAAGTTCTTCATAATACTCGTTGTCTATATCTACACAACAAGACATCATAAGTCTGTTTAAATTAAACTGCTTCATATTAGTTGTATTTAATTTCAGTTATTGATTCACATTCCTGCTTACATTTGGGGCAGGTTTCCCAGGTTTCTTTATCGTTTTCTTCACACCACTCTTCGTGACTGTCGCTGTTTACATCTTCGTTACAGCATTCGCTTAAGTATATTAGCTCACCTTCGTGGTCATAAAACTCGCTGTCAGGATCAGAACCCATGGTTCCTGCGAAGCCCATACCTTCTTCTTGGTATTCCATTTCTATGTATAGCTCAGGAAACTTTTCGCACATTGCCATTATTACAGGTGTTGGTGGTGACCAAGCTGTAGTAAAGCTAACTTGAAATGATTCAGGTTCTACATTACTTATATAACCGTCATATGCATTCCACTTAGTTCCCCAGTAATGATAAGACCATTCATACCAATCTCCAAAGCCATATTTTTCTACATTGCTTTTGTAGATTTTAGCTTCTTCAAGATCTTTTTCTGTAAGATTAGGATAGTCTCCTCCAGGACCCATATTGGCTTTACCTTCCAAGACTTCTAAACCTCTTCTTACGCCAGAGCCAGATGTTATATCTAAGCTCTTAGGTCTAAAGATAAAGTCGTTAAAGTCAAAGACTCTACCTTCTTCGTCATAACTATCAGAAGCGTCTTTTTCAGGCATAACTGATAAGCTGTCGTAAAACTTTTTCATGTCTTCTTTTTTACCTGATACTGTCAGGTAATTACTACAATGATTTGGCATAGTTTTTAGTTTTAGTTATTAATTGAATTAAATAAATCAGGGTAAATTCTAAACTCCCAGTTAAGCTTACCAGTTGCTTTATTCTTTATCCTATCGTAAGCGTAAATTGTATTCTTTTTTACTAAAGAATTTGTTCTACCTGTGATTTGGTTTATAGGTAGTTTTAAATGTTCTGATATTTGATAATTAGTAGCCTTGCCTCCTAAGTCTGCAAAAGCTTGTAATACTAATTTCTCCATTTTCTGTAGCTTTCCGCTTTCCATAAGCTCTACAAAAGCCATTAAACTAGTGTCTCTCATTTTCTAATTGATTTGGTTTAACATATTGGTTAATAATTCTTATTATTGCCTCTGCTCTAGTGTTATCCGAAGTATACACTTTAAGGCATCGCAATATTTCTTGACGAAGAGTTCTATTCTGTGCTATACATAAAGCGTCTATAGATTCTTTTACAGTTCTTATGTAAGCATTGTAAGGCGCAGACTCTTCTATTAGCTTGCAGCTATGTAATATAGTTGCATGATGTCTACCACCCATTAAGTCGCCTATACGTTGAAAGCCTAAATGCGTATGCTTTCTCATATAGTATGCTAATGCGTGACGGCCTGTAGCTAAATCTCTACGCCTATTCTTTTTCATCATTTCAATAGGATCTACACCGACAAGGTTAGAAACAAAGTCTACAGCATCACTATAGACCTTGTTCATTTTGTCAGTATTAATCTTTCCTATTATCGTCTCCCCACTGATCGAATAACCGTTTAAGTACTCTTCCTGTGTTTTCATTCTGCAATTTGTTTAGTTCACTTTCCATTTGTTCCCAAGCCCACTCTAATCTATCTTTTTCTTCATCATATAGATTATCCCAGATTTGATCTAAAGCAATTGTATAAATTACATTTTGCTTTTCTAACATTTCTATAGCTCTTTGTTTTTCTAACAACTCTATAGAATTTTGCTTTTGTGTTAAATCTTTTTCATTCATTATAAGTGCCCTCCATAGTTTTCTCCGTTAATATCATATCTTGATTCTGTTGGTTGGTCATACTCTTCCATACCTCTACGGTCTTCAAAGCCAAATCCAAATTCATAGTCAGATTCTGCCAAAGCTTTATCAAGATCCTTTTCCCATGTATGCTCATTATCCATAAGCCATTGATGAACATCATCTTGAGGTATGTCTTTAGGTATGTTGATTGTAATTTCGCCATACTTATGAAATACCCGTCTTTCACTAAGCGTAACGTTTCTACCTACATATTTAATTTCAGTAGTAAGTAAAGCTCTATTAAGCTCACCCATGTCTGTAACCTGTTTTTCAACAGGTCTGTTTCTATTGTATTGCTCAATTAGAAACTTTTGGTGTTCTTCTGTTCTCATTTTTCTTGGTTTTAAATTTAACATGCAGCCCAGCCATAAAAGTAGAAAGCTTTAATACCTTTCTTACCTTTATATCCGTACCTTTCTTTTGCTTTTTTTAATGCAGCTCCTTCGAGCTCTATAAATCGACAATCTCGTTTGTCCATTTCATCTATTTCTTTTCCAATCCAACCATCAAATTTTCTGGTTCCGTATCTTGGAAAACCTGTTCTCCTATAGCATCCGTCTGTCGTACTAATTGTACCGTTGTATGGATCGTGTCCATCGTGGTATTCTGCTTCTGCGCATTCATGCGAATAAGCTTCACTTGCTGTTTTAAATCTACCTACTGATAGAATTTCAAAAGATTCTGCTCCCATAGTTTAAAGTTTAATTGTTTCTATTGCGTTTTTACCTGTAATCCACTGCCAATTACAATTTAGTATGTTTGGCATATCATCTCTATCTTTAGATAGATCATAAAGCCAAAGTTCCCAATCGCCATCGTAATAATTATTTATAGCTTCCTGTTCAGGAATGTTTTCTAATATTACAACACTTGATGTTTCACCGTCAAGTATTACAATCTTATCTTTTGGTTTAAACATTTTTCCTATCATATTAATGTTTGGTTTTTAAATAATAAACTTGATCTTCTAACTCTTTATTTGTATGCTCAATCTTATCTATGTATTGTAAAACTATATCAAGATAAAATTGATCGTCTTGCTTTAGTTCTTCCATTCTAAATGAAAGATAGCCTATAGCATCGTCTACAGTTTGCTTGTTCATAGTTATTGTTTTAGTGAAAATTCATAATGCTCTCCCATAGGTGAGTCGTGATGTGACATGCTTGCGTGGTAAACGCCAGGTTTGTCATTAGAGTCTCTCCAGAATCTTACATTAAAATCAGTGTTAACTTCTATGGCTTTAAATAAGTCCATACCGTCTGTTACCTCAACATCCATTTGATGTGTTCTGTTTCGCCAACCTAAGTTGGTTCCAATAACAGAAAATGTTTCCCCTGAGTATTTATCAAAGTAAGTCATGTGATCCTCAAATTGCTCCCAGGCATCGCCAGACAAATGTTCGTCACGCCAAATTACATCATCTATTATTTCTTCTGTAACTTCTGACTCTTTTAAGTCGCCAACTCTATTAACTTTTTCTCCTCTAAGTTTATAAAACTCATATCTATCTATAAAATCATCAGGATTTTTTAAATAATGTTTAGCTTCAAGTTGTACAAACTCGCTATAGTCGTACTCTGCTATTCTTTCTGTTATTACATTGCTCATATTAGTCTTTTTTGTATGCTCCATCAAAGTCTCTTTTAATTTCTATTGGTACTATCCATATTTGTTTTGTTTGTGGATCTATCCACTCTTCATATTCGATGCCGTCTCCGCCATCGTGCCAGTCTAATCGCTCCACAGTTTGTTGAGCAAAAGGCTGTTCTTTTAAGTACGTTATTTTATTCTCCATTATCTTCAACTTTTGCGTTATTAATAATTTCACGAATTTCGTCTTCAGTCCATTCTTCTGATATTGATTTACACAAAGCAACAAGTTCTATTGCTGCATTCTTTTCGTATTTAGACATATCTTCTATGTCGTCATAAATACTGTTTAATGCACTGTGACAATCTTCTAAATCTCGCAAGGTATTTTCAAACCTGCAGTAACTCATATTTGGCATAATATTAATTTTTAGTTAAAAGTTAAAAAGGGAGGCCGAAGCCCCCCTGTTAATTAAAGTGTTTCTGCAAATGCGTCTATCATTTTATAGGCTTTGTTTGCAATTCTTGCACCTCCACCTACAATAAGTGATTCATCTCTACCAAACGGTCTGTTAGGTACAGATTTTTTGTGGTTTACAAAGTGTGTAACACCGTTAAATAAACCCCATAGTGTATCACCATGGACTTGCATTTCTGTGTTAATAGACTGCTGTAAATCCATTGCAGCATTCCATTTGCGTGTAGAGTATTTCTCTTTAGCTTCTGATATAGATAATTTCTTGTCTATGTCTAACAAGTCTTTCCATAAACCGTTTCTAAAGTCCATAATCTTTCTGTCAGTCCAGATAGGTACTTTAGTCCACTCTTCAAACTTTCTATACATATCATCTTCGAAATCTTTGTATTCGTTCATGATTAATGGTATAGCTCTTAAAGACTCTTCAATAGTTGAGTTGTGTCTAAGCTTGTATTGAGCTTTATTGTGGAATTGATAGAATTGATTAGAGCAACTAACTACTCTGTTACCATACCCTATTCTAACTCCGTGTTTGCCATCGTGACCC
>Ga0181389_1000073_pt1 | contig 34800 bp, 24 predicted proteins | sample 12SPOviralmetaG_FD_130121 | JGI IMG/M metagenome (GOLD analysis project Ga0181389, IMG submission 130121) | Marine viral communities from the oligotrophic San Pedro Time Series (SPOT) site, San Pedro Channel, CA, USA - 12 SPOT_SRF_2010-06-29 | ecosystem: Environmental > Aquatic > Marine > Strait...
CCGTTTGTATAATAATTATAATCAAGAACTATACTAGGATTAGCTTTAGCAGAAGATTGCTCATTTCTTAAAATTATTTGACTATTTCCTCTAATATAAATATCACCTCCTGTATCTGGATCGCCTGCTGGTGGAAGCTGCCTTAGATTTTCTATAAAAATATCTGAAGTGCCTCCAATTTTACTTTGTTGTATTGTAATGTTACCATCGTTTGCTGTTGCCAAAATACCACCAGTAGCTGATCTTAATTGAATTGAACCAGCAGCAGAAGATCCTTGTGTAGTATCTAATTTTAATTGCCCACCTGAATTTAATTGAATATTTTGATTTACAGATGAGGTTAAGTTAATTAAACCTGCCTGTAATTGTATAACCCCAGTTTGCGCGTTTTGTGCCAGGTTAACAGGAAAGCCACCACCTGCCTGGAGAAGTGTTGTATTTACTGTTCCGGCTGTAGTTAATACAAATTTATTTCCTACTGCACTTGATCCAGTACCTACGTCAATAAGAAAGTCAGAATTTTCGCTAGCATAAGATGTAGTATTTTCAAGTCCTGTCTGGAAAGCAATTGCTTTACCTGCAGTATATTGCTGAGATCGTCTTGGTACATTAACCTCAAAGCCTATTAAAGCATCAAGACTCGCTGGTGATGTAGCAAATTTTGTTGCAGATAATACTAACCTATCATCATTTGTAATAGCCACACTACTTAATTGGGATATATCACTCTGTTCAAATTTTTCTGGATTACCTGTCGTGAAGCCCCCATGAAATATTATCCCCCTAGCTGAAGAGTCTTTCTGGTGAATCAGAAGCGATGCCTCTGGCGTATTAAGTGTTGTAGCTATAGCATCTGGTATTATATAAGAAGAAGTTAATTGTATACTAATATCAACATCTGGTGTATTAGAAACTGCGCCTCCTATCATAACTGATGGTACTCCTTCATTACTAGAATTGGCACCGTTACCAAAACCAATAGTCCCATTATATATTGCAGTCTGTTTAGATATTTGAATTGGTCCACCAAAATCTAACCCAAAGCCACCGCTCTGCCCGGCTGGACCAACTGGCCCTTGTAAATCTATAGTAGTTATACTCCATGTTAGTCCAGTATACTCCCATACTTGTCCATTAAATTGTAAATAATAATCACCCTCTAGCGGTGTAGAAGTTGGTGGTGCAACAATCGGGCTAAGACCCGGTGCAGTTGTAGATATATCTTCATACCAAGTAGTTCCTTTAGGCCCTCTTCCACCGCTTGGTCCTATTGGTCCTATTGGTCCAGCTGGTCCTGCAGGCCCTCCACCATTAAGTAACAATTGATCAAAATTAAAATTTGTTTTATCGACCAGCTGTGAAATAGTATCTGATGCTATTATTTCTTGTATAGTGATTGGCATTTCTTTTCTATTATTTTTTAACTATCGTAACGCTAAACCCATATGATTCAGAGAAACCTGTTCTTTTATTATATATTAGCTTTAAATCAAATGGATTTGTATTTAAAGTTTTTGAGGCAATATTATCATTAATAGTTAAACCATTATTAACTTTTTCAGCATTAGTTAATTCAGCAGTTGTATAATCTGAACCAGCCTTAGTTCTACTGGCTAAACTATAAAATTCAATTTTGTCTATTTTATAAAGCTTTAAAATATTTTCTCTTATGTATTGTTCTACATCATCATCTAAAGTTTCTAAATTGCCCCACCCAAATAAAGGATTAATATATTTTTGAAACTCCTGTTTAATTGAAGGAAACAAATACTCTATTAACCTTTTTTCATTAAATAAATAAAAAGTTTCTACTGGAGCAGATGGCTTTTTCTTAACTGCCCTAACTTGTCGTACTCCTTCAGACCTAATAATTCTTTTATTAACTGTTACTGATGCTTGGTCTTGGTGCATAAAAGTTCCTTTTATTAAACTAGGCTGTCTTATAGCTGCTTTAATAAACGGGTCAGGTTTAAATGTTTCTAAAACAATTGTTTCTGGAACCTTAAGATATTTAGAACCAAAAAATGATTTTCTTTCAAACATTGACCTTGTACCAATAACAGATTGTATTTGAGATTTATCAATGCTTTTTGTAAAATATGAAGGTTCCCAATTAGATGAAAATAGGTAAAAGTCCCTGTAGTCAATTCCTATTTCATTAATAAGTGGATATAAGCTAGGAAATGCACTTTCTCTAGATAATTCTAAAATAGATGACGGATCTTCTTCATTTACTTTATGATAAAAGAAGTTTTGTATTTGGCCAAAGTTTTCATCTGAACTATTAAACTGAGAATTTTTATATTTACACAACTCCATTACTTTTATTTTATATGCCGTGTCAGGAATAAGTGCACTACCAGTACTACTTGCACCACCCGTGACATTTTCAAAATCTAAATTTTGATAAGGGTCTCTAAATGAAAGTAAAGATAATGCATAAGGTTCATAATAACCTGCATGTCTGGCTATAGGAGTTATTCTTGGGGTTTTTTGTAAAGAGAGATCATATCCTACAACGTCAGTTAAGTTAAACGTAGTAGGTTTAGCAGGATCTGGTAATACACCTACATAAATAGATTTAAGTATATCTGCCTGTGCTCTTAATTCTATACTAAAAGTTTGTGCTAGAGTACCATCAGTATTTCTTAATTGGCTTCCGTCTTCTAAAATAGTTTCATATATGATAGAAGGGCTTCCTTCATTAACTGCATCAAATATTTCACCAAAAGAAACATCAGTTAACCTATTAGTAAATTGATTATAACCTCCGTTAGCAATTGAGTATGTTGCAGCTCTAAGTGGATTATTACCAGGATTAGAAGATGGTGCCGTCATTGTAAAACCGTTCTGAGTAAACGTGGTAGCCCTAAATGTATTAGAGTCTATAACATCTATAATTCCATCAACTACATAAAAATTTCCACTAATGGCAAATTTAATTTGACCAAAAGTACCATCTTCTAATATTCTTATATCATTTACAAAATTAGTAGGGATTCCATTTACATTAGGTTGCCCTTTTATTATATAATTTCCAGAAGAATCTATAGAAGACTGTGTTAAAGAAAATGCTCCACTTAATTCAGTTTGTTCATATAAATATTGACCAGAGGACACGCGCGGTGAACAGTCTGAATTGGTACTAAAATTGCTATTTAAAGAATATAAAGACGTTCTATCTATAATAGATTTATTTCCACCATTAATACAGTTAACATTATATTCTATAGAAATTAACATAACTATAGTTTTCCATTTTTCATTTTTTATAAACTTAATTTCTAATTCTGGTTTATTTGCTAAATTAGGAACCAATATTACAGAAAATCTATATTCATTAAGTGAACCGTCTTGGACATATGACAGTGACCTGGCATCAAAATTAGGCTTTTGTGATCCTATTGCTTTAGGTTTTGCTATAACCCTAACACCTCTTAAAAATGTTTCTGCAAAATTCTTTTCATTACCTCCATTTAATCTACCATATCTAAGCTGCCTGTCTATTTCGGTAATACCACCAGTTGTAAATTTTTGAATAATGAAATAATCATTAAAAAAATCTTTGTTTACATTTTGAAAAGTTCCTGGTACAAATGCTTGCCCAGTAGCAACATTAGCTTCAATGTTATCAGTTGGTGCCTTATCAATATAACTCCATGAACTCTTTATAGCATCTTGTGTAAAATATTCTGGGAATTCTGATAAGTAATACCATTCATGAGTATATCCACTAGACTCTTGGGTTTTATCATATTTAGATGGTGCGAAGTTATTTAGACCAAATGCTTCATTAACATCTAATCTATATGGATGATTTCTTACATCCTTACCACCATTAACCCATGCCCATTTATTAATATAAGGAGCAATCCTTGAGGTTGAAGCTTGTGAAGTTAAGAAATTTTCTTCTAACCTAATATATTCACTTTTAATATATTCGTCATCAGGGTTTTGTTCTTCGGCGTCATTTAGTAAACCAATAAGATTATAAAAACCACCATTATCATAAAAATTTCTAATATTTGGATTTTTGCTTATGCCACTGTAATCAGAAAAAGGAGGCGCAGTACTATAAGGCTTTACCGCGTTTGCAACAAGTTCATTGTATTCTGCAAATTCAAAATCTAATTCTCCTTCTTGGCTATATAAAGTACTATAAAAATCAAAATCAAAATCCTTAACTTCAAAAAATGAAAATCTACCAAATGAAGGTTTATAATCAGAATATAAAGCAACTTGATTAGATCTTGTAACCATTATTTGATTATTATCACACGTAATAATTACATATTTATTAATGTCAGTATATCCAATTATTTGGCCTAGGCCATCATAAATAGGTTCATCTGTATATGGAACCCAATCACCAATTTCGGCAAACCCACCAGTAGTCTGTACAAAATTACCTTTTTCAAATCTATCTTGATCACCAGCTGTAACCTTTAATAAACTATTCTTAGTATCATTACCACCAACAAACCTTTTTGAAGGATCTGCAATTGAAGTTAGTGGGTATGTTTGTAATTGATTAAATTGTTCAGGAAAGCTAATATCCATTTCAAACCCTATTCTATTAAATCGAGTACCACTAAATCTAGATTTTACATAAACCGTAGTATCATTGTAAGATGCAACAAAAAATCTATCATTTTCATTTATACCTTTATTAATAGCAGATGTTATAGATTGAGTAACTTCTTGTAAAGTACCGTTAGGATTAAAAAATCTTTGAAATGATTTACCTGGTATAGTTGCCATTGTACTATCTGCAAATACTGCACCTGTAAAATTAACCCCATCATAAAAAGATATTTTAGAACCTTCTTCAACATTATCTAATACTTTAATATACATCTGGGCAACACCTGCTCTGTTTATAATACTTGCATTAGCAAATGTATCAGGATCTTTATAACCAGTAAATAAAGATATATCTACTTTGGTATCAAATAGTCTTATTTGATCCTTACCCCATGTTGATCCTTTTTTAATTGTATGAAAATCATCTTCTTTATCTTTAACATAAAAAATAGATTCTACTTCATCTACTCGAGTTGGAGTAGGTAATCCTGTAATAGTTTCAGTTTTTGCTGGATCTAAATATAGTAATATACCATTTTTATTTGTTAGCTCTAATGGTGTATTTAAAAACTGTGATACTTCAGTTATGTTTGTTATTACAGGTTGTTGAGTTTTTTCTGTTGATGTTCCTTTATAAAATGCTTCTCCTGATATATCAAACTTTCCCTCTTCAATATCATTAACATACATACCAAAATATCTATTAATAGAATAATCATCAGCAGTAGGATCATCAAACAAAAATTCCATATTTAATAAGTTAGCTAAGATAATACCATTATTCTGAAACCCTTGTGTAAATAGATACTCATCTTGCATAATAGTTGAATCTTTAACAACCATATCTTTATACGCAAAATTACCTGAACTAGTAAATCCTCCACTTTTATATGATATTCCATTCCATAATATTGGCTCGTCTTTTCTCCAAGTCATATTAAGTGGAACCTCTGGAAAATTTTCTTGATTTCTATAATTTCTAATATAAGAACCTAGGGCAGTTCCTTCAGTCAAATCAAATGTTTTAATTGCAGTACAATTCTCTAAAACATTTTTATTAAAATCAACTGATGTTTGTGCTGATGCAGTATTGTTGTTCTCAGTTGCAGATCTAAAATTATTTACAGCTGCTGGATTATCTAATCTAAAAATTACAAAATAGTTTGGAATCTGTTCATTTAACCATAACGGAGCAAGAGTACCTAAGCTTTGTGGATAGCTTTCAGACGCCACGGATCTAGTACCTGCACAATAAAACATTTCATATTGATTACCATATTTGGAAAGAACGGCGGTATCCTCATATTCTTGAAATATTTCATATGCAGATTCAATAGGATATTTACCAAAATCAAAAAATCTAAAAACATCCTGATCATAGGTACTAGTACCATCAACCTTAAATGCTTTAAATTTTTGTGAAGATAGTCTTGTATTTGCACTAAAAGATTCTAAGTAAATATCTGTGCCGTCGGACACAACCTTTACATTAGCAGTCAATTTAGGATTAGTTCTAACTAAACTGTATGATGCTTTATCGAATAAGTTTTCAGCCATTTATCTTTCACTTTTTTTATATATTCACTAAAAGACATGGTTAAATTATAAGTTAGCTTGCCCAATGAAAGTTTGGCTTCCACCGCCTGAACCACCACCGCCACCGCTTCTTCTACGGGATACGCTAGTTTGTGATAATGACGGTCTTAATCCTGCAACAACTTTCTCTAAATCATTTAATCCTTTAGTAACAGTTGCTTTAGGGAATACGTCTAAAGTTAATCTGTCAGATCTATATTTTGCAGAAAATTCAATATCAAATTGTACAACCTCAGAATTATTAGGTAATAAATCAAAACCTATTCTTTTTGAATAAGTAAGATTAACAGTAGATCCAGTAGAATCTCCTCCAACATTTCCTAATCCACTACCAGAAACTGTACCAAAATAATCAGTCATTCTATATTGAAATACTAACGGAACACTAACAGAGTTCTGTTGTCCAAATTGTACAACTTCTCTCGACTGTATAGAATCACCATCTACTTGAATATTTAAATGATTATCCGCAGATAGAAATAAATAAGAACCACAGGTTTCTTTACCTAAAGTATATTGATCAAATCCATCAAACGAAGTTTTAGCATTTCTAGAATAACCGCCAGTAATATAACCCGCAGCCGTAGTATCCCATAAATTAGCTAATGCTACACTGCTTAATGAAGGGCTAGCCTCTAATGATTGCCCGCTATCAAAAGGAACTGTTAATTGATTTACTCCACCAGATCCTGTTGCCAAATTATATAAATCAGTAACATTTTCATTTAAATAAATTGACTGCTGCTTTCCGTAAGGCTCATCAATTCTGAGTGGAGCAAATTTTGATTGTCTAAATAAAACCGCACCTGTACCATTTCCTGAAGATGTACAATCTAAACCAGTTAGCGGTAAAGCTGGTACAGTTGCTGGTAAAGTATTAATATCTCCGGTGAGAGATTCATAAGCATTTTTATATGCAGCATAATTTATTAAAAATGGATGTGCAATTGAAACTTGTACAACATCATCATTAGTAGGATATGCAGCAGAAGTTGTTGGCAAACCTGAAGGTAAAAAACCACCTCCCCAAATAAATTCAGTAGTAGGAGACGCGCCACCAGTATTACCTGGTGCATTATAGAAGTTTTCTAACGTATCTAAATTAAAAGTATAATTACTGCTTGGATTAATATAACTATAAAAATCACCCTCAGCAGACACATCTGAAAATCTACTATAAATAAATTGGTTTTTATTTTGGGTAGATTGAAATGGTGGTATAGAGACCATTTGTCCATATTGTGTACTTGCAGTAACATCAGGATTAGTTAAAATAATAGGAGTTAAATCATATTTTCTAACAGTGTTATAATCATTATCATCTGATCTAAAGGTTGCTCTATCGTTAGATTGATTAGCTTGGCTATTATCCAACCATGAATATGTTGCTGGTAAAATAAGAGAGCCGTTTATAAGAGAACCAACACCCGGCGCACCAGTAGCACTATAGCCTGCAGGATTCTCAGATTGTTTTACCATCCTACTACGATTACCAGTAATCCTAGCTAATAATTGTAATGCAGTCTGTGATTTATTTTCAATATTAATAAAATAAGTTTTAGATACAACAGCTCCCCTAGGATCGTCTAAGCTTTTAACTTCTTGTGCATAAAAACCTGCAAATATTTTAGTAGTAGAATTCCTTCTTAAATTAAATGTATTACCAGTATCATCTACTAATGTAGTATTTAGTTCACCCTGTGCACTGCTTAAGATTTCTGAAAATAAATCTAATTGATTTTGCATTTCGTTTAATTTAGTAAATAAATCTATAGGTGTTTGATTTTCTGATAAAAACCCAGATGCAATTACAGGTGATGAATGCGCATAATAAGTTTCATTAGCAGTAAATGAACTACTTAAGTGAGTAGGTAATCCAATAGATTCCAGATTTTCATTTAATGCAACTAATGCTAAGTCTTCTTGGTTTTGTGCTAGGATCGATTCAATAGCACTATCAGAACTTAAGTCTGCCGGAAACTCTACTCTTATAGCAGTACTATATTCACTTTCTAATGGATTAGATGGCCACCCAGCTTCAGAAATAGATTTAACTTGTATTTCCACCTGCTCGCCTTTTCTAATTGGAATATCTAATTGATTTATATTTACTGAACTAGCATTATCATCATCTATTGGAGTCCATTCATATAAACCAGTTATAGAATTTTTTGTTCTAGGTCTTACTACACTATCCACAATTACATAATTAGAAAATGCCCCTTGGCTTGTTCCACTTCCGTCGGTATATGTAAATTGATCTACTGCATTTGCAGCACCATCAGCAGAAAGATATCTATAGCGATATTGAAATTTTATTATATCCTGTACACCTGTTTCGGGTGCAGATTTTTCTTGGGGCATCGCCCAGAATCCTCTTACTCTATATTTAGGAGTTATACTACTTACTGAATTATCTGAAGCAAAAGAATTAATTTCAGTTACAACAGATGCATATAATTTTGCCTGTGAAGCCCTTTCAGTAATTAATCCTTGTAATGCATTCTTATCAGCATCTCTCTCAACTTCAGTTGTATAATTCGTTGTTTGTATTTTAGTTCTACTTTGGCTAATAGATACATCTAATTCTGTTAGTGTAGACTGAATAGTATTTTTTTGGTTATTTAAATCTTTAAGTTGAACTATAGCATCTGAATTACTTACTTGTCCATTAATTAAAGATACTGTAAAATCATCAGGAGATAATACTGGAGCATTAGGTATTAAACCTTCTCTACTCGTAGGCATCTTATCCTGTGCAAATGATAAAAGATATCTACCAAAGTCAACAGCATTTTGTTGATAATAATCTGCTAATGTTTGTTCAGTTCCTGCAGAATTAATTGTTGTTAAATTATTTGTATAAAAACCACTACCCGGCGACCAATTAACTGCAGGTATTTTAGAATCAGGATCAATAGGTTTAATAAATGTTACACACCTTTCATTAAAACCAACAGTAACATCTACTTCTAAATTATCACTTAATGAAGATCCTATCTTTAAAACATCTGAACCAATGCTAATAGTTCTTTGCCCTTCTTGTAATCTTACTATTACCGAATTAGTACTTGTGTCAATTTGTGATACAGTGTATCTAGTATCAATTGGTGTTGACACAACCTCTAAACTATCACCAACTTTTAATTGAACAGTATCCGCAAAATCAGCTTCGGAATCTGTATAAAATATCTTATTAAGTTTATATAATTTTTGAACAGTTGTTTGCTCTACACCATTAACAGTTTCAGTAACGCTTTCATCTCCTATTCTCATTACACTGAATTTACCTGAATACCTTTTGTCTCTTGGTGGTAAATCTACTACAGCTTCATCTAAAACGTAAGAAATATTTTTTTCTACTATTTCTTGTAAGAATGTATTATAATCAATTGCTGCATTTCCATTATATTGAGATTCAAAGAAATTAATTTTACTTTGAGAATTGGTATCTAAAATATATCTTTGTATAATTGCTCTTTCAGTATCAATCGGCGCTTGCCCTGTAATATCAAATGCTACATATAGTAAAGGATTGATTAATTCTTCAAAAAACCAATTAGGCTTAATGTCAAATTCACTAATAGAATTTATAGAAGTTAAATCCTGTGCCTCTACTGGTAATTTTGCTAAAACTAATTTCCTAAATGTACCGTCTGCTAATCTTATTGAACTATTACCATCATTAAAATTAGTAAGTGTATTTATATTAGTATTTAGTCTATCAACTGAATTCTTAAGAAAACCAAAACTAGGAATAGTAAGCCTAGAATTTGTCCCATCATTATTCTGTATATTAACTGTTACTGAATCGCGACTTGAGGTAATAGCTTGATTGACTTTCTCAAAGCTTTCCAATGAATTATTAAAAAGTCTAAGTAACTCCGGTAAGAATGTTTGTAGTGAATTATTTTCAGCCATTATCTGTTTTTACTTTTTATATTTATTTGATGCAATCATATACAAATGTTAATACACCTCTCTCGGTACAAATTAAATCAATAATAGGTAGAGTACTTATTTTAGAATTAGGAATTGTCGCAGCTAACTTACCAAAGCTTCCATTACTAAGTCTGCTTGGTGCATCAGTATATATTTTTATATCTCTTGATCCCATTAAAGGAACGTTGTTAAATGTTAATCTAATTGTTTGACCCGTTCTCCATTGAACGGTTGTATCATCAATGTAAATTGAAAGATCACCGTTTGCTTGATTAATAGTATCTAACCTTAACATATTAGTATATGTTCCTAATGTTGTAAATACCTCAGGATTAACTACATTAAGATTTAAAGGAGCAGTTGTTGTAATTTGAACCTCACTGCTATCAAAAGGAACCATAAAGTTATATGCTTGAACATTATTAGAAATCTGGATTTGATTAGGTGTATTAGTATTTACACTTATACCAGTTCCCTGTCTAACAACTCCTGTATTATATTGTAGAGTCTGAGAAACTTCACCATTAGCTAATGACTGGATCTCATCTGAGTTTTTAGCAATAAGATCTAACAGAGTAGTACTACTTGCAAATGCTAATGATGCATTATCGAGTTGTGTTTGTAAATTATTAATTTGTGATTGTAAAAATGCTGATGTACTAACAGAATTTAAAGTATTCTCTACTGAATTTAATCTTGTTTGTATGTCTGTTAATTCTACTTGTTGAGTTTGAAAAATTTGAGCAGATGCCTGCAATTGCGCAGATGCATCTGAAAATAATCCCATAGAAAAAGTGTTATAATCATTTACAATAGTATCAATACCTGCAGTTCCAGGTGAAGCATCAAACCTTAAATTAATTTTAAATCCATAACTATTACCATTTTGGCCAGTTACAAGATTAGGTTTAAATTTTGGATATCTTTGTATAAAACCACCATCTGTTGTAGGTGTTACATTATCTAGTACCAATATACCATATAGGTTTGTTTTAGTTTTACTAGAATCACTTAAGTCTACCATATCATAATAAACTAATACTGCATTAAATTCAAATGATTCAGCTAAATCAGTTCCATTAAATTGTGGAATAGTACTTATAGTTGCATCTTGTACAATTTGTTGATAATCATTAGGATTAAAATCTACTGATATACCATCAAGCTCAGATCTTACATATGCAGATCCAGCATATCCACTAGGATTATTATAATCAGCAGGATATTTTCTAATGTTAGCATTAAGAACACTTTCAAAAGTAGTTGGTTCAGTAAAGTATGCATCTACAGTATTAGGCGGTGTTGATTCATCCATCCAATTTGCATTAGGATCAGTATAACCAGCAGGTCCTGGACCTTGTAGAGGTTGATCATAATCATAAAATGCAAATGTATCTAATCCTTGTGGGTGTACTGTTGCTGAGTTCCTTCCCATTATATACTCACTTGTACCTTGGATTTTTAATGACGGTTGGTAATTCGTATCAGATATAGAATCAAAGAGGATTGTAGGTGTTCTACCTACCTCTGTTGGTACATTAATATATAATTCCGTATAAGCTTCTCCGGCTTTATCTACATTATTTACAATATCAATCTCACCAATATATCTAACTACTCTTCTATACTGTCGAGTCCCAGTTAAAGCTTCATCTTCTTCAACAAATCTTTTATCTGTAATACTACTTGCTTTCTCTAATACAGTAGCCTCCCTAAATCGTATAGCACCAGTTTCCTTTAACCATTTAAAGAATACTCTTTCTGTAACAGTTAGGTTTGTTGTGTTATCGTATGTTGCATCACTAATAATAAGTTCCTCTAAATTCAGCGCGTAGTTTTGAAGACTTTCAGTAAAATTAACATTAGGATCACCTTTTAAACCACCATTCCATATTGCACCATCTATTGTGTCAAACTGCATATAGTTTTCAAACTGACTAAATGTAGTAGGATCTAATCTATCCATATCTGGTAGATTAAGAAGCACAAACTTAGAAAAGACTAATTTTAACTCATCATTATTGAGAGTTCTAGATAAGTCTTTAGCAGAGGAAGAGAAAGTATAAAACGATCCCCCATCTGCTTGTGGAGTTCTGATTAAGGGCGTTGTTGCCATGTATAGTTTTTTCTTTAATTAATTATGATATTACATATCCTTGCCCACCGACGATGTACCAAACTGGTATGTTTGATCCATTATCAATTGCTAAAAGATGTACACTTTCTCCTTTTGCATTTAAACTAATTGTATCTGCTACACCTGTTGTTACTATATAATTAGTCCCAGAAGGTGAAGCTATATTAACTGTTCCACTACCTTCTGTGCAAATAAAGAATATCTCTTGTCCTATCGCACCTTGGTGAAGCTCTAAAGATAACGCAGTTGTAATATCTGTATTTCCACACCTATTAATTGTATAAGGTGGAATTGCAGTACTAGTACCAACACTAATTGCATTACCTCCTGCTGTAGTGTCATTAAGAGAGGTTGGGTTAGTATCATTTCTAAATACACATCCACCACTCATAGTTAAATTACCAGTCATTTTAACATTTGTTAAAATATCAAAAGTACTAGCATTTATATCAAGTAAAATTGTACTTAATCCAACTCTTAGTGCTTCAGTTGAAAGGTTATTTAAATTAGTAAGTGTACCTGCAGCTGGAGCAAAATATACTTCCATTGCATTAATCTCACTAGCAAGAACATTAAAGTTGTCATTAATAACTAACCTTGATCCGGATAAGGAATCGGTTCCTAAAATTTCTGTTACGCTGATTGCCATTTTATTTTATTTGTTTTAAATTTGTTGAGATCTTTCAATCTCTTTTATATTTAAGATATTTCTATCTTTTTTATATTTATTCCCATTCGTATCTGTAAGTTCTAATGTTATCATATACTTTCCTGGGTTTTTAAAAAGATATGTTAGATACTTGCTTTCAAAATATATATCAGCCACTGATGAGTTAGTAGTATTGGAGATAGTCCACTTAGGAGCAGCCTTTCCAACTATTCTACATTTATCATAGACAAACATTGCCCATGTCATAGGAGGTAATACTTTTCCATCATTAATAAACTTAGCAGTTCCCCATGTAGGATTACTGTTTATACTTTGGCTTGATTTATAGATTCTACTTAAACAATCCACATTTCCACCGATAGGAGTTGTTTCAAAAGGTACATAACCTGACGGTGTTGCTGATGTTGCAAATATTGTATTTAATATAGCAGTACTAGGTTTTACTAATAGCTTACTTATATAATTTGTGTAAAGTGCATGACCTAATGGATTATTAACTTCTACACTCACAGCACCAGGAATACCTGTATCTAAACCTGTATCGGCTGTCCATTCTGGTGATAAAGTTCCACCGCTTATATATGTAGTAATAAAATTCCATTCTGCATATATTAATAAGTATAGATACTCCCTCATTAATAATGCGTTAAACTCATCTAAAGATTGCCCAGGTTGCTGAGTATAACCTGAGGTATCAAATACACCATTTGTAATCGCTTCAGCCATCGCAGTGTATGTTGGGCCGTATGCTGATGTTTGATTAAATACGTTAGGGTATGCACCAGGTAAACCAAATGTTGTTATAGTATGAAGAACATGTTCTAATACTTCTGTTATCTGAGCATTTGCACTAAGAGATAAATTTTCCCATACAAAATCAACATTGGCATTATCATCAGATGTTTGATCCCAACCAGCTAAAGTTTCTAATGAAGGCGTATATGATCCCATCCCAACATAACCTATTCTCTGTATTGTTTTTAGAGATTGCATTTTTTGTAACACTGCCGCCTGTTTATTATATGTAATTCCAGTTGCAGTAGGATCTAATATCATTTCAACACACCTAGCTACCTTTTCAACAAAATTATCAGTTACTGCAGGTGCACCGCTTATTGCCCCAACTGAAAGTAAAGTCATTCCGTTTATAGGTAATGATTTTGCAAACGGTGGATATAATGTAGTACTCTGTAAAGGTCCACCTATATAATCTGTATTATTACCTGTCCCGGTTGCACAAACTCTAACACCATTAGCATTTACAATATCCACTGACTTAAAATCTCCATGCTTACCAAAATACCTAGATACAGCCTGTACAAACATTTCACTGCTAGCAGAATTTAGTACTAGATTATAAACATATTTATTAATAATAGGATTTGTACTTACATTAAGCTGTGATACTGCATCACCTAGTGTAGTAGTTGCTGCATCAAAGAAATGAGTACCAACAGTACCATCTAATTCTGTAATCTCTAAATAAGTGTTTGGTTTCATTTCACTAAATTGAAAAAATGCTGGTGTATCACCTGTTGTAGATGTCATATCCCACCATAAGTGGTATCCATTTTCCCATGTACACAATCTATCATTTAAATTTTTCCATTGATAAGGGCCACTAAAGCTTGCCTTTCCACTATCTTGAAAATTAGCTAATTGAAAATCTGTAGAAGTACCAATACCAAACGTTGCTAATATTGCATTAATACGATCAAGTGATTCATATAGGCTTGGTGTTTCTTCATCCCAAGTTATAGATGGCTGTATTGGAAGATCCCACAAAGAGCCATAATCTTTCCATGTATATTTTCCTTCACTAACCCAACTATATTTTCTTTTTCTAGATTGATACCAACCAGAATATTCTACTTCTCTACCTTCAACGCAGATAGCATCATGTTTTACTGATGATGAAATATTATTATATAAATCAAATAATTTCATCTCAACATTATAAGTACCTACATAAGGCAAAGTTATAGGTAATATTCCATACTTACCTACCGATCCTCTTATTTGAAAATAATAAGCAGGAGATACGTCAGATGCATCTTTATAAATAGTCCATTCTATTTCTGTAAAATTACCTGATTCTAAACCATTCCAAGTAAATAGAGTTTCACCAGGTAGTTGCACAATAGTAAATTCCCCACCACTTGCTGGATTAGCTAAAGCAACGCTTGTTGTAAATCTATTAACATCATTACCATATCCTCTAATACAAGGACCTATATCGTTAGTAACTTGAGACCAATCAAACCATAACCAAGGGTCTGTTTGTGCTGTCTTAAATGCAACAACTTGATTAAATATAGAAGTAGTAATTGTTTGTATTGTATCACCTGCCACTACGGTGTGAGTTGCAGATGTTCCAGATGCAGGGTCGCTTAATGTATAAACATCCCCAACATTTGCTCCTTGGATATTAAAATCAAAAGTAAAGAAATCATTTGCATTTGTTAGCTGATCCCATGTACTATCAATATTATTCCACGTTAAATTATTAAAGCTATCATTAGTTAATGTAATTAAAGCTCCTGATGGGGTATTAGGTTGGTCGGGTAAATATTCAGAAGAGTAACCATCTTTATAATCTAGTCCTGCTACTTTATTTAAATTAGGTGCATACCTTGAAAAATAAGCAGCATATACACCAGCTGCATCTTGTATAGAAACAGTACCGCCAGTTTGTAAAGCCCCAAGTACGCTATTAGGATCTGGGCCAATAGGTGCTGGAGGTAAGGTTTGTCCAGGTATGTAATTCATTATCATATTTTGACCGATAGCGGCTTGGCCACCTGCACCAGAGAGTGGTGCAACAAATGCATTACAAAAGTTAATTACAGCCTGCCCAACAACAGCAGCTTCATCTAAACAGAAAGAATCAAATCTTCTTAAGTCTTCTAAATAAGTACATGCAGCTGGTGCAATTTTAAAATCAGTATTAATACCTGCTTTAATTGTATTAGTATCATTTCTACTGATTGTGTTTGTAACTTCTAATAATCCAAAGAAATCCGCTTCTGCTGTGATTCCTTTAATATGAGCATTAAGAGGAAGATATTCATTTTCTAATTTTCTCTTTAATCCAAAAAGTTTAATAAGTATTTCTTCAATAGTAAAATCTTGCAGTTCTTCTGTAATTGGTAAATCTTCATCTGTAAACTTATCAGGAACAATCCTATTAATTCTATAGATAAGTTCAAACATACTAGTCTTCCTAAAGTTTTTATTAGGTAAAGTTATTTTTTTGTCATCAAATTGTGCAGTAGGAGAAAATAAATCTACTGCATTACTTTGAATAAGTTTACCAAATAGAGGTGAATTAGCATTTACATTTTTCCAAAATTCTTTAAGCTTTAAATTATCATATCCAAAAAATTTAATAGCATTTATTAAACCTTTGTAGGATCCTATGAATGGGTAAATGTTACTACCCTCCATCATAATTTCTTTTCTCTTAATATTAATTTCTACAAAATCAGGTAATGCTTCTTTTAAATTAGTTTCTCTAAAAATAGTACTATCAGATGCAATAACATTATAACCCATATTTTGAGTCATAGTTCTTAATCTTTCATCTTCTTCAATACTTTCAGCATAGACTGTAAATTCTGCTACTGTAGTATTAGTGCATTCATCTATTATAATTAATTTTCTTTTGTAAGTATTTTCATATTCGGAAGAAAATGTTATATCTACCTGAAGTGCTTCAGATTTAATTTGATCGGTTACAATAAAACCATCAGCATCTATTGTTTGGTTAGGATCATATTGTAAAGGCGCAATTAACTTATCTACTTTTATAAGAGGAGGGCCGTCAGGTTCTTGTACTAATGCAGATTGTGTACCGGTATTAAAGTCTTTATTAAATTGAAAAAGAAATATTTTATCTGGTTGAGTAGTTTCCCATCCTACATTCCAATCACAGTTATCACCAGTAGACTGTTGAGCATAACCATGTGGGTACCCAAACATAAAAGTACCACTAGTCTTATCTACCATTTTTTGTAAAATGAATAGTTGGCCTACTTCGAATAAATCAATAGAAACTTGAGGCAAGAAAATATCACCAGTCCACATGTCAGTAGAACTGTCATACGCCATATTGTAATTCTTTCCATGCTTATCAAAGAAATATAAATGTTCCCAATTTTTAGCCACTGCCTTTTAATTTATTTTTTGATACCACTTAGGAACTGCAAAATTAAAATAAATCCTTAAATATTTAACTTTATTAACATAAAATACCATAATAGGGTTTAGATAATCTTCTAAGAATGTTTTAAGATGTCTATTTCTAAACATATAATTAGATAAGGTTTTGTTTAACAATGTTTTTGAATAATCATACCCAGTGTTTTTTAATTCCCACCCCTCTTCGTACGTAGCTCTATATAAGCTAGGAAATCCTGTTCTATTATTTTTTACTGTTGCCATCTTATTCTCCTTTTAATGCTTTTAAAGTAGGGTTATCTACTAACCTTCCTGTATTTAATCCTGCTGAATTTGCACCAGTGGCTATTGTAGTACCCCTGTTTCTTTTAGCATTATTATATTTTTCTTGTTGTATTTTATTATATAGATTATTTGCAATTGCTTCTTTATAGAAAACATTAAGAGAACTAATCTTATTAGCTTCTGGTATAGGTTCATAATAAGTACCACTTCTATCTTTCCATCCACCACGGATAATTGCTATATCATTATTTTCAATAATAACATCCCCAAAACTATCTAACCCTAATTGTGGATCTTCACCTTTCTTTAATACAATTTTCTTATTCTCTATTAAAACTCTTTGGTCGGTTACAGGATCTGTTCCATAAACCGGAATAAAATAAAAACCATCTCTTATAGCCTTTTCATTAACTTCTGATATAAAGAATACATTTACAGAATCAATACCTTCAACATTCTCAATTATTGAAATAATATCAGATCTTGGAATCCTATCTCTTCTATTTACATTTAAGAAATATTCATCTAAATTTTTTCTTATTTCAATTCTTATAGAGTCTTTATCATAATTATCAAACCATCTTACTACAATATTAAGTGCATATCTTTTAATAATTGGATCTACTATTCGAGTTTCAGCAGTAACTACTTGTCTACCGCTACTATTTAATATTTCATAAGTCATTTCCTTTTCCTGCGTTGTCATTGTAAATTCAACCTCAGGAATACTAAAATAATCTAAATCGCTTGTTAATTTTTTCTTTACATCAGGAATTAAGAAAAGATAAATAATATTATCGTCATCCAAGTATTCATCGTTCTTAGTATTATAAGCATCTATAAATGACCAAAAATCATACTTACTTAAATAATAAATATAATTATTAGGATTAGCTAATACAAATGAATTACTTGCATAAGGCGCGATTAATCGAGTAAACTGAGGATCTTCAGAATCAGAACCAAACATTGGATTTCTTGTAATATTCATTGCAAGTATTTCATTTAAATCTACTTGCTCACCAGATGTATCTGTTCCTGGGTCTATAAATTTTATATCTAATTGCTTTCCTCCAATATTACCAGCAGCTCCTCGAGTCTTTACATAGGTAACTCTAATTTTAGATCCTAGTGGCGGTGGAAACCCAAATTGATTATTCCCAAAAAATACACTTAACCCACCATTAACACTTGACTTAACCATAACTGCTTTATCACCTCTATTCATATCATAAATAGACTCTTCCTTTTTCCAAAGTTGCCCATCTACATAAACATCACATAAATATTGATCTGTAGGTTCTTTAGTACTTAAGTTATAACTTTGTAAAGGATTACCAGAGCCTGTAAAACTCTGTTCATCTTTTTCACCTTGAATAACTTCTACATTAACAAAAGCTTTTGTAGTTTTATCTAATCTAATAAAATCACTATTAAATCTTAAAAAATATTGCAATCCGTTCTGTCCAATTTGAAATTTTACACCGTTCATAATTTGTACATAATCACCATTAAGAAGGGTAGATGCACTTGTGTTTAATCGTAATCCAATTATACCTCTTGCAGATATACCTCTTGTAGGATCATGTCCAGTTAATCTAGACAAACCATATATAGATTCAATATTCCTTGCCCGAGATATATTCATCTCTGTAGCAACAGCCTCTATATAAAAGAAAATCATTTCACCTAAGTTAGAAACTACTGTTAATATTTGTCCAAAGGGTGAAGCAGGAGTAAATACCTCAACGGCCTGATCATAGGTACGCTGAAGATAATCAAATGAATCTTGGAATAACTCAGTAGCTTTTAATCTTGTTTTACTAAAAAATGACATTTACATTATTATTTTAAAAAAGAGCACCTATAACTCTTTGTTCATTTACAAATATATCAACCAAACAACCATTTCTTTCCAATGTAGAAAAGAAACTAACTTTTGTATTTATATCAAAACCGGCAACGTCTGGTAAACAGTATGCAGTAATTTGGCTATTAATATTATTTTGTATAGTGTTTTCATTTAATACTAAAGAAAAAACCAATTCATCTAAATTACAACCTATACCAGGCGCGCCTAGTACTTCACCTTTTCTAGTAAATAAACAATTTTCAATCTTAATAATTAATTGAGATAACGTATCACTTACTTCCAAAGTAGCATCATTAAACTTCGGGGCTTCAGCATCTCTACTATAAATATCTTTAATCATTTAAGAACACTAATTTTTTATTATATATTCTCTTTTTATTTAATAGCTTTCAGATTATAATTATCCTGTGAAAAAATAATCAACACCCTCATCTCCTTTTATTTCTTCAACTACTCTATCTACGTCTTCTCTACCTTCTGAAGATATCATATCATAATTTATAGTAATATTACCTGGAAGATTAAAAGAAAAAGTTCCTAAAATTCTAGATAGTTGAATTTTGGCCATTCCAATAACATATCTTTGAAAAGCTTCATCCTCAAATAGAGCACAATCAGGAATAGTTGAAAAGATTTCAAATATAACAGCTCTCTTAGGTAACTCTCCTTGGAATCTAAATTTCTTAGTTAATCTATTAAATGTATATGATATTTGTGGTAATAAAACCTGTCTTGCATTGTCCATGAATAATGAATTAACAACATAGTACATTAAATTTTCACTTCCTATACCAGCACCATAAACATCATCATAAATAAATTTATCAATTGAAAAGTCAACATCGTCTGCATTAAAACTCATTTGACCAAACCCACCATCTTCTCCACTGAATCCACCAATTTCAAATACATCATTAACCGAATATACTCGAGATGGCATCTGAACAATACCCCTAGGATTAGCGAGTTGATTTTTATTTGTTATAGTTTCGTTAGATTGACCAGTTCCATGCGGTACACCTTGTTTAAAGCTAGTTTTTTGTAATGCACCGGCTGGTAAAGCAATATACATTTGCTCTACACTATCTTCATAGATTTTATAAAAATATTTTTTTGCTCTTTGTATAATGTTTGCTAATTCCTTCTTAGGAACTGTGAATGGAATTTGGCATGCTATTGTTAATTCATCATTAATTAACTTGATTAGTGCATCTAAACATGCAGCTTCATCTGGATCATTACAATAAGTATTCTTATTAGCCATCTTATTTTATATTTTTTCTATTTCAATTATTTCGGTATTTTCAAACGTAGCCAATTTAGTAGCTCTACCTTTTCTAAAAATACCACCTTCCATTTTTCCACTAAATACTCCCCTACCACCAAAGACATAAGAATCTTTACATATTACATTTTTACTAACATAAGAATTATCTATCTTACAGTCAGCAGCATCGGTTGCACCAAATAAGTTACTTTCAACTAATGATGAATTTATGAGCTCCGAACTAAAAATATCACAATTTAAAATGTTACCTTGAATTTTAGAGTCTACAATATCAATTCCTTTTATTTCAAAACATCTCATTAGTTCTGCATTCTTTAATTGCATTCTACCAGTATCAGCATCGTAGTTAATTAAACCTTCTTTTAACCCAGCTAAAGTTAAAAGCTTAAAAATCTCTTCTCTCATTTTAGGATAAAATGTTTCTACAATTTGATCATATGTTTTAAGATCAACCATTAATTTTATCTTTGGAAATTTTTTCTTAAATGCTTGATAATCTTTATAAGATTCAACTATACCACTGTGCTTTTCTAAAACAGCATCTAATTGTTTAAGATCTCCATCGGTATATTTAGGATACATTAAAGTTTCATATAATGATATAACAAAATGTTCCGTTAAATTCATTATTGTATTATACTTCTTTTCATAATCCTTTCCACCAAGATATCTAAATTCAATATAATTCTTAGGTAACTTAGAAAAGTTTACACCATAATACTTTTCCGATACAAACATATAATTTTTCCATGAAATTCTTTCAGGAGATGGTTGAGTCATTCCACTTAAAGGAACAATAAATTTTATTGACTTAGCATAAACAGAATCTTTTCTATTAGGAAATGCTTCATATATTTTATTCTCATCAAAATTTAATACAAACTTACCAATATCCAAATTTGATATATTTGTAGGAACTCCTAATTTCTTTCCATCAAAAGCTATATTAATATGAATAGAACATCTTTCATTAGTAGATCCATTTTCACGAATCCATTTTAAAGTTTTTGCAATAATAAGCTTTGATTCAACGAACGGCATTGGCCCAGTGACCAATTCAATCATTCCAGTTCCTCCGGAATTATCAGGCTCTAATTTAAATGTTTCACTACTAGGAGTAAAATCACTATGAGCCGTTTCCTCTATTTGTATTCTTTTATTTAAAGCATTAGAAAGACTTCTTTTAACCTCGTCTAGCCCTTCATTAGCAAAGAATTCAAATTCTAATCCAATCTTGGATGCGTATATAGCATTTAATTGTTCGTTAGTGTACATGTAGTTCCTGATTTGTTTATATATTCAAACCAGGAATAGGTTATGCTATGTTCATGGTAATCTTACGATCACTAACATTCACGCTACCAATTTTTACATTTAAAGTATCACCTTTAGATAAATCAGCACCTTTTAATTTTGATTTATGAATTAATCCACTAATTCCTTTTTCTAATTCAACAAACGCGCCGTAAGAAGTTATCTTTGTAACTTTGCCTTCAGTAATCATCATAGGTTTATATTTTTCATCAACACCATCCCATAGATCAATTTTAGGTCCTAACTGACTTAATATAATTTTTCTGTCTGATATAACTTCCTTTGCCCAAAATGTTATTTCATCACCTGGCTTAATACTTCTATCGTCTAACGCTTTTTGGTACTCTTCACTTAATTCAGCTTTAGGTATTAATCCAGTTAAGCATTCATCAAATTCAGCAAATACTCCAAACTTAGTAGTACCCGTTACAAAACCAACTCTAGATTCTTTAATAGTTTCGCTTAACTTTTCAATAGTTGAAGGAATCATAGTTCTTAGATATTCTCTATGTGATACAACAACAGTATCTTTATCTTTAGAGAATGTAATTGGCATAACAATAATTTCTTTTCCAAGTATAGCCTCAAAATTATGTAACTTATTTAGACCTGCCAATGAACCTGGCATAAAACATTTAATACCTGCAACATCTACCCAATATCCTCCATGAATTAATTCTTTAACTTTAGCAGTAAAACCAATTGTTGAATTTCCAATAGCCTCTTTAATTTCTCTTAGCTTAACTTCTTTTATAGCATCTGAAATAGAAGCTATGACATCACCAGTTTTTGGGTTGGTTTTTATCTTAATGTCAATTTCCATACCAACCTCTAATTGTTCAACAATATAATCAGGTTCTTTTGATAGAGTACAATACGCTGTATATTTAGACTGAATGTCAATAAGAGCTCTTTCTCTATCTTTAGATATAAAAGAAACTTCACCTCTTGTAGTGTAAGCTATATTGTCTTCTATTAATTGAGTTTTTTGTAGAGTGGAATCATGAAGATTATACATAGAAAGTGCATCAGCGGCATATGCTTCATTTGCCATTAATTTTGTACCTTCTGGAACTTGAACTTTTATTTTCTTTGTATCAAATGGATCATCACTTAATTGAATGGTGATTTCTTGTTCGGTCATTTTTATTTTTTTATGAGGTTAGTATAGATTATATATTTGTACATCTAGTATTAGTTATACATATAAGTTAGTTGATTGTTTCATTAGGTGATTGCACCAGTACCAGTACCTGCTTGAGCTACTGCTGATCCTGCAGTAACCACGGCAGTAGTTACTAGTCCAGTCTTTATGAAAGCATTTATTGCTTTACTTGCTTCTGCTGCAAATGCTTTTCCTCCAGCATCTCTTATGGCTGCTGCTGATGTAGTAACTGCTACATCAGAAGTATTCTTTGCTGCTTTGTCATCCATAGCTTTCATTCCTTTCTCAAAGGCTTTTTCTAATGCTAATTGTAATGCTGGTACTGCTAGTGGCATAATTTATAGTTTTAATTTATAGTTTATATATTTATAAAGTTTTTACTTGCTTTTGGCTTAATTCAGCAGGCGTCATTGGTTTTATAGGTGGGCTTGTTGGTACTCCTTTATTTCCAATATGATTATGACTATTAAATAATGACATAAATTTGTTCCCTAATACTAATGGTTCACTTGCACCTTCTCCTAATTCTATTGATGATGCATGATTAACAATAGTATTTTTACAATTAATTATTGCATCTTCACAATTTATTTCTGTATTGGCTCCACTGTTAATTGTAACTTGAGCAGAATGTGTAAAAGTTAAATTACCATCATTAAGCATTACAATAGTATCACCGTTAGCATTTATTATTTCAACAGAATTATCAGGTTTTATATTTACTGTAGTTGGGCCTTCTGTTGTGGTATAATCCATCATTAGTCCTTTTTCTTCTGTAAAGAAAACTTTAATATGTTCACCTTCTCTTTCATTTGTTACCTCAGATACCCCATCCTCTAATGTACCTGTCAAACCAAATGCAGTATCATAAATTAATACATGAGAATTCTGATAGGATGGTTCTACTTCAGCTTTTGTTTCATCTGAAGGATAAATATTTTCATGATAAATAGGCTGATAAAAATTTCCATTATCAAAAGTAAGTCTAACGATAGAACCTAACTTAGGAATTTCAAATTTACCACTTCCTGTATTACTTCCGCCATACATTAATTGATGAGGTCTTGACCACGGCAATGCAGCAGTTGGAATCTTGTATGCACTTTCAGGATCTTCAGGATCTACGCGATCATCCATTTTACCATATACTCTTATCTTACACCTACCTTCAAAGATATCATCATTAGTATCTTCAACAATACCAACCCACTGTGTAGATCTTAAATCATCAGAATTAAAATTTTTTGGATTAACCTTTCCCATTAGTCAAATATATTTTCGTCAGTTATAGTAGAGTTAGGAGGAGGCCCTGATGGACCAAACGCATTAATAGAAGTTAAACCTCCTAATGTATTAGTAGATGGATCAAATACCTTATCAGAACCACTTAATGTATTATTCGGTGGATCAGGAGTACCTAAAGGGCTATCACCAATATTTGTTACAGCAGACTCATTACCAAAAGTAGGTAGTTCTCCACCTTGTATAGCCGCACCTACTGCTGCATTAATTAATCCTTGTGGATTTGAAATGGCCCCAAGTAGTTCATTCCTTAAACCGAATACATTTCCTAAGGTAAAACCTTGTATTGCACTTGACACAGTTCTACCAACTGCATTAATTGCCCCTTCAGCTGCGTTAGCTAATTGATCTTTTCCAAACTGTTTAAGCTTATCTTTAAATGATGGGTCTGTATTAGACGGAATTTTACTTGCATCTAATTTACTATTATAGCCAGAAAATTGAGAAACATTTTCCATTAAACCATAATTCCATTTAATTTGTGTAGTAGCTATATCTCCGCCATTATTAGTTACACCCTCAAAAACATTTCCACTTGCACCAGGATCCCACATACATTCAGTAAATTTAAAACCAACTTGAGATGTGTTGTCATTTACAAGCTTTTTAGTATCATCCGAATCTTTTGATGGATTTAATGCCCCTAACCAATTTCTTACTGTTTTAAATTTTCTAATTTCTTGTACATAAACATACACATCAAATCTTAATAAGTTTTGTGGTACAACAAACCTTTTGTATCTCGTATCATATACGGCCATTTTATACAAGCTAAATAATGCTGTAAGCTTTAAATCTATAGCCTCTAAACAACCTATAGTAATACCTTCTTCACCAGTAGTACCAGTATAAGGATCTGTACTAAATGTTGTTGATTTTTGCCAAGCCTCTAATAATCCTTGTATAGTTTGAAAATAATATGGCCTAGTTTTATTAATTTCCTGTAATCCTTGTATAAATGCTTTTAAATACTCTACCCTATTTAGTTCTCCAATTTTTGCTAAATAAGCAACTGCTGATGGCGTTGATGGATAACTACTATCTCCAGAAGGTGGTGTAGATGAAGTTCCTCCTAACCCTGAAACGGCAACATCACCGTTAGCCGTTGGGGCTGGATTTTGTACAGGGGTAGAAATACCAGTATTTGAAACAACAGCACCATTAAATAAAGGAGATGTAATATCAAACATTAAACTAAATCCAAGATAAGTAGGGTCATCTAATGAGGTTACTCCATTGCTTCCAGAACCGTACGCGGTTGTTGGGTTAGCAACAAACCTTTTAGCAAACTCATAACTTTGTGGAAAAGTCCCACCTCCTAAGTATGAACCAAATGGTCCAGCTAACTGAGCCAATGCTTGACTACCTGCAGGGTTTGCTAAATCTATTAAAGGCATATCTTTCTTCTTTTTATATTTATTAGGTCGTAGGAGTAAACTCTCGACGTTGTAATTTTAATCTCATTCTAACAGGACCAGGTTTAGTTAAAATCCATTCAACACCAGATATAACATAGAACCCTGTTAAGTATTCATTAACAACTCCATTTTCTGAATTTTGATCATTTTCATCCGGATCACCGCTTCTTGTTTGCGGTGCCTCTTCACCTTCAATTTCATCATTAGATGGTGCTAATAAAGTATTCTTTATAGGACTAGCAAATTCTAAAATCTGAACATATATTCTACTATATCTAACTAAAGCAGGATTAACTGTATCTAATTCTATAACCATTCCCATTTTATTAATCTCAGCATTATTTTGATAATTCTGAACTGTAGCATATTGAAATTCAGGATGAACATTATCACCCTGTGTACCTAAATATTTGTATTTAACTTGATCATTTCTAGGGCCTTCTACTTCACCGTCTACTATTCTACCTTTTGTAGCAGGTATCATTCCTGGGGTATCATTTGTTAAAGGGTCTACAAATTCGCTAATCCATTCTTTTGCTTCAAGATCCCAATATTGGGTATATCGTTTATAGCCATTTGCTTTGCTAATTGCCCCACTTTTATTTACTAATTCATGCTTGGATACATATCTTGCCCCACCTTGCATCTGAATCATATTACTTAAATAGTTAGGAAATTCATCCTCTTGTCCTTCTGATCCTTCAGCACCCATAGTATCTCCAGCGTTTTGGCTAAATGTTTGACTAGCTTCAATCGCACCTTCTTGGCTAAACAATCTATTTACATCAACCATTGTTAAATAATAATAGGGATCAATATAAGAAGTAAAAAAGGTTTCATCGCTTAAGTAACTATTTGCAACAATATCTTGTATCCATGTTTCTGTAGTGTCATTAGGATTTGTCCATGTCATTGCATCAGCAGTCTCTTCAACATTAGATGCATACCCTAATTGTAATCTTTCAGCTATATTTAATAATGCATCCCAGCTTGTGACGTCTTCTTCATATTCAACATTTTCTGTAAAAAGATTAGGGACAAACATTCTACCCATTATTAAATATTCACTTGCACTCGCACCACCTCCACCACCGACAGGTTTACAATCAACGATAGTAAAATCTATTCTTATTGGCTTAAATGTAGTTTCATCACCTTGTGATCTAATGTTAACTTGTATTAAATCCCCATCTTTAGGATAAAATCTTGAAGTAAAGAATCCATCAACATCAGCAAATTGTATTTTAATAGTTGGGTAAAAGGCATCGTTTTTTAATGAAAATAGATTTAACCTATCCATTTGAACATCATATCCATTTACTCTAATGTCTGGTACTACTTGAGAAAATTTAGAAGGTTTTTCTTTTAGTGTTGAATCATCAGAATTTTCTGACCCACTTTCAACATCCAATATTTCCATCGGATCTAATTCTATAGCGGGTTCTATAACCGTTAATATATTTCTTTCAACTATACTATCAGACATATCTTATGATTCAGTATTTGTACTATTTCTTGTCGGTAGATTTGCCCCTAATTTAATTTTACCTCCTTCATATACTTTAGCATCTTGTCCTTGTTGTAGCATATTTGGTGGTATAGGAGACTTTACCCCATTCTTTTTTGTTTTAGCTTTTTGTATTAGTCTTTGAATTCTAGACTGGTCTTGTTCACTTTGCCTTCCAGTATCAACATATTGAGCCAATGTAGCGCTTGGTCTTTCTGCAGGATTCGGTCTTTTATAAACTAAATCTAATTGTTCTAATTTAGGTATTGCTAAAATATCACCTTCTTGTATAGTGAATGGATTAAAAATATTATTCACTATACATATTGCATCTAAATAAGCATCTGTCCCAAAGTATATTTGAGAAATTTTATCAACTCTACCAACTTGATCTTGCTGAACATAATGTAAAGCCTTAACTCCTAATTCTCTTTTATACTTAAAAGAAGGCGCAGTTAGATCAAAATATTGTTGGCCTGTTTTTTCATCGGACAATTTATTTTTTAGTGTAAGAGATTTAATATTCATTTTTATCTAATTCTTTTATGAGTCAATTAACATTTGTGTTAAATTACTAACATATGCACCTGTTGTTGCATCTTGGCTAGCACTACCATTTTTAAGAGATGAAACTTCAGAACTATTGTTTTTAATATTAGAGATTAATTCATTATTAAATGAATCAGCTGATGGTTGATTTGTAGATGGCTGTAAACTACTTGTTCCTACATCTGGTATAACACCATACATTGAAACTTCTTTACCAGCTAAATTAAGTACATCTTCAACACCTTGCGCTGATGCATATATTCTACCTTGGCCTGCATTAAACATATTTTCTATATCTCCTTTATCTCTTGGCTTACCGTGCTTTAAATCAATTTCAAATTTAGCCTCCATAGGAAAATCATCATAACCTAAACCTTGCCCTAATGTCATAGTAGCATTATCACAAATCATATTCCCCATCATTACAATCGGATTTAATGGATTACCGACAGTTAAATGCCAGTCACCAGTAGGCTCTCCACTAATAAAAGCTTTTGTCGCAGATGTACCTGTAGCACCACCTACTTGCTTACCTAAAAAGTTACCAAGCATATTACCTAATAAATTTTTACCAACTTTCTTTAAACCATCAACGATACTATTAGCATCAAAGTTTCCATTAGAATCTCCAAATAGACCTTTCATACCAGTCTCTACATCATTAACTACACTTCCCATATAACCAGAAAAATTACCATCTCTTAACATACTAATGTCTCCAAATTGGCTAGCAACAAATCCACTACTTCCATAATATCTATGTCCTCCTCCAAAAAATTGAGCATTATTAGTAGTCATTGTTAACATATTACTTATAATATCAATCATTGCTATTTTAGGATTAACATAACTTAATGATTTAAGTTCATATTCAAATGTTAGCTTCATATCATTTGTAAACTTTAATCCACGTTTACGAACCATAGTACTGTCTACAACATTTACGGGTCCTAATACAAAATTAGCATAAGTAGTTCCTAACCTATCAGCAGTAGAACTACCTGCTCCGTTTTGAGCTCTAAACTTAGAACCTGCAGTTTGTCCTTTCGCCGAGTCAGCAACTGCTCTACCTATTCCTCCAATCTTATTATAAAAAGGTTGTTGTGTGTAACCACCACCTGATGAACCAGTATCTACTGATTCAAAATCAGCTGTTATTGCTTCATAGTTTAAACCAAAAGACATTTTTAAAAGTTCTTCTAAACTATTACCAGCAGTTTCTCCTAAATATGTTATTGCCGTTACACCAGCAACTTGTGTGGCATCGGCTACATTTCCTTCTTTATCCTTAACTTTATATTGATAAATGTTATCACTAATTGCAGTTGGAAACCTCCTAAGTGTAATTAAATGATTTACTGGAATTTTTTTGTAATATTTAGAATATAAAAAATCTGATGGCTTATAACCTATTTTAGGATAGTGTTCATCAAAGTAATTTATGATCTTTGGCAATGAAACATTAGTAGCATTCTGTCCACCCATTAATTCATTTTCAGGTTTGTCAATATACTTGTCTTGTTGAGCTGTTGATAAATTACCATAAAATCCTTGGAAATTAAACAAAGCATACTTATTAGCAATAGAACTTGCAATTGGTGATGTAGACATACCATTAGCCACGGTTGCTGCATCAGCTAAGGCAGAGTTAACATAAAATTTTTGACTGTATAAGTCTGAAACCCCTTTAGCAAAACCTGTGGCCTGCCCACCAAAAGGACCAACTAAATTAGAATTAGCTGTATTCTCTTGGGGATACATTGCATCATTTAAGTCGCTTATTGCATTACTAAAATTAAAAGCCATAGATGAAGGTTATTTTATTATATATTTAACTTAAGCTGTTGAGGTACTTATTAATATCTATGTTACCTTTTTCAAATTTATCAGCCCAGCCTTTTTTATATCTGGCATCAAATTCTCTTACACTATCTATAGAGAGTGGCCCTTTAAAAAATGGCCTAGATGATATGTCCCTAATCTCTTTTAAGTTTTTAGAAATCATATACAGTTGAACTTTTTCAAATAATTCAGATAATCCAACCTTTGTTTTGGTACACATAACTGATTCTATAACTACATAAAATCTTTCTCTATCTTTTTCATTTAACCTATCTTCTAAAACTTTAGCAGTTTTAAAGTCTTCGGCTTTAAGAATCATTTTCCTTGCACGATTTTCAAACATATGTCTAAAATTCATATCAAAGAAATGCTGTTTAAGAAATCTCATATTATCATAAAACTTAATAATACGAATTTGATAAAGAGGATTTACTGGATCCCATTTGGAATCTAAGATTTTACCTTTAACTGGTAAAAGTATGTTAGGATTAGTATGAGATGCTAAAAGGCAATATACGTTTTGTCCTTTATTAAATATCCTATGTGTTTTCATTCAAATTCTATTATGTCATCGAATAGCTCAGCAGTGCCGTTGACAGTAATATCAGGTGAATGATAAATTTTGTAAGTAATAGGTTTATCGGATAGTGATTCTACATATGTTTGTATTCCGCCAACCGTTTCTTTGTTAAGATTTCCTAAAACATAAAATATTGTTGTAGAAATATTACGACCTATTGCATTTTGTAACTGTCTCATTAAATAAGATGATACTACTGCATCTGATGGTTCGTATTGATAAAAATCGTTTTTTGTAAGTTTGTTAAATATATCCATATAATTTATACACTCAATACTCCTAGGGACATTTCCTAAAAATGTTTTAACGCGTAGTGCATCATTAGAGTATATGAAATTAAATTCTATATGTTCTTCTTCCATTCTTCTAGTTCCTTAATCTCACTCTTAAGTCTTTTTATTTTAAATTCAATATCTTCACCAGTAGGTTCATAGTGAGTACCCCATTGTGTATTAATATCTAATACTGTTTTATCGAATTTACTACCGATCTCTAAACCGAGATCATCGCATAAATCAAAAAAGAATCTTTTTACATAACTGTATTGATTCTTATCATTTTCATTTGATTCATAAACATCAGTAGAAGTAAAATGCTCTCTACCACCACCATGATTATCATCAATAACTTTTTTGATTACACCATTCCTGGCGGGTTCTAAAACTATTTTAATCATTTACGATTTTCTTTTGTATAAATTTTCTCTTAGTTCTTTGAAGACTTTTCTTGCCTCCTTCTTGTCTTTATGCCAAGTAGATTTATCTTTAATAGTAATCATAGCTAAAGCATCTCTTAATTTTTCTATTTCTTTATCTGTATAACCTTCTTCTTTCCATTGAGATATTTTATTATTCTCAACCTGTTCTAATTTGGCATATATGGATTTTTCAGCAGCTTCAACATTTGCTTCATGTATCTCTTTGCCTTTTTCTCTGGTTTGTTTACAGATTTCTAACCATTCTTTAAATGATAATTTGCTTTTCATTTTTAGAATTCCTTGATGTTTCATAGCCGCTCTTCTTTGGCGACGGTTAGGTATAGTTTGATTTGTAGTCTCGCTCATATGATTAATTTTATTATATATTACTAGTTATAAAGTGTGCTATTCACCTTTGTACTTGCTCTCGATTAATGATTTAATACTATCAAATAAACAATCAGTAATTTCATCTTGAGATAATTGATCTAAAATAAAGTCATGTAATTCTTCATTAACTTCAGTAGGATCAAATGATGCACTCATTAATTCATATACACCTTTTGCTGGAATATTTACAGGAAACTCTAAAAGAAGTTTTACTTTATTATTCTTTTTTTGTTTGTTAAATAAAACTCTAATCGGTGAGGGTGTTGTATCTAAAGCAGGAATTGGAATATCTACCGAAACTTTTTGTACGGCTGTAGATGGTGTCATAGCTATTGATGACTGAGTTTTTAAAAGTTCTCCAGCTATATCTGAATCTAACTGCTTTATAAACTCAGACTTTAAATCTTTAGCTAATCGAGTACCATTATTAAAATTTATCCATTTATCGTCTTCACTCTTAATAGTTACTACATTTCCAATATCATCACCTTTAATCCATTGCCAATGTAAAGGCTCATTAGAATCTTCTTGTAGAGTTTCTTTAATATTATCTTTTTGCATTTGTTGTCTATTTATTATTATACATTAAATATAATAATTGTTTAAGAATTGATTATGTACAGTTACCATTGATATCTTGATTACATATTGTATCAGGATCTTCTTCTGTATATGGATTCCATGATAGTGCAGGTTGACCAACAGCATTTAATGCAATATTAAAAGCTTCAAAGGTGGAAAATGTATTTATATTAGCAGCAGCGTATTTAGTATAGGCTTCTCTTGTCCCTGCCTTTCCTGATCTATTAACACCTACAAGAAATGCTGTAACATATGAAGTTTTTTTAGAATCTTCATATACAATATAATAATCTTCTCCAGTTGGTGTTATATCTGTTGCCGCCATAATTTATTATTTTTTTTAAACTCCCCCACCGTCATTAAGTGTTCCCCATTTAGTAGCAAGACTCGTGCGTGCAATTGCTACTTGATTACCTGGTGATGTTATTGAATACTGACTATTACCAAAATCTACAGTACCACCTGGCCAAGATGGGAAACTATAAGCAGCATCCCATGCAATTAATAACGCATCATAATTAGCAGTAGATAATTTAAAAGTAGTAGATGGGCCAGTCATTGGTGAGGTACCAACTGTGCTTACATTCCATGCATTTACATTCCAATTTCCTATAGGTTGATCAAACGCAGTAGCATTGTCAAACATATCTCTCATATCCACAACGCCTGAAGTATCCCAACCGCTAATAGCCTGATTAAAATTAGGACAATCCTTAAACATTTCTCGCATAGTAGTAACTGATGATGTATCCCAACTTGATATATTGTCATTAAAGATTGCACAGCCGTCAAACATAAAATCCATCCTTTGAACACCTGATGTATCCCAAGAATTCATAGATCCAGAATTGTTATTATCAAAGTTGACACAATTCCTAAACATGGATTTCATAGAGAAAATAGAAGATACCTTCGCACCTATATTAGTAAACACCCTAGGATTCATAGCAGTGCAATTATTAAACGTTCTTTCGAATTGTGTAACATTACTTACATCCCAATTACTCAAATCGATAGGTCCACCCCCATTAGATCCAGATTGGAGTTTAGTACAACCTGAAAACATTATTTGCATTGCACTCAATCTACTTACATCCCAATTTGCAATATTATTAATTGTAGTAAGACCACTACAACTACTAAATGTTGCTCTTCCTCCACGTGTATTAAAATTAATATTATTAGGATGTCCAGGAAACCAAGGAGTATCAGGGGCTGATATTACTGATAAGTTTGTACAACTTCTAAACGTTTGCCCGGCTGAAGATTGCTGCCCACCTGTTAGTTTTAAGTCACCCCACCTTGTTATCTCTAATAATTTGTTACCGTCAGCTTTACCAGTCGCTTGTGCCAGCTCCCAGAAATTAAATCCTGCAATATTACCTTCTGCTGAAATTGTATATGTACCAGGCCCACCTGTAAATGTATGCAAACATTCAGTAGCATAATTACTAGAATTAACATTAGAAGTTGTACCATCACCCCAGTTTATAGTAAAATTAATGGTATAACCTAAATCATCTGTACCATTTGAAATGGGAAAATAAAATTGTCCCGTTCCAGATGGTGTTGTAAAACCATATTGAGTCTGAATGGCACTATTAACTTTCATTTCAAACTTACCTTTACCTGAACCTCGCCTACCTGATAAAATCTTTCTCATATGTTTATGGTGCTATTTGTTCAAACCAATATTCATTACGATGGCCATTAAATTGTACAGTTAAATACATATTGGTATTAGTTATAAAATCATCTCCTTTAATTGCTGTAGCCGAAACTACATTTGGTGCTGAAGCCGTGTTAGTTAATATTCTAGCAAAACCACCCAGTACAGTCGATGCTGGAGATATACTATATGATGTAGCAGTAGCAGCAGGGGTACTATCCATATTATAATAAGTACCTAATACATTATCAGTTGTAATTGTTCCTGTTGTAGTACCAGCAGTAGCAGTATTACCTGGACCAGTTGGTCCTTGAATACCAGTTGGCCCGGTTGGTCCTTGAGGTCCTTGAATACCTTGATTACCTGAACCGGTTGGTCCTTGTGGTCCTTGAATACCCTGGTTACCTTGTGGTCCTTGAATACCTTGATTACCTTGAGGTCCTTGAATACCTGTTGGGCCAGTTGGTCCTTGAATACCTTGATTACCTTGAGGTCCTTGAATACCTTGATTACCTTGAGGTCCTTGAATACCTGTTGGACCAGTTGGTCCTTGGATACCTTGGTTACCAGTTGGTCCTTGAATACCTTGATTACCTTGGGGTCCTTGAATACCTGTTGGACCAGTTGGTCCTTGAATACCTTGATTACCTTGTGGTCCTTGAATACCTGTTGGACCGGTTGGTCCTTGAATACCTTGGTTACCTTGTGGTCCTTGAATACCTTGATTACCTTGAGGTCCTTGGATACCAGTCGGACCTTGAATACCTTGATTACCTGAACCAGTTGGTCCTTGAATACCTTGGTTACCAGTCGGACCTTGAATACCTTGATTACCTGATCCCGTTGGTCCTTGTATACCAGTTGGTCCTGTTGGACCTTGGATACCTTGATTACCTTGTGGTCCTTGTATACCAGTTGGTCCAGTTGGACCTTGAATACCAGTTGGACCTTGGATACCTTGATTACCTGAACCAGTTGGTCCCTGAATACCAGTTGGTCCTGTTGGACCTTGGATACCTTGATTACCTGAACCAGTAGGTCCTTGTGGTCCTTGTGGTCCTTGAATACCGGTTGTACCAGTTGGACCTTGGATACCTTGATTACCTGAACCAGTTGGTCCTTGAATACCAGTCGGTCCTGTTGGACCTTGGATACCTTGATTACCTGAACCAGTTGGTCCCTGAATACCAGTCGGTCCTGTTGGACCTTGGATACCTTGATTACCTGAACC